>Ga0209368_1000213_pt1 | contig 83190 bp, 66 predicted proteins | sample EBPBio242008_DNA_FD_185862 | JGI IMG/M metagenome (GOLD analysis project Ga0209368, IMG submission 185862) | Wastewater treatment Type I Accumulibacter community from EBPR Bioreactor in Madison, WI, USA - Reactor 1_4/24/2008_ DNA (SPAdes)... | ecosystem: Engineered > Bioreactor > EBPR >...
AGCGTGTTCGAGCGCTTCGTCGGCGAGCATCTGGTGTCGCGTCTGGAGGTGGGTCTGATCGTGGTGTGGGACAACGCGAGCATCCACAGCGCAGCGGCGTGCGAGCCGGTGGAGCAAACGGGGGGAGCATCAGCCGCGCTACAGCCCGGCCCATCCGCCGGTGTGGGGTGGACACTGGAATCGAGCGGTGGTGGCCGAGGCTGGAGCGTTGGGTACGTCAGTGCCGAGTGGGCACGTCGTCAGTGCTGTTGGAAGCAGCGGAGGAGGGGGCGTATCGGGGGCGCGCAAAGGATAGGCGGACATGGATTCGAGTCGCACTCGATACGCAAACTCAATGACTAACGCTATAAGAAGGCGGGAGGGCGGCGTTTTCTTTTCTAATCTCTTGCCGATGAATATCGACAGCCGACTCGAGCGCGTGCTGTCATTCCAAAAAGCTCGCCACCACCGCATCGTCTCAGCCATAGGTCGCACCCGCTTCCCTCCACAAAGTCTTACGAGAGGAAGGCCAACGAGGTGGTGAAAACGTCGCGAAGCATCATGAGTCGATGTTATGCAAGGCACTGGAAGCGGCATGGGCACCTGATACTGTATAGCCTCGTGGTGTGATGGTGGCGTAGCTTGGCCTCCTCCTCCTCAGAGGCTATGGGGCAGACCCTCCCGGCGGCGTCTCTACGACGAAGGCCCTGCGCCGCTCCCTCCAAACCAGCGCCCTCAGCCGGAGCGCACTCGCTAAGCCGTCGCGGTATCCACCCCCAAACCGTCGCCAAGTGGCGCAAACGCGCTGCCCCGGTCGACGCACCGCTGGGGGCCAAGGTGCCTCGCTCGACCGTGCGCTCGACCGAAGAGGAGGCTCGCGTCGTTGCGTTTCGACGCCAACACCCTTCAGCCCACCATCGTGCGCCTGAGCCGCTCGGCGTGGCACCAATGCTACTCAAGTTGCCGCTTTGAATGGCGATTCTGGGCCGTTTTGGTCCCATTCGGCCTCTGAGCAAGCTCCGCTTCGCCAAACCCCTGAATGCCCTACGCAGTCTTCCGTTGTATATGAGCACGAGGCCCTGGCTTCCCGTTATTAATGAGGTCAAACGAAGATGATGCCTCCGATCTGAATAGCAACTTGGGCATCCTATGGCCCCAATGATTGTCATCACCCTATAGGAGGGTATCTTGGCTAAACCTCTCGGCCCCTTGCCGGTAAGGGGAGCATAGACGACGCTTTCACCACGCATGTTATGAGGGCTTCCGACGTTGCCGTCGTTCTCCCTGCCGCTGGGCAGGGCACACGGATGGGCGAGGCTGTTCCGAAGCAGTACCTCGACCTTGGCGGTGCGCCGGTGCTGGTGCAGACGCTGCGGGCGCTTGCTGCGCACCCGGCCATCGTGCAGGCGGTGGTGGTGGCGTCGCCCGATGCCGTCGCCGACGCCCACGCCGTGCTTCGGGCCACCCCGCCGATGCTCGAGGTGAAGGTGGTGGCCGGCGGGGCCACACGCCGCGCCAGCGTTCAAAACGGCCTCGACGCGTTGGACGAGAGCGTCCGGATCGTGCTCGTTCACGACGCCGTTCGCCCGTTCGTGGCGCTCCAGCTGCTCGATGACGTGATCCGCGCTGCCCGGACGTACGGCGCTGCCGTGCCTGCTGTGCCCGTGGCCGACACGCTTCGCCGCGCCGACGGTGAGACGTTTGGCGAGACGGTCGACCGCAACGGCGTGTATGCCGTCCAGACGCCGCAGGGCTTTCGCCGCGACCTTTTGGAGCGCGCCTTCGTCGAGATTGCCGATGCCACGACCGACGATGCCGCGCTTGTGGCTGCGCTTGGCCACCCGGCACGGCTCGTCCGTGGAGACCGCCGCAACCTCAAACTCACCACCCCCGACGATCTCGCGCTCGCCCGTGCCCTCTGGCCTGCGTGGACGATGGAGGCGTAGGCAAACCGTCTTTGCGAACCGGAACGTCGTCGCAGCGGTTGTTCTGGGCGTGGGGTAGAAGTCGCCCCGGTTGGGCGTAGCTGTGTTGGCCCATCGATCCCCGTCTCTTATGCGCATTGGCTTCGGTTACGACGTTCACCGCCTCGCCCCCGGACGCCCGATGGTCCTCGGCGGCGTCCGGCTCGATCATCCCGTTGGGCCGGACGGGCACTCCGACGCCGACGTTGTGCTCCACGCCGTCTGCGACGCGCTGCTCGGCGCGGCGGCCCTCGGCGACATCGGCCAGCACTTTCCCAACACCGACGACCGCTGGCGCGGGGCCGACAGCCGGGTGCTGCTGCGCGAAGTCGCCCGTCTCGTCGCGGAAGCCGGCTACCGCGTGGGCAACGTGGACGCGATGGTGGCGCTCGAGCGTCCCAAGCTTCGCCCCCACATCGACGCGATGCGGGCCAACCTTGCCGCCGACCTCGATGTGGGCGTGTCTTCGGTGTCGGTGAAGGCGGGGACGAACGAGCGGATGGGGTTTGTGGGGCGCGAAGAAGGGGTGGCGGCCTATGCGGTATGCTTGCTCCTGCCCCGATAGCCCCTGCCCATCGATGGAAATGCTCGCCGATCTGTACGCGTGGCTCTCCGGGCTTTCGCCGCTTGCCGTTTACGCGGTGCTGTTTGCCTTCTCGTACGCCGAAAACGTCTTCCCACCCGTTCCCGGCGATGTGGCGCTGGTTGTGGGAGGGATGCTCGCGGGCATCGGCGTGGTGCATCTTCCGGTGCTTGTGGTGGTGTGCACCGTCTCGGGCTTGGTCGGGTTTATGACGGTCTACGGTATCGGACGGAAGGTCGGGCCGGCACTGCTCGACCCAGATCGGTACCGCTGGGTGCCCAAGGATCAACTGCGCAAGGCCGAGGCGAGCGTGAACCGGCACGGGCGCGGCATCGTCCTTGCCAACCGGTTTCTGCCAGGCCTGCGCTCGGTGATCGGGCTGGCCGTGGGCATGTCCGGCGTGCCGGTGCAGAGCACCGTGCTGCTCGCCACCGTTAGCGCGGCCGCCTGGAGCCTCCTGCTCTGCGGCCTCGGGTATGCCTTAGGCGACAACCGCGAGGCTCTTGCCCGTGCCCTGAGCAACGTGAAGATGGGCGGTTTGGTGCTGATGGGCGTGCTTGCGCTCGTGGGGCTTGGCTACTATGTGCGAGGCGTGCGCCGCCGCGCGGCCACCCATGCGCACGATCTGCCTCCCCCACCTGCACCAATCGATGCCGCCGCTGACGTATCTTAAAGCCTGCCTCTGAGCAGTGCACCGCCTGTATAGCTCAATTGGTAGAGCATCCGCCTTGTAAGCGGAAGGTTACGGGTTCGAGTCCCGTTGCAGGCTCCTTCCTTGCTGCGTCTCGGTACGCTGTTGTGGGAGAGCCTTGGTTCTCTTCACCGCCTTTTCGACGCTGAGGCAGGGGCAAGCTTGCCTCAAGGGGCGGCGGTTTCGTATGTTGATCGGCCCTGCACGGTGGGATACCCAAGCGGCCAAAGGGGACTGACTGTAAATCAGTTGTCAGACGACTTCGGAGGTTCGAATCCTCCTCCCACCACCCAGCATGTCGCCTCGGCGAGGTGCGCGCGGAAGTAGCTCAGTTGGTAGAGCGTCAGCCTTCCAAGCTGAATGTCGCGGGTTCGAATCCCGTCTTCCGCTCTGAAAACGACGACCGTCGAAGGCCGAATGGCGAGCGAGATCGGCTCGTTGCTCGGCACCCGAAGTTCGCCGCTTCTTCGTTTGCCGCTTTAGCTCAGAGGTAGAGCACTTCCATGGTAAGGAAGGGGTCGTGGGTTCAATTCCCACAAGCGGCTCTTCGGCGCGCCCGGCTCTCGCGGCTCGGCGCGTTGCTTGCATAAACGCCCCCCGGCACTTTTCTTGTTGCTTCGGCGTATACGGCATTCTTCCCGCTTCGGCGGGGTTCTTTACTTACGGGAGTAGCTCAATTGGCAGAGCAGCGGTCTCCAAAACCGCAGGTTGTGAGTTCGAGTCTCGCCTCCCGTGCTTCTTTCTCTTCTCCGATCTCTCCCTATGGCCAGCGCCGTCAAGGAAAAACAAGCCGCCGCCGTGGCTGCCACCAGTGGCACGCAAGGCTCGTACCTGCAAGAGGTGCAGCGCGAGATGCGCAAGGTCTCCTGGCCCAAGCGCTCCGAGCTGATCAACAACACGATCCTCACGCTCGTCGCTTCGGGCCTGCTGGCGCTGCTCATCTTTGGGATGGACCGCATCATCAGCGTGATCCTCAAATTCGTCTACGGCGCGTAAATGGCGATCAAGACCGACATTCAGAAGTGGTACGTGCTTCGCACCTTCTCCGGCCACGAGAAGAAGGTGGTGGAAGCGCTCACGCGCGCCATCGACGAGCAGGGCCTCGGCCACAAAATCGGCGAGATCGTCGTGCCCACCGAGACGGTCTTCGAAATGCGCAACGGCAAGAAGCGCACGAAGGAGAACGTCCTCTACAAGGGGTATGTGTTCATCTACGCCCTGCTTGACCTCGAAGTCAAGCACCTGATCAACGAGATTCAGGGGGTTACCGGCTTCCTCACCCAAGGCCAAGGCACCGAACCGGCACCGCTGCGCCCCGATGAGGTGGCGCGTATGATCGGGCGGATGGACGAGGCCAAGGAGAAGGGCGAAATCCCGGAAATCCCGTTCAAGGCGGGCGATCTGGTCAAGGTGGTGGACGGGCCGTTCAACAACTTCACCGGAACCGTCGAAGACGTCGATCCGGACAAGATGAAGGTGAAGGTGATGGTCTCCATCTTCGGACGCCGCACGCCGCTGGAGCTGGACTACCTGTCCATCGAGCACACCACCTAAGCTGCTCCGTTGGAGCAACGAAAAGGGCCTCGGAAGCATCTGCCTCCGAGGCCCTTCGTGCGTCGTGGCGCGTCACTCCGCGTCCCAGTCCGGGCCGTACATCGCCTCGGCATAGTCGGCCACCATCCGCTCGGCCGAGAAGGCGGCGGGAAGCTCGCCCATGGCCCGGCGCATCCGGCGGATCCACGCGGTGGGGAGGTTGGTGGCGGCGTCGCGGGTGTAGAACTCCGGGAGCACCGAGGTTTCGAGCGTGTCGTAGAGAAACGCGGCGTCCTCGTCGTCTTGCTTGACCGGGTCGGGGGCCATCGTGGCGCTGGCGTCCGAGCCGATGCTCCAGCCGTTGACGCCGTCGTAGCCTTCGGGCCACCAGCCGTCGAGGATGGAGAGGTTGAGGCCGCCGTGGTCGTTGGTCTTCATCCCCGACGTTCCGGATGCTTCCATCGGACGGCGCGGGTTGTTGAGCCACACGTCGGCCCCGGAGGTGAGGAAGCGTCCGACTTCCATGTTGTAGTTCTCGAGCACCACGATCTTGCCGCGCAAGGCTTCGTGCTGGCTGAGCTGGACGATCTGCTGGATGAAGCGCTTGCCGCCGTCGTCGGCGGGGTGGGCCTTCCCGGCGAAGATCATTTGGAGCGGACGCTCGGGGGTGTTGAAGAGCTTCGCCACGCGGTCGAGGTCGTGGAAGAAGAGCGTGGCGCGCTTGTAGGTGGCAAAGCGGCGGGCAAAGCAGATGGTGAGCGCGTCGTCGTCGAGGGCAAACGGCATCTGGAGCGACTGCTGGGCGGCGTGTTGCTCGGCAAACCGGATGAGGCGGCGGCGGAGGGCATTGCGCAGCGCCCAGATGTCGCCGTCGGGCACATGCTCCATCTTCTTCCAGTACTCCGACTCGGCGCGGTGGTACCACGGGCCGAGGTGCTTGCGGGCGAAGGCGACGGCGTCGGGGGCCGTCCACGTCGGCAGGTGCACGCCGTTGGTGATGGCTCCAATGGGCGCGTACTGTTGGGCTTCGGGACGGGCGTAGAGGGCGGCCCATTGATCACGGGCGACCTCGCCGTTGAGCTGGCTCACGCCGTTGGCCGTCCGCGAGAGCTTGAGGCCGAGCACCGTCATCGTAAACCACTCCTGCACATCTTCCGGGTTGACGCGCCCGTAGGCGAGCAGTTCGGCTTCGGTCAGGCCGAGGCCCTCGCGCAGCTCGGAGAGCTGTTCGATGAGCAACTCCGGCTCGAACCGGTCGTGCCCGGCCATGACGGGCGTGTGGGTGGTGAACACGCAGTGCTGGCGCACCCATGCTTCGGCCTGCTCGACGGTGCGCCCGGCGGCGATCTGCTCGCGGAGCAGTTCGAGCGAGAGGAAGGCGCAGTGGCCTTCGTTCATGTGGTAGACCTCCGGCGCGGTGCTCATGGCCCGGAGCAGGCGCAGGCCGCCGATGCCGAGCACGATCTCCTGCTGGAGGCGGATGCGACGGTCGCCTTGGTAGAGTTTCCGGGTGAGGCTGCGGTGTTCCTGCGGGTTCTCGTCGAGATCGGCGTCGAGCAGGTAGAGGCGGCTCTTGCCGACCAGGCAGCGCCACGCTTGCAGCTGGATGGGGGTCTGGCCAAGATGAACGGTGACGCGCAGCACGTCGCCCTTGCGGTCGCGGACGAGCTCGAGCGGGTGGTCGTGCGGGTTGAGTTCGGCGTATTCCTCCTGCTGCCAGCCGTCGGCGTTGAACCGCTGCTGGAAGTAGCCGTCGCGCAGCATCAGGCCGATGGCGGCGAAGTCGATGCCGAGATCGGAGGCCGCTTTGACGTGGTCGCCCGCGAGGATGCCGAGGCCGCCGGAGTAGAGGTTGAGGCTCTCGTGGAGGCCGTATTCCATGCAGAAATAGGCCGTGCGGGCGGTGTCGGCGTGGGTGCCGGGGGTGGCGAGGTAGCCTTGGAAGCGGTCGTAGGCTTCTTGGACGCGGCGCTGGAGCGCCTTCGAGGCGAGCGCGAGCGGTTCGGCGTGGCGGAGAGCGAGCGTCGGATTGTTGCCGCTCTGACGGAAGACATCGGGATTGAGTTGCTCAAAGATATCGAGCACGTCGGGCTGCCACGCCCACCAGAGGTTGCGGGAGAGTGTTTCGAGTTGGTCGCGGGTGGTCATCGCGGCAGGAAGGGGTCGTTCGAAGGGAAAAGGGATACAACGCGGGGAGGCGTCGCCCCGGGAAGATCGGGCATTCTGACGCCAAGGTAAGCGCTTACATCGTCAAAAATACGCCCGCTTTTGCTTCTGCCTCCCGGACGTTGACGTCAGGGCCGGCCGCCGAGACGACGGTAGGCACGGCCGAGCGCGGGTACGAGCAAGGCGTTGGGTGTCAGGCGCGACCCGGCAGCGAGGGCGGTGTTGGCCTTGCCGGGGATCACGACGCGCTTGCCCTCGGCGAAGCCTTCGAGGCCCGCCAACGCCACGTCGTCGGCGGTCATGGCAATCCGTTGCATCGCGTGGTCGGGAGTGCCGGCCGCCTCGAAAAAGCCCGTGGCGGTGGGGCCGGGGCAAAGCGTGGTGACCCGGATGCCGCGGGGCACGCCTTCGGTGTGCAGCGCCTCGCCGAGGCTGAGCACGAACGCCTTGGTGGCGGCGTAAGCGGCCATCGTCGGGACGGGCTGGATGGCGGCTGTGGACGCGACGAAGAGCACGCCGCCGCCGCGCGGAAACTGCGGCCAGAACCGATGCGTCAGGTAAGCCAAGGCGCTCACGTTGACCTGCAGCATGGCCGCCAACTCGTCGGATGCTTGTTCCTCAAACGGGCCGATATAACCGACGCCGGCGTTGTTGACGAGCACGTCCACGGTGTGGCCGGATTCGAGCACGGCATCGGCGAGGGCGTGGGTGGCCGAGGCATCGGCGAGGTCTACGGGGAGCGCAACAGCATCGCTGCCGGCGTCCTGCACGTCGCGAACGAGCGCGTCGAGGCGATCTTTCGAGCGGGCGGCGAGTAGCAGCCGGGTGTGCATGGAGGCAAGGGCACGAGCCATCGCCTCACCGATACCGCCGGACGCGCCGGTGATCAAGATGGTCTTGCCGCTGTAGTACGGACGCATAAGACGAGGGGCGAGGGTATACCGAGCCGCGACAAACGGCGGTCAAGCTTGCCGCAAATGGGCGGCGGACAGCCCTTTGACTTGATAGCTCGGCATCGGTTCAACGGGGCGTGAGTACCGCCTCACGGTAACGCCACGCGGTACCGTGCGAAGCCGAAAGCCTTTTTGCGAGCAGATCGAACCCAAGAAGCCATGAGTGAAGCCTACGAATCGCTCCTTCGCCGCCTCGACAGCTACGAGACTACCGACCGCAAAGATCGGTACGCACAATACGGCTACGCCCTTGCGCTCTACGACCAGCAACTCATCACGCTGGACGAGTTCGAAGCGCTAAGCAAGCGGATCGGCCTGACCGTCGAGGAGGCGGACAACATCCAAGTGTGACCGTGCGTGTGCGACGACGACCACGTCGTCCGCCGCCGAAGAACTTGGGGCACCGTTCGTAACCGGGCCAGCCGCCAACCCTTTCGCATTTATCACAGGCGTGACGGTGGGATGTCAGCGTCGGCGTCCGACCTTGTGTCTTTCTCCAATCCCACGGCAGTCTATGGATCTCAGCGGCAAGGTAGCGGTCGTCACCGGCGCATCGTCAGGTCTGGGCAAGGCGTTTTCGATGGCGCTGCATCACGAAGGCATGACGGTGTTCGGCCTTGCCCGGCGGAAAGACCGTCTCGACGAGATGGCCAAGGTGCTGGGCGAGCGGTTTGTAGCGGTCGAATGCGATGTGACCGACGACGAGAGCCTCCAAAAAGCGTTCGCGCACGTCGGCAAGACGATGGGCCGCCTCGATGTGCTCGTCAACAACGCTGGCTTGGGTCAGTTTGGCGACTTCGAGGCGCTCACGCCCGAACAGCTCGACGTGCAGCTCGACACGAATGTGCGCGGGCTGATCCGGGCGTCGCAGCTGGCCGTCCCGACGATGGCGGCTCAGGCGCAGAAGAACGGCGGCCTCGGCGGGCACATCGTCAACATCGCGAGCGTGGCGGGATTGGTCGGCAATCCGCAGATTTCCGTGTACAACGCCACCAAGTTCGCCGTGCGCGGCGTCAGCGAGGCGATGATGAAGGAGCTTCGTCCCCAAGGCATCAAGGTGACGTGCTTCTACCCCGGCTCGGTCGAGACGGAGTTTGCGGACGTGGCCGGCTCAAAAGGCAACCCCGACGCGATGCACGCCGAAGACCTCGCCGACACGCTCGTGCACGTCCTGAAAGCGCCACGGCGCTACCTCATCTCCGAGGTGGTGATGCGTCCGATGACGGTGAAGGGGTGAGGCGGTACGGGCGGTTTTTTTTCGCGTGCGGGGTGTTGGTGACAGGCTTAGGAGTGTAACGGAGTTGTTTCGGTGCGTACTTTCGACCGCTCGCGGGAGAGGTGCTTCCGCGGCTTCACCTTTCCTCCTTGGCCTGCCGTGAACCTCTTCGCGCGCAAAAACATCGACGAGCTTCAAGCCGACGCCGCCCACGAGGGTGCGCACACGCTCAAACGCTCGCTCGGCCCTCTTAACCTTGTCTCCTTGGGTGTGGGTGCCATCATCGGCACCGGCATCTTCGTGCTCACCGGCACGGCGGCTGCGCAGCATGCTGGCCCGGCGCTCATCCTCTCGTTCGTGCTCGCGGGCGTAGGCTGTCTCTTCGCCGGCCTGTGCTACGCCGAGTTCGCCTCGATGATACCGATTGCAGGGTCGGCGTACACCTACGGCTACGCGACGCTCGGGGAGCTGTTCGCGTGGATCATCGGGTGGGACCTGATCCTCGAATACCTCTTTGGCGCGGCCACCGTGGCCGCCGGATGGTCGGCCTACGTCACGTCCTTCTTGCGGGACATCGGCATCGAACTGCCGCTTTGGCTCACCAACGCACCGGGCACACTGGTGCAGCTCAAAAGCGGGGCGTGGGTGCGCGCCACCGAGGCGTTGCAGCTCTCGCTCCAGCAAGAAGGCATCAGCATGGCGTCGCTGCCGCACGCCGAAGGCGGCTTCAACCTTGTCGCGGCGCTGGCCATCCTCGTGGTCACGCTCTTGCTCATCCTCGGCACGAAAGAGTCGGCGCGGTTCAACAACGTGGCCGTCGCCATCAAGTTGGCGGTCGTGTTTGCCTTTATCGGCGTGGGCGGCTACTACGTGCTTACGCACATGACGCAGGCCGTCGACAACTGGACGCCCTTCATCCCGGCCGAGATTGCGCCGGGGCAGTTTGGGTGGAGCGGCATCGTGGCGGCCTCGGGCGTCATTTTCTTCGCCTACATCGGCTTCGACGCGGTGAGCACGACGGCGCAGGAGGCCAAGAACCCGCAGAAGGACATGCCCATCGGCATCCTCGGCTCGCTGGTGATCTGCACGATCCTCTACATTCTCGTGACGGGCATCATGACGGGCATCGTCAACTACCCGGAACTCAACGTGGCCGAGCCGATCGCCGTGGCGATTGAGGCGACGGGCTACTCGGCGTTGGCGAGCCTGATCAAGGTGGGCGCGATTGCCGGCCTCTCGTCGGTGATGTTGGTGATGCTGATGGCTCAGCCGCGCATTTTCTTTACGATGAGCCGCGACGGGCTGCTGCCGCCGGTGTTCAGCAAGCTGCATCCGACGTTCCGCACGCCCCATATCTCGACGGCGATGACGGGCGTGGTGTGCGCGCTGCTGGCAGGCCTGTACGACGTGTCCACGCTCGGCCACCTCGTGTCCATCGGCACGTTGTTGGCGTTCGTGATCGTGTGTGCGGGCGTGTGGTACCTGCGCGTGAAGGAGCCGAACCGTCCGCGTCCGTTCAGGACGCCGCTGGTGCCGCTGGTGCCGATTCTTGGCATCTTGGTGTGTGTATACATGATGTCGGGTTTGCCGAAAGAAGCGTGGGAGCGTTTGGTGATCTGGCTCGCCATCGGCCTCGCCATCTACTTCTTCTACGGCCGCCATCACAGCGTGCTGCAGCGCACCGGCCATGCCGTCATTGGCGACGGCCCCGGCCTCGATGCGCCGCATACGCCCGGCGACACCCTCGACGAACGGATCACCCCGCCGGTGAACTGAACGAAGTGTGCGTATTTTAGCGGCGAGTAGGGCCGCTCCGGGCGTATGTTCGGGGCGGCCCTACCGTTTTCCTTTGCTATGCCTGAATCCAAACCCTCCGCCGAAGCCTGGGGCAGCCGCATCGGGCTGATCCTTGCCATGGCGGGCAACGCCGTCGGTCTCGGCAACTTCCTGCGCTTCCCCGGGCAGGCCGCCGCCAACGGCGGCGGCTCGTTCATGATCGCATACTTCATCTCGTTCCTGCTGCTCGGCCTCCCGCTGATGTGGATCGAGTGGGGCATCGGGCGGCGCGGCGGACGCTTCCGCAAGGGCCACATTCCCGGCATGTTCGCGGCGCTGTGGAAGCACCCGGCGGCCAAATACCTCGGCGTCATCGGCCTCGTCATCCCGTTTGTGGTGCTCTGCTACTACACGGTGCTGATGTCGTGGACGCTCGCCTACACCTGGTTCTCGCTCGCCGGCAACTACTGGGGCCTGACCACGCAGGCGGAGATGGCGGGCTTTCTCACGTCGTACCAAAACATCTCCGACGCCAGCGCTCACGAGTTCTGGGTGCCGTTCCTGTTCTTCTTCCTCTCCATCGGGCCCACGATCTACGTGCTCTCGCGCGGCATCTCCAGCGGCATCGAGAAGCTGGCCAAGATCGGGATGCCCATCCTGTTCGTGTTCGCCATCATCCTGATGGTTCGCGTGCTCACGCTTGGGCCGGGCGAGAACGGCGTGTCGCCGCTGCAAGGGCTGGAGTTCATCTACAAGCCCGATCTCTCCGGCCTCGGCTCGGCAAAGGTGTGGCTGGCGGCGGCAGGGCAGATCTTCTTCACCCTCTCGGTGGGGATGGGCACCCTCCAGACGTACGCCTCGTACCTCTCGACCAAGGACGACATCGCGCTCTCGGGTGTGGCGACGGCCATCACCAACGAGACGGCGGAGGTCGTGCTCGGCGGCTCGATCGCCATTCCCGCCGCCGTCGCATTCTTCGGCGTGTCCGGAGCGATGGCCGTGGCGCAGTCCGGTTCGTTCAACCTCGGCTTCGTCGCGATGCCCATCGTGTTCCAAGAAATGCCCTTTGGCGGGCGGATCTTCGGGGCGATGTGGTTCGGCCTGCTCTACTTCGCGGGCATCACGTCGTCGGTGGCGATGGCCACGCCGATTGTGGCGTTCTTCGAGGAGGAATTTGGTATTGATCGGCGCAAGACGTCGTGGACGATTGGCGGCATCGCCGTCGTGTTCGGCGTGCTCACGATGCTGCTCTTCGAATCCGGCTTCCTCTGGGAGTGGGACTATTGGGCGGGTACGTTTGGCCTCGCGGTGATGGCGGTGATCGAGGTGATTCTCTACATGTGGGTGTTCAAGCCGGAAAACGCGTGGCGCTCGATGCACCTCGGCGCGGACATCCGCCTGCCGAGCCTCTACAAGTTCATCATGACGTACGTCACGCCGGTGTTCTTGCTCATCATTCTCGGCTGGTGGGCGGTGACCCAAGCGTGGCCCACGCTGACGCTGACGGATTGCCCGGAGGGCGTGGTCGCAGGGGCTTTGTGCTCGCAGGGAAGCGTGATTCCCGAGGGGATGGCGGTCTACGTCCACCTCTCGCGGTTGCTGCTCGTGGCGTTCATCGCCTTCTTCCTCGTGATGATTCGCATCGCGTGGAAGAAGAACGGCTACGACGATTACGCCGACTTCATCGAGGTCGGCCCGGACGGTCCGTTCCGCGCCGGTTCGGTGACGCGCCCCAACCCGAGCGCGCCGCAAGTGGCGCATGCCCACCCCGCGTACGTTTCGCCGCTGCTGCCTGAGCACGGCGACGACTTGCCTCGTACCTAACCTACTGTGAACCTATGAACACTGGCCTTTTGGGGATTCTAACCCCGATCTTGTTCTTTGCTGTGGGGACAAGTGCCTTGGCGCTCTCCCAACGTGCTGACGGTGCTGTGAAGGGCTTGACCGCCGCAGGCGGCGTTTTGTCGATCGTTGCGAGCCTCGCTCTCTTGGTGCGCATGATTCTACCCGTGGAAGTATCGGATGGGGCGACGTTTTTTCTGGTGACCAGCTGGACGTTCGTGCTCGGCACGATGGTCTGGTCGTTCGCCAAGATCCTGAAGGCGCAAGCCTCCCGCAACGCCACGCCCGACCTCGACGACGACATGACGGCCAGCCAGCGCGTGCCGCCGACGGCGTGACCGTGCGGGGCGGCGTGGGAACGTCGTAGTTTGATGCTTCGTCCTCCGCCTGCTTTCCGATGGTCCGCCTGTTTCGCCTTGTGCTTGCGTTTGCCGGGCTGGCCGGGCTTGGGGTCTTGCCGGTAGCGGCGCAGGCCGTGCCGTCGGTGATGCCCGAGGGGTTTTGGACGGGGCCGGTGGCGTTCGACGTGCCGCTGCTCGTGCTGGTGGCCGCGTTGGCGGTGTGGAGCGCGGGGCTGGCGGCGCAGCGGCTGGGAGCGTCGGCGGCCCTTGGCGAACTCGTGCTCGGCCTTGCCGTCGGGGCGATGTGGCCTCGGCTGGATGTGGGCGATTGGCTGCCGCTGCTGGCGGCGGTCGGCTTCGCAGCGCTGATGCTCACGGCGGGCTTGCAGGGCGGGCAGCGCAGCGGCCGCGGCGAGCGGCCGAGCGTGGCGCTGGTGGCCGGGGCGTTGGGCGGCCCGCTCGTGCTGGTGGTGGTGGCGCTGGCTGTGCTGTGGCCCGACGCGGGGGTGCTGGGCGTGCCGCTGGTGGCCGTGGCGTTGGCGGCGGGCGTGGTAGGGCTGCGCCCACGCGACGCCCGCCTGCCGCATGTGGCCGCCCTCTCGACGTTGCCGCTCGTGCTGGGTGTGCTGGCACTGTCGGACTCGATGGCAGCCCTCGCCGGGAGGCTGGTGGGATTGGCGGTGCTGGCGGCGCTGGCGTTGGCGGCCCGCTGGGGCATCGTCCGGATGCGCGGGCGGCTGCGGGGGCTGGGGCGCACCACGCTTTTTTCGCTGATGCTCGTGGCGGCCGCGCTGCACGCGGCGGTGGCCGTGCTGGTGGGATGGCCGGCGGCGCTCGGCGCAGGCCTCGCCGGGTACTCGCTTGGGCGGGCGCTGCGCGGCACACCCCAAGCCGACGAACTCGCCACACTCGTCCGCCACGCCGGGCCGCACGTCGCCGCGCCGTTCCTGTTCGCGTGGCTCGGCTTCGCCGCCGGGCGCGTCGCCCACGCCGACGGGTTGGGCTTGGGCACGCTGGTGCTGGCGGGCGTTGGGTTGGCTGTGGTAGCCATCGGCGGGCGGTTTGCGGGGCTGTTGGCCGTGCGCCGGGCTGCCCATCTCTCGCAGACGCAGGCCGTCGAGTTGGGCTGGTCGCTCGTGCCGCGTGGGGGCGTGACCGCCTACCTGCTGCTGGCCGGGTTGACGGCGAGCGTGGTTTCGCCTGCACTGTTTGGCGCGGCTACGCTGGCCGTTTTGGCCTCGCTCGTCCTCGACCCGCTTGCTGCCCGCCTCGCCGCCCGCCTCGCCAGCGAAAGCGCCGGCCGCGACGATGCCCGTGAGGGTGTCGTGCTTGTGGGAGCGGGACCGCTGGCTCGCCGCCTCGCCCTCGTGCTCGATGGCCCCGTAACGCTGCTCGACCGCAACGCTCGCAACGTCGATGCCGCCGAGGCCGGGGGGCTGCGCGTCGTGACGGCCAGCGCCCTCGATGCCGACGCGCTCCGAGACGCCGGGACTGCAACAGCCCGCTTCTTCGTCGCCCTCACCGGCAATCCGCAGCTTAACCGCGCCGCTGCCGACATCGCCCGCACCTCCTTCGGCGTGCCCTATACGCTGGTCCCCGACCTGTCGGGTCGCCCCGATGCCGACGGCCCCAGCGATACGCTCTTTGGCGACGGTATCGACCTTGGCGACTGGGAATACCACGTCTCCCGCGGGCACGTCCGCCTTGACGAAACGCCGTACGATCCGTCTCGCCCGGTCGTGCCCACTGCCGATCGGCTGCCGCTGGCGATACGCCGTCGCGGCACGGTGATTCCGTTTTTTCGCGGCGCAGGCTACGAAGACGGCGACCGCCTCATTGCCCTCGTGCGTACCGACGGTGAGGCCAATCCCGCCCGCGACCGGTTCGAGGCGCTCGTGCGCACCGCCCGCGTGCTCGACCTCGACGGCCCGATGCCGATGGTGATGTTCTTCGACCGCGTCGGGCATGTCGTGGCCGAACGCCTCGGTATCGAACCCGAACGCCTGTCCGTGCTTTTGATGCAGCGCGAGGCCGACAGCGGCTCGGTCGTGCTGCCCGGCCTCGCCATTCCCCATGCCGTCGTGCCCGGCACCGGGCGGTTCGAGATGGTCATCGCCCGCATCCGGGGCGAGGGCGCGCAGTTTCCCAACCAGCCGCAGCCGGTGCACGCCGCCTTTGTGCTCGTCTCCACCGCCGACGAACGGACGTTCCACCTCCAAGCCCTCGCGGGCGTGGCCCACGCGGTGCAGCGCGACGGCTTCGAGGAGGCGTGGATGGCCGCCGCAGGCCCCGACGAGCTTCGCGCACTGGTGTTAAACCGATGAGGCGTGAAGGCGCACGGCAGTATCGCGCCTGCGTGTGGATGCCGTGTGGCGACGTGCCAACGAGGACCACGTTGCCCGGCGCTTGGACGTCGGAGCCGAGCGCAAGGATGGACGGTCTTCCGCTTGAAACGCCACGACGAAAACCGCGATAGGTACCTACAGCTTGCGCTGCTTTTGGGGGCCGTCGGCCACCTTCTTTAGCTCTCGCGAGCGGGCAGCACGGGCCACGATCATCCAACGCGAAACCATCCGTCTCCGCCGAAACCCCAGGTACATTCCCGCGCCGATCCCGATGGGGTAGGGGCGGCACTTGCGCCGAGTGGATGTTTCCTGCGGTAAACAATCGGTATCTCCCCCCATCCCGTTGATGAACGACACGGTACGGATCCGACGCGCCCGCTCCGACGAAGCCGACCGGCTCACGGAGATCGCCTTGGCGGCCAAGCGCCACTGGGGCTACCCGGTGGCGTGGATCGAAGCGTGGCGCGAGGGCTTGACGTTCACGCCCGCGTTCGTGACGGCACACCCGGTATACGTTGCGGTGGACTCCAACGATCAGCCGCTGGCGTGCTACGGCTTGGTGGACGACGGCGCGGTGCATCTCGAACACCTGTGGGTGGATCCGTCGGCGATGGGCCGGGGGCTTGGGAGGATGCTCTTCGCGCATGCCGTCGCGACGGCGCAGGCCCGTGCCGCAACGACGTTGTACATCGACTCCGACCCCAACGCCGCGCCCTTCTACGAACGCATGGGTGCTCGGCGCGTCGGAACGCTTCGGGCCGACGTGTGCGGGACGTTGCGGGAGCTGCCTCGGCTGCGCTACGATCTCCACGAAGAGCGCCCCGAGCGCTGAGCCGCGGTTGAAGGCGACGAAGATCCGACGCCTCGTGCTCGGTGTCTCGAGCGTCCCGTGCGCTACAACGTAGGCCTTTGGGCACCGGGGCCGACGGAACCTACCGTCGATGTTCGGTTGCAACCCCAAACGCCTGCTTCTCCTCTCCGCCCTTGGCCACCATCTTCCTTACCGGCGGCACCGGCTTCATCGGCAGCCACCTCGCCGAAGCGCTCGTCAAGGACGGCCACACCGTTCGCGCCCTCGTCCGCTCCGATCCCAAATGGCTCGACGGCGTGGCGGTCGAAACGGTGCGCGGCGACCTTTCCAACCCCGGTCTTCTGCGCGAGACGCTGCGTGGGGTGGACGTGGTCTACCACGTCGCCGGTCTCACCCGCGCTCCGCTCGGCCCGGCGGGCGACGCCGCGCTGCACGACGCCAACGTGACGGCCACCACCGACCTGCTCGACGCGGTGCTCGACGCCGCCCCCGACGCCCGCGTCGTGGTTACGTCCAGCCTCGCCGCCGTCGGGAAGCGCCCGTCCTCCGGCGTGGCCGACGAAGCGACGCCGCTGCGCCCGATTTCCCGCTACGGCGCGTCGAAGGCGGCGATGGAGGCAGCCATCCGGCCGTACTTCGACCGCCTCCGGATGACCGTCGTGCGCCCGCCTGCCGTCTACGGCCCCCGCGAAGCCGACATCTTCACCGTCTTCCAGACCGCCGCCAAGTACCGCCTTTTCGCCGTTGTGGGCGACCCGAAGCCGCTCGCGCTCACGCTCGTGCACGTTCGCGACCTCGTCTCCGGCTACCGCCTCGCCGCGCAGGAACGGGCCGTCGGCGGGACGTACTTTTTCGGCTCGGAGCGCGATTATTCGTGGGCGGAAATCCGCGACGCCACGGCCAAAGCCCTCGGCCACCGCCTCGCCACACTCCGCATTCCCAAGGCACTCGTCGTCCCCATCGGCACGCTCGTCGAACGGATCGGACGGATGGCCGGGCAGTACCCGCCGCTCAACCGCGAGAAAGCGCTCGAAATCCGCGACGCCTGCACCCGCTGCGATTCCGGGCGTGCCATCGTCGAACTCGGCTACGACCCGTCCGTCGATCTCGAAAAGGGCCTCGCCGAGACGATCCGCTGGTACCGCGAAAACGGTTGGCTGTAGGGTTGGGGCGACCGACTTTCCGCATTCGATGCTTGACCTTCGCCCTTCGCAAGACGGCACACCGACGCTCTACAGCGATCGGTACGGGCAGACGTACGGCTCGATGCACGGCGTGCTCGTGGAGGCGCGGCATGTGTTTCTGGAGGGATCGGGCGCGATCGAACGCCTTGCCGCCGGGCTGCCGACGCGGGTGCTGGAAGTCGGTTTCGGGACGGGGCTAAACGTGGCCGCCACCGTGGCCGCCACCGTGGCCGCCGCGGGGACGACGCCGCTGGAGATCGTCTCGCTCGAACACGACCTCCTCCCCGCCGACGCCTTCGCCGCGCTCGCCTACGGCCAACGCCTCGGCCTCGGCGGCTACGACGACGCGCTCGTGCGCTGGCGACGGTCGCTGCCGGACGTGTCCACCGACCCTGCGTCGTTCGATTTCCAGAATGCCACCGTCACCGTCGTGCCCGGCGACGCCCGCGCCGCCGACTTCGGCACCGGCTTCCACGCCGTCTACCTCGACGCCTTCTCGCCCGACGCCAACCCCGAACTGTGGACGGCCGCGTTCCTCGCCCGCCTGTTCGACGCGCTCGTGCCCGGCGGACGCCTCGCCACCTACTGCGCTCGTGGCGCGGTGCGGCGCGCCCTCGCCGACGTCGGTTTCGCCGTCGCCAAGCGTCCCGGCCCGCCCGGCAAACGCGAAGTCCTCACCGCTCAGCGCCCGGCGTAGACGAGGCATCGGAGCGGTTCAGTAAAACGATGCGGGGCCGTCGCCACTGCGCCATACCGTGCGGCATTGCTCCTCGATCGGCTCGGTTGAACGCTCAATGGCGTATCCCACCGACGTACCTACCAAAATGCCCACCGGGACGTAGAGCACATATCGGGCGATGCTGCCCAGGAAATGGCCCTGCGCGTGCTTGTTGGCGAGGTAGGTGGCTGTGCCCATTCCGGCAAGGCCACCCGCAAGCGTAAACGCACGGTAGGGACTGGTGCCGCGCTCGGGCCACGAGCAGCGCTCAACCGAGGCTTAGGAGTCGCGGGGATGCTCGGAAAACGTCATCGGAGCTTCCAGGGCGTCTGTGCGAAGCCCGCGAATGCGGTCGCTTGAGATCTCGACCGTTCGCATGTTCGTCGCGGTTGTGCCGTCGGCAAACTGCAAACGGTAATGCTCCGGAGGCTTGCTCTTCGGCGCGAGTGGGCGGTTCGTGTGGGCGCAGCCCGCAAGCAGCAGCGCGACGGTGAGGAGGAGGGGGAGACGCATCGGTTCAGAAGTGAAAGGGAGTTGGCGTGCAGCGGACTCGGCCCGAAGCGGAGAGGCCAGAGGCGGCCCCCGCACCTCCTCCGACAACCATCCCTGTCGTGCCCAACACCGCTGGAAAGAAGGCGAGGCTCAATCCCCACGAGGCCTCCAGCATCGTGTCGTCAAGGCCTATCGCCAGTCCCACGAGCCCGCCCACAAGCCCTCCCCATCCGGCCCCGGCGAGCGTGCGACGGCCCACAGAGAGCGCGGTCACGCGGCAGATTTCAACGCGTTGAACGTCGGAGAGTGGACGGCGAGGCAGGACGGTGGGCGCGGCGCTGGCGCGAGGCGTCCACACGACAAAGGCACTGTCGGTCGAGACGGTGCGGGCATCCGCCACCGCGCCGTTGGCGAAGGTAAGGCGGTAAAACGGGGGTGCGCCGGAAGAGCGCGTCGACGGGGCAAGCGCGAGGCAGCCGGACGAGGCGAAGGCGAGCAGCAGCAGGTAAGCACGCATAGCACACGAGAGAGGTGCGGTGCAAGCTACCCGAGCGCGGCAGTCAGGCACGGGTCTCGGCGCAAACGAACGGGAACGTGTCGGAAGCGGCGCAGGTCGTCCCGATCTTGTGTCGCAAACCCTCATCCGCGTGTCGCATCTGCCCGATCCTGTCGACCTCACGAAGCGCCTCTGCGCGATCCCGTCCGTCACCGGCAGCGAGGCCGAGGCGTCGGCGTTTCTGCAAACCGTGCTCGAAGACCTCGGCTTTGCGGTCGAACGGCAGCATCTGACCGAGACGCGCTACAACCTGCTTGCCCGCACCGACGAACGGCCCGAAGTGGTGCTCTCCACCCACCTCGACACCGTCCCGCCTCATCTCGACGTGTGGGAGGACGACGCCCACCTCTACGGGCGCGGCGTGTGCGACGCCAAGGGCATCGCGGCGGCGCAAGTGGCGGCGCTGGCGCGGCTTCTGGCGTCGGGCGAACGGCGCATCGGCGCGCTCTACACCGTGGACGAGGAGGCCGCGAGCGCGGGGGCGCGTCTCGCCAACGCCCATCCGATGGGGCGCGACGTGCGGTTTTTGATCAACGGCGAGCCTACCGACGGCCTCCTCGCCTCGGGCACGAAAGGCTCGCTGCGGCTGCGGCTGGTGGCCGAAGGCAAGGCGGCGCACTCGGCGTACCCGGAGGCAGGGACGAGCGCCATCGAGACGCTGCTGGACGTGCTGGACGATCTGCGCCACACCGAATGGCCGACGAGCGAGGTGTTCGGCGAGACGACGGTGAACGTCGGGACGATCGCGGGCGGGGTGGCGGCCAACGTGCTCGCGCCGAGCGCCGAGGCCGTGCTTCAAATCCGGCTGGTGACGCCCCCGGAAGCGATCGAGACGCAGGTCGAGCGCGTCGTTGATGGACGGCTGCGGGTGGAACGGCTGTCGGCGTCGGATCCGATTCGCTTGCATGTGCCCGACGGCTGGGCGGCGAAGGCCGTGCGCTACACCACCGACGTGCCGTACCTGCACCGCTGGGGCACGCCGCTGCTGTTCGGCCCCGGCTCCATCTTGGTGGCCCACACCGACGGCGAGCGCATCGCCAAGGCCGACCTCTACGCCGCTGCCGACACCTACGAGCGGTTGGTGCGCGAGCTGTTGGCGTAAGAGGTGCTGGCGGATCGACCGTCACACGCTTCACCAACGCTCCGCATTGGTTTGGAAACCGAGAGGGGGTTCTCCGCTTATGCCTTGTCTGCACTCACCTCACCTCTCTATCGCGGGAGTGGGCGCTTCGAGCGCCTGCGCACGCACCGCCAGAAGGCTATGGCAAAGAAAATCGAAGGCTACATCAAGCTCCAGGTCAAGGCCGGTCAGGCCAACCCGGCGCCGCCCATCGGCCCCGCGCTCGGCGCGAAGGGCGTGAACATCATGGAGTTCTGCAAGCAGTTCAACGCTGCCACGCAAGAACGCATGGGTCTGATCCTGCCGGTGGTCATCACCGTCTACACGGACAAGAGCTTCTCGTTCATCATCAAGTCGCCGCCCGCGCCGGTGCTGCTCAAGCAGGCCGCCAAGATCCAGTCCGGATCGGCCGAGCCGCACAAGGTGAAGGTCGGGACGGTGACGTGGGACGATTGTCTCGAGATCGCCAAGACGAAGCTCGAAGACCTCAACGCCACCGACCTAAGCGCGGCTGCCCGGATGATTGCGGGCACGGCCCGGTCGATGGGCCTCACCGTTGACGGCGCGCCTACGGCGTAACACTACGAGGGTGGGTTGGACGCTCGCTCTGCGGGTGTAGGGTGTTGCCAGCAAGGACGTTGCCTTCAGACGACTTCCCATCCAGCCCCCAACCATTCATCATCTGCGGGAGTCCGTAGCCCGGACGTTTGCACCGCAAACCTTCTGCTATCATGGCCAAGAAGAGCAAGCGCTACCAAGCTGCGCTCGCGGCGATTGAGGCGGCGGGCAACGGCCCGTTCGACCTTCACCAAGCCGCTGAGATCGTCAAGAAGACCGCCAGCGCCCGATTTGCCGAATCGGTGGACATCGACGTCCGCCTCGGCGTTGACCCGCGCCACGCCGACCAGATGGTGCGCGGCACCGTCGCCCTCCCCAACGGAACGGGCAAGGAAGTCCGCGTCCTCGTGCTCGCCTCGCCCGGCAAGCAAGCCGAAGCACAAGCCGCCGGTGCGGAATACGTCGGCCTTGACGATCTGGTGAACAAGATCCAGAACGAAAACTGGTTCGAGTTCGACGTGATGATCGCCACGCCGGACGTGATGGGCCAAGTGGGCCGTCTCGGCCGTGTGCTCGGCCCCCGTGGTCTGATGCCGAACCCCAAGTCCGGCACCGTCACGATGGACGTTGGGCAGGCGGTGAAGGACGTGAAGGCCGGTAAGATCGACTTCCGCGTCGACAAGAACGGCGGCCTCCACACGTCGATTGGCAAGGCGAGCTTCTCGGCGGAGCAGATCCGCGAGAACGCCGAAGCCTTCCTCCGCGAAGTGGTGCGCCTCAAGCCGCAAGCGTCGAAAGGCACCTATGTGAAGAGCATCACGCTCTCCACGACGATGGGGCCTGGTGTGGACGTTGACCGCAACACCGCCACCGCCGCTCGCTGATTTTGGGCTGTAGGCGATGAGGTTGAGCGGTGAGCGACCTGCTCCCGTCCCTTTCGCCGCTTCCCGCCACCTTTTACATCTGGTACGCTGTTATGGCGATGCACAAGGATCAAAAGTCGGAGATCATCGACGAGATTGTCGAGAAGCTCCAAGAGAACACGTCGGTCTACATCACCAACGCCTCGGGGATGACCGTGGCCGAGGCCAATGCGCTGCGCCGCGAGATGCGGTCGGCGGGGATTGACTTTAAGGTCTACAAGAACACGTTCGTCCGTCTGGCGATGGAACGTCTCGGCGGGTACGACGAGGTGTTTCCGTACCTGAACGGCCCGACCGCCGTGGCCCTGTCGTCCGAGCCGGCGCTTCCGGCGAAGGTCATCAAGGGCTTCGTCAAGGGCAAGGAGAAGCAACTGCCCGAGATCAAGGGTGCGTACATCGACGGTGCCGTCTACGGCGAAGGGTCGATGGACGTGCTGGCCAAGCTCAAGGGCAAGCAAGAGCTCCTGGGCGATGTGATCGGCCTGCTGCTTTCGCCCGCGACGAATATCGTCTCGGCGATCACCGCGCCCGGCGCCAACCTCGCGGGCATCGCGCAGGTGCTGGCCGAGCGCGAGGGGTAAGGCAGTCCTTCGGTGGCTGTCTTTTGGCCGCTGTTGGTTCGGCTTTCGCTCCGCTCTTCTGAACTAAAAACCCCGGCTGAATGCTGCCGGTTGGTTGCTTGCACCGGCCTTCGGTTGCCAGCAGCCAGCACCAGCAGCCGAAGGCCATCCTTTCCATCCTCAATAGGCCGCATAGCCCCTCGTGGGGCACAGACTGCGGCTGGAACCCAACACCATCATGGCTGACATCAACGCCCTCGCCGAACAACTCGTTGGTCTGACGATCAAGGAAGCTTCGGAACTCGCCAAGGTTCTCGAAGAGACCTACGGCATCAAGCCCGCCGCTGCCGCCGTGGCCGTGGCCGCCGCCCCCGCCGGTGGCGACGCCGCCCCCGCCGCTGCCGAGCAGACGGAATTCACCGTCGTGCTCAAGTCGGGCGGTGCCAGCAAGATCAACGTGATCAAGGAAGTCCGTGCCATCACGGGCCTCGGCCTCAAGGAGGCCAAGGACCTCGTGGACGGCGCGCCGCAGCCGGTCAAGGAGAACGTCTCGAAGGACGAGGCGGAGAAGCTCCGCGACCAGCTCGTGGCCGCTGGCGCGGAAGTCGAGCTCAAGTGACCGACGGCCCGGTATAGGCCGGGCCGCGTTTGACTCCGACGCAGGCTCTCGTTCGCGGGGGCCTGCGTTTTTTGGCTGATGGCAATGGGCTGCGGGGTGCCGGTTGGGCGCGTCTGATCGTCGATCGGGCGTCCGTGGCACCTCGGTAGCCTGTGCTCCGCCTTCTTCAACGCTTCGCATCGCACGGGCGCAAAACCGCGCAAGATAGCGAAACAACGGCGGGTTCCATGTGTTCGGTCTATGCTTAGCCCGGACTTCCGGCCCTCCACGATTTTCCACGCAGCCCAGTACCCCATGGCGAAGGTCAACGGCCGTACGGAGAGCGCCCCGCGCAGCGGCAGCGTCCCCGCACGTCACTCGTTCGGACGCATCCGCACCGTACAGGACTATCCTGACTTCCTCGAGGTTCAACTTCGCTCCTTCCAGGAGTTTATGCAATCCGACAACCCGCCCGAAGAGCGGGAAGACATCGGATTGCAAGCCGTCTTTAAGGAGCACTTTCCCATCCAAGACTCCCGCGAGCGCTACACGCTCGAATTCATCCACTACATCGTGGATGCGCCGAAGCACTCCGTTGAGGAATGCCTCGCGCAGGGCCTTTCGTTCTCCGTGCCGCTCAAGGCCAAGCTCCGCCTCTCGTCCAAGGAAGACGAGGACGAGGACGAGGCCGAAGAGGCCATCGAGCAGGACGTGTACCTCGGCAACCTTCCGGCGATGACCGAGCGTGGCACGTTCGTGATCAACGGAGCCGAGCGCGTGGTCGTAAGCCAGCTGCACCGCAGCCCCGGCGTGTTCTTTGGCCAGAGCCAGCACCCCAACGGCACGGCGCTCTTCTCGGCGCGCATCATCCCGTTCCGCGGCTCGTGGATCGAGTTCTCCACCGACGTGAACAACGTCATGTGGGCGTACATCGACCGCAAGAAGAAGCTGCCGGTGACGACGCTTCTGCGCGCCCTCGGCTTCTCGACCAACGAAGACCTCGTGCGCGTGTTCGACCTTGCCGACGCGGTGGACGTGTCGAACAAGAAGGTTTGGAACGCCAAGGCCAACGGCAAGAAGCTGGCGGCCCCGGTGACGACCGAGCGCAAGGAAGAGGTCGTGGACGAAGACACCGGCGAAGTCGTGGAGGAACGCGTCGTGCGCGACGTCGTCTTCCCGGCGGAGCACACCCTCGGCGAAGAGGACTTCGAGCTGCTCAAGGAAGCGGGCATCCTCAAGGTGTTCGTGCTGCGCGACGAAGAGGACGAAGACGCCCTCGACAACTCGTCGCTGCTCAACACCATCAAGAAGGATCCGGCGCACAACGAAGAAGAAGCCCTCTTCTACCTCTACGAGCAGCTTCGCGGCACGCAGGCCCCGGACATCGACACGGCGCGCGGCGTGCTTGACCGCTTGTTCTTCTCCGAGAAGCGTTACGACCTTGGCGACGTGGGCCGCTACCGCCTCAACAAGCGGCTGCGCCTGAACGTCCCGCAAGACACGCTGACGCTGACGGTGGACGACATCACGGCCATCATCCGCGAGCTGATCAACCTGCAGAACGCCAAGAGCGTGGTGGACGACATCGACCACCTCGGCAACCGGCGCGTGCGCACGGTCGGCGAGCAGCTGTCGGCGCAGTTCTCGCTGGGCCTCGCCCGTATGGCCCGCACCATCAAGGAGCGGATGAACCTGCGCGACGCCGAGAACTTCACGCCGCAGGATCTCGTCAACGCCCGGACGGTGTCGAGCGTGATCAACACGTTCTTCGGCACCAACCAGCTGTCGCAGTTCATGGACCAGACGAACCCGCTGGCCGAGCTGACGCACAAGCGCCGCATGAGCGCCCTCGGGCCGGGCGGTCTCACCCGCGAGCGCGCGGGCTTTGAGGTGCGCGACGTGCACTACACGCACTACGGACGTCTTTGCCCGATCGAAACGCCGGAAGGCCCGAACATCGGCCTGATTTCGAGCCTCTGCGTGCACGCCCGGATCAACGAGTTCGGCTTCATCGAGACGCCCTACCGCGTGGTGAAGAACGGCAAGGTGACCGACGAGATCGTCTTCCTCACCGCCGAGGAAGAGGATGTGGCGATCATCGCCCAGGCCAACGCGCCGCTCAAGAAGGACGGGTCGTTTGAGAACCCGCTCGTCAAGTGCCGCTACCAAGGCGACTTCCCGGTCGAGGAGCCGGGCAACATCCAGTACATGGACATTGCCCCCAACCAGATCGTGTCGCCGGCGGCGAGCCTCATCCCGTTCCTGGAGCACGACGACGCCAACCGCGCGCTTATGGGTTCGAACATGCAGCGCCAAGCCGTGCCGCTGCTCCGCGCCGACAGCCCGATTGTGGGCACCGGCCTGGAGGAGCGTGCCGCGCGCGACAGCCGCGCCTGCATCGTGGCCGAAGCCGACGGCACGGTCGAGTATGTGGATGCCACCCGCGTGGTGGTGCGCTACGACGTGGAAGAGGGCGGTGCCGACGTGGCCTTCGAAGAGCCGGTGCGCGAGTACAAGCTCACCAAGTTCCGCCGCACCAACCAAGACACCAACGTCAACCAGAAGCCCAACGTCAAGACGGGCGACCGGGTGCTGCGCGGCGACATCCTCGCCGACGGCTTCTCGACCGAGAAGGGCGAGTTGGCGCTGGGCAAGAACGTGCTCGTCGCGTTCATGCCGTGGCGCGGCTACAACTTCGAAGATGCCATCATCCTGAGCGAGCGCCTCGTGAGCGAAGACGTGTACACGTCGGTTCACATCGAGGAGTTTGAGCTTCAGGTGCGCGACACCAAGCGCGGCGAAGAGGAACTCACCCGCGAGATTCCGAACGTGAGCGAAGAGGCCACCAAGGACCTCGACGAGCGCGGCATCATCCGCGTGGGCGCCGAAGTCGGCCCCGGCGACATCATCGTCGGCAAAATCACGCCCAAGGGCGAGACCGATCCGACGCCGGAAGAGAAGCTGCTCCGTGCCATCTTCGGCGACAAGGCCGGGGACGTGAAGGACGCTTCGCTCAAGGCGCCTCCGGGCATGAAGGGCGTGGTGATCGACACCAAGCTGTTCTCGCGCCGCAAGCTCGACCCCGCCTCCAAGCGGGCCGAGCAGAAGCGCCTCGAAGAGATCGAGGCCAAGCGCGAGACCGAGCTCGGCTCGCTCAACCGCAAGTTCTACGAACGCTTCTTCGGCCTGCTCGAAGGGCAGACGACCGGTGGCATCGAAGACCGCGAAGGCCGCGTGCTCCTCACGGCTGGCAGCACGATTGCGCCCGCCGCGTTCGACCAAATCGCCCCGGCGATGATGTCGAGCCGCTCGGCGTTCTCGTCCGACGCGCAGGTCAACCGCAAGGTGCGCCGTCTCATCCAGAACTACCTGACGCTCTTCGGCAAGATCGAGGGCGAGGCCAAGCGGGCCAAGCACCAGATCCAAATGGGCGACGAGCTTCCGCCGGGCATCGTCCAGCTCGCCAAGGTCTACATTGCCCGCAAGCGCAAGATTCAGGTGGGCGACAAGATGGCCGGCCGCCACGGCAACAAGGGCGTCGTCGCCAAGATCGTCCCGCAAGAGGACATGCCGTTCCTTGAAGACGGCCAGCAGGTGGACATCATCCTCAACCCGCTGGGCGTGCCGAGCCGCATGAACCTCGGGCAGATCTACGAGACGATGCTCGGCTGGGCCGGGCGGATCCTCGGCACCAAGTTCGCCACCCCGGTGTTCGACGGCGCCAAGTACGAGGACGTGCTCGAGAAGATGCGCGAGGCCGGGCTTCCGGAAGACGGGCGCGTGCAGCTCTACGACGGGCGCACGGGCGAAGCGTTCGACCAGAAGACGACCGTGGGCGTGATCTACATGCTCAAGCTCAGCCACCTCGTCGAGGACAAGATCCACGCCCGCTCCATCGGGCCGTACAGCCTCATCACCCAGCAGCCGCTGGGCGGCAAGGCCCAGTTCGGCGGCCAGCGCCTCGGCGAGATGGAAGTGTGGGCGCTGTACGCGTACGGCGCGGCGAGCGTGCTCCAAGAGATGCTCACCTACAAGTCCGACGACGTGCAGGGCCGCTCGAAGGCGTACGAGTCCATCGTCAAGGGCGATGTGATGCCGACGCCGTCGACACCCGAGAGCTTCAACGTCCTGGTGCGCGAGCTTCAAGGCCTCGGCCTCGAAGTCAAGCTGGACTGATCCGTGTTTTCGGGGGCTGCGCCCCCTGTGTTGATGGTGGGTTGGGAGTTGTCAGACGATCCGATGCGGTGCGCTGACGGCTCCCAACCATCAACCCCCAACGACCCCAACTATGCTCAATACCAAGCAGCAGAAGACCCGCAAAGGCTTCGGCGAGATGATGGTCAGCCTGTCGTCTCCCGAATCCATCACCGAGCGCTCGTTTGGCGAAGTGCTCAAGCCCGAGACGATCAACTACCGGTCGTTCAAGCCGGAGAAGGAAGGTCTGTTCTGCGAGAAGATCTTCGGCCCGGTCAAGGACTGGGAGTGCCACTGCGGCAAGTACAAGCGCATCCGCTACAAGGGCATCATCTGCGACCGCTGCGGCGTCGAGGTGACGCAGAAGGCGGTGCGACGCGAGCGCATGGGCCACATCACGCTCTCCGTGCCGGTGGTGCACATCTGGTACTTCAAGACCCTTCCGAACAAGATCGCCCACCTCGTGGGGATGAAGTCGAAGGATCTGGAGAAGGTGATCTACTACGAGCAGTATGTGGTGCTCAACCCCGGCGAAGCCTCGCAGCTTGGCGTCGAGCCGCTGCAGCTGCTCTCCGAGGACGAGTACTTCAACGTCGTCTACCAAATCCGCGAGGACAACCACAAGCTCGACGACGCCGACCCGGCCAAGTTCGTCGCCAAGATCGGCGGCGAGGCGGTGGAAGAACTGCTCAAGCGGCTCGAACTTGACACGCTGGCCGACCAGCTGCGCGTGCAGGTGCGCACCGAGACGAGCCAGCAGCGCAAGGCCGACGCGCTCAAGCGCCTCCAGGTGGTGGAAGGCTTCCGCGAGGCGGCCAAGCGCACCAACAACCGCCCCGAGTGGATGGTGATGCGCATCGTCCCGGTGATCCCGCCGGAACTGCGCCCGCTCGTCCCGCTCGAAGGTGGTCGTTTCGCGACGTCCGACCTCAACGACCTGTACCGCCGCGTCATCATCCGCAACAACCGCCTCAAGCGCCTGATCGACATCAAGGCGCCGGAGGTGATCTTGCGCAACGAGAAGCGGATGCTCCAAGAGGCCGTGGACTCGCTGTTCGACAACAGCCGCAAGGCCAACGCCGTCCGTAGCGACTCCAACCGCGCGCTCAAGAGCCTGAGCGATATGCTCAAGGGCAAGCAGGGCCGGTTCCGCCAGAACCTGCTCGGCAAGCGCGTCGATTACTCGGGCCGTTCGGTCATCGTGGTCGGGCCGGAGCTGGAACTGCACCAGTGCGGCCTGCCCAAGGAGATGGCCGTCGAACTGTTCCGTCCGTTCATCATCCGCCGGTTGATCGAGCGCGGCATCGTCAAGACGGTCAAGTCGGCCAAGAAGGTCGTCGACCGCCGTACCGCCGACGTGTTCGACATCTTGGAGAAGGTGATCGCGGGCCGCCCGGTGCTGCTCAACCGCGCGCCTACGCTGCACCGCCTCGGCATCCAGGCGTTCCAGCCGGTGCTGGTGGAGGGCAAGGCGATCCAGCTGCACCCGCTCGTCACGACGGCGTTCAACGCCGACTTCGACGGCGACCAGATGGCCGTGCACGTGCCGCTGAGCAACGATGCGTGCTTGGAGGCGATGGTGCTGATGCTTTCGAGCCACAACATTTTGTCCCCGGCGCACGGCGGCCCGATCACGGTGCCGAGCCAGGACATGGTGCTGGGCTTGTACTACATGACCAAGCTGCGCCCCGGCGCGAAGGGCGAGGGCATGAAGTTCAGCAGCACGAAAGAAGTGCGTCAAGCGTTCGACCAAGGCATCGTGGCGCTGCACGCCAAGATTTCTGTGCGTTTGCAGCCGGGTGCCAAGTCGATTGAAACGACCGTGGGCCGCGTGATCTTCAACGAGGTCGTGCCGGCGGAAGTGGGCTTCATCAACGAGGTGCTGTCCAAGAAGAACCTGCGCTCGATCATCGGGCGGGTGCTTCAGGCGACGAACATGCCCAAGACGGCGCGTTTCCTCGACGACATCAAGAACCTCGGGTTCGAGCGCGCCACGCGCGGCGGCCTCACGTTCTCGATTGCCGACATCGTGGTGCCCGACGCCAAGCAGAAGCTCATCGACGAGGCACAGGCCGAGGTCAACCAAGCCCGCGACACATGGGGCATGGGTCTGATCACGGAAAACGAGCGCTACAACAAGGTCATCGACATCTGGACGCGCACGAACAACCGCGTGTCCGACGTGCTCTTTGACACGCTCCAGAAGGACAACGACGGCTTCAACGCCATCTACATGATGGCCGACTCCGGTGCGCGTGGCTCGAAGGAGCAGATTCGCCAGCTCGGCGGCATGCGCGGCCTGATGGCCAAGCCACGCAAGAACTTGTCCGGCGGTGCCGGCGAGATCATCGAAAACCCGATCCTCGCCAACTTCAAGGAAGGCCTGTCGGTGCTCGAGTACTTCATCTCCACCCACGGCGCGCGTAAGGGCCTCGCGGACACGGCGATGAAGACGGCGGACGCCGGCTACCTCACCCGTCGTTTGGTGGACGTGGCGCAGGACGTGACGATTGGCGAGCACGACTGCGGCACGTTGCGCGGCATCGCCATCGGAGCGCTCAAGGACAAGGAGGACATCGTCGAGAGCCTCGCCGACCGTATCCTCGGACGTGTTTCGGTGCACGACGTGATCGATCCGCTCACGGGCGACGTGATCGTCCCGGCCAACGAGATCATCGACGAGGCCAAGGCTCGCGCCATCTCCGAGACCAGCATCGAAGAGGTGGAAATCCGCTCGGTGCTCACCTGCGAGAGCCGCAAGGGCGTGTGCGCCCTCTGCTACGGACGCAACCTCGCCACCGGACGCCTCGTCGAGGCGGGCGAAGCGGTGGGCGTCATCGCGGCGCAGTCGGTGGGCGAACCGGGCACGCAGCTGACGCTTCGTACCTTCCACATCGGTGGTGCGGCGAGCCGCATTGCGGCGGAGTCCACGCTGCAGACGAAGTTCGGCGGCAAGGTGGCTTACGAGAACCTCCGCGTGGCCTCGTACGACGACGGCAACGGGCCGAAGGACGTGGTGCTCTCCCGTCAGGGCGAAGTGCGCGTGCTCGATCCCAACGACGAGAACCGCCAGCTCATCGCCTACATCGTGCCCTACGGCGCGGAAGTGCTCGTCGGTGACGGCGACACGGTGGAGAAGGGCCAGATCATCGCGTCGTGGGACCAGTACAACTCGGTCATCCTCTCGGAAGTGAGCGGCTCGGTGTCGTTCCAAGACATCGCCGAAGGCGTGACCAGCCGCGAGGAGTCGGACGAGCAGACGGGCCACCGCGAGCGCGTAATCATTGAAAGCCGCGAGCGCAACATGACGCCTGCGGTGATCGTGACGACGGTCGACGGTAAGAGCCGCGAGTACACGCTGCCCGTCCGTTCCCGCCTTCAGGTGGACGCGGGCGACGAGGTGCTGGCCGGTCAGGTGCTGGCCAAGATCGAGCGCCAGAGCGGCAAGACCCGCGACATCACCGGCGGTCTGCCGCGGGTGACCGAGCTGTTCGAAGCCCGTCAGCCGATCGAACCGGCGGTGGTGTCCGAGATCGACGGCCTCGTGTCGTTCGGCGGTCGTAAGCGCGGTGCGCAGGAGATCATCGTCACGAACCAAGAGGCCGGCACGTCGAAGACGTACCTCGTCAACCTGTCGAAGCAGTTCCTGGTGGTCGAGAACGACTTCGTCCGTGCGGGCGAAGCCCTCTCCGACGGCCAGATCTCGCCCGACGACATCCTCGCCATCAAGGGGCCGCGCGCCGTGCAGGAATACCTCGTGGACGAAATCCAAGAGGTTTACCGCCTGCAAGGCGTCGGCATCAACGACAAGCACATCGAGGTGATCGTTCGCCAGATGATGCAGAAGGTCGAGATCTCCGATCCCGGCGACACGCTGCTCTTGGAGGCCGACGCGGTGGATCGGTTCGTGCTTGAAGACCTCAACAACGAGCTGTTCGACAAGTATGTGGTGGACGAGCCGGGCGACTCCGGCATGCGCCAAGGCGACTTGATCGACAGCCGTCGGTTGCGCGAGCTGACGTCGGAGCTGAAACGCCGCGACCTTGCCGTGCCGACGGTGCGCGAGGCGGTTCCCGCGGTGGCCAAGCCGATGCTGCTCGGCATCACGCAGGCGGCGTTGAGCACGGATTCGTTCGTGTCGGCGGCGTCGTTCCAGGAGACCACGAAGGTGCTCACCGATGCGGCGATCCACGCCAAGGTGGACCCGCTCAACGGCCTCAAGGAGAACGTGATCGTCGGGCACCAGATTCCGGCGGGCACAGGGCAGCGGCGGTTCCGTGAGATCGTGGTGGGCAACCGCCACGAGCTGGCCGAACTCGAAGCGCGCTTCGGGCCGCAAGGCCAGCCCTCCGGCGACGGCGCTCCGGCGACGGTGTGAGCAAACAGTGACCTGTCAGGTTCAGAGAACCTGACAGGTCACGCGAAAGAATGCGCCCCGGCGTGGTTTTCGAACTGCGCCGGGGCGCTGTTGTTGGTGGCGTCCGGTAGAATTGTCCAGCAGGTGTTGGCGGAGTGCTCCGCCGCAACCCACTGGCGGGTTGGGCGTGAAGGGTAGCGTTCGGTCTAAGCCGAAGATCTGCGATGCTCCATTCCCTAAGACCAGCTAATCCAACCTCATCCTTGCCCTCACCGCATGGTCTGCCATGGCATCCGGTTTGGTGCAAGGCCTATAGGCGTGCCGATGCTTGATCTGTCCGTCGTTTTTCTCGCGGGGCTGCTGGGCAGCGCCCACTGCGCCGGGATGTGCGGCGGCTTCGCCATCGCGCTGGGGGCGCTTCCGGGCACGCGCTCGTACGCGGTTCGGCTGGGCGCATACCTCGTCGGGAAGGCGCTGACCTATGTGCTGCTGGGGATGTTCGCGGGTGCGTTCGGCTACGCGCTGTTCCTCGTCACCGGCGTGCAAAAGGTGTTGACGATGGCGGCGGGCGTGGCGATGATCGCGCTGGGCGTGGTGCTGCTGCGCGGCGGCAACGCGCTCTCGGGCGTGGGCGGCGGGCCCGCCTCGCGGTGGATCGCCGGGCCGCTGGGGCGGCTGGCGGGGCGCGGCACGCTCGGAAGTGCGTTTGGCCTCGGAATGCTCAACGGGCTGCTGCCGTGCGGCCTTGTTGTGGCACTGCTGGCGCAGGCCGCGTTCTCCGGCGATGCGCTCTCCGGAGCGCTCACCATGGGCGTATTTGGCGTCTCGACGATGCCCGCGCTGGCGCTCACAGGGGCGCTGGGGCGAATGGCCGCGCCTGCGTTCCGACACCGGCTGCAACGGTGGGGCGGCGTATTCGTCGTGGTCCTCGGCCTGCTCACCATCGCCCGTGCGACCGACACCGGAAGCGCGTGGCTGCACCGGATCGTCCCGCACAGCCTGATGGGGCATCACGACCCGATTGGGCCGGTGTGCGAGGTGCCGCGCTGAGGCGTGTCAGGCGACGGCGCGGAACACGATGACGAGCAGAATGGCAAACGAGCCGACGAGGAAGTACACGAACGCGAGCGCTTCGTTCTTGCTCGTCGTGGCGGAGAGGCCCGCTTCGGCGACGTCGCTGAACGGCGAGGCATAGGCTTGGCGCATCGCGTCGAGCTGAGCGTCGTGGGTCTCGCGTGCACGGGCTTGGTTCCACGCGAACACGTCGTCGTCGGAGGCTGCGCGAAACGGCGCGGCGTCGCTCCACGCGCCGTCGTCGCCCACGCGCCAGTAGTAGGTGCCTTGATTCGCAGGCACAAAGCCTTGCAGGCTAAGGACGTTCAGGCCCTGCACCGGCACGTCGGCCACGAGCGCGTCGAAGGATGGCGACGCGCTCACCTGAAGCCGCCGGGCGGTGGCATCGTCCCATGCAAACTCAAGGGCTTGGGCATCGGCGGGGGCGTTGGGAAGCGGGGAGCGCAGCATCGATCAAAGCGAGGAATACTCCAAGATAGGGCACGCACGGGCCAAGCAGTTGCGTTCAACCGTTGGGCTTGGGCGAAGTCTCGTCCTCGTCGTCGAGCAGCATTCTTAGGGCCGGCGTGCGCACGTCGTCGTACTGGCCGCTTCGGACGGCCCAGCGGAAGCCGAGCACGCCGAGACCGGCGAGGAGTAGGGCGGCGGGGATGAGCAGGAAGAGAGCGGTCACAGGCGGAAGGGCGAGCGTGGAGACGCCCCGCGGGGCGTTTCCCATCGAGGCGCGAACGGGAAGCGCACGAGGTTCGTTTCAGCTGCCGGCCGTCGCTCGTCCAAACGACCGCTGGCCGATGACGATGCCGATGACGGCGAGCGACGACAGCGGCATCGCCACGGCGGCCACCAGCGGCGTGACGAGGCCCGCCATCGCGGCGAGCGCCCCGGCGACGTTGTAGGCGAAGGACAGCGCCAAGCCCGCGCGAACCGCGCCCATCACCCGCGCCGAGCCGTCGAACAGGCGTTCGAGTGGCGCAAGGCCGGGGTGCAGCGCGAAAACAGGCGCAGCCATCCGCGCCGCGAGCGCCCCGCCGCCCACGCTCACGCCCACATGCGCCGCTTGCAGCGCCGCCGCGTCGTTTACGCCGTCGCCCACCATGGCCACGGTTTCGGTTTGGGCCAGGCGTTCCACGAACGCCCGTTTGCCTTCGGGCGAGACGCCGCCAAGGACGCGCTCTTCCGGGAGGCCGAGCGCCGCGCCCACGCGGGCGGCCACGCTGGGATGGTCGCCGGAGAGCAGGTAGGCGGTGCGGCCGTCGCGGGCGAGGCGTTTGAGGAACGCGGGCGCTTCGGGGCGCAGCGCGTCGCCGAGGCCCAGCGCCAAGGCGAGGCGTCCGTCCACGGCGACAGCCACGGGCGTAAGGCCGTCCGCCGAGAATCGGTCGAGCGCGTCAGCAAGGCTTTGGGGGTCGGAAGCAGCGATCCACGCGGGCCGTCCGACCTGCACGAACCGTCCGCCTACCCATCCCGACAGGCCCGATCCGGCCTCGGCGGTCACGTCTGTGGCGTTGGGCAGGTTGGGCGGTGCGGCGCGTTCGACGGCGCGCGCGATGGGGTGCAGGCTGGTGCGTTCGAGCGCCGCAGCGAGGGCGAGCGCTTCGGCGCTGCCCGCCGTTTCTACCACCGTCATACGACCTTCGGTGAGCGTCCCGGTCTTGTCGAGCACCACGGCGGTGGTCTTGGGCAGCGCCTCGAAGGCGTCTTCGCGTTTGACAAACAGGCCGGTTCGGGCGGCGCGGCCGGCTCCAACGGCGAAGGCCAGCGGTGTGGCCATGCCGAGGGCGCACGGGCAGGAGATGACGAGCAGCGCCACGACGCGGTGGAGCGCCACGTCGGGGCCGTGTGGTAGCCCGAGCAGAAAGGCGGCGGCGGCGAGGATGAGCACGGTGCCCACAAACCAGCCGCCGAGGCGGTCGGCGAGCAGGGCGGTGGGGGCGCGGGCAGCGTCGGCGGCGCGTACGAAAGCGAGGAGTTGGCCGACGCGGGTGGCGTCGCCCGTGGCTTCGACGGCCACGACGAGCGGGGCCGAGAGGTTGGTCGCGCCCGCCTGTACGCGCTCGCCGCTGCGCACGGCTTCGGGGCGACTCTCGCCGGTGAGCACCGCGTTGTCGAGCGACGAGGCCCCTTCGACCACACGGCCGTCCACCGGCACGACTTCTCCGGGCTGGACGAGCACGCGGTCGTCGTGGGCCAGTTCGTCGGCGTGGACGAGCGCCTCCGTGCCGTCATGCTCGACGCGCCGGGCAAGAGCAGGGACGAGCGCGAGCAGCCGGTCCGACGCCTCTCCCGCAAGCCGCCGGGCGCGCAGTTGCAGGTAGCGCGACGTGAGCAGCGCGGCGGTGAGCACGAGGATCGAGTCGAACCACACCTCGCCGTGCCCGGTGATCGTTGCCCACGCGCTCTGGGCGTACCCGACGAGGATGCCGAGCGAGATCGGCACGTCCATGTGCAGGCGGGCGAGCGAGCGGTCGTGCCACGCGAACCGGATGGACGCCCACGCGCGGCGGAAAAATTCCATGCCCGCATACGCCACCGACGCCGTGGCGAGCGCGAGGCTGAGGTAGCGGGCAAAGTGGGCGAGGCCGCCGTCGGTGTCCACCGACAGGCCGCTGTAGAACGCGAAGGCCAGCAGCATTGCGTTGCCCGCGAGCGCCCACGCGATGCCCATCTTGGTGAGCATCCGGCGCTCGGCAGCGGTGCGGCCCTCGGTGGCGGCTTGGCGGGCCGGGCGGGCGTCGTAGCCGAAGCGGGCCAGCCACGCGGCCACGGCAGAGAGCGGCACGCGCAGCGGATCGAACGTGAGCGTGAGCCGCGCCGCGGCGAGGTCGAGGCGGGCGGCGTGGACGCCGTCGAGTTCGGCAGGCAGGCGCTCGGCCAGCCAGACGCACGCGGCGCAGTGGACGCCGTCCACGAACAGCGTCACGCGCCGGTCGCCGCCTTCCACCGCCGTAGTTTCCTCGGCCAGAAAACGCGGCGTGTCCATTTCGGCGAGCACATGCGCGTCGGGAGCCACCGCTTGGGCCGGGCGAGCGGCGGACGTGTCGAGGGCGCGGACGCGGTAGTACGAGCCGTCGAGGCCGGCCTGCGACAGGGCGTCGAAGACCACGGCACAGCCGGTGCAGCAGAACGCGTGGCCGTGTTGGAGTACCGGCGCATCGGTCACCGGCAGGCCGCAGTGGGCGCACGGCGTATCCGGCGCGACGGTCGGTTCGGCGGGAGCGCTCAGGGTGTCGATCACGGCAGGGAAAGGCGCGTTGCGCCCACGAAATGCGCCGTGCCGCGGACGGCGTCGAAGGTGAAGTCCCACAACCCCGGCGCGGGCGCGTCGAGGGCGACGCTGTAGGTGCCGGGTGCGGTCTCGCGCAGCGCGACGGTGTCGAGCGCGGTGGCTTCTTGTGGGCGTCCCACCATTACCGAGCCGTTCAGCCCCGTCACCGGCGCGCCGGCGCGGTCGCGCACGACGAGCGCCACGTCCCGCCCCGATGCGCTTCCGTCAATCGTCCAGCCGAGGGCCGCGCTGGCCTGCTGCGTCGCCGCGTGTTCGGGGGCCGCGTCTACGCGGTGGTACTCGGCCACGGCCTCCACGCCGCCGTCGGATTGGGCGGAGGCCACCAGCCAGAGCGTTGAGACAACACCGAGCAGCAGCAGCCCCACAATCATTCCCGGCCAGAGCAGGTGCGGTGGGATTTCGCGACGCATAGCGGGTACGGGGGTAGGGTGAAGGGCAGAGTCAGCGGCTGGGGCCGAGCAGCGGGAACGCCTCCTCGACGCTCTGGCCGTCGGAGAAGCGCAGCACGAACGTCGCGTCGGCGGTGCCGTTGATGAACGTCGCCCGCGGCGCACGCACGAGGATGTTCACGCGCTTCATCTCGCCCGGCTTGAGCGGTACGGGCGACGGCCCGATCACGATCACGCTCGCGCCTTGAGGCGTTTCGGCCTCGACGGTGAACGTGACCGGCTTGCCGAGCTGGTTGCGCACGCGCAGGCGCAGCTGGTTGGCGATCTGTCCGTCGGGCATCGTGATGAACGGGGCGCTCATGCCCGCGCCCACGTTGCGGCCCACGTTCACGTCGTAGGCGTTGCGGGTGGCCAGCTTGAAGGTGAAGGCCGAGAGCAACCCGACGAACACGATGCTGTAGAGGATGGTGCGTGCGCGGACGCGCTTGGTCGGGACGTGCTCCAGCTCGTGCTCCGAGGCGTACCGGATGAGGCCCTTGGGCTTCCCGACGCGGTCCATGATGCTGTCGCACGCGTCCACGCACTGCGTGCAGGCGACGCATTCCATCTGCAGACCGTCGCGGATGTCGATGCCGGTGGGGCAGGTGCGCACGCACGCGAAGCAGTCGATGCAGTCGCCCTTGCCGTCGCGGCTTTTGCCGCGTCCGCGTGGTTCGCCGCGATCGGGGTCGTAGGCGACGATGAGCGAGTCGGGGTCGACAAGCACGCTTTGCAGACGGGCGTACGGGCAGGCAATCGTGCACATCTGCTCGCGAAAGATGGCGAAGTCGAACACGATCAGCCCTGTCGTGACGGCCATCAGCACGAAGTAGCCCCAGTGGTCGCGCGGGTCGCCGGTCATCCAGCGAATCAGCCGGTCCCACGAGGCGAAGTACGCCACGAACGTGTGGGCGAGCAAGGCTGCGACGACGATGTAGGCGGCGTATTTGAGCGCCCGGCGTGCGTACCATTCGCCGGTGTGCGGCGCATCGTCGCGTTTTTTGCGAGCGTGCTCCGTTCCTTCAACGAGCCGCTCGATGGGGCGGAAGACGAACTCCAGATAGACCGTCTGCGGGCAGCCCCACCCGCACCAGACGCGCCCAAACAGCGCCGTGAAGAGCAGAATGCCGACGAACGCCGTCAGCAGCATCAGCATCAACAGGAACGTGTCGGTGGGGTAGAACGTCGTTCCGACGAACGTGAACTCGCGCCGCGCCACGTCGAGGAACAGCGCCGGTTTGCCACCGACGCGCACGATGGGCAGCACCACGAAGAACACGATGAGCGCCCATCCAACGATCTTGCGACGCGTGAGGTAGCGGCCCGCGCTTTCGACCGGGTAGAGCCAGCGGCGCTTCCCGTCTTTGGTCATCGTGGAAAGCACTTCCTCGGGCGAATCGAGGATGCCAAGGTCGGAAGCAGGAACGAAGGCCATAGCGTAGGAGGCAGCGTGGGGCGCATGCACCGATACGCCCGGCTCTCTTGTCCTAACAAGAAAGCCAGGCGCAACGGGGTGTTCCACTCCCCAGTGGAAAACCGGGTAGAAGTGCGGGAGCGGTTAGCCTTCCGTCTTGTCGCCCTGTGGTTCTTTGGCACCGGGCGGGTTGCTGCCGTGGATCGACTCGATGAAGGCGACGAGCTGGCCGCGCTGCTCGTCGGTGAGGGTGGCTTCTTGGGGAGGCATCCCCTTGTCGAGCACGCCCTTGGTGATGACGGCGAAGACCTGCTCCGGTGTGCCGCCGTGAATCCAGTAGTCGTCGGTCAGGTTGGGGCCGATGCCGCCTTGGCCCTTGTCGCCGTGGCAAGCCACGCACGTTGTGGCAAAGAGCACCGCGCCCTCGGCGGCGTGGTCGGGGTTGGTCGCGTATTCGGCCAGCGCCGCCGGCTCGGTGGAGAACGTGGGGTTGGCGGCGGTATAGGCCGTACGCGTTGCCTCGAGGCGCTCGGTTTGGGCGGCGAGGCGCTCGCTGTAGGTGGGAATCCAGTCGAACACGTATTCGCCGAGGATGTAGAGCGGCGACCAGATGATCGTGGCCCAGAAGATCATCACCCACCAGCGAGGCATCGGATTGTCGTACTCGCGGATGCCGTCGTAGCGGTGCCCGGCGATGGGGTGATCGTGCGTTGGCTCCAGCGGCAGCGGTTCGTCCGCCTCCGGGGCGGGGTGGGGGTTGGGATGTTCAGACATAGCGGCGTAAGAATCGGGTTCGCGGCGGCACTTACTGCAACGACGACGGGTCGGACGATCTCGCCGGAACGGCCTCGTCGAAGGGCAAATCCGAGCGCTCGGCCACGTCGGCCCGCGAGAGCGTGAACGTGTACACCAAGATGGCAAAGAAGACCACCACGAAGGCTACGAGGCCGACTTGGGGCAGCATACCTACGTCAAGCAACCGAAGGACGTCCTTGTGCATAGCGGCGAGCGAGAGAGGGGCAACGGAGCGTCGGGGCGCTCCCCCGAATTAGTGGACAGAGTCGGGCGTCGCCACATCCGTTGCCGTAGCGCCTGCTGGGGCTTGGCTGGCGCGCACGTCGGTGCCCATCCGCTGGAGGTAGGCCACGAGTGCGACGATTTCCTTGCGCTCCAGCCCGGCGGGGCCGCCTTGCGCGGCGACGTCTTGGGCAATCGCGGTGGCTTGGCGCTCGGCGTTGGCGACGGCGTCGGCGATCTCGGCGTCGGTGTAGGGCACGCCCACGCGGCTGAGCGCCCGCAGGCGACCCGGAATCACCGCGAAATCGAGGTCGTCTTTCAGCAGCCACGCGTAGGGCGGCATGATGGACTGCGGGCTGGTCGAGCGCGGGTCTTCCATGTGACGGACGTGCCACAGGTTCGGGTACTTGCCGCCGATGCGCTGCAGGTCGGGGCCGGTGCGCTTCGATCCCCACAGGAACGGGTGCTCGTAGACCGTCTCGCCCGCCTTCGTGAAGTCGCCGTAACGCTCGATTTCGGCGCGGAAGGGCCGGATCATCTGGCTGTGGCAGTTCACGCAGCCCTCGCGGATGTAGAGGTCGCGTCCGACTGCTTCGAGCGGCGTAAACGGCTTGACCGACGCGATGCGCGGCACATTGTCCTTGACGAGCACCAGCGGGATGAACTCGACGAGGCCACCCACAAGAATGCCAACGGTGACGAGGATCGTGAAGACGAGCGGCCACCCTTCAAGTTGGCGGTGGCGGCGGAAGATGGTTTGTTTCATAGCAGGCAGGGCGTTCGGGGCCGTCTCTGCGACGACGGACGTGGCGGCAGGCGGGTCAGTCGGCGAGGGCCGCGTGGCCACCGTCGCCGCCGTGGCGTCCTGCGGGCGAGAGCGGCATCGCCACCGCCGGGTCGGGAAGGAGCTTGGGAGCGTTCCGGATGGACATCGTCAGGTTGACGGCGGCGAGGAGCACGCCGGTGAAGTACATCGAGCCGCCGACCACGCGCACCCAGTAGAGCGGGACGATCTGCGTCACGGTCTCCATGAAGTCCGGGTAGACGAGCCGCCCGGCGTCATCGAAGGCGCGCCACATCAGGCCCTGCGTGACGCCCGCCACATACATCGGAATGATGTAGACGAGGATGCCAAGCGTGCCGAGCCAGAAGTGCCAGTTGGCCAGCCGCGGGCTCCACAGCTCGGTGCGCCACAGGCGCGGCACGAGCCAGTAGATCATCCCGAAGATGATAAAGCCGTTCCAGCCAAGCGCGCCGGCGTGGACGTGCGCGACGGTCCAGTCGGTGTAGTGGCTCAGCGCGTTCACACTCTTGACCGACAGCAGCGGCCCTTCGAACGTGGACATGCCGTAGAACGTGATGCCGATGACGAACATCCGCAGCACCACCGAGTCGCGCAGCTTATGCCACGCGCCGCGCAGCGTGAACAGGCCGTTGATCATCCCACCCCACGACGGCATCCAGAGCATCACCGAGAAGACCATGCCCAGCGTGGCGGCCCATTCGGGCAGGGCGGTGTAGTTGAGGTGGTGCGGCCCGGCCCAGATGTAGATGAACACGAGGCTCCAGAAGTGGATGATGCTCAGCCGGTAGGAAAACACCGGGCGCTCGGCGGCCTTCGGAAGGAAGTAGTACATCAGCCCAAGGAACGGCGTGGTCAGGAAGAAGGCCACGGCGTTGTGCCCGTACCACCACTGCACCAGCGCATCCTGCACACCCGCGTACACCGGGTAGGACTTGAACAGGCTCGCAGGGATGGCGAGGCTGTTGCCCACATGGAGGACGGCGACGGTGATGATGGTGGCGATGTAGAACCAGAGCGCCACATACATGTGCGGCTCGCGGCGCTTGTAGAGCGTCCAGAAGAAGTTGACGGCAAACACCACCCACACCACCGTGATGGCGAGGTCGATGGGCCATTCGAGTTCGGCGTACTCCTTGCTCGTGGTCAGGCCCAGCGGAAGGGTGATCGCGGCGGCCACAATAATGGCCTGCCAACCCCAGAAGTGCACGCGGCTCATCACGTCGGAGAACATCCGGGCCTTGCAGAGCCGCTGCGTGGAGTAGTAGATGGCCGCGAAGATGGCGTTGCCCGCGAAGGCGAAGATCACCGCGTTGGTGTGCAGCGGGCGAAGTCGCCCAAACGTGAGGTAGGGGCCAAGGTTGGCCTTCCAGAAGGGCATCTGCACGGCAATGAGCAGGCCGACGAGCATGCCCACGATGCCCCATGTGACGGTGGCAATGACGAACATCCGCACGATGCCGTCGTCGTAGCGGAACACGTCGAGCTGGGCGGGGGCACGCCGCGCGGTTTGGGCGGGCGTGGGGGAAGCAGGCGTCTCCATAGGATGCGCGGAAGGGCGGAGCGTAACGAAAGCGTAAGATCGTTTGACCGCACGGGGGAGGTTGTGCGAGACCTTCGGTGTCTAATGTAGGGGAATCCCCGCCATACCTTGAACGAAAGCCGAGAGGATGCGGTATTTTCCCCTGTTCCTCCTGCTTCGCCCGTGCAGTCTTCGGCTTCCTCTTCGGTAAGGCTCGCCTCGTCGCACGCCTTTGACGCTGCCCTTCGTCAGGTTGCAGCGCGTCTTGAAACCGGCCATCTTGACGAGGCGCTGGCCGAGGTGGTGGCGTTGGTGCGCCGCACACTCGACGCCGCCGGTGTAGCCCTCGTCGCCTTCAACCCCGACGAGCCGCCCATCACGGACGGCGACGTTTCGGCGGAAGCGCTGGCGCTTCTGGCTGCGCAGGTCAAACGTTCGGCGGCCCCGGAGGCATCTCCCGATGGGTTTGCCGTTCCGGTGGAGGGACTGGTGCAGCCGTGGGGCGCGCTGGCGGTGCTCGCACCCCGCAACGACGCGGCAGAAACGGCAGCGCTGGTGCACGCGCTACGGGCGGCGGCGCTGGTCGGGCGCACGATGGCCCACGGACAAGCCCTCGGCGTGCTGGCCGAGCACGACGCCCGCGCCCGCGCCGTCCTCGAAACCACCGTGGACGGCATCGTGACCATCGATAGCAAGGGCATCATCCTGTCGTTTAATCAAGCCGCCGAACGCTTGTTTGCGATGACCGCCGCCGAGGCCCTCGGCCAGAACGTGTCGGTCTTGATGCCCGAACCTGACCGTAGCCGCCACGACGGCTACCTCCAGCGCTACCTCGATACGGGGGAGGCGCGGATCGTTGGCATCGGGCGCGAGGTGACCGGGCGGCGCGCCGACGGCACAACCTTCCCGATGGAACTGGCCGTGAGCGAGGTGATCGTGGGCGGCAGACGCCTCTTCACGGGGCTCATCCACGATGTGTCGGAGCGGCGGGCGCTCGAACAAGAGGTGCTGCGCGTTTCCGACGAGGAGCGGCGGCGCATCGGGCAAGACCTGCACGACGGCCTCGGCCAAATGCTCTCCGGCATCGCCTTGATCGCGAGCGGCCTCGCCCGTAAGCTCAAAACGACGGCTCCGGGAACGGCGGCGGAGGTGGAAGAAGTGGCCCAACTGGTGCGCGAGGCCGATACCTATGCCCGGACGCTGGCCCGTAGCCTCGTGCCGGTGGAACTGGCGCAAGGCGGCCTGCGCGGCGCGGTCGAACGGTTGGCCGAAAGCGCCCAGCGGCTCTACGACCTCGACGTCGCCCTCGACTTGGATGGCCCCCTCGACACGACGCCCTCTGACATAGCCCTGCATTTTTATCGCATTGCGCAGGAGGCCATCGCCAATGCTGCCCGCCACGGCCGTGCCCGGCATGTGGCTGTGACGCTGCGCCGCACCGACCGAACGGTGCGCCTAAGCGTTGCCGACGACGGGATCGGTTTCGATCCCAAGGCGTCCGATCGAGTGGGATTGGGGCTTCGCACAATGCGGCATCGCGCCCGGCTCGTCGGGGCGTCGTTCAGCGTGGAAAGCACCCGTGGCCAAGGCACCACGATCTTGGCCGAGGTTGTCCGTGCAGACACTTCAGGCCCGGCTCTGGGTGCGCCAGGAACTCCGATACCCGCGCTCTGACGTTTTTTGTGCCTTTGCCTTATGACCCGCATTATGATTGTAGACGACCACCCGCTGATGCGGAGGGGTCTGGCCATCACCCTCGATGGCGAACCTGGCTTGTCGGTGGTCGTCCAAGCCGAAAGTGCCGAGCAGGCCCTCGATGCCGACTTCAGCGCCCTCGACCTCGTTATCGCCGACGTGTCGCTGCCGGGGATGAGCGGCCTCGAACTTACCAAACAACTGGTGGTGCTGTACCCGCACCTGCCGGTGCTTGTGGTCTCGCGCCACGACGAGGGATTGTACGCCGAACGGGCGCTGCGGGCCGGTGCCAAGGGCTATGTGATGAAGCACGAGCCGTCCGAAACCCTCGTGACGGCGGTGAGGCGGGTGCTTCGCGGCGGCGTCTACGTGTCGCCGGCCATCTCGGATCGCCTGCTGATGGGCATCGCTGGCGGGGCCAATCTCGCCCAGCAATCGCCGCTGGATGTGCTCTCCGACCGCGAACTTGAGGTCTTCGAGCTGAGCGGCAACGGGGTGGCCACGCGGGAGATCGCCGAGCGGCTGCACCTGTCGGTGAAGACGGTGGAGAGCTACCGCGCCCGCATCAAGGCCAAGCTCGGCCTCAATACGGCCGCCGAGTTTATGCAGCACGCCGTCCAGTGGGTGACGACGAAGGGCTAACGACGAAGGGGCCGAACGCGCAAAGCATTCGGCCCCTTCGGTAAAGAAACACGCCGCATCACCGCAGCACCGAGGCGCGGTTGTCCTCGATGGTGGCCGCGTCGCGCAGACCTTGAAGGAAGCGCTGGGCAATCTGCTGGCGCTTCTGCGCAAGGAGGCCGTCGCGGATGGTGGCCCGCATCTCCGGGGTAAGCACGGCCTTGCTGGCCGACACCACCCGCGCCACGAACACGCCGTCGGTGCCACGCACGACGCCCGTCGTTTGGCCGGCGGTGAGGTTAAGCACCGCGCCGCCGAGGGCCGGTTGCGAGCCGAAGCCGGGCACGTCGTAGCCGGAAGTGGCGCGAAGCGTAGCCGTGATCGCCTGGCCGCCCACGCGCTGCGCAAGACCGTTGAAGCCTTGAGCAAGCGCTGCCGCCATCTTCCGGTCTTGCACGGCCAGCTTGGCCTCTTGCGTGGCGCGGGCCGTCACTTCCTGCCGCACCTCCTCGAACGGGCGCACGCCCGCCGGCTGCACGTCCATCACCTTGACGACGAGGAAGCGGTCGCGCAGGTCGAGAATGTTCGACACGTCGCCCTCTTCGGCGTTCTGGAGAAACATTCGCAGCGCGCCGCTTGCCCCGATTTCCGGGAACGTCGTCTGCTGGTCGGTCACGGTCTGCGTCGTCTGGGTGAGGCCGCGGCTCTTGGCCGCCGTCGCCGCCTTGGCGCTGTCTTGGGTGGCGTCGAACTCCTTGTAGTCGCCCAATTCGTTCTCGGCTTGGCGGAGCGTGTTGTCGTCCGGACGGAAGCGCTGGGTGAAGAGCGCCACGCGGGCTTCTTGGCTGGTCTTGCCGACGACTTGGATGAGGTGGACGCCGAACTGCGTCTCCACCGGGCCGACGACTTGGCCGGGCGAGGCCGCCATCGCCGCCGCTTCGAACGGGCCGACCATCTGCCCCTTGCCGAACCAGCCGAGGTCGCCGCCTCGGACGGCGCTGCCGGGGTCTTGCGAAACCTGCCGCGCCAGAGCCTCGAACGACGCGCCGCCCTGCACCTGCGCCTTGATCTGTTCGAGCCGCGCCGTGGCCGCCGTCCGCGCCGTGGCGTCGCCCTCGGGGGCGGAGAGCAGGATGTGGCGGGCGCGCACGAACGTGTTGGACGACGGGCGCACGGCCAGTACCTTGCCCATCACGAGATTTTGGCCTTCCACGACCGGGCCGAACACCTGCCCGACCGTCGGCGTGCCGCTGCCGAACACCGCGCCCGCGTTCTCGCCAAGCTGCTGCGGGCTTTGGAACGCGCCGTTGTAGGGCGTCTCCGAGCCAGATTCGGCGAGGAACAGGCTGTCGTCGGTAGCCGCTTGCATCCGCGTCTTCAGGTCGGCGAGGCTCGCAATGGCGTTGGTCGTGTCCTCCTTCGAGGCGGCTTTGGGAATGCTGGTGAGGATGATGCGCAGCGTCTTGTCGCGTTCGTAGTCCTTCTGGTGCGCATCGTAGAACGCGCGGGCAGCGGCCTCGTCCACCTTGGCGTCGGCATCGGGGACGAGCGCGGCGCGAAGGCCCACGATCTCGGCGCGGACGGAGTCTTGCTGGAGGGCGTACGCTTGCGCGACTTCGGCGTCGGAGACGCGCACCAGGCTCTGCACGAGCGTCTGGAACTTCTCTTGCCGACGGTTGGAGCGGATGTAATCTTCGAGGGCGATGAAGCTCTGCGGATCTTGGGTGCGCAGCTCGTTGAGGCGGTTCACGTCCACGCCGCCCTGCTGGTTGCCGAAGTACTGGAGGATAGCCGGGTGCGGATTGGCACCGTAGATGAGATCCGTCACCTCGGCGTCCGACACCGTGATGCCGAAGCGGTCCATCTCGGCGCTCACCAGCCGGTCGGCGATGAGGCCCTCGTAGGCACGTTCGTTGGCCGCATCTTGGAGTTCTTCGCCAGCATCCGGGTTTTGCTGCTGGAGCATCTGCACTTCCTGCGAGACGCGGTTGGAGTATTCCTGGGCGTCGATGGATTCGCCGTTGACGACGATGGTGTTGCCGACGGCTCGCGCGCCCGACACGTCGAACAGGCCCACGTCGTTGAGCACCCAGATGACGCCGAAGGCGAAGACGAGGAGGATGAGGATGGCCCCGGCGTTGTCCCGGAGCTTGTTCATGACGCCCATAGCGCAGCGCAGAAGGTCGAAGGAGAGGCCGCCGAAGCGGATAAAGAGGTACCGGGACGAAACGTCAAGGCCCCGTCCCGGCAGGCTTGTTCCGATGCATCGGTTCAAGCACGGCAATATAAGGTCCGATGGGCCTTCTTCCCGGTGAAAGACAAGCAGATACGGCGGTATGGAGTGCCGGCTTCGAACGGTCGGCTATAAGCTGGGCGTTTCGGCTTCAGCCTATGGCCTCTCCCCAAGCGAAACGGGCCTTCACCCGAAAGCAAAGGCCCGTGTACAGGAGCCTTGAGCTCTCACAGCGCATCGTTGCCGGACGCTTGCAGGCGGGTGCGGAGCGTGCGCAGCGTCTTGGTGAGGATCTGCGAGATGCGCGCTTCGGTGAGCTTCATCATCTCGGCAATCTCGCGGAGCGTGAGGTCTTCGAAGTAGTAGAGCGCGAGGATGTGCTGTTCGCGTTCCGGCAGGGTGAGCACGATCAGCGACAGGTACTGCACGAGGCTGGAACGTTCGAGGTTCTCCATCGCCACATGGCTGTCTTCGGCGGGAATCAGGTCGAGCCACGAGCCGTCGGAGTCGTCGTGGAGCGTGGCGTCGAGCGAAAGGGCGAAGCGGCCTTGGGCTTGGGCGATGAGGGTGCGGTAGGAGGCGGTCGTCATCCCAACGGCATCGGCCACCATTTCCTCGTGTGGTTCGTCGCCAAGGGTCTGCCGGAGTCGCTCTTGCTGCTCTTGGGCGTGGGCGAGGCGGCGGCGCTGCTCACGGGAGAGCGGGTCGATGGAGCGCAGGTAGTCCACAAGGGCACCACGAATCCGACCGAATGCAAACGAGGCGAAGGGGGTGCCACGGGACGGTTCGTACTGGTCGAGCGACTGAAGCAAGCCCATCATGCCCACCGATTCGAGGTCTTCGCGGGCCGCGAGCAGGTGCGTAGGCACGGCGGTTCGGGCTACTACGGCGCGAACGAGCGCAATGCCGGCCGTAGCCGTGAGCTGCCGATTTTGGGGGGTTGGAAGCGTGGCATAGCGCTCGGCGAGCTGCTGGAGCGTGGGCTGCATGTTGGAAGGCGGGGTAGGGGGCCAAAAGAAGACCGCCGTCTCAGGGCGACCGGGGTTGCCATGTCCTTTCCCCAAGCCCGTGCCAAGGCCTTGTCCAACGCATCGTCGTTGAGATCGCGTTACGTTTCGTAACGTATCAGCCCTGCCTCGTTACGTTTTTGCCCAGCGTCCCGGGTGCGATTCCGCATTGAGACGGCGATTCCAATGCGTCGCACGCGCTGAGACGACCCAATGGAGGGTATCGGCGTTGAAGATGTTGAACTCAACCTCTGCCGTGCTGTGCGTACCGTCTTCACCGGCTCTCTCCTGCTTTCGCTCGTCGTTGCGCTGATGGCGGCGGGCACCGTGGGCCTCGTTGGCTACCGGCTTGGCGGGGGGATTTGGCCGTTTGCCGTAGCGCTGGCGGTGGCGGTGGCGGTGGTGCTGCGTCCGGTGCTGGTGCGGGCACGGGCGGTGCGTGAACCGTTCCCCAACCTCTACCGCACCTGGCTGACGAACTTCGTCCCGGTCTACCAGCACGGTACGCCGGACGAGCAGGCTCGCTTCGAGGCGCTCGTTTTGGCGTTCCTTGCCGAACAGCGATTTGAGCAGGTCAAGGACGAGGTGCCGTGGACGTGGGAGCGCAAGCTGGCCGTTGCTGCCGGGGCAGCGACGCTGCTGCTCGGACGGCCCGGATGGACGTTCACCACCCGCCGCAGCTTCCTGCTCTACCCCGAAACGTTCGACCGCGATTACTTTGATGGTGCCGGGCACGGCGACTTCGACGGGATGGCCCACCAACAAGGGCCGGTCATTTTTGCGGCCCACGCGCTCGATGTGGCGTGGGCCTACGAGGACGCCTCGAACGTCGTCCTTCACGAACTGGCCCACCTGCTCGACTACGCGGGCGACACCGCCGACGGCATTCCGTCGCTGCTCGACCCGGCGAGCGCTCCGGCGTGGGAGCGGCTTGTGCGCCGCGAAACCCAGCGCATCCGCGTGGGCAAGTCGATGCTTCGCTCCTACGCCGCCACCAACGGGGCCGAGTTCTTCGCCGTCGCTACCGAAGTCTTCTTCGAGAAGCCCGTGCCGCTGGCCCGCCGCCACCGCGAGCTGTTCGACGCGTTTGTGGCCTTCTACGCCTACGACCCGCGCCCACCCGCCGAGCGCACCGATGCCGCGCCGGAAGACGACGAGGACGGCGATGGCGAGCCGGACCACCGTCTTCAGATTCCGCCCAAACCGGCTACGGGGTAAAGACGACGGCGGCCGACCTCACGTCACCGGGCCGTGCGTCGTTTCGCGGTGGCCGCGGTGCGCGCCCGTGTGCAGGGCGTCGGTCAGCACGTCGAAGCAGCGGTCCACGTCGGCGGCATCGTTCCACACGAACGGCGCGATGCGCAGCAGCCGTCCGCGCCGCCCGTCGGCAAAGACGTGTCGGGTTTTGAGGTAGGCAACCATCTCGTCCGCCCCGTCCATCTCCATAACAAGCAGCGCCCCGCGCCGCGCCGGATCGTCGGGCGTGACGAGCCGCAGGCCCGCGTCCTGCGCCCGCGCCACGGCCCGCGCCGACAGCGCGGCCACGTGGGCTTCCACGCGATCCAGCCCCGCGTCGAGCAGCACCCGCACGCCCTCGACGGCGTGGTAGAGGCTCGCTACGCTGGTCGTGCCGCCGAGGAAACGCCGCCGCACGTCGGGGTGAACGTCGGGCGCGAGGCCGAACGCGAACGGATCGCCGCCGCCGAACCAGCCGGTTGTGGCGGGCGTCAGGTCAAGGCCGTCTCGAATGTAGAGGTAGGCGTTGCCCGCACTGCCGCAGGCCTCTTTGAGCAAGCCGCCGGTGTAGAGATCAACGCCCAGCGCCTCGGCCCCGATCACGAGGCTTCCGGTGGCGTGGTAGCCGTCCACCAACACAAGCGCCCCTGCCGCATGCGCTTCGCGGACGATTTCGCGGATCGTGGCATTCAGGAGCCGCTCGCCCGTGGAGAATCCGACGTGCGAGAACGCGACGAGCGCCGTGCCGGGCCGCCGGATCGCCTCGATCAGCCCGTCAACGTTCGCGTAGCCGTCGGGCGTCTGCGGCACCACGTCCACATCGATCCCCAGCAGCCGCTGCATCCGCTGCGACGTGTGGAGGACGCTCGGAAACTCGCCTGCGGTCGTCACCAGCCGGTGGCCGCGCTGCCACACCTCCGGCGACGACAGCACGCCTGCCACCGCCGCGTGGACGCTCGGCAGGTGGATCGCCGTGCCTTCGGGAACGCCCAGCAGCGGCGCGAGGAAGGCATCGCCGAGCACCTCCGGAAGATTCCACCAGCCGGTGTCGCGGCCCGACTGCCAGCGATCCGGCACCGCGTTCCATGCATCGACGCCGCGCGCGCGCCAGTCGTCGGCGAACGCCTGCATCATCGCCGGGACGGTTTTCGGCTGGAGGCCGTGCGTGAAGGCGCGCAGTTCGACGGCGGGCGGCTCGGGATGGAAGAAGGCGTCGCGGAGCATAGCGAAGTCCGAAAGGCAAGGGGCGAAGTCCGGCAATCTACTTCGGCGGCAAGCAAAGCGCCCCCGACGTCGCGGCGGACGTCGGGGGCGGGGATTCTTCGCTTCGCTCAGAAGGGACGGGGGCGGTTCAGCCCTCGGCTTCGTCGATGTGGACGAACGAGCGGTTGTTCTTGCCGCGCTGGAAGCGGACGGTGCCCGTCGCCGTGGCGAAGAGCGTGTCGTCGCCGCCGCGCATGACGTTGGTGCCGGGGTGGTGCTTCGTGCCGCGCTGGCGGACGAGGATCGAGCCGGCGTTGACGGTCTGGCCGCCGAAGGCCTTCACGCCGAGCATCTTGGGGTTGGAGTCGCGACCGTTCTTGGTCGAGCCTACGCCTTTTTTGTGGGCCATCGTGGTGGGAAAGTCGAAGGAAGAGGAAGGAAGCCGAGCGTCAGACCTTGAAGTCGCCGATCTCGATCTGCGTGTAGTCTTGGCGGTGGCCTTTGAGCACCTTGTAGCGCTTGCGGCGCTTCTTCTTGAAGACGATGACCTTGTCGCTCTTGACGTGGCCGAGCACCGTGGCCGGGACGCTCGCGCCCTTGACGTGGGGAGCGCCGACCTTCGGGCTGTCGCCGCCGAGGAAGAGGACGTTGTCGAACGTGAGCGTGCTGCCGGCTTCGCCGCCTTGGTAGGGGACGTAGAGCTTCTGGCCGCTGGAAAGGCGGAATTGCTTGCCGCCGATTTCGACGATTGCGAACATGGAGGACTCTGCTTGGGGAGCGCCGGGTTGGGGGCCGCCGAGGCGACGCCGTACCGGTGCGAGAGTGAAACAACATCCGTCCACTACGGACGGGGTGAAGTCGCACAACATACGGCCCGATCTGCCTCGCCTCCAACCACGTTTCCTTCACAGAGCCGCAGCGGGTCGAGGGCCGAAAACATCCCGAACTTGCCCGCCGACTTTGCCTCCAGCCCGCCATGAAAATCGTCTGCATCGGACGCAACTACGCCGCCCACGCCCGCGAACTCGGCAACGAAATCCCCGACGCGCCCATCCTCTTCCTCAAGCCGCCGTCGTCGTTGATCGGCAACGGCGGCACGGTAATCCTCCCGGCCATTACGCAGGACGTGCAGCACGAGGTCGAGTTGGTGGTGCGCCTCGGCACGGGCGGCACGAACATCGCCGAGGCCGACGCGCTTTCTCACGTCGACGGCTACGCCGTGGGCCTCGACCTGACGGCCCGCGACCTCCAGACCGAGGCCAAAAAGAAGGGTCTGCCGTGGACGCTCGCCAAGGGCCTCGACACGTTCGCGCCGCTCGGCGACTTCGCCCCGGCCTCCGCCGTGCCCGATCCGCAGGCGCTGCGCATCCGGTGTGTGGTGCGCGGCGAGGTGCGGCAAGACGGCTTCACCGGCGACATGCTGCACACCGTGGCGTCGCTCGTTGCGTACGTCTCGTCCGTGATGACGCTCGAACCCGGCGATTTGATCTTCACCGGCACGCCCGAGGGCGTCTCGCCGCTGCACGACGGCGACGACGTGTTCGCCGAGATCGACGGCCTCCCGCCGCTGCGCGTCACCGCCCGCCGGGCGTGATCACGGCGCAGCCGTCCAAACGGCGTTGAGGTCCATCCTATAAAGCCCTGAGAGGCCAAGCAGGACGAGGGCCTCGTCGTTAGGTGTAAAGATGCCGAATCCCCATTCCATAAGCAGCGTCGTGTCGACGATGCGAAGAATCCGCTCGGTGTTTCGATCCAGCACGGCAAGGGCGGTGCTGGCGAAGAGAATGCGTTGGCGATTGTGGGAGAAGGCGACGGGGTAAGCGGTTCCGTCGGAAAAAGGGGCGAAGCGGGGACCGAATAGATTGAGGGGCGGTGGGGTAATGCGCTTCCGGATGCTCCCGGTGGTCATATCGTAGACGGTTATCTGGTTCTGCGCATAGCCAAGGGCGAACTCGTCGCGAGGCGGAGAAACAACGGGAGTAGGCAGAGACGACAGCGGAGGAGTCGCCACGTCGACGCTCCAGCGGGTTTGGCCCGTCCGAACGTTATGGAAGGCGAAGGTTAGCGCGAAGGCTTGGGGATTTCCATCAAGGAAGCGACTGAAGAGACCTTCGGGAGGAGGAAACGTCGTCAGCAGAGTAGCCGAGGGGTTGGGGCTGAAAGGCGAGGAGGTAAACGTGTTGGCGCGCACGTTCCACAGAACGCGAACAGGCTTCTCGGTCGTTTCGAGACCGCCCAAGAACGTTTGGTCGTATCCGTGAAGGTAGAGGGTTGCGTCGTCGGCAAACGTGATGGCCTGGATCGTACGGTAGGGCGGCGCAACAAATTGGGCTACGAGCTGTCCCGTTTGGACGTCCACAACCCGAATCGAAGCCGTAGCGGCACGGGCCGTGTCGCCAAGCCGAACGTGATTGCTTCGCGCCAGCAGGGTGCCGGAGGCGTTGAAGGCGTAGTGGACGGGGCCTTCTTCAAACATCGAGAGCAGCGCGTCGAAGCGGCGGATTTCCGTTCCTTCCATCGAGACCAGTCGCGGTGCTGTTAGGGATGTGAACAGCAGGTTCGATCCAAGTTGCGTGATGGTTTCGCCTAACCCCATGGCGATCGGAAGGCGGGTGTACCCGGGCCAAACGAGCTGAAGCGAATCGCTGGGAGCGCTGGTGATCGCTGGGCTGATGGTGCGCAGCCGGTAGAGCACGGGACGCGAGCCGATCAGCGTGGTATCGGTGAACGAGGTGGTGTTGGCTGGGAGCGTGACAACGCGTTTCCACGCTTCAATCCCATACTTGCGCTCTACCAAGTAGGCGCTTTCCGCATCGGAGCGGTCGTCCCATGTAAGCGTGGCGGTCGTCGAGGTGGCCGATTGCAAGCGTGGGGCTGGCGGGATGTCAAGCGCGCGCGCACCGCCCGGTTGTTCAAAATCGTACGGGTTGTCGAGCCGAGGCGTCGGCGGAGCAGCGAGGTCGCAGCCCGCCAGCACCAGTGCCAATCCGGCTGCAAGGCGGAGGTGACGGGGCATTAGCGAGCGGACGTGATGGTGATGCGTAGCCGAGGAATGCGGTTGCGGCGTGTAAAAGCGTGAAGGGCGTTGATGGAAAGACCCACACCAAGGCCATTCCAAAACAAGCGTCGGCGTCTCTGGCTTTGCTCCACAGCGGTGTGGGCATCGAGGAGCGCGGCGCGGGCGGTTTGTGTGGCGTGTTCGCCCACGGCCGCATCGTACGCGGCTTGAGCGTCGGTCTGGGCGCGAAGGCGTTCGCGGTGGGTGCGCTCGGCAAGCACGCTGCCCAGCGCTGGGGCTGCGACGACAATCGCCATCAACCCGCCTTCGAAGGGTTGGCCTTGACGAAACGGGACGAGGCCTGGAACTATCGAGCCCAGCAATGCGCCTTGCAGGTTGAACGAGCGGATGCGTTTGACCTCCACCACGCTCCGTGGCGGTGCCGTAACCCAAGAGGATACCGAGCGTTCGTTGCCCAAGCGGTGGCCAACCTTGAATCGTCCAGCAGCCAGCGGGAGGCTATCGGCGGAGGAGAGCACGACGTCGTTCACCGTAAGCGTGCCTTCGCGCACCGAAGCCGCGCGCACGAGCCGTACCGATGCTGAATCCTCCGACGATCCCGTTAGACGCCGTGTCTCGCCGTCTTGGAGAACGAAGTTGCTGAGCCACAGATAGGTGCCGTTGAGGGTGGCGCTGAAGGTATGGTCGCCCGGCGAAAGCGTCACTTCCGAACCCGACACGGCCTGCCCATCTACCGCCGCCGTTGCGTTGCTCGGCAGCGACGGGAAGACGAGCGTAGCCGAGCGGGGGCGGGAAACCGCTTCGAGCGGAATGGCGCGACCGGGGTGCAGGCTCAGGCGAATCCCTGGGCCGCGGCCGGCAAGCTGCCTAATCGCGTCGTGGTAATCGGACGCCTGCGCGATCGTTTCGGCCAACGCCCCGTGCGCAGACGAAGTCCCTGCCACCACCGCGACAAAGGTGTCGGGGAGAATCGGTGGTCTGGCGGGGGCAAGGCCAGCGTGAGGGCCTTCGATCGCGAAAACGACGTGCCGCGCCCGAAGGGAAGCGGCTTGGTTGATAAGGGGCTGAAGCCGAAGCGCGCGCTCCAAGGTGGTGTCGGAAACAACGGCGCTGCCCTCCAAAAGCACAGACCCTACGTCGCTGCCGTCCGGGAAGCGAGCGAGATGGACGGGGGCGGAGATGTAGACGAGGATGCCGGAGGGCTGGGTGCGTACCAGGCTCGTCCACGCCCCGCGCGCTTGCGCAGCCGTGGCTTCCGCGCCGACGAGCAGGCGGACGGTGGCGTCGGGGGCGAAGGCGCGGAGCGCTTCGGCTACGGCGGTAGCCTGCTCGATCTGCTGCGGCGAGCCGTGCCCGATCACCAGCGCCGCCACTTGCGCGCGAAGCCCAGTCGGAAGGACAAGAAGTGCGAAGCACGCAAAAAGGGTACGCATAGCAGGCCGGAGTCACCTTTCGTCGGCGACGGGGAAGACGACGACGGGGCAGGGGGCGTGTTTTACGATGCGGGCGGCGGTGCTTCCCGAGAGCATCGCGTCGAAGAAGCCGCGCTCGCGGTGTCCGACGGCCACGAACGCCGCGCCGAGACGCTGCGCCTCTTCGATTACCACGTCGGCGGCGATGCCGTCGCGGCTGAGCGCGCGCACGGGCCGGTCGAAACGCTCGCGCACGAACCGGCTGAGCGCATGCTCTTCGGCTTCGTCGAGTTCGTGGCGTAGCGCGGGGTCAAAGAGCAGCAGCCCGGCGTCGTCAAAGCCGCCGAGGCTGGTGACGGGCACCGCGGCGGTGAGCGCGGTGCCCACATGCAGCACGACGAGGTTCTCGTCGAGGCGAGCGGCAAAGGCTGCGACGGCGTCGGTGAGCGACCGCGGTTCGGAGAGGTCAACGGCGAATAAAACCATCGTGCAGGTAGGGCTTAGATTGCAGAATACGACATGTCAGCGGCGGGCGAGCGCCCAGTCGTAGGCAAACGTGGTGCGGGTGTCGGCCTTGATCTGGGCGGCCGTCCGCCCCGCAAGGCGTGCTCGAAACGGCGAAGACGGCGGCAGGTAACGGACGAAGAAGTCGCCCGCCTTGCCGCCACCGGCAGCGTCGAAGTCTGCGCCAAACCAGTCGAGCAGCGACGAGAAGACGGCCGCTCGTCCGCTCGTCCGGGCAAACCGAGGCGAGCGGACCCACGCCCGCGTGGCGGCGTCGAGTTGCGCGTTCACGGCTTCGGGCGTGAAGGGCGTGGGTTGGAGCGGTGGGCACGACACGGCCCCGCAGAACAACCCGGCGTGAATCCGGGCGTCAAGGCGCGACGGGGCGAGGCGGCGCAGCGCAGCGGACTGGCGGCGCAGCAGGCCGTTCTCCACATCGTCGAGGGTGAGGTTCTGCCCGGCAAACCGGTAGGGCGTGCGGAAAAACGCGTCGCGGCGGTCGAGCACATTCGTCGTCCTCGGCGCATCGAGGACGTTCTGCACCATCCGGATGTTGTAGGCGTTGATCCAGAAGGCGAGCCGCTCGGCGTCGGTGCGAAGCGTGGCCGGGTCGGTGGTCTCTACGCACGCCACCGCGCGGCGCATTGCCGAGCGGGCCGGTTCGCGGGCGAGGGCGTCGTAGCGCGGCGTCTCGCCGTCTCCCACCAAGGCGTGCAGCGGCGCACGCCACACGTCGGCGCAGGTTTGGGCGCGAGCAACGGGGGAGGCCAGGAGCAACAGCGTGGCGAGCGCGCGTGTCATCGGGCGCGCCGGGAGAGGCGGTGCAGTACCCCGTTGTTGCTGACTGCTTCCACCTCCACCACAGTGGCTTCCGATGCCAAAGACGCGGCGTTTCGGGCGCGCCAGCGCTCGAAGCGGCTGAGGTCTTTGCGGATAGCCGTGAGAACGGTAAACACCACGGTTACGTCGTCGGTGAAGCCGAGCACGGGGATGAAATCCGGCACCAGATCGACCGGCGAGACGAAGTAGAGCAGCGCCGCAAGCGCAAACACCGCCGACCGCCACGGCATCTCCTTGTATTCGCCCGACGCGAACGCCGCGACGAAGCGGACAAACGATTGGACGTCGTCTTTGACGCGGGCCATCCCGCCTTCGCGGTCGAGCTTGGTGAGGGTGCGCCGGAGGATTCGGAAGAGCCGTACGCGGTCGAGCAGCACGAGCGCAGCCTTGGGAATAAACCGGGCGAACACGTCGCGCTCGGCGGTGCCAAGCGGAAGGTCGTGGGCGTCCGGAGTGGGGCGTTTGGTGCGGCGGGCCATACGGGCAAAGCAGAATAAGAGGACGGTATGAACGTGCCGACGCGGTCGCATCGTTCCGTTCGGGTTGGGAAAGGGCTGTTGCGCAACCCCGCGCCCGAACACCGTGGAAGCCCTTGGCCTTTAGCCTGGGTCCCGAATAGCCGCCAACCCTTACCTTCCCCGCATCCCTTTCGCCTCGTCCGATGGAACCAACGCTTGTTGCCCGCTCGCCTCGCCTCGTCTCGCTTGATGCGTTCCGTGGGGCCACCATTGTTGGGATGATCCTTGTCAACAACCCCGGCACTTGGAGCGCCATCTTTGCGCCGCTCAAGCACGCGGAATGGCACGGCTGGACGCCCACCGACCTCGTCTTTCCGTTTTTCCTCTTTATCGTGGGGGTCAGCCTCGTGCTGGCGTTCGACCGGGCGCTGGCGCGGGGGGCGTCGCGAGGCGATCTGCTCCGGAAGGCGGCGGTGCGGGCGGCGTGGCTGTTCGGTTTCGGCCTTCTGATGGCGCTCTGGCCCTTCTTCACCTACGACGACGGGGTGGTGGGCCTGCGCGACCTCTCGATGCTGCGCATCCCTGGCGTGCTCCAGCGCATCGCTGTGTGTTACCTCGCCGCTGCCACACTCTATCTCTACACCTCCCGAAGAACGCTTTGGACGGTGCTCTGGACGATCCTCGTGGGGTATACGCTCGTGCTGCTGTTCGTGCCCGTGCCGGTGCTCGGACGCCCGGAGATCGACCACCCCGGCTCGACGCTTGGAGCATGGATTGACCGGGTGGTGCTGGGCACGAACCACCTCTGGGGCGGAGCCGTGCCACCGCGCACATGGGACCCCGAAGGCATCCTGTCCACCTTCCCGGCACTTGCCACCACCCTCTTTGGCGTATGGGCGGGCTTCGTGCTGGCATCGGCGCGCACCGCCGACCGCAAGGCCATCGTGCTGCTCGTAGGCGGGTTCCTGCTGCTGTGCCTCGGCTATGTGTGGGCGCTGGCGCTGCCGCTCAACAAGGCGCTGTGGACGAGCAGCTACGCCGTGTTCACCGCCGGGCAAGCGCTGCTCGCGCTCGGCACGCTCTTCTTCCTGGTCGACATAAAGGGCTGGCGGCGCGGCGTCCAGCCGTTCGTGGTCTACGGGATGAACGCCATCACGGTGTTTGTGATGAGCGGCACCGTTGCCAAGCTCCTCGGCGCGTGGAAGGTGATGGGGCCAGACGGGCCGCGCTCGCTGCAAAAGGCGATCTTCGAGACCGTTTTCGTTCCGCTTGGGCCGCCCAAAGTGGCTTCGTTGCTCTACGCGCTCGTATGGGTGACGTGCTGGTACGGGGTGCTGCTGTGGATGTACCGCCGCAAGGTGTTTATCAAAGTGTAGCTCCGTACGCCTCTCGCGTACGAAACCGTGAGGGTATGCGTTTCTGCCCGAATCGCTGCGTGTCGCTGTCGTATCTTGTGTCACACTTGTCTTGCTTCAATCCCTTGATTTTCAACACGATGAACCGTTTCGTCTGGCTGGCGGTGCTGCCAATGCTTGCTGCTCCGGTAGCCCTCGCGCAGGCCTCGCGCACGTTCGAGCGTAACCTTCCGCTCAACCTCTACCTTGACCACAGCACCTTCGCCTACGACAGCCAGAACCAGCTGGTGGACATCTACGTCGGGGTGGACGGAACGCGCCTGCCGTTTCAGGCGGCGCAGGAGGGCGGTTTTGAGGCGCTCGTGCCGCTGATTCTCACCCTTCACGCGCTCGACGCCGCCGGTGTGGCCGCCGAGATGCCCGTGTGGCGCGATGCAGCCCAGCAGCGGTTCACGCTGCCCGATACGTCGGAGGCCGCGCGGCAGCGAATGTTTGTGCAGGTGGCGCGTGCGGCGGTACCCGCCGGACGCTACGAACTGCGCGCCACGGTGCCCGCGCCTGACGGCGGAAGCCCCACCCTCAGCCTCCGCCAGCCGGTCGAGGTGGACGTTGTCGCCGCGCCGGGCATCTCCGACGTGACGCTCGCCTCGTCGATCCGCCGCAGCGAAGACCGCGACGACCCGTTCTTCCGCAACGGCCTTTCGGTACAGCCGCACCCGTCGCTGGTGTTCGGCAACGTCCTGCCGATGGTGCAGTACTACACCGAGATCTACGGCACGACGGCGCTGGCCGACACCGCCTACACGTTGCGCACCCGTGTGGTGCCCGAAGGCGGTACCGAAGCCGTGGACAACCTCACCCGCGAGCAACGCCGCCCGGTGCGCCCCACCGACGTGGTGATTGGATCGGCAAACGTACGTCGTCTGCAGTCGGGGGCGTATACGTTGAATCTTGAGGTGCTCGACGGCAACGGGCAGGTGCGAGCCACGAGCGCCCGGCGCTTCCACGTCTACAACCCTGGCGTTGCGGCGTCGAACACGCCGGTGGCCGTCGCCTACGAAGCCAGCCCGTTTGCGTCGATGCCCGAGGCCGAGGTGCTTCGCCACTACGAAACCCTTGGGGTGATTGGCAGCGAACAGGATCGCATCCGCATGCGCGAAATCACCGATCTTGCGGCCAAACGTCGCTACGTCTACGATTTCTGGGCGATGCGGGACTCCAACCCGGCCACGCCCGAGAACGAGGGTTTGCAGGAGTTTGAGCGCCGCCTTGCCTTGGCTGAAACCCGCTACGGGCGTGGGCCGATGGTGGGCTATCGCACCGACCGTGGGCGCGTGCTCATCAAGTACGGCGACCCGCAGGAAATCCAGCGAAGCCCGATGTCGCGCAACAACGAACTGCGCACCTTCGAGGTGTGGGGCTACGAAGGTCTTCCCGGCATCGGACAGGCGCAGTTCGTCTTTATCGACCGCCGCGACACCGGCAACCTCGAACAGGTCTACAGCAACATACCGGGCGAACGTTCGGTGACGAACTGGCGCTGCGAACTGAGTCGTCTCGGCCAGTGCGACGCCCTCAGCGACCTCGGCCTCGGCTTTTGAGCCTTAGAGGCACGAATTGCACAAACGCTTCCCCGACGGCAGCCTGCGCCTATGCGTAGGTTGCCGTTTCGTTTTTGTCCACCCTCCCTATGTCCGCTCCTCTCGCCACCATCGATGCGCTCGGCGCGCATGTGGGCCAGACCGTCACGCTGCAAGGCTGGCTCTACGGCCGCCGCGACTCCAAAGGCCTCTCCTTCCTCGTCGTTCGCGACGGGACGGGCTTGGTCCAAGCCGTGGTCAACCAGAACGAGGTCGACGAGGCGACGTGGGCTGCCGCCGAGTCGCTCACGCAGGAATCGAGCCTGCGCGTCACCGGAACGGTCGTGGCCGACGAGCGGCAGGTGGGCGGGCACGAGCTGCGTGTTACCGGGGTGGAGGTGATTGCCCTCTCCGACGACTACCCGATCACACCCAAGGAGCACGGCGTCGAGTTCCTGATGAACCACCGCCACCTGCACCTGCGCAGCCGCCGGACGTGGGCCATCCTGCGCATCCGCAACCGGATTGTGATGTCGATTCACGCCTACTTTCAGGAGCAGGGCTTTCTCCAACTCGACCCGCCGATTCTCACCGGCAACGCCGTCGAGGGCACGACGACGCTCTTTGAACTCGATTTCTACGGCGAACCGGCCTACCTGACGCAGTCGGGACAGCTCTACGGCGAGGCGCTGGCGATGGCCTTCGGCAAGATCTACACGTTCGGCCCCACGTTCCGCGCCGAGAAGTCCAAGACGCGCCGTCACCTCTCCGAGTTCTGGATGGTTGAGCCGGAGATGGCCTTCTACGACCTCGCGATGGACATGGACCTCGCCGAAGGCATGCTTCAGCGCATCTGCCGCGACGTGCTCGACACCTGCGCCGCCGAGCTGGCCGTGTTGGAGCGCGATACGTCGGCGATCGAAGCCACCGCGCAGGGCAGCTTCCCGCGCCTGAGCTACACCGAGGCCGTCGAACTGCTCACCTCGGCCAAGACGCGGCAGATGGTGGAGGACAAAGAGGCCAGCCTCAAGGCCGAGCAGCAATCGCTTCTGGACGAGCGCGTCGCCAACGAAGCCGCCTACGGACAGGCCAAGAAGCACGAAAAGCGGCGAATGGATGCCCGTGCCATCGCCATCGGCAGCCGGCTCGACGCCATCGACGAAGACCTCCGCAACCTCCCGGCGTGGCGGGCTTCGGCCAGCGGCTTCGAGTGGGGCGAAGACCTCGGCGGCTCCGACGAGACGCTGCTCACCTGGCACTTCGACCGCCCCATCATCGTCCACCGCTACCCGGCGGCGATCAAGGCGTTCTACATGAAGCGCGATCCCGAAGACGACCGCTTGGCGCTTGGAATGGACATTCTCGCGCCCGAGGGCTACGGCGAGATCGTGGGCGGCGGCGAACGGGCCACCGACCTCGACTTCCTCAAGCGGCAGGTCGAGGAGCACGGCCTTCCCGAAGAGGTGTTCGGCTGGTACTTCGACCTGCGGCGCTACGGCAACGTGCCGCACGCGGGCTTCGGCCTCGGGTTGGAGCGGGCGATTGCGTGGGTGTGCGGCCTTCGCCACCTGCGCGAGACCATTCCCTTCCCCCGGATGATGGGCCGGCTGCATCCGTAAGGCCAGTGGACCGGTTTGCGTCGGCAACAGAAATGCGCGCTGCATCCTGGATATCTTGCGCACGAAAGTAGGGTAAATCGATCATTCTGCAGTAAGTAGGCCCGTCAAGGGTACGGGATATTGCGCAGAATGTCCGGGTTCGCTATCTATCGGGTACACGTTCGGCATTTGCGCCGGGCGTTCTCACCCGATGCGTACGTCTGTTTGCCGCGCATTTTGCTTCGTTCTGCTGCTCGGCCTCATTCTGCTGACGGCCTGCCGCCCGAACGCACCCACCGCCGCGCAGCCGCGAAGCAGCGGCGAGCCGAAAGCGTCCGAGGCCGTTACCCCCGGTGCCCTGCCCGATTCCAACGCGCTCGTCCGCGTATGGACGACCGCCGATGGCCTGCCCGTCAACTTTGTCGTTGGGATTGTGCGCAGCCGTGATGGCTACCTGTGGCTGGCCACCAGCGCAGGCCTCGTCCGCTTCGACGGCGTTCGCTTCCGCCTCTACGGGAAGAACGATCTGCCCGGCTTCTCCTCGGTCCATCTGGTCCAGATTCTTGCCACCCGCCGCGGCGACGTGTTCTTTTCCTCCCAGCAGGGCGACTTTGGCGTGGTGCAGGATGGGCGCATCCGCCTGCTCCGGCGCGGCGGGCCAAACCGAGGCAGTTCCGAGTCCTTCGTCGAAGACGACGCAGGTACGGTGTGGGTGCCGATCTACAGCGAGGCGACTGGCTTCCAGCCAACGGTCTGGCGCTGGCATCCGCAGCGCGGTCCAGACTCCGTCTGGGCAGACATCCGCATGTCGGACATCAGCCGTCTGGACGGAAAAATCTGCGGCTGGCAATTCGAGTTGGCGTGCTTCGATGGGCAGCGGTTCCGTCGCGTTCCCCGCCTGCGATTTACCTACGCCATACCCGCCGAGGACGGAAGCGCACTGCTCGCGCTTGATCCGCTTGGCCAACTCGTGCAACTGGATACGGGTGGCATACGAGTACGCTATGCGCTGCGCAATGCCTTGGCCGTCCCGCAGCATCTCTACGCCGACGGTACAGCACGCCTCCATGTGCCCGGTCAAGGCTTGGTGCAGGTCGCTCCGGACGGATCGCCGCCGACAGTCGTCGTGCCCGCCGACGCTCTCTGGTGCCTTGAACGTCAGACCTGCTGGCAAGCGTTGCCGGGAGGAGGCACGGCGTGGTTCTCGCCGCCCGACGACAACGAACGCCTCGCGCTCAACCAAACCGCCGGCCGCGGCGGGCCGGTGCAGCGCACCCTGCTGCCTCCCGGTTTTGTGCCGATCAGCTTCCAAAACACGGTCGTGAGCCGTGACGGAGCCGTCTGGTGGGGCACCACCGATGGGCTGCTACGCACCGTGCCAGCCCGCGCCGAGACGTGGGGGCGAAGCCGAGGCCTCGGCCCCTCCACGTTTGTGACCAGCGTCGTGGCGGATTCGTCCGGGACGCTCTGGGTGGGCACGCTCGGCAGCGGCCTTTTCCGCTGGCGTGCTGAGGCCAAAGGCCCGGATGCCGTGCCCGTGCCCGGAGAAAACATCCGACGTCTTGCGCGGGGCCCAACAGACGACGTGTGGGTGTCCTTCTGGAGCCGTAACGTCCCGCTTCGTATGGTGAGGGTGATCAACGGACGGGCGAATGCGTCTCAAGCCGTCTACTCCTACGGCGAGGGCGTCATCCTCCCGCTGCACGACGGGCGCGTCGCTACGGCCGGGCAGGGGCTGGCATTTTTGACGCCCACGTCCGACGGCGGATTTACCGTTGCGGCCGAACTCGACACCACCGTGACGCAGATTCGCGCCCTTGTGGAGGATGGCAAAGGGCGGCTCTGGCGGGGCGATTTCGCGGGTGTGCATGTGCGCACGCCGGATGGGCGCTGGACGAAGGTGCTTGACGTGCCCGGCGGCGTCATTATGCTGCGCGAGCGCCCCGATGGCGATCTGTTCGTCGGAACGCGGGGGCAGGGCCTGATCCGTCTCTTCGGCGCGACTGTGTCCGACGACGTGACGCACCTGCGCACGTTCACCTACACCAAAGCCCGGCACGACCTCCACCACGACGGCATCTGGTGGATCGAAGAGGATGCTCGGGGTCGGCTCTGGATGCCGTCGGACGCGGGGATCGGCGGCTACGACTCAGCGCGGCTGGACAGTGTGGCAAACGGCACGGCCCCAACGCTCGATCCGCTCGTGCTGACGATGGCCGACGGCCTCGCCATCGACGAGCACGTTGGCACGTTTCCCGCCGGGGCACGGCTGCCCGACGGGCGGTTGGTCTTTGCATCGGTCGCCGGGTTGTCGGTGATCGATCCGAAGCGCATCGTCCGTGACTCAGCGCCACCGCCCGTGGTGCTTCAGGAGGTGACGGTGGACGGCGTGGCGCGGGACACCATCCCGGCGCAGTTCCCCCCCGGCACGCGCAACCTCGCCTTCCGGTACGCCGCGCTCGACCTCGTCCGCCCCGAAGGCACGCGCTACCGGGTCAAACTCGACGGCTACGACCCGGACTGGGTGGAGATGGGCAGCCGCCGCGAGGCCGTGTACTCCAACCTGCCGCCGGGCCGCTACACGTTCCGCGTGCGCGGCATGAACGGCGACGGCAAGTGGAACGAGGCGGGCGCGGCGCGGGCGTTTGCGATCGCCCCGCACTGGTGGCAGACGCTTTGGGCGCGGCTGGGGTTGCTGCTGGGCGTGATGGGGCTGGGCTACGCGGGCTGGCGCTTCCAGACCAACCGGATGCGCACCGTCGAACTGGCGGCGATGGTGGACGAGCGCACCGCCGAACTTCGCGCCGAGCGCGACACCGTGGCCGCGCAGCGTGCGGAACTGGCGGCCCAGCACACGGCGCTCCAAACCCTCGACCGGCTCAAGGCCGACCTCGTCGCCAGCGTCTCGCACGAGTTCCGGACGCCGCTGATGCTGGTGCTTGGTCATCTCGAAGACGTACTTCGGCGGGACGCTCTCGGCGCGGACGATCAGCAGCAGGTGCGCCAGGCCGTGCGTGGAGCCAAGCGTCTCGAACGTCTGGTTACGCAGCTGCTGGGTGTGGCCCGGCTGGAGGCCGACACACGGCAGTCGGAGGCACACGTCGCCGATTTTAGCGATTTCGTGTGCAGCGTTACCGAGGCCTTCACGGAGGTGGCTCGGCGTGCCGGGGTGTCGCTCGAATGCAGTACGCCGCCCGGAGTGCCGGTCGCGTTTGCGCCCGACGCTGCCGAAGTCATCCTCGCCAACCTGCTCTCCAATGCGCTCAAGTTTACCCCCCGGGGCGGCCATGTCCGGGTGAGTGTCGTGCAGGACGACGGCGAAGCGGTGGTGCGGGTGCGCGATACCGGCGTCGGTTTGTCGCCTGGACACCTCGCCCGCATCTTTGACCGCTTCTACCAGGTGGACGGCACCGGCACACGTTCCAGCGACGGGGCGGGCATTGGGTTGGATTTGGCGCATGAACTGGCTCGGCAACAGGGTGGTTCGCTCTCTGCCGAAAGCGAGGGGCTGGGCTTTGGATGCACGTTCACGCTGCGCTTGCCCTTGGCTTCAAAAGGCGAAGACGGCCAGCCGCTTCCCGTTGCTCCATCGTCGAATCTGACGCCGCACCTCGAGGACGTGGCCGGTGTGCTGGGGCTGGACGCGCCCGAGCCACCTGCCCACGAAGCTGCCCGTGCCCCGGCGGTCGACCAACCGCTTGTGCTTGTGGTGGACGATCACGCGGCCATCCGCGATTTGCTTGCGCGGCAGCTGGGCGAGGCCTTCCGGGTCGTGGCGGTTAGCGGCGGCAAACGAGCGCTCGTTGAGGCGCGGCGGCAAGCGTTCGATGCAGTGGTGTGCGACGTGATGATGCCGGACATGGACGGCCCCACCGTGCTCAAGGCCTTCCGCGCCGACGCGCAGCTCGCCGACGTGCCCTTCCTTTTTCTCACCGCCAAAGACGACCTGTCCACCGAAGTGGAAGGCTTTGAGCACGGGGCCGACGGTTACCTCGTCAAGCCTTGCCCGCCCGAACGGCTGGAGGCGCGACTGGGACGGATGGTCGAACGGCGTCGGCGTCAGCGCGAGGCCCTTGTGGAGGCCGCAGGCGCAGGGCGTGTGCAACCGCGCACCCCGAACGAGAAGTATGTGCAGCAGGCCACCGAGATCGTCAAGGAGCGAATGGGCGATTCGACGTTCAACGCCGAGTCGTTGGCCGAGGCGATGTTCACCACGGTTCCGACGCTCAATCGAACCCTGAAGCGCATCACCGGCAAGTCCTCAGGGGCGTTTATACATGTGCTTAAGATGGAGCGTGCCGCCGTGCTGCTCAGCGGCGGAAGCAGCGTGGCAGAAGCCGCCCGCGCCGTTGGCTACCGCGATGCCGAGCACTTCAGCCGCATGTTCCAGCGCTACCACGGCATCAACCCCCGCGACTGGAAAGGCCGCAACGGAAGTTGAGCACAGCCTTGAGGGTGGCGTCTCCCTGATGGGATTTGAGATCCCTCGTGCAGCCCCGGGTCTCCGGATTCATGGCGGTCTGCGTCACGCTCCCGCGCCAAGCCGGTATGTGCGAAACTTCTGCCCGTCATTTACCGGGAGAATCGCGGCATTGCGCTGGTCGTGGACGTAGCGTTTCCCTATTCGGGACGGTACGACGCAACATCTCTGACCTTTCGATAAGGGATGCCGTCTGCGCGCCGTTCCAGCGGTCTCCGCGCGAAGTTTCCGGGTCTGTTTTAGCACCAGACGAAACCTGCGGCACGAGGTGGGTTTTGTGGGACAATTCCGCTCCGTATGAACCTCCAATCGCTCGTTCACCGCAAGGGTGCCCGCCTCAATCCGAACCGGACGCCTCGGCCCGTCACGGACGCCAGCCCGCACGCGGTGGTGATCGGCGCGGGGGTTGGCGGGTTGGCCGCTGCCATCCGCCTGGGCGTGCGTGGCTACCGGGTGACGGTGATCGACCGCCTCGACCAGCCCGGCGGACGCGCCCGCGTCTTTCGGCAAAACGGATACACGTTCGACGGCGGCCCAACGGTGGTGACGGCACCGTTTCTCTTCGAAGAACTCTGGGCACTCTGCGGCAAACGCCTCGCCGACGACGTGACGCTCCGCGAGGTCACGCCCTTCTACCGCATCCGCTTCGACGACGGCACTACGTTCGACTACACCGGCGACCCGGAGGCGATGCACCGCGAGATCGCGACGTTCGCGCCGGGTGACGTGGAGGGCTACGACCGCTTCTTCCGGCAGTCCGAGAAAATCTACGGCGTGGGCTTTGAAGAGCTTGGCCACGTCCCGTTCTCCAGCCCGCTCGACATGGTGCGAATCGCTCCGGCGATGGCTCTCTTGGAGAGCCATCGTACCGTATACGGCCTCGTCTCGAAGTACGTCAAGCACCCCAAAATCCGGCAAGTGCTGTCGTTTCACCCGCTGCTCGTGGGGGGGAATCCGTTTAACGTGACGAGCATCTACACGCTCATTGCCTTTCTCGAGCGCCGCTGGGGCGTATGGTACGCGATGGGCGGCACCGGCTCGCTGGTGAACGGCCTCGTGGGGTTGATCAACGGTCTGGGCGGGACGATCCGGCTGGGCGAGACGGTGGAAGAGATCGCGCTTGATACGTCGGGGAAGAAGCCGCGGGCCACGGGCGTCCGGCTGGCGACGGGCGAGACGATCCCAGCGGACCTCGTCGTCTCCAACGCCGATGCCGCGTGGACGTACAAGCACCTCGTGTCCGCGAGCGCACGAAAGACGTGGACAGATCAAAAGCTGGAGCGCACGCGCCTTTCGATGGGGCTGTTCGTGTGGTACTTCGGGACGAGGCAGCAGTACCCGGACGTCAAGCACCACACCATCTTGATGGGGCCGCGCTACAAGGAACTGCTCGAAGACATCTTCGACCGGAAAATCCTCGCTGACGACTTCTCGCTTTACCTCCACCGTCCCACTGCTACCGACCCGTCGATGGCCCCCGTGGGCTGCGACGCGTTCTATGTGCTCTCGCCTGTGCCGCACCTTGGAGGCGGGGTTGTATGGGACGCGGAGCAGACCGAGCGCTACCGCCAAAAGATTGAGCGGTATTTGGAAGAGACGCTGCTTCCCGGTCTCTCCGACGTGCTCGATGCCAGCGTGACGCTCACGCCGCAAGGCTTCTTGGACGACTACCTGTCGTTCAAGGGCGCAGCGTTCTCCATCGAGCCGTCGCTCACGCAGAGCGCGTACTTCCGCCCGCACAACGCGAGCGAAGACGTGGACGGCCTCTACCTCGTGGGGGCGGGCACGCACCCCGGCGCAGGGTTGCCTGGTGTGCTCTCGACCGCCCGCGTGCTTGACACGCTTGTGCCGGATGTGGGGACAGAATGAGGCTTCCGGTGCCCAGCAGACGAAGCGATTGGTGCTCGGGGGATGGATTCTGGGCAGCCCGCGGATCGGGCGTTGACGTCACCGCTGCGGCATTCCAGATGCCGAGGCGACGATGGGAAAGACGGATTTGGGGGAACGGTGAGGCGCGTGCCCGGCGCGTTCGCCGCCCGTCTGGTGCGCGAGGGTTGATCGCGTAGAGCCGTCTCCGTGGGACGGCTCTACTGCGCGGCGATGTAGCCCGCCAAGGCTCCGACGCCCGCTCCGGCCAGTCCGCCCATCACCCACACGCCCAGCAGGCCCAAGCCAAACGCGCCGTCGGGGGTGCTGGGCGGCACCGCGGCAAGGGCAAGGCCGGTGCCGACGACGCCCCCGACGAGCGTGCCCGCGTTGATGGAGACGGCCTCGCGGCGGTTCAGCCCCATTTCGCGGTATGTGGGCGACGGCGGCAGGCATGCTTCCAAGAGGCAGCCGTCGGGGACGGGCCATTGCGGGGAAGGGGTGCGAGGTGGCTTGGCGCAGGCTGCACCCACGCAGCCCCTTCCGGTGACGAGCGTGTCGGAGGATTGGGCGGCGGCTGCCGAGGCGAAGAGCAGTGCGAGAAGCAGCACGAGAAGGCGCATAGCAGGAGGCAGGGGCGAGACGTCTTCAGGCTATCGCTTGCCGGGTGCCGCGCGTGCGACCGTCTTGCTTGGAAACGCGACATCTTGGCGTTGGAGGGACTCCGGTGCCTCTTCCGCATGGGCCGGGGAGCGATTGGTTCGGAATGGCGTTACCTTGCCCGATTCACTTCCTCCGATCTGTGCCGATGGCCACGAAAACCGCCACCGCTCCCCACGCGCACACGCTTCCGCGCAACCCCGGCACACCCCTCGACCTTGGGGCCGTCGAAGACGTGCGCGTCAACCGATCCGCCATCGAGCGCCGCGCCGCCACACTCGCCACGCGCCGCACGGTCAAGAAAAACCACCAGGCCGCGTGGCTGCTGCAGGCCGTCCGCTGCATGGACCTGACGACGCTCAGCGGCGACGATACGCCCGGCACGGTCCGCCGCCTTTGCGCCAAGGCGATGCAGCCCATCCGCCCCGACCTGCTCGACGCGCTCGGCGTGAAGGAGCGCATCACCACGGGGGCCGTCTGCGTGTACCACGCCTTCGTCGAAACCGCCGTCGAAGCGCTCGAAGGCTCGGGCATCCCGGTGGCCGCCGTCTCCACGGGCTTCCCGCACGGCCTCTCGCCGCTCGAAACGCGCCTTGCCGAAGTCGAGGCGAGTGTGGCGGCAGGAGCCAGGGAGATCGACATCGTGATCTCGCGCCAACTCGTGCTCACGCAGAACTGGGAGGCACTCTACGACGAAGTCCGGGCGATGCGCGAGGCCTGCGGCGAGGCGCACATGAAGGCGATCCTCGCGGTGGGCGAACTCGGCACGCTCCGCAACGTGATGAAGGCGAGCGTGGTGTGCATGCAGGCCGGATCGGACTTTATAAAGACGAGCACCGGCAAGGAGACGGTGAACGCGACGCTTCAGAACAGCCTCGTGATGGTGCGCGCCATCCGCACCTACTTCGAGCAGACGGGCCACTACGTCGGCTTCAAGCCGGCGGGCGGTCTCCGCACGGCCCGCAACGCCACCGACTGGCTGATCCTGATGAAGGAAGAACTGGGCGTCCGCTGGATGCAGCCGGATCTGTTCCGCATCGGCGCGTCGGCGCTGCTCTACGACATCGAGCGCCAACTCGAACACGCCGCCTACGGGCGCTATGCCTCGCTCTCGTACCAAGCGCTCGGCTGATCCTGCCCTTGTACAGACGCCCTACCGGGGCGTCTCTACCTCTATTTGCTATGACCATCTCCTCCATCCTTCAGACCCTCGACTACGGCGTGGCTCCTGAATCCGACACCGCCGCCCGCGAATGGATTGCCGCCCACGACGGCACCTTCGGCCAGTACATCGACGGCAAGTGGCGGGCCGGCGCGTCGCACTTCGACGCCTTCTCGCCGTCCACCGGAGAGCCGCTCGCGAAGATCACGCAGGGCACCGAGGCCGACGTGGACGATGCCGTCAAGGCCGCCCGTCGCGCCTACAAGACGTGGAGCACCACGCCCGGGCACATCCGCGCGCGCTACCTCTACGCCCTCGCCCGCGCCATCCAGAAGCACAGCCGCCTCTTCGCGGTGCTGGAAACGCTCGACAACGGCAAGCCCATCCGCGAAACCCGCGACCTCGACATTCCGCTCGTGGCGCGTCACTTCTACCACCACGCGGGCTGGGCCGAGATCATGGCCGAGGCGCTGCCGGGCTACGGGCCGGTGGGCGTGGTCGGGCAGATCATCCCGTGGAACTTCCCGCTGCTGATGCTCGCGTGGAAGGTGGCCCCGGCGCTGGCGATGGGCAACACGATCGTGATGAAGCCCGCCGAGTTCACCAGCCTCACGGCGCTGCTGTTCGCCCAGATCTGCGACGAAATCGGCCTGCCCAAGGGCGTCTTCAACCTCGTCACCGGCGACGGTGCCACCGGCGCGGCCATCGTCGCGCACGAGGGCGTGGACAAGATCGCCTTCACCGGCTCGACCGAAGTGGGCCGCATCCTCCGGCGCGTCACCGCCGGGACGCCCAAGAAGCTCTCGCTCGAACTCGGCGGCAAGTCGCCGTTCGTCATCTTCGACGATGCCGACCTCGACAGCGCGGTCGAAGGCGTGGTGGACGCCATCTGGTTCAACCAAGGGCAGGTGTGCTGCGCGGGCAGCCGGCTGCTCATCCAAGAGGGCATCTACGACCAAGCCATCGCCAAGCTGCGCGCCCGGATGGAGAAGCTGCGCATCGGCGACCCGCTCGATAAAGCCGTGGACATCGGCGCGGTGGTCGATCCCGTCCAGAAAGACCGCATCAGCGAACTTGTGCAGCAGGGCGTGGACGAGGGCGCGACGCTCATCCAGCCGTCGTGGGCCGTCGAGATGGGCGGCGCGGTGTCCAACGCGGGCGGCGACGGCGCGCCGGCGAGCCGCTCGGAAGGCGCGGCGCTGGTCAAGGCCAACGGCTGCTTCTACCCGCCCACGCTGCTCACCAACGTTGGCCCGGCCAGCACCGTCGTGCAGGTCGAAATCTTCGGCCCCGTGGCGGTGGCGATGTCGTTTCGCACGCCCGAAGAGGCCGTCAAGCTCGCCAACAACACCCGCTACGGCCTCGCCGCGAGCGTGTGGAGCGAGGACGTGAACCTCGCACTCGACGTGGCCGGGCAGATCAAGGCGGGCACGGTGTGGATCAACTGCACGAACGTGTTCGACGCCGCGAGCGGCTTCGGCGGCTACCGCGAGTCCGGCTACGGACGCGAGGGCGGCAAGGAGGGCCTCTACGAATACGTCAAGGCGGTGGAGACCGACAAGAAGAAGGCGTCGGCGGTGAAGTCGGCCACGCTCGTCGAAACCGGCGGCGAAGGCTACGACGCTGCGACGATGATTGACCGGACGGCCAAGCTGTACGTCGGCGGCAAGCAGGCGCGTCCGGACGGCGGCTACTCGCTGGCGGTGGTGTCGCCGTCGGGCAAGCGCGTCGGCGAGATCGGCCTGGGCAACCGCAAGGACGTTCGCAACGCCGTCGAGGCCGCCCGCGCCGCGCAGGGCAAATGGGGGACGGCCTCGGGCCACGCCCGCGCCCAAGTGCTGTATTTCCTCGCCGAAAACCTCGCCGCGCGGGGCGAAGAGTTCGAACAGCGCCTCCGCGACCAGACCGGCATGACGGCGAACGAGGCCAAGGCCGAGGTGGAAGGCGCGGTGGACGACCTGTTCCGCGCCGCCGCGTGGGCCGACAAGTACGACGGCGTCGTGCACGCCGTCCCGATGCGCTCGGTGACGATGGCCGTGCCGGAAGCGCTGGGCGTGGTGGGCATCGTGCTGCCGGATCGGCATCCGCTGCGGGGCCTCACGGCGATCGCGGCGATGGCCGTGGCGCAGGGCAACGCCGTGGTGGTGGTGCCGGGCGCGTCGGCTCCGCTGACGGCGACGGACTTCTACCAAGTCCTCGACACGTCCGACGTGCCGGGCGGGGTGTTCAACCTCGTCACCGGTCGCCGCGACGAACTGGCCAAGACGCTCGCCGAGCACGACGACGTGGACGGCATCTGGTACGCGGGGCCGCAAGAGGGCCGGGCGGCGGTGGAATCCGGGTCGATCCACAACATGAAGCGCACGTGGACGATGCCCGCCGACGCCGAGTTGCCGCGCACCGACGAGACGCTCCGGCAGGCCACGCAGGTGAAAAACATCTGGGTGCCCTACGGCGCGTGAGTTCACGCCCCCTGTCAGGGTTGCCAATCTTGGCAGGGGGACGTTAGTGGCCAAGCAGCGACAGATCGGCGTTGCCGCCGGAGAGGATGACGCCCACGCGCTTCCCGCGCAGATCGCCTGCCGCGCCGGTGAGCACGGCGGCAGCGGCGAGGCAGCCCGTCGGCTCGACGACGAGTTTCATCCGCTCGGCGAAGAAGCGCATCGTCTCCAGAAGCGCCGCGTCGGGGACGGTCACGATGGCATCCGTCACCTGCTGGACGAGCGGGAAGGTGAGGCGTCCAAGGCTCGGCGTGCGCGCGCCGTCGGCAATCGTCGGCGGCTCGTGGACGGTTTGGAGCGTGCCCGTCTCGAACGACCGTTTGGCATCGTCGGCGGCCTCTGGCTCCACGCCGATCACCCGGCACGACGGTGCCACCGCCCGCGCCACCAACCCGCACCCCGAGAGCAACCCGCCGCCGCCCACCGGCACGACGAGCGCGTCGAGCGGCCCCGCGTCTTCAAACAACTCCAGCGCCACCGTGCCCTGTCCCGCGATCACATCGGCGTGGTCGTAGGGCGGAACGACCGCCAAGCCGCGTGCCTCCGCGATTTCCCGGCCCACGTCTTCGCGAACCTGCGTGTTGCGGTTGTAGAAGACCACCTCCGCGCCGTAGCCTTGCGTGGCCGCCGCCTTCACCGCGGGTGCGTCTTCGGGCATCACCACGACGGTTGGGATGCCGAGCAGCCGCCCGGCCAGCGCGATGCCTTGCGCGTGGTTGCCGGACGAGAACGCGAGCACGCCGCGCCGCTTCTGCGCATCGTCGAGGCGGACGAGAGCGTTGTAGGCCCCGCGAAACTTGAAGGCCCCGACGCGCTGGAGGTTTTCCGGCTTGAAGAAGGCCGTCGCGCTGGTGCGTTCGTCGAACGTGCGGCTGGTCAGAACAGGCGTGCGGTGGGCGATGCCGCGCAGCCGTTCGGCGGCGGCCTGCACGTCGGCAAACGTGGGAAGCATGGGGAGCGGAATCAAACCAAACGGGACCGCCCTCCGAAGAAGACGGCCCCGGAAAGGTAGGGCAGGACGAGCCGATCAGAGCGCTGGAGGCGTTTCTCCGCCGCGCTCCTCGTGCGTGGGCGACCAAGCCGCGTCCGGGTTGTGCGAGCCGGTCGAGGGCTGCGTGCCGATGGTCTTGTCGGTGGCCGGGCCAGCGGACGGAGCGCTGTCTGCCGTCGGCATCGGCGGGGGCGTTGCGCTTTGCTGGAAGTCGGTTTTGACGTCTTGGGCGGCCGCGCGGGCCTTGTCGGCCATGTCGCGGGCAGCGGCTTGGGCGCGGTCGGTGGCGTCGCGCACGAGGTCGGCAGGACGGTAGGTGCGGGATTCTTCGGCAACGCCGTCCTTGTCGGCGTCGCGCTCGACGACCACCTCCACGTCGCTCACGAGCGCGGCAATCGCTCCGATGGCGGCGAAGACGGGGGCGAGCACGACGGCGGCAAGCGCACCGCCGACGCCCACGGTGAGCGGAAACTCGATGAGCGTCCGGTTGTCGTTGCGGATGATGATGCGGCGGGCGTTGCCCTCGTCGATGATCTGGCGAACCTTGTCCATCAGCTGGGTGCCTTGGACGCGGAATTGTTCGGTAGTGCGGCGGAAATCGCTCATGGGTGGTCGGAGATAGGATGAAGGGTGGACGAACACAACGGTGCTACGAGAGCACCGGCGAAAGGTTGGACAGGGAGCCGATGCGTTACAAGATATCCGCTATGCCTTGCAGTCGGGCTTGGTGGATGCCCTGTGCGAACCTAAGGTCACCGAGGCTTGGTTTTGCGATGTCCATCGTCTGCGGTGCCGCCCATGCTCCTCGTTGATGCGCACCGTTTGGTGCGTTCGTAAGGCCACGCTCGTCGTGTTCATGCGCCGGCCCAACCTTTTCCCCTTTCGCGAGGCATCGCGTTGCAGCACGGCAGGTTGTCGCTTTCCGAAACGGCGGCCCGACTTTGTTACGGGCAGAAGTCTTTCGGGGGCTGTACCTTGCCTCGTCCGTTGTGCTCTTGATGCGTCGCTACCTGTTTCCGGTGTTGGCCGCCACCGCTCTGGCCGGCTGTCTGAACCTTTCGGCTCGTCCGCCACGCACGTCGCCGTCGGCGCCGGGCATCGATGCGGTGCGGGCTCAGGCGGCAGCCCAGCAGGCCCCGGCAGGCGGGGTGGTCTTCTTGAGCGAGGCGCTGCGCACGGCTCGAACCCAACCGCTTCGCCTCGGGCGCGGGCACGTCGTTTTCCTCTCCTCCGGTTCGGCGGCAATGGGTTACGTGGCCGGGCAGTACCCGCTGCGGGCGTCGGAACTGATCGTGGTGGCCGTTCCGGTGCACGCCTCGGGGCAGGCCCTCGGCGCGTGGGCCGAACTCTCCCGCATCTACGCGGCACTCGCCGGGGCGTACGTCTTTCCCGAGCGAACAATGCTCTTCGCCGCGCTTCCGGGCGATCCGGTAGAAAGCCTTGCCCGCTTCCTCGACGGGGCCGATTGGCCTGCCGGTGCGGTGTCGGGCGTGGCGATGCTCGGGCTGCAACCCAACGCCGACGGCTACCTCGACGCGATGCTCCGCGAGCGCGGCATCCGACGGCTCGCCGTGCCGGCGCGCCCGGACGCCTACACGCTCGCGCTCGACACCTACACCGCGCTTTGGCCGGAGGTGTTTGCCACCGGCGCACCGTCCGACAGCCTGCTCGCGCCCGACAGCCTCGCCGCGCTTCGCGCCGACACCGTCTACCGCACCTCGCCGCAGCCGCGCCGGGGATGGGGCATGCACAAGTACTGAGTCATCACCGCCGCTCGAACGTGGCGTTGCCGACGCCCCGTTGCCGCATCAGCGCTTCGATGGCTTCGGTGGTGCGCGGGGCGGCATCCGAGAGGTTCTCCGGCGCGGCGCTGGTGACGAGGATGTCGTCTTCGATGCGCACGCCAATGTTCCACCACTTCGGATCGACGTTGGGCGAGGGCTTGATGTAGATGCCCGGCTCGACGGTGAGCACCATGCCCGGCGCGAGCGCGCCGTAGTCGCCGACGTCGTGGACGAACAGGCCGAGGTAATGGCTCGTGCCGTGCATAAAGAAGTTGCGCACGTCCTCGTCGGTGCGGATCAGTCCCAACCGCCGCAGCCCTTCGGCGATGACGCGGGTGGCTGCCTGCCCGGGCGCGGTGAACGGCTGGCCCGGTCGGCACGCCTCGATGCCCGCTTGCTGGGCGGCGAGGACGAGGTCGTAGATGGCCTTTTGCTCCGCCGTAAACCGTCCGTTGGCAGGGAAGGTGCGCGTCACGTCCGCCGTGTAGCCGTGGTACTCCGCGCCCATGTCCACCAAGACGAGGTCGCCGTTTTGAAGGGTGCGGCGGTTGTCGACGTAGTGCAGGATGGTGCTGTTTTCGCCCGCTCCGACAATGCTGCCGTAGCCGACGGCCTCGGCACCGTGCCGCCGAAAGACGTATTCGCCGATGGCCTGCACGTCGTTCTCGGTCATGCCCGGCTCGGTTGACCGCATCATCTCCACATGTCCGGCAACGCTCGCGTTCACCGCCCGGCGCATCAGCGCCAGTTCCTCGGCCGTTTTGATCGCCCGGAGCCGCGCCAGCGCCTGCGGCACGACGGCCACATCGGCCAACCCGGCGAGGTGCTCGGCCCGCCAACGCTGCCATGCGTCAAAATCCGGAGCCGTGAGAAACGCCGTCACAGCGTCGCGCAGCAGCGGGTCGGTCAGATCGGAGGCCTGCACCCGACCGCTGGCAAGCCGCTTGGCGCGGGCGAACGTGTTGGCGTCGCTCACCGCCAAGATCATCCCGACGGCCTGCCGCACATAGCCGTTGCCGGTGACGACGGGGACGGTCGTGTAGCGGCGGAGCGTGTCGAGTTGGTTGGCAAGGCCTCCCGGCTCCACACCCTGCGGCAGCGGTTCGGTGTAGATGCGCCGCCCGTCTGCCCGCAAACGCCGGAGCAACTCGCCCAGCCGCGTGTTGGAGACGGCCCGCTGCACGCCCAACTCGCGCTGTGCCCGTTCCGGCCCAAACCGGCGGCCCACCCACGTCTCGGTGAAAGCGTTGCGGTCGGATGCCAACAGCACCTCCGTCACGCGCTGGCCGTCGACATTGACGCCGCCGGGGACGACGAGCAGCGCCGATTCCGGCTCGTGCGTGCCGGTCAGGTAGTACAGGCTGGAGTTTTGCCGGTACGGATACTCGACATCGTTTTCGCGGGTACGCGCCGGGTTGGAGAAGATCACCACCGCCGCATCCGAGGGAAGCGCCTCGGCCAAACGGGCGCGGCGGCCGGCGTGAAACGACGCCGGGAGCAGGTCCGTGTCGTAGCGGACGGGCGGCGTTGGGATCGCCGGTTGGGCAAAGGCGGACGTGGCCGCAAGAGCCAGAAGAAGAAGGGCAGGGCGCATCGGTGGGGAAAGGGTGTCGGCGAAGAAAATAGCACGTTTGAGACGTTTGGTGCCGAACGGTTGCGCCAACACCCACACTTGCCCGATGGCAATCTTTATCTCCGAGAGGGTGAAGAGAGCTATGCCTACTCGCTCTGGTGCAGGAACGCGGGCTTGGCCGTTGGCATGCGCGGGGCATGGTCGTTGGGCTTTGGCATCGCCTGGCCTTTTGAGAGCAGCGCGGCGTTTATGAATGTATCTTAATGGTGATCCGGTAACGCTGATCCTCTCCTCCCCCCTGTCTATATGTCCCGTTCGTTACGGATTCTTTCGCTTGCTGCCCTTGCTGCGGCTCCGGCCTCTGCCCAAGTTGACGGCATCTCGTACGCGTTTTCGCCGGTTGGAGCGTATACCGTGTACGACGGCAACGCCGCCTTGAAGGATCAACTGCTCTACGGCGGACGCTTGGGCTTCGGCTTCGGGCGGTATGTGGAGCTGGACGCGGAGTACCTGCGCGGCGCGGACACGCAAACGACGTTTGACGATTTCGACGGGGCGGGCACGTTGCTCGACGCGGTTGCGGCGCAAAACGTAGGCGTGCAGCGTATGGGGGCGGGCCTGCGGGTCAACGTGGGGCGCTCGCGGCTGCTGCCGTTCGTGCGCGGCGGTGCGGGCGTGGTGCAGCTTGACCCGGAAAACGTGGATGCCACGCGCAGCATCTACGTTACCTACGGCGGCGGCCTCACGCTCTCGGCGGCGCAGCGCTACACGCTCACCGTCGAAGCAGCCCGCGATGTCTACCGGTACAGCCCGTTTGCCACTTATGCCCTTGGCGATGTGCCGGTCCTCTCGCCCGACGACTTCCCCATCCGTACCGTCCACAACTTGGCGCTCACCGGGTCGCTGCGGTTCTACTTGGGAGGCCGCACCGACCGAAGCGAAACCGATGTGGATGCGGCGCTGCGGCGGCAGTTCTCCGGCGGATTCCGGCTGTTTGTCGAACCGGCTTACGGGCAGATAGCCTTCAACGAGAACTTGGGTGCAGCCTTCCCGGCCAAGCAGCCGTTTGCGGGCGTAAGTGCCGGTTTTGACCTCGGCCCGTATGTGGGCCTGCGCGGCTCGTACCTCCGCGCCACCGACGAAGATGCCGCGTTGGCCGATGGCGTGCCCACGTCGTTCCGCGATCTCGCGCTCTTGGGCGGTGAACTCAACCTTCGGTTTGCCACCGCCACGGGAGGCGGCGGGCTTACGCCGTACCTCATCCTCGGCGGCGGCTACCTGCAAGCCGGGGACGATTACGAAGCAACCGGAACGGTCGGCCAGCCTTCCGACCGTCCGTATGCGCAGGTGGGGGCCGGGGTCGATTTCCCGCTGGCCTCGGCGCTGCGCCTCAAAGGGGCGGTGCGCTCGCTGCTGATGTCGGACCTTGACGCCGCCGATGTGGCTACGCCCAGCCGCGTCTACGGCAGCACGATGTGGACGGCAGGCGTGGAGATGAGCCTCGGCGGTCGGCAGCGGTCGACGGCTGCGGCGGTCAACCGCACGGTCGAAGCGCGGGTGGCCCAAGAACGGACGGCCCTCGACGCCGAGTTTGCGGCCCGCGAAGAAGCCCAAGCGGCCAGCCGCGAGGCCGCGATGCTGGCCATGCAGGTGCAGCATCAGGCGGCGATGGATTCCTTGCGCCGTGCCGTGGAAGCCGCTCCCAACGACAGCGTCCGGGCCGAGCGTCTCGTCGACCTCTCCATCCGACAAGCCGCGTATGCTGCCGACAGCACCGTTCTCTCGGACTCCGTGCGCACCCGCCGGACGGCTTCGGTGGCGGAACGCGCCAACGTGTCGGCCCGCACCATCTCCATCCCAGTCCCGGAACGCGGCGAGATCTACATCCGCTACGGCGACCCGGTGGCGGCGGAGACGCAGTCCAACGCGCCCATCGTGATTGCCGCCGAGGGGGTGCTTCCCAGCGCCACCGGCTCGGGCACGCTCTCGCAAGCCGACGTTGCCGCCATCGTGCGGGCGGAGCTGGAGCGCCAGCAAGGCAACACGTCCCGGAACACCAGCACCGAGCAAGCGCTCCGCACGCTGCAAGCCACCAACGCGGCGCTGCTTGCCCGCCTTGCCGCGCTGGAAGGACGCCTTTCGATCTCGTCGACCACCACCTCGGCGACGCCCTCGGTCGTGATCGTGGATTCCGCCGGGGTTGTGCGCGACGCCGACGAAGGAGGGTTGCTCTGGGGGCGGCAGTACTACAGCACCATGCCATTCCTCGGCTTCCGCACCGGCGGCGGCGTCAACCAAGCCATCGTGGGCATTCGCGGCGACTTCCGCTTGCCGTCGGGGTCGGGGATGCGCTTTATGCCGGAAGTGGGCATCGGTGTGGGCGACGGGGTGTCGATCCAAGCCTTCGCCAACACGGCGTGGAGCTTCCCGCGCCTCTCGGTCTTCGTGCCGTACGCCGGGATCGGTGCAGGCCTCAAAACCAACGACGGGCTGAAAGGCGCGGGACTGGCCATCAACCTGCTGGCCGGGGTCGAAGTGCCGCTGAAAAACGGCTGGGGCTTCGTCGAATACTCGACCCTCGACTTCTTCGACGTGAACCGCGGCCTGATCGGCTACCGTCTCTTCTTCTGATGCGCGGTCTCGCTCTTTTCCTTTGGGCGACGATCGCCCTGTCGGCCACCGCACAAACCGTCGTGGTGGACTCGGCAGGCGCGACGGCGGCGCGGATGCAGAACGTCCGGGCGCGGCTGAACCAACTGCGTGGAGGACGGGTCGTCCAACCCATCGTGATCGTGGTGCCGTCGCGCACGTCGTCGGCTGTGGGGCGCGACGGACGCGACGGTACGGACGGCCTCGATGGCCTTGACGGCCAGGCGGGAGGAACGTTGACGCCGTTTACCGCACCGACGGACGCACCGACGAGCGTGCGTCTGACCACGCCCAGCGGACGAACAAACACGCCGACGCCGTCCCAGCCCGGCATTACGGCACCGACGCTGCCCGTGCCGCTCGACCCTGTCCAGCAAGCGCGGCTGGATTTGATTCCGGACACGGTGCGTCGCGAGGTGGAGCGCCAGATCGTCGAGCTTGGCTTGTTTCGCACGACGAGCGTGCCGTTCGAGTTCAACCGCGCCCAACTGATGCCGTTTGCCGAGCAGACGCTCGATGTCGTGGGCGATGTGCTTCGGCGCTACCCGGCGCTGACGGTGGAAATGGGCGGCCACACCGACGCCGTGGGCACCGCCGTCTACAACCAAGGCCTCTCCGAGCGCCGGGCCGAGGCGGTGCGGCAGTATCTGGTGGAACGTTGGCAGATTGCGCCCGAACGCCTCGCGGCGGTCGGTTACGGCGAGGAGGCTCCCGTGGCCACCAACGCCAACGAAACCGGACGGGCGCTCAACCGCCGCGTCGAGTTTGCCGTGACGGCGCGCTGATCATGCGTTCCGATAGCTCGAAAGGGAGGGGCGTTCAGTTGTTGCCAATCGTCCACGTCTCGCCTGCGTGCAGGAGTGCCCGCAAGTCGCCCGGCCCGCGCAGCGCCTGCACCTCGGCCAGTTGCTGCTGCACGAGCGCATCGTAGGTGGGCCGTTGTTCGACGTAGAACACGCCAAACGGACGCGGCAAGTGCTCAGGCGCGTCGAAAAGGCGGATCGTCAGGTGCGCCAGCTCGCGGTTCGTCTCGTCGTACACCATGCAGTCGTCTGCCGAAAACGCGCTGCCCGTCAAGTCCACCGGTTCCAACCGCAGCCCGTCAAGGCGCAGGCCTTTGCGGCCTTGGTCGTACACGAGCGGCTTTCCATGCTCGACGTAGACGGTGGAGAACGGCTTGGTGGCCTTCTCGGTATAGACCTCGAAGGCATGATCGTTGAAGATGTTGCAGTTCTGGTAGACCTCCACGAGGCTCGTCCCCTCGTGCTGATAGGCCCGGCGGAGCACATCGGTGAGGTGCTTCGGGTCGCGATCCATCGCCCGCGCCACGAACGTTGCATCCGCGCCAAGGGCCACGGAGAGCGGGTTGAACGGGTGGTCGAGCGAGCCGTAGGGCGTGGATTTGGTGACCTTTCCCGGCTCGGAGGTGGGCGAATACTGGCCTTTGGTGAGGCCGTAAATCTGGTTGTTGAAGAGGATGACCTGGAGGTTGACGTTGCGGCGAAGCAGGTGAATGAAGTGGTTGCCGCCAATGGAGAGCGCGTCGCCGTCGCCGGTGATCATCCACACGTCCAACTCGGGGCGCATCGTCTTCAGCCCGGTGGCGAGGGTGGGGGCGCGCCCGTGGATGCTGTGGAAGCCGTACGTGTTCATGTAGTACGGAAAGCGGCTGCTGCACCCGATGCCGGAGACGAACACCGTGTTCTCGCGCTCGATGCCGAGTTCGGGCATCAGCCGCTGCACCGCGGCGAGGATCGCGTAGTCGCCGCAGCCGGGGCACCAGCGCACGTCTTGGTCGGTGGCCCACGCCTTCCGGTCCGCCGCCGAGGCGGAGCCGCCGCCGTCGCCACCGGCTGGGGGCATCGCCGGGCGAGGCGGCAGCACAGCGGGAACGCCGGGGCCTTCGGGTAGGCCTGCAAGCTTGGCGGGCTTGGGATGCGGGCGGGCATCGGCGGGGCCAGGCGCAGAGGCGGGGGTCTTGGTGCCGCTGGCGAAGCCGGGCGGAAGCGTGCCCACACGGCGCGGCGCAGTGGCTCCGGGCGGAAGCGTCGGGACCGGGCGTTCGGGCTGCTCCGGAGTGGACGGCGAAAGTTCGTTCGGATCAGACATCGGTTCGGTAGAGCAGGGGGCGTTCGCGGACGGCCCTCACAAAAAGACAGGGGATAGGGCGGTCGTAACGCCTCATTCTTGATCCAGCAGTGCATCCACGAACGCCTCGATTTCGGCGGTGCGGAAGGGCAGGCCTTGGATCTTGTCGAGCGGGATGAACGGGCGCAAGTGCGCGTCGCGCAGCAGCCGGATGAGCTGACCGTTGTTGAGTTCGGGCACGACAAGGTGCGCGAACCGGTCGAAGATGGGGGCGAGGTCGTCGGGCAGCGGCCAGACGTTGCGCAGGTGGATGCTGGAGACGCGGCGACCCTTGGCCGCGAGCCGTTCTACCGCCGCTTCGATGGCCCCGCGCGTACCGCCCCAGCCGATGAGCAGCACGTCGCCCTCGTCCGCGCCGTTGACCGCGGTGGGCGCGTAGGTCTGGCGAACGCGGTCGACCTTCTCGGCGCGCAGCCGCACCATCAACTGGTGGTTGGCCGGGTCGTACGACACGTTGCCCGTCTCGTGCTGCTTCTCGATGCCGCCGATGCGGTGTTCGAGGCCTCGCGTGCCGGGGCGCGCCCACGGACGGGCGAGGGTTTGAGGGTCGCGGACGTACGGCAGGAAGCGGGCGTCGTTGTCTTCGGGAGTGCGTTCGTCGGGCGCGTCCACCACGGCCACTTCGCCTTCGCGCACGGCCTGCTTCGGCGTGGCGAACGCGACCGGGAAATCGGGAAGGGCATCGGGGTCGGGAATCCGCCACGGTTCGGAGCCGTTGGCGAGGTAGCCGTCGGCCAGCACAATCACCGGCGTCATGTAGTCCACGGCGATCTTGCACGCCTCGTACGCCGTCTCGTAGCAGTCGCTCGGTGTGGACGCCGCCAGCACCGGCATCGGGGCCTCGCCGTTGCGCCCGAACACCGCTTGGAGCAGGTCCGACTGCTCGGTCTTGGTCGGAAGGCCGGTGCTCGGCCCGCCGCGCTGCACGTCCACGATCACCAGCGGAAGCTCCGTCATCACCGCGAGGCCCATCGCCTCGGTCTTAAGCGCCATGCCGGGGCCAGACGTGCCCGTGACGGCCAGCACGCCGCCAAAGCTCGCGCCGATGGCCGAGCCGATGGCCGCGATTTCGTCCTCGGCTTGGTAGGTGACGACGCCAAAGACCTTGTGTTTGGCCAGTTCGTGCAGCAAATCCGACGCAGGCGTGATCGGGTACGAGCCGTAGAACACCGGCAGCCCCGACTTCACCCCTGCCGTCACCAGGCCCAGCGCCAGCGCCTCGATGCCGCGAATCGCCCGGTAGGTGCCGCCCGGCATCGCCGCCGGAGCCACCTCGTAGCGCACGGCAAACGCCTCCACCGTCTCGCCGTAGTGGTAGCCCTTGTGCAGCAGCGTCAGGTTGGCGGCAAGCACCTCCGGCTTCTTGGCAAACCGCTTCTCCGTCCACGTCACCGCCGCTTCGAGCGGGCGCTGGTAGAGCCATAGCGCGATGCCAAGCGCGAACATGTTCTTCGACCGGTCGATGTCTTTGTGGGACAGGCCGGAGTCTTTGAGCGCCTCGCGCACGAGCGTTGTGAGCGGCACCTCGATCACCTGGTACGCCGATTTGAGCGCCGGATCGTCGAGCGGGTTGGTATCGTACCGGGCCAGTTCGAGGCCGCGCGCGTCGAACGCGTCGGTGTTGACGAGGATGGCTCCACCGCGCCGGACGCGGTGGAGGTTGACCTTGAGCGCCGCCGGGTTCATCGCCACCAGCAGATCCACCTCGTCGCCGGGCGTGCGGATGTCCACCGATCCGAAGTGGAGCTGGAAGCCGGAGACGCCGTAGGTCGTGCCCACGGGCGCACGGATTTCGGCGGGGAAGTCGGGCAGCGTGGCGAGGTCGTTGTGGGCCATCGCCGTCGCGATCGTAAACTGCGCGCCGGTTACCTGTATCCCGTCGCCAGAGTCGCCCGCGAAAAGGATGGTGGCGGCGGGGAGGGTTTCGACCGGAAGGTCGCGGGGCACGTCGTCGAAAGACGGGGCAGAGGTGTCGGGCATTGCACGAAGGAAAGACGCAGGCCGGAAACGCGGTAAAACCGCCCCCGCCGGGGCGCTCCCGATGCGAGGAGGGCCGTAGGCGGGCGGTATAAACGCGAGCCGTGCCCGGCGGTTCATCCGCACGCGGCGAACGAACGGCGCGGCGCGGCGTTATTCCTGTTCTCCGACTTTCCTCCCCGTTGGTAGCGTATACCGCCGAGACCGAAGACCTGCGCGTCACCGTGCAACCTGCGTGGGTGCCTGCTCAGACCGATGCCCTTGCCGGCACGTTTGTGTTTGCCTACCGCATCCGTCTTGAGAACGGCTCCACGGGCGATGTGCAAGTGCTGCGCCGGTCGTGGCGGATCGTCCATGCCGATGGCCACGTCGAGACCGTGGAGGGCGAGGGCGTGGTGGGCGAGCAGCCGGTGCTTCCGCCGGGCGGCTCTTACGTCTACACCTCGTTCGTGGTGCTCTCGACGTTTACGGGGACGATGGAGGGCTTCTACACCATGCAGCGCGAGTCGGGCGAGCGCTTCCGCGTGGCGATACCGCGCTTCCCCCTCGCGGCAATGGCCAACTGAAGGGCTGCCGCACACGTCCTCACCCAAGTCTCACCGCCCGGCGCGGGGTGCCTGCCGTACCTTGCAGCATCGCCCCCGCCGATGATCGAGCTCCGCAACGTCTCGCTGGCTTACCCGCTTCCCGACGACTCCATGCGCTCCGTTCTCGACGGCGCGAGCGTGACCGTCCGCAAGGGCGAACACGTCTACCTCGTCGGGCCGAGCGGCTCGGGCAAGTCCAGTCTGCTGCGTCTGCTCTACGCCGATGCCCGTCCCAGCCGTGGCTTCGTGCAGGTGGGCGAGTTCCGGTCGGATACGCTCAAAGACGACGAGATTCCGTTCCTGCGCCGCACCCTCGGCATCGTCTTCCAAGATTTTCAGCTGCTCCCCGACCGCTCCGTAATGGAAAACGTAGCCTTCCCGCTGTACGTCACCGGCAAGTCGGGGGCGGGCGTCAAACGGGCGGTGATGGCGGCGCTTGTGCGCGTGGGGCTTGGGCACAAGCCGCAGCGGTTTCCGCACGAACTCTCGGGTGGCGAGCAGCAGCGGGTGGCCATCGCCCGTGCCATTGTGGCCGATCCGTGGATCCTGCTGGCCGACGAGCCGACCGGCAACCTCGACCCGGCGGTGGCCGACGAGGTTTTAGGGCTGCTCCTCACGCTGCACCGGCAGGGCATGACGCTGGTCGTTGCCACACACGACTACCGGACGGTTCAGAAGCATCCGGCGCGCACGCTGGCACTGTACCGAAATAAGATCGTCGAGATCGACCCGAAAACCCTCTAATCAAGGCCGAAGGCCAAAGTAGCGCGTTCTGGCTTCGGCCCTCGATCTTCGAACCTCTCCCTTATGCTCACCGTCGTTGACCACCCGCTGCTCCGGCGCGATCTGACGATCTTGCGCGACAAGGCCACGCCGCACGGGCTTTTCCGCAAGACGCTCTCCGATGCCGCTGCCATCCTCGCTTACGAAGCGATGCGCGGCATCGTGCTGAAAAAACGCCCGGTCGAGACGCCGCTGGAGGTGACCGACGGCTACGATCTGGCGGAGGAGGTGGTCGTCGTGCCGATCCTTCGCGCCGGGCTTGGGC
>Ga0209368_1000218_pt1 | contig 81900 bp, 75 predicted proteins | sample EBPBio242008_DNA_FD_185862 | JGI IMG/M metagenome (GOLD analysis project Ga0209368, IMG submission 185862) | Wastewater treatment Type I Accumulibacter community from EBPR Bioreactor in Madison, WI, USA - Reactor 1_4/24/2008_ DNA (SPAdes)... | ecosystem: Engineered > Bioreactor > EBPR >...
CCGATCCGGAGTCGGCGCGGCTGCGCAATCCAGACCAGCTCCGCCGCGCCGCCTCCTCGCCGCGAAGCATACTCAAGGGGTCAACATTGGACGCCGATCGGGGGGCAACTTTGCGGGCCGTTTGACACGAAAACTACGGGATCGCCACGAGACACGGCCCCCATGGCGCTGAGGCGGAGCGCATTGGTTTCGGTGTGGGACCGCGACGCGAACTGACGATTAATGTCAGCCACCGTATTCCGGCGTGCGGCGCAGACCATCATGCTGTTACCGTCGAAGCCTCCCAGTTGGTCGACGACGTCAACCACGGCGCCAATAACGCAGTTCGATGCCGCTTCAACGAAAGTGACGCCTGGATAGAGCGTCATCCAAGAGCGGTCCGGTTGGCGACCCTCGCGGATAGTCGCGGCGAAGAGCGCGACCCCCGATCCGGCGCGCTGACGCTGAATTTGCGTCAGCCGCGTCGTATTCCAGCCATGCGCAACCAGGTCATGGAAGACCTGGCCCCATCCGACGGGGGGCAGCTGGCCATTGTCGCCGACCAAAATGACACGACAGCCAGGAGGAACGAGTTCAAAGAGCTCCAGCAAGGTTGAGGTGTCGATCATGCTGGCTTCATCGAGAAGCAACAGCGACCGGCCATCGAGGCGAGGCCAATCCTCCGGCACCTCCCGTCCATCGGCCTCGAATTGCAGTCGCCTGCGCAGGAGGCTGACGGTTTGTGTAATTGTTCGCGCCAACCGACCGGTTGCTTGCGCCAAGGTGAGCGCTGCTTTGCCTGCCAGTGCCGCCATGACGACATTTCCGCCGTTGGCGGCGAACACATCCACCAGTATCCGCATGGTGTAGGTCTTGCCGGTCCCAGCACCACCAGCGAAGACGCCGAAGCGCCACCGGAGCAACCTCTCGACCGCCGTGCGCTGCTCGTCGGTCACGGTGATGCCGGACAAGCGCTCGCATACCCTGATCTCGTCCGCGAGGTCACGCGATGGCCGCCAATCGCAGCCTTCCTCGCGGTCGGTGCCGAGAATGCATTTGGCGAGCCTCCTCTCCATCCAAGCGGCGGCGATTGGTTGGAAAGCCTCACCGTTCCAGACGAACTGCCCTCCGATTGGGGCTAGAGCCGTCGTCGGTGGACCGGAAGGGCGAGGGACGCCTTTCGATTCAAGTGCTGCATAGAGAGACGACACGCGAACCTCCGTGTCGCCATTGGCGAGGGTGCTGCGGGCGATGCTGTCCAGCGCGCCCAAGAACCGCTCGGGGTGACCAGCCAGCTGGCGTTGCTCGACACCTCGCATCGCGAGAAGCCTACGCCCCAAACGATCGGCGCGCCTCCAGTCGGTCAGGCCCGCGAGAAGGTACGGATGGGCGCGAAGACGGTCGGCCGCGGACACTCCTTGCAAGAGGCGCCATGCGGTTCCGGCCGCTTGGACATCGACCCCGCTCTCCTCCAGCCAGATGTGGAAGTCGAATTCCTCCTGGCGAAGTCGGTCCTCAGCGGCCAGCCGAATCGCCGATGCATGGATGGTCATCGCGGCATGGCGACCGCTGCGCTTTCCGCCAAGAAGTTGGGCGACCTGGTCAACTTCTTCGGGATTCAGCAGCGTCTGGAGGACATCGCTTCCATAGGCGTCCCATAACACCTTGGCCCGCAATTCCCCGACCGCCGCTAAACGGGTCAACGCCCGCTTGGCGAACCGTCCGGCAGCGCTGAGGCGCTCAACCTTCAGCAACGATCCCCATTGGTGCCAACGCCTGCCGTAACTGTCCCGCATCACTTCCGGCGGGGCGACTGCGCTGACCTTGTAGACCTCGCCGGGGGCCACGGCGTAGGTACTCGCAAACGTCACCATCTGGTCGACGCGCTGGCTACCAGCGACCACGGCGGTGAAACGCTGAAAGCCGTCACCGCTGCTGACCACTCTGTTGACCGTGAGAACCGCCGAGTGGTGCATCACGTCAGCCTATGGAGGAAGCCGTTCCGAATGGACGCTATTCGAGCCTTGAGAGCCTCGTTCTCCGCTCGAAGAGTTACGTTCTCCTGCTCCAACGCCTGGACGCGCTCGCTGAGTACGCGCACCTCGCTGCGGGCCATCGCCGCAGCCTGGCCATCTTCTCTCGCCTGCGACGCCACCTTGGCGTAGCGCTTTCGCAACGCCGCGTCGGCCGCATTTTCTTCCGGGGTCGATCCGACCGCCGCCAACCCCTGTTCAACCGCATAAGAATTCAGGACGTCGAGCACCTCTTTGTTTTTCCAGAGATACTGAACGTAATTCTCCGCTGGGACGAAGCCCAATTCCCGCACGAGGGCGACGACGCTCCAACGTCCTCCCCGACCGGCGGAGAGAGGGCGACCAGCGTCAATAAAGGCCTGAACCTTCGTGGCGACCTCGGCGGACGTCGTCGCCGGCTTGGCCATCAGCCTGCCTCCAGGCAATCCCCGAGGGGTCTGATCTCGGGCACGCTTGGCGCCAAACCGAAGACTGCCTTTGAGAAGGCATCAAGTCGGACCGGCTGACCGATCGCCGTCGCGATTGTGCTCTCGACATCGCGGGTGATGCCAAGACTCTCAAAGCTTTCCTGACCGTCGAATAATTTCCGGGTGGCTATCCGGCCCAGCTTTGAATAGCAGTAGGCCGTCATGGCGTCGACGGCGCATTCAGCTTCGTCTTCGGTCATCAGGGCCAACACCGGCGGCTTGCCTTGCCGAACGAGCATCTGGATGACCTTTTCTCTCCGCTCGCGCTTCGCATCCTCAACACGAATAGAAGGATACCACTTGGCGCTGTGGCATAAGGCATCGAGAGCTTCGAACTTGGGGATGGACCTCCATTCGATCTTCGGGGCTTCATCGTACAGGAGCGCAGGCACCGACGTATCCCCAGCCTGACGCTGAAGCCGAGCCAGGGCGCGGAGCTTCTGGAAGAGCTCGCCATGGGCATTCAGACTCTCGGACAAGTTCGTCAGCACCTCGGACTCCGACTTGGATTCCTGCTTCAGCAGTCGCAACTTCTGCTCGTCGTGGTACGGCACGGGGTCACCGCTATCACGCATCTCGAAGTGCTTGCCCTCAAGATGATCGATGTCGGATAGAATCCTCTGGTACCGCTGCCCCGAGTTGTAAGCCGCGACGGAGATTTCATTCGTCTTAGCTATGAACCCATCGACGAACGGCGTGCCGGTGATGAAGAAAATGCAGCGTGCGCAATCGACTTGGCCGCCTGCCGTGAGCGGCACGGGCCCGTATGCTTCGCGTAATTCCCTCGGCTTTCCCTCGGTCCGATCATGGATCCGGCATCCTTCGTCGCACCGGGTTCGTCCATTCGAACAGAAGCCATGGTCAAGTTTGGCGATAGCTCCGCTGACGTCGCGAAGCCCGGTGTTCTTGATTTTCTGGAGCTCGCGCAGGGCCTCGTCGCCTCGACTGACCGCGAGGCGGTGCGCTTCCTCCAATGTTCGGCTCGACAGGAACAGCCGCAGCTCGTCCTGCTTTCTGGACATCGCCTCCATGTACTTCGCTTCCAGGTGCTCGCTGACATGAGCCGCATCCGGCTTGATGTAGTAGAGCGTCATCACGTACTGAGCGTGGCCCGCCAGGATATTTTGCAGTATCCAGGGGTGAACCCCCTGCACGGCCAGCCTTGTCAGCCCACCGTGACGGAGTCCGTGGAGGGTGTACGGGCTCGCCTGAGGCGACGGCCCATGCCAGCTGGAAATGAGGCACAGAGGCGTGCCTCGCGCCGACAACCGGCGCTCAAGTTCCGCCAAAACCTCGTACCAGTACAGCCTGAGCTGCTGTCCCGTCGGAGGCGAGTTGCGCCACTCGGCACTGTTTCCACCTGGATACCGGAAAAGATAGAAACAGCTCGGACGGCGATCCGCGACACTGTCCGCAACCTTTTCGAAAACGCCCGGTCGAACCTCTCGATAAGCGGTCGCCTGCTCGATGGGGTTGTACTTCTCCTGCCATTGCCGCATCCGGGCAACAATGTCGATGGCGGACATGTTCTGCCAAGAGATGACATACCCACTCTCTTCCGAGAACAGGACCTTTCTGTCGCTTGTTTTGTTGCTGTTGATGTAAAAACCGCAGAGCTCTTGGCCAACCCAAGTGTCACGGATCTTACGCAGCACGCCACGCTCAGGATTTTTGGCTCCCAGTCTCACCCAATGCCCGGCATGGCGCCCGTAGTTGGGCACCCACGTCTTGCTGGCGATGTCGAAGTGCTCGGCATCTCCTTCGCCGGAGTCCAGCCTACGAGCTTGAACTTGGCGGATCGGTAGTTTCAGCAACAACAAAATCAGGTACGGCAACACCGGGCAAAGAATCTTCGATTTCCTCCTAGTCTCTGGATCCGTCCACTCGATCTCGTCTCTTCTGTTCTGCCGATGCCAGGCCATGTCATCTGCCAGGAGGATGGTTTCAATCTCATCCAGATACTCTAGCGGAAGCGCCATCTGGACTGTTTGACTTGGACGCGCATATCCCTGCGCCTCTTCCGCGCGAACTTCGTCCAAGTCGCCTGGCCTAATCGGGTTGAAATACTCAGGTCGGATTACGACTTCGTTCGTGATCTCGTCTGTGGCCGAAAATTCTTCGTCTCTAGACATCGCCCAAAAGAAGAATTCTTGCAAAATTCCTAGAGTACTTGATCTGTATTTAGCGGATTTTAGTTTGTGGGTATTCACCGACCACTCAGAAATGTGCGTTCTGCGAGTTGTTCTCGAAAATAAATTTCTAGGATCACAGAGATCAGGATTGTCGTCTAGATAAGAAGCAAATAACTTGAACGCAATATGATGCCTGCCAGTGGCGCCGAGATGCTTTTCATTAATAAATCTATCAAAAGATTGAGTCCAGTGCGCTCCGCCCGGAATGCTCTCTAGCGCGGACAAGGCGTCATTAAGCTTGGACCACTTCTGCCCTGTCTGAGTGATTCCCAATTTCTGCGAGATCTCTTTCAGGCCTCGCGCCGCCGTGTTCCCAAGCCCATCAATCCATTTCGCACCCCGTTCGCCTTTGTAATGCACCATAACGAAAGACCGGAGCGCCTCTGCATTAACCTCCATGTTGCGGCCTTCGAGCGTGCACAGCCAAAGGTTGGCGATCAAACGCTGAGATTGGAGCGTCAGGCTGGGCAGTCCACAAGACGCCTGCGCGGCGGCAAGCCAACGCTCCAGGCCTGCCCAGAAATTGCGGTAGCGCACCCCTCGGCAGATCCCACCGAGGGGCGCCAACAGGCACCCATCAGCCATCAAAAACCCAAGCGCCTCGCATGTGGCCGCCATCGTGCGCCCTGGATACTCCTTCGGAGCGCGCAAGACGGCAAGCATCGACTCCACGAACTCGACTGCTCCGGATTGGGTTAGGAGTTCGTCAGTTTCCCCCAATTCAACATCCTGACGCCCTTGGCCCCATGCCGAGACCTTCGCAGCGCCTAGGGCCGACATCCCTTTGGTTACCGCCCAGTGGCGTGCGTCGCGGGCAACGGTGAACCCGTGTCGAACTTCGGTATCGGCGGTGACGACTTCAATCATACGACACGCTCGACAAGTAGCTCAGGGGAGCAAGAGAATATTCTGGATGAGCTTCTTCGATCCAGGCGAAGGTCCGGCTCAGTCTGAACTTAGGCGGAAGCGCGCTTCCGCCATGGAGGCGGATGCGTTCAAGCTCATCACTGACATCCATCGGCGACGGATTACCGTAGATTTCTTGGCTAAACGGGTGGCAGTGACGCAGGCCTTCCTGGATGATTTTCCGAGGACTACCGAGCTTCTTCAATGTGTACGCGAAGAAATGCCGAAGGCCGTGCGATGTCGTTCCATATTGCTTCCCGTGGGTGAGGCCGATCCGCTCGACCGCCTTCCTGAGGGCGTCTTCATAAGATCCTATGCTGGCGGGAGCTCCGACGAACGCGGCACCGTCCGCACGGCTTCTCGCCTCCCGCTCCGAGACGAACAAGAAGGGGTGGTCGCCGTAGCCGAGCGCACGACGGCGGCTCATCACCGCATCTCGGCGCGCTACATAATATCTGTAAAGTTCCCAGAATAGCATAGCAGCCAAAGGATCTGTCCAATGGACGACTGCGTAGTAATCCTGTGTCGCGACCATGCTGTTCTTCCAGCCGATTTTGTACGATCCGAGCCCCATGGTCCTTGAAGGAAGATCATAGTCTCTTATGAGCTTCTCCTGCCGAGTGATTTTTTCGTATTTCCCATTCGGGCCGTCAGTGTAAGCAAGGCCGAGCGTTGGGTGATACATAAAGATGGAGGCTTGCCCCGGCCTTATTGGATTTTCGACTATGTCCGTGTGCCAGAGATGAAAAACCTCGTGCTCCCGCATTCCGGCATAGGCCTGCAAGAGCACGATCATCATGCTGCGCACGTCGTAATCGCCCCAGTGTTTCCCACTGGCTCCCGGGCGGAGAAACCCCTCCCAAATGAGCTTTTCGAGCATCGCCGGAGGGAACGAAATGGCGCGATCGTTGCTCCGGTTGAAGCCGCGGCCGACTTTGGGCAAATCGACCAGACTTTCCCGGTGCTCTTCCTTCGGGTCGAGGTAGCCCAACAGCGACATGTTTCGGCGGCGAACGCTCATGACCGCCGAAACCATGTGGTCGCCAACGGACATCGAGAGCGCCTTTTCCGGCAGCAGCGCGCTCTTTTCGTCAGTCTCTTTCCAAACCCAGACGGCGAAGAGTTCGAGCCGGGAAATTACCTTGCGAGCGAACGTTGCCGGCTGAGGAAACCAATATAGTCCCAGGGCGTCGACCTGCCCCTCATCGATGGTGCCGTTGACCAGCGCCTGGGAAAAACCGCGGAGAAGTTCTCGGTGCCGCGCCTTCGGGCTGCTGTCCGCCGAGAGGAGGGGTGTCCGTGCTTGGCAGTAGTCCCAGAAGAGCCCGACCGCGCGCGCCACTTCGTCACGCCAGGTGTCGCTACGGGTCCATTTCGCCGCCATGAAATCGTAGAGAGGCCAGTACGGCGCGACTTGCCCGTCGGGAAGGCGCAGGATCAGAAGGCGAGTGACCCAGCCCTTTGGAAGCCGCCCTCCCTCCGACTGAACAAGGTATCGAGACACGACATGGTCGCGCCCTGTGATGGACCCCAACTTCCCCACGCCGCCGCCTCGCCTTATGGTAGAGTTAGTATAGTGGTTACCCTACAAACGTCGAGGTGGCTGGACGTGATTCATGCTACATTTCACTGTTCCGGGCGCGTTTTGCGGACATTATAGTATATTATAGTCGAGTTTTGTTGCCCTTCATTTGACGCGCTCGACTCAAAATCGAGTTCCGCAAGGAGTGCTGGTTCGATCCCGGCCAGGGGCACCATTCGCCGTCCTCACGATATTTTCAGCGTTGTTGGACTGTGCGGCTCAGCCGCCGGCGGCGAAGATTCATCTCCCTGCAGGTCATCCATGCCGGAAAATCAGGCCTTCCAGGCGAAAATCGTGACATAAGATTCCAGAATCACGCTCGGAACCCATGCCGGCGGCCGAGGAGCAGACGTCGGAAATGAGCGGAGTCATGGATGTGCGGAAGCCCGCGGCGAGCACCGGGCCATTTGCGCCTCTCCGCAACGTCACCTTCCGGGCGATCTGGCTCGCCGGGCTGATCTCGGGACTGGGATGGCTGATCCAGACCATCGCCATGAGCTGGCTCATGGCCACCATCACGCCGTCCAGTGTCATGGTGGCGCTGGTTCAGGCCGCGACCAACCTGCCAGCCTTCATCCTGTCGATCTTCGCCGGGGCGATCGTCGATAATTTCAATCGCCGCAAGGTGATGCTGGCAGCCCGGTCGCTGATGACCCTGACCGCCGTAGCGCTGACGATCCTCGTCGCGCTCGGCATGATCAATCCGTGGGTGATCCTGTTCTTCAGCTTCCTGGCCGGCTGCGGCATTGCCTTCAACGACCCGGCCTGGCAGGCCTCGGTCGGCGACATCGTCGATCGCAAGGACCTCGCAGCGGCCGTAACGCTGACATCCGTCGGCTTCAACACGGTGCGCAGCGTCGGCCCGGCCCTCGGCGGCATCATCCTGGCGACCTTCGGCCCGCTGACGGCCTTCTGCCTGTATACGCTCGGCCATCTCGCTCCATTGGCCGTCGTCTGGCGCTCCCGATGGAAGGTGCCGGTCCCGCGCCTGCCGCCCGAGGCGATGCTGACGGCGATCTCCGACGGGATCCGCTTCACCTCCCTGTCCTCCGAGATCAAGACGGCGCTCGGGCGCGGTTTCCTGTTCGGCTTCGCGGGTATCGCGATCCTCGCCCTGCTACCGCTTGTGGTGCGCGACCAGCTCAAGCAGGGCGCGATCGCCTATGGCACCCTGATGGCAGGCTTCGGCGCGGGAGCGCTGCTGGCAGGCCTCGCCTCGACGACGCTGCGGCGCAAGCTGTCGGACGAGCAGATGCTGAAGCTGGCCTGCACGGCTTGCGCAACCTGCACGCTCTGTCTTTCGCTGACGCAGATGCCGGCCGTCGCGGCCCTCGCGTTGATGCTCGGCGGCGCCGGATGGGTCCTGGGCTGGTCGGGCCTCAGCATCAGCGTGCAATGGGCAAGCCCCCGCTGGGTCGTCGGCCGGACGATCTCGCTCTACTACGCCCTCACCTCGCTCGGTCTCGCAGCCGGAAGCTGGCTCTGGGGCATGGTCACCGAGAGCTATTCCCTGAGCTTCGCCCTGCAGGCGTCGACCGCGGCGTCCCTTGGCGTCGCCCTTCTCGGCTTTCTCCTGCCCATCCACCAGCGCAAGGATTCCGATGTCTCGACGCCCGAAAGCTTCGAGGCACCGGCTCTGGGCCTCGATCTGAAGCCGCGCAGCGGGCCGATCGCCGTCAAGATCGAGTATCGGATCGCCCCGGATCAGGTCGAAGCCTTTCTCGCCCTGATGCTGCAGCGACGGCGCGCACAGGGGCGCAACGGCGCGCGTCGCTGGATCCTGACCCGGAACCTCCACGACATCGCTGTGTGGACCGAGAGTTTCCGCACGCCGACCTGGCACGACTATCTGCGTTTCAACTATCGCCGCACCGCGGCTGACAGAGTGCTGAACGATAGCCTCGCCAACTTGCATATGGGCGACGGCGCGCCGGAAGTAACTCTCTCGATCGAACGCCCCACCGCCGTGCCCCGAAAGCCTGGCATCTTCCGGTCCGACACCCCTCACGGCTGAAGGCCGCGCGCCCCGCAGGGCACGCCGAATTCCTATAAAATTCCTATTCTGCGGCGCTGCCGGCCGTCTCGAACGGCTATGCCGCCAGCACGATAATCCCGCCCATGGTCGATCCGCTCGCGTCCTCGCCTTCAACAGGAAGGCGGGTCCGCGCTCGTCGGCCCATCGGTAACGCCCGGTCGAAAGGACCACGGCAATGGATATCGCCATGCTCGCGCTCGCACTCGGCTTCTTCGCGGCAGCCCTCGCCTATGTCTCGGCCTGCAACGCGCTCTGAAGGAGCCCATCCATGTTCGTCGACTATCTCCTCGGCGGCGCGGTGACTGCGGTCCTGCTCGTCTATCTCACCTATGCGCTGCTGCGCCCCGAGCGCTTCTGAGCGCGGGCCGAGCTGAGAAAGCACCCCCATGACACTCTTTGGCTGGATCCAGATCCTGCTCTTCTGCGCGATCGTGCTCGCCTTGGTGAAGCCGCTCGGCGGCTACATCACGCGCGTCTTCAAGGGCGAGCGCACCTTCCTTTCCCCCGTGCTCGCGCCGGTCGAGCGCGGGCTCTATGCGCTCGCCGGCACGCATGAGCGCGAGGAACAGCACTGGAGCGCCTATGCGGTCGCCCTGCTGCTGTTCAACCTCGCCGGGCTGCTGCTGCTCTACGGGCTGCAGCGCTTTCAGGGCCTGCTGCCGCTGAACCCGGACGGCATGTCGGCAGTGCCTGCCGACCTCGCCTTCAACACGGCGGTCAGCTTCGTCACCAATACCAACTGGCAGGGCTATGGCGGCGAGAGCACCATGTCCTACCTGACGCAGATGCTCGGCCTGACCGTGCAGAACTTCGTCTCCGGCGCGACCGGCATCGCCGTCGCCATCGCCCTGATCCGCGGCTTCGCCCGCGCCTCCGTCCAATCGGTCGGCAGCTTCTGGGTCGACCTGACCCGCGCGACGCTCTATCTGCTGCTGCCGCTCTGCATCCTGCTGACGCTGGCCTATGTCGCGCTCGGCGTCCCGCAGACGCTCGATCCCTCCGTGACCGCGACGACGCTCGAAGGCGCGCAGCAGACCATCGCGCGCGGCCCGGTCGCCTCCCAGCTCGCGATCAAGATGCTCGGCACCAATGGCGGCGGCTTCTTCAACGCCAACTCGGCCCATCCGTTCGAGAACCCCGACGCCATCACCAACCTCCTCCAGATGGTCTCGATCTTCGCGATCGGCGCCGCGCTGACCAATGTCTTCGGTCGGATGGTCGGCAACGAGCGCCAGGGTTGGGCGATCCTCACGGCCATGGGTACCCTGTTCATCACGGGCATCGCCGTCTGCTACTGGGCCGAGGCTGCCGGCAATCCGCTGGTCCAGAGCCTCGGTCTCCAAGGCGGCAACCTCGAAGGCAAGGAGATGCGCTTCGGCATCCCGCTCTCGGCCCTCTTCGCGGTCGTGACCACCGCCGCCTCCTGCGGCGCGGTCAACGCCATGCATGGCAGCTTCACCGCTCTCGGCGGCATGATCCCGCTGATCAACATGGAACTCGGCGAAGTCATCGTCGGCGGCGTCGGTGCCGGCTTCTACGGCATCGTCCTCTTCGTCGTGCTGGCGATCTTCGTCGCCGGGCTGATGGTCGGCCGCACGCCGGAATATCTCGGCAAGAAGGTCGAGGCGCGCGAGGTCAAGATGGCGATGCTGGCCATCCTCTGCCTGCCGGCCGGCATGCTGGTCTTCACGGCGATAGCCGTGGTGCTGCCCGGCGCCGTCGCCTCGGCCGGCAACAGCGGCCCGCACGGCTTCTCCGAGATCCTCTACGCCTATACCTCGGCGGCGGCCAACAATGGCTCGGCCTTCGCCAGCCTCTCGGCGAACACGCTCTGGTACAACGTGACGCTCGGCATCACGATGCTGGTCGGCCGCTTCTTGGTCATCATCCCGGCGCTCGCCATCGCCGGATCGCTCGCCGCGAAGAAATCCGTGCCTGCCTCGGCCGGCACCTTCCCGACGGACGGCCCGCTCTTCGTCGGCCTGCTCGTCGGCGTCATCCTGATCGTCGGCGGCCTGACCTTCTTCCCGGCGCTGGCCGTTGGCCCGATCGTCGAGCATCTCGCGATGCTCGCGGGCCAGAGCTTCTGAGGAGGCCGCCATGGCAAGCTGCCTGCGCCAATTGCGCCGCGACGCCGTCCATCGTGACGCCGCATCGCGGGAAACGGACAGGGCGCCCCCGCGCCCTGCCACCCTCATCCTCGGCCTGACGGTCGCTCTGTTCCTCGTCCTGCTGCTCGTCCGGGCGCTCGCCGGCCTCGTCGCCGCTGCCTGAGCCGGACCTTACACCCTTCCGCTGGAGCCTCTTATGAGCCCATCCAAATCCGCGAGCCTGATCGACGCTCGGATCCTGCTGCCGGCGCTTGCCGACGCCTTCCGCAAGCTCGACCCGCGCAGCCTCGCCCGCAACCCGGTGATGTTCGTCGTCGCCGTGGTCTCCGCGCTGACCACCGTCCTCTTCCTGAAGGACCTCGCCACGGGGGGCGCCAATCTCGGCTTCTCCTTCCAGATCGTGCTCTGGCTCTGGTTCACCGTGCTCTTCGCCAATTTCGCGGAAGCGGTGGCCGAGGGGCGCGGCAAGGCCCAGGCGGACTCGCTGCGCAAGACCCGCTCCGAGACCGAAGCCAAGCTGCTCTCGGGCGATGATCGCAGCCTGTTCCGGCTCGTGCCCGGCACCTCGCTCAAGGTCGGCGATGTCGTTCTGGTCGAGGCCGGCGACATCATCCCCTCCGATGGCGAGGTCATCGAGGGCGTCGCCTCGGTCAACGAGGCCGCGATCACCGGTGAGTCTGCGCCCGTCATCCGCGAATCCGGCGGCGACCGCTCGGCCGTCACCGGCGGCACGCAGGTGCTCTCGGACTGGATCCGCGTCCGCATCACCGCCGCGGCCGGCTCGACCTTCATCGACCGCATGATCGCGCTGGTCGAGGGCGCCGAGCGCCAGAAGACGCCGAACGAGATCGCCCTCAACATCCTGCTCGCCGGCATGACGCTGATCTTCGTGCTCGCCACCGTGACGATCCCGAGCTTCGCCACCTATGCCGGCGGCTATATCCCGGTCGTCGTGCTGGTCGCGCTCTTCGTGACGCTGATCCCGACCACGATCGGCGCGCTGCTCTCGGCCATCGGCATCGCCGGCATGGACCGTCTCGTGCGCTTCAACGTGCTCGCCATGTCCGGCCGCGCCGTCGAGGCCGCCGGCGACGTCGATACGCTCCTCCTCGACAAGACCGGCACGATCACGCTCGGCAACCGCCAGGCGACCGAGTTCCGCCCCGTGCGCGGCGTCGGCGAGCAGGAGCTGGCCGATGCCGCCCAGATCGCCTCGCTCGCCGACGAGACGCCGGAAGGCCGCTCGATCGTCGTGCTCGCCAAGGAGAAATACGCCATCCGCGCCCGCGACATGGGCTCCCTGCACGCGACCTTCGTGCCCTTCACCGCGCAGAGTCGGATGAGCGGCGTCGATCTCGAGGGCTCGCAGATCCGCAAGGGCGCGGTCGATGCCGTGCTGAAATATGTCGAGGGCGCCAGCGCCAAATCCACGCCCGAGACGGTGCGCGAGATCCAGGCCATCGCTGCCGAGGTGTCGAAGGCCGGCGGCACGCCGCTTGCGGTCACCCGCGACGGCCGCCTGCTCGGCATCGTCCATCTCAAGGACATCGTGAAGGGCGGCATCCGCGAGCGCTTCACGGAACTCCGCCGCATGGGCATCCGCACGGTGATGATCACCGGCGACAACCCGATGACCGCCGCAGCGATCGCGGCCGAGGCCGGGGTCGACGATTTCCTCGCCCAGGCCACGCCCGAGAACAAGCTCGCCCTGATCCGCGAGGAACAGGCCAAGGGCAAGCTCGTCGCCATGTGCGGCGACGGCACCAACGACGCCCCGGCGCTAGCTCAAGCGGACGTTGGCGTCGCCATGAACACCGGCACGGTCGCGGCCCGCGAAGCCGGCAACATGGTCGATCTCGATAGCGACCCGACCAAGCTCATCGAGATCGTCGAGATCGGCAAGCAGCTCCTGATGACGCGCGGCGCGCTGACGACCTTTTCGATCGCCAACGACGTCGCCAAGTATTTCGCGATCATCCCGGCGATGTTCCTGGCCTTCTACCCGCAGCTCGGCGCCCTCAACGTCATGGGGCTGGCGACGCCGCAGAGCGCCATCCTCTCGGCGATCATCTTCAACGCGCTGATCATCGTCGCGCTGATTCCGCTGGCGCTGAAGGGCGTGAAGTACCGCGCGGTCGGCGCCGGCGCCCTGCTGAGCCGCAACCTCACCGTCTACGGGCTCGGCGGCCTCGTCGTCCCCTTCATCGGCATCAAGGCCATCGACATGGCCATCACCGCCCTCGGCCTCGTGTAAGGAGCCGCAGACATGCTCAAGCAGATCCGCCCCGCCCTCGTGATGATCGTCGCGCTCGCGGCCATCACCGGCCTCGCCTACCCGCTGGCGATGACCGGCATCGCCCAGGCCGTCTTCCCCCGCCAGGCCAATGGCAGCCTGATCGAGAAGGACGGCAAGATCATCGGCTCCAGCCTGATCGGCCAGAACTTCACCAGCGAGCGCTATTTCCACGGCCGCCCCTCGGCAACGGTGGGAACCGACCCGAACGACAGCACGAAGACCGTGGACGCGCCCTATAACGCGGCCAATTCCAGCGGCTCCAATCTCGGCCCGACCAACCAGAAGCTGGTCGATCGGATCAAGGCCGAGACCGAGAAACTCAAGGCCGAGAACCCGGATGCGCCGGTGCCGATGGAACTGGTGACCGCTTCCGGCAGCGGGCTCGACCCGCATATCTCGCCCGAGGCCGCCTATTTCCAGATCGCGCGTGTCGCCAAGGCCCGCAATGCCGACCCGGCGACGCTGAAAGCGCTCGTCGATACCCATGTCGAGCGGCGCAAGCTCGGCTTCATCGGCGAGCCCATCGTCAACGTGCTCGCGCTGAACCTTGCTCTCGACGGCGCCGCCCAGCGCTGACACAAAGGCCCCGGCGGCGCGCGAGGCGCCGCCGTTTTCCCCTTGCGGACCCACATGACCATCGCCGACAGCCATCGCGAGACGAGAGGCAGGCCCTCCCCCGAAGCGCTGCTGGCCAGCGCCCAGCGCGAGGGGCGCGGGCGCCTGAAGATCTTCCTCGGCGCGGCGCCGGGCGTCGGCAAGACCTATGAGATGCTGACCTCCGGCCGCGCCCGCCGGGCGGAAGGGATCGATGTCGTGATCGGCGTCGTCGAGACCCATGGCCGCAGCGAGACGAAAAGCTTGGTCGACGGTTTCGAGATCGTCCCGCGCCGGCTCGTCGACTACAAGGGCCGCGCGCTCGACGAGATGGACCTCGACGCGATCCTGGCGCGGCGCCCGGCCCTCGTCCTCGTCGACGAACTCGCCCATACCAATGCGCCCGGCAGCCGCCATCCCAAGCGCTATCTCGATGTCGAGGAATTGCTGTCGCGCGGCATCGACGTCTACACCACGCTCAACATCCAGCATGTCGAGAGCCTGAACGACGTCGTCGCCCAGATCACCCGCATCCGCGTCCGCGAAACCGTGCCCGATTCGATCGTCGACCGCGCCGACGATATCGAGATCATCGACCTGACACCAGCCGACCTGATCAAGCGGCTCGAAGAGGGCAAGGTCTATCTCGGCAAGACCGCCAAGCGCGCCGTCGCCAACTACTTCTCGCCGGGCAACCTGACAGCCCTGCGTGAACTCGCACTGCGTCGCACCGCGCAGCGGGTCGACGACCAGCTGCTCAGCCATATGCAGGAGCACGCGATCTCCGGCCCCTGGGCGGCGGGCGAGCGCATCCTGGTCTGCATCGACGACAGCGTCGGGGGGCCTGCCCTCATCCGCCATGCCAAGCGGCAGGCCGACCGGCTGCGCGCGCCCTGGAGCGCGCTTTATGTCGAGACGCCTCAGGCCGTGGCCTTGCCCGAGGCCGCGAAGACTCGCATCGCCAATGCGCTCCGGCTTGCGGCACAGCTTGGCGCCGAGGCGATCACCCTGCCCGGACAGGACGTCGCTGGCAAGATCCTGCGCCATGCCGCCGCCGGCAACGTCACCCAGATCATCGTCGGCAAACCGGCCAAGCCGCGCTGGCGCGAATGGCTGAGGCCTTCCGTCTCGCATGAATTGATCAGCCGGACCGGCGATATCGGCGTGCATGTCGTCGCCTTGCGCGAGCAGCCGCCGGAGGCGGATGCCGGCGTCTCGGCCATCGGCAAGCCCGGCTTTGCGCCTAAGCCCTATCTCGCGGCAGCGGCCTATGTCGCGGCCGCGCTCGGCGCAGCCGAACTGCTCAGCCAGATCATGGATCTGCGCAATATCGCGCTGGTCTTCCTCACCGCCGTGCTTGCTTCAGCCGTGACCGCCGGGCTGGGTCCAGCCCTCTTCGCCTCGCTGCTGAGTGCGCTCGCACTGAACTTCTTCTTCATCCCACCGCTCTACACGCTGACGATCGCCGATCCCGAAAATGTCGTCGCGCTCGGCTTCTTCCTGCTCGTCGCGCTGATCGCCTCGAACCTGACGGCCCGCGTCCAGCGTCAGGCCAATGCCGCCCGTCAGCGCGTCCGCACCACCGAGGACCTCTATCTCTTCTCGAAGAAGCTCGCCGGCACCGGCACGCTCGACGACGTGCTCTGGGCCAGCGCCTTCCAGATCGCCTCGATGCTGCGCCTGCGCGTCGTCATCCTGATGCCCGAGGACGGAACGATCGCGGTGCGCGCCGGCTATCCGCCCGACGATACGCTGGTCGATGCCGATATCGCCGCCGCGCGCTGGGCCTGGGAGCATGACCGCCCGGCCGGGCGCGGCGCCGATACCTTGCCCGGCGCCAAGCGGCTCTACCTGCCCCTGCGCACCGGCCGCACCGCCATCGGCGTGATCGGTCTCGACGACGACAAGGAAGGCCCGCTGCTGACGCCCGAGCAGCAGCGCCTGCTCGATGCGCTGGCCGATCAGGCCGCGGTCGCCATCGAGCGCATCCAGCTGGTCGCCGATGTCGATCGGGCGAAGCTCGCGGCCGAGGCCGACCGCCTGCGCTCGGCGCTGCTGACCTCGATCTCGCATGACCTGAAGACGCCGCTGGCCTCGATCATGGGCGCAGCCGGCACCTTGCGCGACTATCGCAACTCCCTGCCTGAGGACGACCGCACGGCCCTGCTCGCGACCGTGATCGACGAATCCGAGCGCCTCAACCGCTTCATCGCCAATCTCCTCGACATGACCCGGATCGAATCCGGCGCGATGGAGCCGAATGCGGCTTTGGTCGATGTCGCCGACGTGGTCGGCAGCGCTTTGCGCCGCGCCAGCAAGATCACCGCCGGCCACCACGTCGAAACCGCCCTGCCCGGCGACCTGCCGATGCTCAGGCTCGATCCCGTCCTGTTCGAGCAGGTGCTGTTCAATCTTCTCGACAACGCCGCGAAATATGCGCCCACCGGCAGCGCCATTGCCATCCGCGCCCGGCAGGACGGCCGCGAGGTGCTGGTGACGGTGACCGATGAGGGCCCGGGCCTGCCGCCCGCCGATCTCGAACGCGTCTTCGACAGCTTCTACCGCGTCAGGAAGGGCGACCAAGTTCGCGCCGGAACCGGCCTCGGCCTCGCCATCTGCCGCGGCTTCGTCGAGGCGATGGGCGGCACGATCACGGCGGCCAACCGGACGGACCGCAGCGGCGCGGTCTTCACCATCCGCATGCCGGCGGACAGCCAGCCCAAGCCATTGGAACTACAATCATGACGGCAACGGTTATCAAGGTGCTGGTCGTGGACGACGAGCCGGCGATCCGCCGCCTGCTCCGCGTCGGACTCTCGACCGAGGGTTATGCCATCCGCGAGGCAGCGACGGCACGCGAGGCGATCGAGCACATTGCCGCGGAACTGCCCGATCTGGTCATCCTCGATCTCGGCCTGCCCGATCTCTCCGGGCAGGAGCTCTTGCAGAAATGGCGCGCCGAGGCGCTCACCCTACCGATCGTCATCCTATCGAGTCGCACCGACGAGGCCGGCATCGTCGCGGCTCTCGAAAACGGCGCCGACGACTATGTCACCAAACCCTTCGGCATGAAGGAACTGGCGGCGCGCCTACGCGTCGCCCTGCGCCACAAGCTCCAGCAGCAGGGCGAGAAGCCGATCTTCCAGACCGGCGAACTCTCGGTCGACCTCGTCAAGCGCATCGTCAGGCTGGGAGAGCAGGAGGTGAAGCTCTCGCCCAAGGAATACGACATCCTGCGCATCCTCGTGCAGCATGCCGGCAAGGTGCTGACGCATCAGTTCCTGATGAAGCAGGTCTGGGGCGCCTCGGCCGATGTGCAGTACCTGCGCGTCTATGTCCGGCAGCTCCGCCAGAAGATCGAGCGCATCCCCGACCAGCCGCAATACATCACCACCGAGACCGGCGTCGGCTACCGCCTGCGCGAAGCCGAATGAGTCCTGCCCCAAGGCAGAAGTCCGACCCATGATTCCATCCGACATCATCCGCCCGCGCTCGATCGTCAAGCTCTCGGCCGCGACCAAGCCCGCCCTCTTCCGCGCGCTCGCGAAAAAGGCGGCCGAGCAACTAGCCTTGCCCGAAGCCGCGATCCTCGACGCACTGCACCGCCGCGAAGCGCTCGGCTCCACGGGGGTCGGCGGCGGGCTGGCGATGCCGCACGCACCGGTCGAGGGTCTCGCCGAGCCTTTCGGCCTGCTGGCACGGCTGGAGAAACCCGTCGCCTATGAAGCGATCGACGGCGCGCCGGTCGATCTCGTCTGCCTGGTGCTGACGCCGGTGAACGGCGGCAAGGGCCGCATCGACGCGCTGGCCTGCATCGCGAAGCGCCTACGCCCGGCCGAGATCCGCGACCGCATCCGCAATGCCGCGGGCGGCGAGGATATCTACGCGCTGCTGCTCGACGAGAGCTGATCGGCCTTGGCCGGGATCGGCAGCGGCACGGCCGGCAGGATCGTCGGTTTGCAATTGCCGCCGCGCGACAGCACGAATTCGTCGCGCGCGAACAGCTCCGCCAGCCAGTCGACGAAGACGCGCACCTTGTTGCTGAGGTGTCTGTTCGGCGGATAGACGATGTGCAGCGGCTTCGGCGCCGTGCACCAGTCCATGAGCAGCGGCACGAGGCGACCGTCAGCGATCGGCACCCGGGCCATGAAGGTCGGCAATTGCATGATGCCGTGGCTGGCGAGCCCGGCGGCGAGATAGCCCATGCCGTCATTGAGCGCGATCGTGTGGCGCCCGCTGACCTCGATCGTCTCACTGAGGCTCTGATAGACCAGCGGCAGCACCCGGCCGCCGAGCGCCGGCCGGTAGGCGACGATCTGGTGCCCGTCCTCGATATCGCGCGGATGGACTGGCGTGCCGAAGCGCGCGAGATAGTCCGGCGTCGCGCAGGTGATGAGCTGCATCTCGCCGATCCGCCTTGCGATCAGGCTCTGGTCGACGATCTCGCCGGCCCGCACCGCGCAATCGAGATTCTCGCCGATCAGGTCGGCCGGCCGGTCGCTCAGGCCGAGATCGAGCTGGATATCGGGATAGCGCGCCTGGAATTCGTGAAGCGCCGGGATAATCACAGAGACCGCGAGAGACGAGCTGCAATCGACCCTGAGACGCCCGCTCGGCCGCGCCTGCGCGAGCGTAAGGCTGGCGTCGAGTTCGGAGAGCTCGTCGAGCAGGCGCAGCGCCCGCTCGTAATAGGCCGCACCGTCCATGGTCACGGTCACGCGCCGCGTCGTCCGGTTCAGGAGCTTCGCGCGCAGATGCGCCTCGAGCTGCTGGATCAGCTTGGTGACGGTCGGTTTCGGCATGTCCAGGAGGTCGGCGGCGCGCGTGAAGGTCCCGGTCTCGACGACCCGCACGAAGGCCCGCATCGCGGCGAGCTGGTCCATAAGTCCTCGAATTGTTTCTGTATGTGAATAATGAATAAGCCAATAGCGCATTTATTCCGGAAAGCCGATTCACTATCTCGTGGTGCAACGCAACAGCGAGGGTCGAGTCCATGCCCGCGATCGCCGCGCAGAAACTCCAACCGGTCCTCTCCGTATTCTGGCGGGAGGAAACCCTGAGCGCCCGTGGAGAGACCTTCACCGGCCGGCTCTACGTTCCCGCCGAGGTCCCGGACAATGCCGGGCTCGTGCTGCATCTGCATGGCGGCCACTTCAACAGCGGCTCGCCAGCCGAAGGGCAGGCCGTCGCCACGGCCCTGACAGAGGCCGGCGCGGTCGTGTTCTCGCTCTCCTATCCGCTCGCGCCGGTACAGCGCTTCCCCGAGACGCTGGAGCGCATCTATGCAGCGCTCGAGGCTCTTGCCAGGGGGCGCAATCGCTGGGCGACGCGCGGCGCGCCGCTCTACATCGCCGGCGAGGAAGCCGGCGGCAATCTCGCCGCGGCACTCGCCATGATGGCGCGTGATCGCGGTGGCCCGGCGCTCGCCGGCCAGATCCTGTTCTCGCCGATGCTCGACGCCTGCCTCGGCACGGCCTCGCTACGCGACGTGCAGGCCGGCCCGGTCGGCTGCCGCTGGGCCGATGGCTGGGCCGATTATCTCGGCACGCCCGAGCGCGCCGCCCACCCCTACGCCGCCCCGCTTCAGGCGACGCGCCTCGCCGGCCTGCCCCCGGCCCTGCTGATCAGCGGCCAGGATGACCCGATGCGTGACGAAGCCGCGCAATACGCTGATCGTCTCGGCCAGGCCGGCATCGCTGTCCGCCATGTCGAGTTCACCGCGCCGACGCGCTGGCCGCAGGCCTATGCGGACGCGGCGGAGGAAGGTTCCTGTCTCTGCAAGAGCTGCGGCGAGATCGCCGCCTTCTATAAACGGACCGCGCCCTCCTAGCGCTCTCCCTCTTTCGAATACCCCAAGCATTTCCAAGGAAGGACCGACCCCATGATTCCGGGAACGAACCGTCGCGGCCTTTTGGCCGGCCTCACTGCCTCCGTCGCGCTGACCGCCATCACGGTCTTCTCCCTCTCCGGCACCCGCGCGCAGGGCGACACCGCCCCTGCCGCCCCGCCGGCCGTCCCCGTCTCCGTCGCGACCGTCGAGGCGCGCGAGGTCGTGCCCTGGGCCGAGTTCTCCGGCCGGCTGGAGGCGATCGAGCGCGTCGAATTGCGCTCACGCGTCGCTGGCGTGGTCGAGGCCGTGCATTTCCGCGAGGGCAACCTCGTGAAGCAGGGAGACCTGCTGGTCAGCATCGACCAGGCGCCTTATCTCGCCGATCTCCAGCGGGCCGAGGCACAGGTACAGGGTGCGAAGGCGCGGGTGGCGCTCGCCGAGAGCGAGAACGAGCGCGGCCAGCAATTGCTGGCGACCCGCAACCTCTCCCAGCGCGACGTCGACACCCGCGTCAACAATCTGCGGGAGGCGCAGGCCAATCTCCAGGCCGCGGAGGCCGCCCGCCGTACGGCCCAGCTCAATCTCGACTACACCCAGATCCGCGCCCCGATCAGCGGCCGCATCGGCCGGCTCGACGTCACCATCGGTAACCTGATCGCGGCCGGCGGGCAGGTCCTGACCTCGCTGCTCTCGGTCGATCCGATCTATGCCGCCTTCAATGCCGACGAGCGCAGCGTGCTCGATGCATTGGCCTCGCTGCCGGATGGTTCGCGAGCGCTGGAGCAGATCCCGGTCCGGCTGACCACCGCGACGGCGCAGGCCGCGCAGTTCACCGGCAAGCTGCACTTCGTCGATAACGGCATCGACGGCGCCAGCGGCACGGTCCGCGTCCGCGCCCGGCTCGACAACCCCGACGGCAAGCTGATGCCCGGCCAGTTCGTCCGGATCCAGCTCGGGCAGGCCAGGGCCGAGCAGCAGCTCGTCATCAACGAGCGCGCGGTCGGCACCGACCAGAACAAGAAGTTCGTCTTCGTCGTCGGCGACGATGCCAAGGCGGCCTGGCGCGAGGTCTCGCTCGGCGCCGCCCATGATGGCCTGCGCGTCGTCAATGCCGGCCTGAAGCCCGGCGAGCGCATCGTCGTCAACGGGCTCCAGCGCGTCCGCCCCGGCGCGACCGTCGCGCCCGAGCCGGTGCCGATGGCGCAGAAGAGCGAACTGAAGAAGCCCGCGACCGAACTCGCGCAACGCTGACCGACACGACCAGCCACGGATGCCGCAAGGGCGGGTCCGTGGCCGCAGGTCCAATAAGCCGCTCGAAAGGGGGCGCCCCATGAACCTCTCGAAATTCTTCATCGACCGGCCGATCTTCGCGGCGGTCCTCTCCGTCCTCATCTTCCTGGCAGGGCTGCTCTCGATCAGGGCCCTGCCGATCTCGGAATATCCGGAAGTTGTCCCGCCGACGGTCGTCGTGCGGGCGCAATATCCGGGTGCCAGCCCGCGCGTGATCGCCGAGACGGTGGCAACGCCGATCGAGGAGCAGATCAACGGCGTCGAAGGCATGCTCTACATGTCGAGCCAGGCGACGACCGACGGCGTCATGACGCTGAACGTCACCTTCCGCTTGGGCACCGACCCGGACAAGGCCCAGCAGCTCGTGCAGAACCGCGTCAGCCAGGCCGAGCCGAGGCTGCCGGAAGAGGTGCGCCGGCTCGGCGTCACCACGGTCAAGAGCTCGCCCGATCTGACGATGGTGGTGCATATCACCTCGCCGAACGGCCGCTACGACATGACCTATCTGCGCAATTACGCGGTGCTCAACGTCAAGGACCGGCTCGCCCGCATCGACGGCGTCGGCCAGGTCCAGCTCTTCGGCTCGGGCGACTATTCGATGCGCGTCTGGCTCGATCCGCAGAAGGTGGCCGAGCATGGTCTCTCGCCCGGCGATGTCGTGCGCGAGATCCGCGCCCAGAACGTCCAGGCCGCGGCCGGCGTCATCGGCGCCTCGCCGAATGCGCCTGGCCTCGACCTGCAGCTTTCGGTGAACGCGCAGGGCCGCCTCCAGAACGAGGAGCAGTTCGGCGAGATCATCGTCAAGACCGCGGCCGACGGCGCGGTCGTCCGGCTCAAGGACGTGTCCCGCATCGAATTGGGCGCCGCAGACTACGCGCTGCGCTCGCTGCTCAACGGCAAGTCGGCCGTTGCCGTGCCGGTCTTCCAGGCGCCGGGCTCGAACGCCATCGCGATCGCCGACCGCGTCCAGGAGACGATGCGCGAGATCAAGCAGAACATGCCGGAAGGCGTGGACTATTCGATCGTCTACGACACCACGCAGTTTGTGCGCGCCTCGATCAAGGCCGTCATCACCACGCTGCTGGAGGCCGTGGCGCTCGTCGTGCTCGTCGTCATCGTCTTCCTGCAGACCTGGCGCGCCTCGATCATCCCGCTGGTCGCCGTGCCCGTTTCGGTCGTCGGCACCTTCGCGGTGATGTATCTCCTGGGCTTCTCGATCAATGCACTCAGCCTGTTCGGGCTGGTGCTCGCCATCGGCATCGTCGTCGACGACGCGATCGTCGTGGTCGAGAATGTCGAGCGCAATATCGAGAACGGCCTCTCGCCGCGCGAGGCGACCTACAAGGCGATGCGCGAGGTCTCCGGCCCGATCATCGCGATCGCGCTGGTGCTGGTGGCGGTCTTCGTGCCACTCGCCTTCATCTCGGGCCTGACCGGCCAGTTCTACCGCCAGTTCGCGCTGACCATCGCGATCTCGACGGTGATCTCGGCGATCAACTCGCTGACGCTGTCGCCGGCGCTCGCCGCGCTCCTGCTCAAGGGCCATCACGCTCCCAAGGACGCGCTGACCCGCTTCATGGACAAGCTGTTCGGCTGGTTCTTCCGCGCCTTCAACCGCTTCTTCAACCGCTCGTCCGAGGCCTATGGCGGCGGCGTGCGCCGGGTGATCTCGCATCGCGCGGTGATGCTCGCGGCTTATGTCGTGCTGCTCGGTGCAACCGGCGTGCTGTTCAAGGCCGTGCCCTCGGGCTTCGTGCCGGGCCAGGACAAGCAATATCTCGTCGGCTTCGCGCAGTTGCCCGATGCCGCGACGCTCGACCGCACGGAGGATGTCATCCGCCGCATGGACGAGATCGCGCTCAAGCACCCGGGCGTCGAGAACGCCATCTCCTTCCCCGGCCTCTCGATCAACGGTTTCACCAACTCGTCGAATTCCGGCATCGTCTTCGTCGGCTTGAAGCCCTTCGACCAGCGCAAGGGCCCGTCCTTGAGCGGCAACGACATCGCGATGCAGCTCAACAAGGAGTTCTCGGGCATCAAGGAGGCCTTCATCGCGATGTTCCCGCCGCCGCCCGTGCAGGGCCTCGGCACGATCGGCGGCTTCAAGCTGCAGATCGAGGATCGCGCCGGGCTGGGTTATGCCGCGCTCGACGAGGCAACCAAGGCCTTCATGGGCAAGGCCGCGACCGCGCCGGAGATCGCCGGCATGTTCTCGAGCTTCCAGGTCAACGTTCCGCAGCTCTATGCCGATATCGACCGCACCAAGGCCCGCCAGCTCGGCGTGCCCGTGACGGAGGTCTTCGACACGCTGCAGACCTATCTCGGCTCGACCTATGTCAACGACTTCAACCGCTTCGGCCGCACCTACACCGTGCGCGTCCAGGCCGATGCGCCCTTCCGCGCCCAGCCCGAGCATATCGGCCAGCTCAAGGTGCGCTCGACGTCCGGCGAGATGATCCCGCTCAGCGCCGTGCTCAACGTCCGCACCGATTCCGGCCCCGAACGCGCCATGCGCTATAACGGCTTCCTCTCGGCCGACATCAATGCCGGCGCAGCTCCGGGCTTCTCCTCGGGACAGGCGCAGGAGGCGGTGGAGCGCATCGCGAAGGAGACGCTGCCCAAGGGTTTTGCCTTCGAATGGACCGAGCTGACCTATCAGGAGATCCTCGCCGGCAACTCGGCAGTGATCGTGTTCCCGGTGGCGATCCTTCTGGTCTTCCTGGTGCTGGCGGCCCAGTACGAGAGCATGACCCTGCCGATCGCGATCCTGCTGATCATCCCGATGGGCCTGCTGGCGGCGCTGACCGGCGTCTGGCTCTCGGGTGGAGACAACAACGTCTTCACCCAGATCGGCCTCGTGGTGTTGGTCGGGTTATCCGCCAAGAACGCCATCCTGATCGTCGAATTCGCTAGGGAACTCGAATTCGAGGGCAGGACACCGGTCGAGGCCGCAATCGAAGCCAGCCGCCTGCGCCTGCGTCCGATCCTGATGACCTCGCTCGCCTTCGTCATGGGCGTGGTGCCCTTGGTGATCTCGACCGGGGCCGGCGCCGAGATGCGGCAGGCGATGGGCATCGCGGTCTTCGCCGGCATGATCGGCGTCACCGCCTTCGGCATCTTCCTGACGCCGGTCTTCTACGTGCTGATGCGGAAGCTGGCGGGGAACCGCCCGCTCGCCCGGCACGATATCGAGCCGCCGGTCCTGCAGGTTGCCGAATGACTAGAAACCCGCCTCCGGCCACGCGGCCGGAGGCGGTTTCGTTTGCGCCGCCTTCAGAGACCATCAGCCTTTCCGAGCCCTCATCCTGAGGAGCCGCGTCAGCGGCGTCTCGAAGGATGTTCCAGATGTCTCCGGAGCCTCCTGAAACATCCTTCGAGACGCCATTCCCAAGAGAATGGCTCCTCAGGATGAGGGCTCACATGAGCAACTCGCCCTATCGATAGCGCCGCTGCACGGTGAGATGAGCGATCATGGTGAGCAGGATCGTCGCGGTCATCAGGATGAACGAGATCGCGCCGCCGAAGGGCCAGTTGTTCTGCTGCGCGAACTGGCCATAGACCAGCGGCCCCATCATCTGGAATTTCGGCCCGCCCAGCAGCACCGGCGTGGCATAGGCGTTCATCGCCAGGATGAAGGTCAGGATCGTGCCGGCGAGGATACCCGGCAGCGCCAGCGGCCAGAGCACGCGGCGGAACATCGCCGCAGGGCCGGCGCCGAGGCTGAAGGCAGCCTCCTCGACATTGCGCGGAATGCCCTCGATCACGCTCTGTAGCGTCAGCACCATGAAGGGCAGATTGACCGCGATGATGCCGATCAGCACGGCATTCTCGGTATACATGATCTCCAGCGGCTGATCGATCAGGCCAAGCCCCATCAGCGAGGCATTGAACGCCCCCTTGCTGCCGAAGAGCGTCATCCAGCCGGCAGCGCGCACCGCGTTGCCGACGAAGAGCGGCAGCACGACCGCGATGACCATCAGGTTCTTGAAGCGGCTTTGCGTGCGCGCCAGCACATAGGCGAGCGGGAAGCCCATGATCAGGCAGGCCAGCGTACAGATCACTGCGACGCGGACCGTGCGGGCGAGCACGTTGAGATAATAGGCGTCGGTGAAGAACTTGACGTAATTCTCGATCACCAGCGCATCGACCATGAACTGGCCGGGCACGAACTTGTTGAGCGAGTAGCGGAACAGGATCGCGAGCGGCCCGATCAGCATGAGCGCGACGAAGAGCGTCGCCGGCACGACGAGCAGGCCGGCGAGTCTGGTGCGGGCGCCGGCGACGGCTTCGGGAGCGGAAACACTCATAACCAACTCCTGTCATTCCGGGACATGCCGAAGGCATGAACCCGGAACCCACGACCGGGCGAGCGATCGCGGTTGTCGAAAATACAGGCCTCGCCCAGTCGTGGGTTCCGGGTTCGCTCCTGCGGAGCGCCCCGGAATGACAAAGGGGGCATCAGCCCTTGAAGACCTTGTCCCACCATTCCTTCATCGCCGCGTCGTTCTTGGCGAGGAAGGCGTAGTCGAGATCCTTGAGGGTCTTCTCCTCCTCGGGCGTGAAGCCGATGCGCTTGTGCAGCGCCGGATCGACATTGAGGCCGGTGACGGTGCCGTTATAGCCCATGTCGACGGCGAAGGCCTCCTGCGGCGCCTTGGCCAGCATCGCGTCCATATAGGCGTAGGCATTGTCCTTGTTCGGCGCGTTCTTCTGGATCACGAAGCCCGAGACATAGGTCGGGATGCCCTCGATCGGCGAGACCGCCTCGCAGGGGATGCCGGCATTCTGCCACTGCACGACGCGCGCCTTCCAGATCGCGCTGATGCCGACTTCCTCGTTCTTCATCGCTTGGGCGAAGGCCTCGTTGGTCGGATAGACGCGCGCGCCGGCCTTCTTGACCGCGAGCAGGACTTCCTTGGCCTTCTCGATGTCGTTCATGTCCTTGCCGCCGGTCGCGGCCATCGAGGCCGCGATGAAGATCGACTGGTACTGGATGTCGATGAAGCCGATCTTCGAGCCCCATTTCGGGTCGAGCCAGTCCTTGAAGCCCTTCGGCGCCGGCGAGATGATCTTGGGATTGTAGATCACGACGTTGCCCGAATAGATGTGCCCCATGCCATAGGGGTACTTCATCGTCGGCAACAGGTTCTTGGCGTTGGGCAGCTTGGAATAGTCGATCTGCTCGAGCACGCCGGCTTCGTTCATCTCGTACATGTTGGCGGCGGAGAGGCCCTGGATATCGACCGTGCCGCGCGGCAGGCGGCGTTCGGCGACCATCTTGGCGCGGCGCGGCGCGTCGCCGGCCTGATCCTGCACCACTTCAAGCCCCTTGGGCTTGAGGATCGGGTCCTCGATGTTCTTGGTCAGCAGCCTGGCATAGTCGCCACCCCAGGTGCCGACGACGACGCGGCCGCCGGATTGGGCGAAGGCCGGCATGCCGGTCGCGGTGGCGAGCGCGGCTGCGCCTACGCCCTTCAGAAGATCCCGCCTGTCGAATGAAGCCATGGTATTCCCCTCGTTTCTGGACGCCGGATGAGCCTTCAGGCTCCTTGTGGATAGACGAGCCCGGCGCTTTCGGCCCAGCCTATCGTGATGCTCTCGCCGACATGCGGCTCGGCGAACCCGACCTTGTTCGGGATCTGCAGGAGCATGCGGTCCTGCTCGTTGAGCGCGACCTGCACGTCGAGCAGCGCGCCGAGATAGGAGGCATGCTCGACCCGCGCCGGAAAGCGGTTGGGTAACCCATCCGCCTCAGCCCCGACCGCGATCCGCTCGGGCCTGAGCGCCAGCGTCGCCGGTCCGGGCGCGGCAGCGGCGATGCAGGCGATGTCGAGCCCGCCGCCCGTGCGGAAGCGCCCCTGCCCCGTCACCTGCCCTTCGATGAAGGCGCTGCGCCCGATGAAGCCGGCGACGAACCGGTCGGCCGGTTTCTCGTAGAGCTCGCGCTGGGTACCGATCTGGCGCACCTGCCCCTTTTCCATGACGACGAGGCGGTCCGCCATCGTCAGCGCCTCCTCCTGGTCATGGGTCACCATGATCGTGGTGAGGCCGAGCTTCTGCTGCAATTCGCGGATCTCGATCCGGACTTCGAGCCTGAGCTTGGCGTCGAGATTGGACAGCGGCTCGTCAAGCAGCAGCACCTTCGGCTCCATCGCCAGCGCGCGGGCGAGCGCGACGCGCTGCTGCTGGCCGCCGGAGAGCTGGCGCGGATAGCGCTCGTCGAAGCCGCCGAGCCGGACAAGCCTGAGCGCCTCGGCGACGCGCGGACCGCGCTCGGCCTGCGGCACCTTGTGCATCTCCAGCCCGAAGGCGACGTTCTGCGCGACGGTCATATGCGGGAACAGCGCATAGCTCTGGAAGACCAGCCCGCAATGGCGCTTCCACGGCGGCAGGTTGGTGACGTCCTGCTCGCCGATGGTGATCGCCCCGGAGGTCGGCGCGATGAAGCCGGCGACCATGCGCAAGGTCGTCGTCTTGCCGCAGCCGGAGGGGCCGAGCAGCACGAGGAATTCGCCTTCAGCGACCGCGATGTCGACATCGTCGACAACCGTCAGCGCGCCGTAGGTCTTCTTCAGATGCGAGATCGAGAGACGTGCCACGTTAGTATCTCGCCATCCGTTCACACCACCCGGCTCAGTTTGACATAGCGATCGGTCACGACCATCGCGACGCAGATCAGGACGATCTGGATCAGGGATGCCGCCGCCACCGTCGGATCGATCTTCCATTCGAGATACTGGAGGATCGCGATCGGCAGCGTCGTCCGCCCCGGCCCGACCAGGAACAGGCTCATCTCGAGATTGCCGAACGAGGTCACGAAGCCGAACAGAGAGGCCGCGACGATGCCGGGCCGGATGCTCGGCAGCGTCACCCTCCAGAAGGTGGTGACCGGGCCGGCGCCCAGATTCTGCGCGGCCTCCTCGATCGAGCGGTCGAAGCCCGCGAGGCTCGCCGTCACAAGCCGGACCACCCAGGGGATCACGACGAGCGTATGCGCGGCGACGAGACCCGCGAGCGAGCCCATCACCGGCCATTGCGTGGCGATCTCGACCTCGATCTGGAAGACATAGGTCGCAGTGCCCAGCACGATGCCGGGCATCACCAGCGGCAAGAGCAGGAGCGTGCTGATGCCACCGCCCAGCGGGATGCGGTGGCGCACCAGCGCCAGGCTCGCCGGCACCCCCAGCAGAAGGCCGATCAGCGTCGATGCAATGGCGACCTGAAGGCTCAGCGTGAAGCCGTCGATGAAGGACTTGTTGTTCGCCGCCCCGGCGAACCATTTCAGCGAGTAGCCTTCCGGCGGAAAGGACGGGATCTCCTGTCGGAAGAAGGCGAGCCAGGTCACGAAGATCAACGGAAGCAGGATGAAGCCGAGCGAAAGCGCGGCTGCACCGTTCAGGGCGTAGCGCCCGAATCGCTGCGAACCGGCGCTCACCCGGCGTTTTCCCGATGGCAGGCCGCTCCCGCTGCCTGCCGCTTGCTGTCCACTGCGAAAACCAAAACCGTCCCCTCTTTTGTCAGACAGTTTGCGACGCCACTTACAAACAGTGAAGCCTGCATTTCCGTCATGCGCCGGCTGGCGCTTCGGCAGGACTCAGTGCAGCGTGTTCTTGTGGAAGGCGCCGCCCTTCATGATCGCCGCCAGGTGCTTGCCCTGCTCCTGGAACAGCGCGAGGTCCTTCAGCGGGTCGCCATCGACGAGGATCAGATCGGCGAAGGCGCCGGTCTGAACCGTGCCGAGCTTGCCTTCCATGCGCAGGATCTGGGCACCGACCGTGGTCGCCGAGCGAATGATCTCCAAGGGCGAGAGCACCTCGCGGCGCAGCAGGAACTCACGCGACTGCTCGCTCTGCAACTGGCCGAGCAGGTCCGAGCCATAGGCGACCGGCACGCCGGCGCGCTTGCAGATTTCGAGGGAGCGCAGGCCGCCATCGATGACGAGATCGTTCTTGGCTAGCATGTCGCCGGTCATGCCGAACTCGGCCGCCCGCTCCTTCATCGCGTAATAGGCGACGAGATTGGCGGTGAGGAACATGTTGTTCTCCGCCATCAGCTTGGCCGAGGCCTCGTCGATCAGGTTGCCGTGCTCGATCGCGCGCACGCCGCATTGAGCCGCCCGCGTGATCGCCTCCGGCGTATAGGCGTGGGCGCAGACATAGCGGCCGAAGGCCTTCGCCTCCTCGACGGCGGCCTTCACCTCGTCGACGCTGAACTGCATCGAATCCAGCGGGTCATAGGGACTGGCGACGCCGCCGGACATCATGATCTTGATATGGTCGGCACCGAGCCGCATCTGCTCGCGCACCGATTTGCGCACCGAGGAGACGCCGTCGGAGACGTTCATCGTATAGGCCATGGCGTTGCAGCAATGGCAGCGCGCGCCGAAATCGGTGCGCCGGCGCGGGTCGCTATGGCCACCGGTCGGGCCGATGGCGGCGCCGGCGATGAACAGGCGGGGACCCGCGACATCGCCCTTCTCGACCGCTTCCTTGATGCCCCAGTCGGCGCCGCCGGTATCGCGCACGCTGGTGAAGCCGCGGTCGAGCATGCCCTTCATCAAGCGGACGGCGCGCGCCGTCATCAGCGTCAGCGGCATGCTCTCCATCGTCCGGATATAGACCTCGGACAGGAAGACATGGACATGGCTGTCGATCAGGCCCGGCATCAGCGTGCGGCCGCCGCAATCGACCACATCAGCCTTGGCGAGCTTCAGCGGCTTGTCGGAGAGTTCGCGGATTTTGTCGCCTTCGACGACGAGCTCGTAGCCCTGCCGGAGCTCACCGAAACCGGGTTCGAGCAAAGCGAAGTTCTTGAAATGCAGCATCGTCATCACCGCCTCCGAACATGCCTGCCGGGAAGCACCCGGCCCCAGACGTCAGCATGATATGCACGCAACATCCAACTTGTCGACAGCGCAAAAAGCGCATTTGGCGGCCCCGTACCGCCCGTCGCGCGCAGGGCGGGGGCGTCCAACGGTGAGCGGCGTTGCGCCCCTCGCGGTTGGCGGCTTCACTGCGCTCCGAACGGAGATTCGCACGCGCCATGCCGGGACCACTGGACGGGATCAAGATCGTCGACCTGACCACGGTCATCGCCGGCCCCTATGCGACGCAGACGCTCGGCGACATGGGCGCCGATGTCCTCAAGATCGAGCCCCCGGGCGGCGACATCATGCGGGCACCGGGTCCTGCGCGCTCGCCGGGCATGGGCGCGGCTTTCCTCAACTGCAACCGCAACAAGCGCAGCATCGCACTGGACATGAAATCGGCCGGGGATCTCGCTCGCCTGCGCGAACTCGTCGCCGATGCCGATATCTTCATCCACAACATGCGGATGGAGGCGGCGCGCCGGAACGGGCTCGATCCGGAGACGTTGCTCGCCCGGCATCCGCGGCTGATCTACTGCGCCATTGTCGGCTTTGGGCAGGACGGGCCCTATCGCGACCGCCCGGCCTATGACGACGTCATCCAGGCCGCCTCGGGCTGGGCCGCGCTGGCTGAGCGCAGCGGCGATGCTCCGGCCTATGCGCCCACCATCGTCGCCGACAAGACGACCGCCCTCTTCGCCGTCGGCGCGATCAATGCCGCGCTCTATCACCGGGCGGTCTCGGGGGAAGGCCAGGCGATCGAGGTTCCCATGTTCGAGGCCATAGTCTCCTTCCTCGCCGTCGAGCATCTCGGCGGCCGCAGCTTCGAACCTGCACTCGGTCCAAGCGGTTATTCGCGCGTCCTGTCGCAGCATCGCCGGCCCTATCGCACGGCGGACGGCTTCATCGCAGCGATGCCCTATACCGCTGCGCATTGGCACGCCCTGTTCGAGGCGGCCGGTCGCGAGGACTGGGCCACGGAACCGGCGCTCAGTGACGGCGCAGCCCGCGCCGCGATGATCGACACACTCTATGAGCGGCTGGCGGAGTGCCTGCTGCATCGCCCGTCCGCCGAATGGCTGGCGATGCTCGACCGGATCGATGTCCCCTGCTCCGCGATCAATACGCTCGACGACCTGCTGGACGACCCGCACCTGAAGGCGACAGGCTTCTTCGAGACCGTCGAACATCCCGAGGAAGGGCGGCTCGTCACGACGAAGCCACCGATTCGCTTCAGCCGGACGCCCTGCGCGATCACGAAGCAGGCGCCGAGCCGGCCGCGCTGAGCGGCAGCGCGATCACGCCCTTGCTGTAGGCGCTGCGGAATGCGAGAACGCCGGCAGTGCCAACGACGACCGGCCATGCCGGAATGGAAGCACTGTTTCTCCATTCCTCCGCTTGCAGGCCGAACGGCAAATCTGCTGTTGATTTCAAACCGATGAGACACCGTTCGCTCCTGACAGCCGCTGCATGGTCATTGCCCGATCGGGCGATCGGCAATGCCGCGCGGCTGGGTCACGGATTGTGAGGCCTCGCTTGCGCATTCTCCTGCTCAATCCCAACACCATGCCGGAGATGACGGCGCTGGTCGCGCGCGTAGTCCAGCCCTATCTGCCGGCACAGGCCGAACTCGTGCCGATCACCGGCCGTTTCGGTGCGCAGTACATCGCCAGTCGCAGCGCCGGGGTCATTGCCGCCCATGCCGCGCTCGAAGCCTTCGCCGAGCATGGCAGGGACTGCGACGGCGTCTATCTCGCCTGCTTCGGCGATCCCGGGCTGCTGGCCCTCAAGGAGATGGCTCGCATCCCGGTGATCGGCATGGCGGAGGCCAGCAGCCGTTATGCCGCGGAGAAGGCTGAGCGCTTTGCCATCGTCACGGGCGGCGAACGCTGGGGGCCGATGCTGCATGAATTCGTCGGCTCGATCGGGCTGGGCAATCGCCTCGCCGCCGTCGAGACCGTCGCGCCGACCGGCGCCGACATCGCCCGCGATCCCGATGGCTCGATCGCCATGCTCGCCGAGGCCTGCCGCCGCGTCGCCAAGCGCGACGGCGCCGGCGCGGTCATCCTCGGCGGCGCCGGCCTCGCAGGACTCGCGCCCCGCGTCCAGCCGCATGTCGACGTGCCCGTGATCTGCTCGGCCGAGGCCGGCATCCGGATGCTGCTGGCCGAGCTGGCCCAGCCTCGGCCCAAGCCGCAGGAAGGCGACCTCGCGCTGCCGGCGCCGGTGGCCAGCACCGGGCTTTCGGCAGGTCTTTCCCAGTTGCTGGCTCAACCCTGAACCGATCTCGTCAGCCCTTGCCGGCGAGCGAGGTGCCGTTCAAGCCCGCGATCCAGTCCGACAGCATCGGCACGTAATCCTCGCCCTTGCCGCTGGCGACGGCGGCGGCGTAGCTGTTCTTCACGGCGTTGCCGATCGGATTGGCGACGCCGGCCTCATTGGCCACGCTCTCCAGATAGCGCACGTCCTTCAGCGCATTGGTCAGCGTGAACTTGTGGGCGTCCCTGTCGCGCTCCAGCACGTATTTCATGAAGGTCTGGTAGAAGCCGCAATCCATCCGGCTGCCCCGCAGCACGCTGTCGAAGGTCTGGGGCGTGATGCCGATCTTCTGGCCGAGCGTCAGCGCCTCCGCATAGATCGCGGCGTAGCCGAGCGACAGGAAATTGTTGATCAGCTTCATCTTGTGGCCGTCGCCGACCGGTCCGAGATGCACGATCTTCTGCGCCCAGGCCTCGCAGGCCGGCTTGATCCGCGCGAAGACCTCCGGCGAGGCTCCGACCATCGCCGAAAGCTGGCCGAGCGCGGCCTGTGCCGGTGTGCCGCCGAGCGGTGCGTCCGCCAGATGCAGCCCCTTTGCCTCGAGCTCGGCCGCGAGCTTCACCGTCACCGTCGGGTCCGAGGTCGAGCAATCGACGACCACGGTGCCCGGCTTTGCCCCGGCAATGATGCCGTTGTCGCCTCTCAGCACGGCCTCGACCTGGGGCGAATCGGTCACGCACAGGAAGATGATTTGGGAGCGCGAAGCGAGCTCCTTCGGCGTCTTCGCCTCCACCGCGCCGGCCGCGACCAACTCCTCCACCGGCTTGCGGTTGCGGTGCCCCATCACGGTGAGGGGAAAGCCCTTGTCGACGAGATTGCGGGCCATGCCCTGCCCCATCAGGCCGACGCCGATGAAGCCGATCGACTCTTTCTGTGCGCTCATCTTCAAATTCTCCCGCTGATATGGTTGAGATGGAGCCGGAAGTCGGCGAAATGGCCCGACCGGAAGCCGGCCGCGAGGCCCGCGCTCACTGTGGACGAGTCATGACCGCCAGCGACCCGCCCGGGCCCCGACAGCCCAAGACCCCGCCCCCTGCCGGCCGCAGCCGCGTCACGCTGCAGGTTATCGCCGAGCGCCTTTCGGTCTCGACCGCGACGGTGTCGCTGGCGCTGCGCGGCTCGCCGCTCGTGGCGGAAGCGACGCGCAGCCGCGTACGCGAGATCGCCCGCGAGATGGGCTACAGCTACAACCGCAGCGCCGCCTCGCTGCGCACCGACCGCACCAACATCATCGGCGTCGGCTTCCACGACATCATCAATCCGTATTTCGCCGAGTTGCTGGCGGCGATAGAGGAAACCGCGGCCCGCCATGACCGCTCGATCCTGCTCGGCACCTATTCCGAGAATCTGGACCGGCAGCAGCGCGTGCTCAGCACGCTCGCCGAATACCGGCCGGACGGCATGGTCCTTTGCCCCGCCGGCGCCAGCACGGCCGAGAACCTCCTGCCGCTCGTCGAGGCCGGCATCCCGATCGTCCAGCTCTCGCGTGAAATCCCGGAGATCGATCTCGATTTCGTCGGCTCCGACGATCGCCACGGCACCAATCAGGCGATGGAGCACCTGATCGGGCTCGGCCACCGCCGCATCGCCTTTCTCTGCGCCAACGAGAGCATCTCGACCGGCCGCAACCGCTATGCCGGCTATCGCGAAGCGCTCACCCGCCACGGCCTGCCCTTCGATCCGCAGCTGGTCCATTTCGACTACGGCACCCGCGAGAACGGGCTCAAGGGCATTCAGCAGGTCCTCGATGCCGGGACCCCGCCGACCGCGGCCGTCTGCATGAACGACCTCGCCGCCTTCGGCGCGATGCTCGGCCTGCGCCATCGCGGGCTGGAAGCCGGCAGCGACTTCTCGATCGTCGGCTGCGACGACGTGAAGGAGGCGGCGCAGTGGTTCCCCGCGCTCACCACGGTCTATAATTTCCAGAACGAGATGGGCGCCAAATCGGCCGAGTTCCTGCTCAACCGCATCGCCGATCCCACTGCCCCGACGCAGCGCCTGCTGCTGACGCCGGCCCTCCACGTCCGCGGAACGACCTGCCCGCCGCCGCGCTAGGGGCGCATCTCTCAAGCCCTCATCCTGAGGAGGCCCGCAGGGCCGTCTCGAAAGATGTTCCAGCATGCTCAGGAACCTCCTGGAACATCCTTCGAGACGCGCTTCTCCGAAGCGCTCCTCAGGATGAGGGCTGAGGACATCCGCCATGGAACCAACGCCCTTCAGGCATCGTTCGCCGGCTTGGCGTTGAGCGCCCGATAGGCCCGCACCACCTGCGAATCGTCGCGCCCGCCATGGCCAAGACCGGAGGCCGACAGGAACATCTGGTGCGCCGCCGCCGCCAGCGGCAGGGCCGTCTTCGCCGCACGCCCGGCATCGAGCACGATGCCGAGATCCTTGACGAAGATATCGACGGCGCTCGCCACCACCGGATCGGGCTCATGCATGCGCGGCCCGCGATCCCTGAGCATCCAGGACGAGGCGGCCGAGCCGCCCATGATCTCGAAGAGCAGGCGCCCGTCGATGCCCGCCTTCTCGGCCAGCGACAGAGCCTCGGCCGCGACCGCTATATGCACGCCGCAGAGCAGCTGGTTGACGGTCTTCACCGTCGCGCCCTGCCCTGCCTTCTCGCCGACATGGAAGACCTTGTCGCCAAGCGCATCCAGCACCGGCTTCGCCCGCGTGAAGCTGTCCTGGGGCGCGCCGACCATGATGGTCAGGGTCGCGTTGCGCGCGCCGTTCACCCCGCCTGAAACGGGAGCGTCGATAAAGTGCCGGCCGGTCTTCATGACCTCCGCCGCGATCGCCTCCGCCTCGCCCGGCGGGCAGGTCGCCATCAGGATCACGGTGGCCCCCGGCGCCAGCGCCTCCAGCGCTCCGGCCTCGAACAGCACTGCGCGCGCCTGCGCGGCATTGACGACCATCAGCACCAGCGCCTCGGCACCATCAGCAGCTTCCTTCGCGCTCGCGGCCGCATGGCCCCCGGCCGCGACGAGCGCCTCACGCGCCGCCTCCCGCATGTCGAAGCCCGTCACGCGGAACTGCTTCCTGACGAGGTTCTCGGCCATCGGCGCGCCCATGGCGCCGAGCCCGACGAAGGCGATGCTGGAGATCGGTTGAACGGACATGAGGCAGACACTCTCGGAACGAAAGCGGGCACAGCTCGCGCCATGCCCGCAGGAAATCCGGCATTGGCGCCGGTTACTCCTTCACCGCACCCGTCATGGACGCGACGTAGTAGTCGACGAAGAAGGAATAGAGGATCGCGACCGGGATCGAGCCGAGCAGAGCGCCGGCCATCAGCGAGCCCCAGTGATAGACGTCGCCCTCGACGAGCTGGGTCAAGACCGCGACCGGAACCGTCTTCTTCTCCGCCGACTGGATGAAGGCGAGCGCATAGATGAACTCGTTCCAGGACAGGGTGAAGGCGAAGATGCCGGCCGAGATCAGGCCGGGCATGGCGAGCGGCAGCGTGATCCGCCACAGCGTCTGCAGCCGTGTCGCCCCGTCGATCATCGCGCATTCCTCGAGCTCGTAGGGGATCGACTTGAAGTAGCCGATCAGGAGCCAGGTGCAGAACGGGATCAGGAAGGTCGGATAGGTCAGGATCAACGCCAGCGGCGAGTCGAACAGCCCGAACTGGAAGATCAACGTCGCCAGCGGGATGAACAGGATCGAGGGCGGCACGAGATAGGCGAGATAGATCGCCAGGCCGACATATTGCGAGCCCTTGAAGCGCAGGCGCTGGATCGCATAGGCGGCGAGCACGCTGGAGAACAGCGAGAGCGCCGTCGCCACGGCCGCGACCATCATCGTGGTCCACAGCCATTGCGGATAGTCGGTCTGGAACAGCAGCTTGTGGATGTTCTCCAGCGTCGGCGACTTCACCCAGAACGGGTTGTTGTTCTTGTAGTCGAGCAGTTCCCCGTTCGGTTTGATCGCCGTGATCGCCATCCAGTAGAACGGGAACAGCAGCACGAGCACGAAGACCGACAGCGGCAGGTAGAGCGTGATGAAGCGCCGCGGGCCGGACGACCAGTCGATGACGCCTTCGCGCTCCTTGTCCGTCAGATGCGGGCGCGCTCCGAGGGTCTGGTCAGTCATTGTCTTCCCCCTGCTGCCACTTGCGCCGGGACAGGCCGTAGTAGCTGAACAGCGTCGCCATCACGAGGAACGGGATCATCGCCACCGCGATCGCCGCGCCCTCGCCGAGCTGGCCGCCCGGAATGCCGCGCTGGAAGGCGAGCGTCGCCATCAGATGCGTGGCGTTGACCGGCCCGCCACGGGTGATCGCGTAGACCAGCTGGAAATCGGTGAAGGTGAACAGCACCGAGAAGGTCAGCACCACCGCCAGGATCGGCATCAGCATCGGCAGCGTGACATGCCGGAAGCGCTGCCAGGAATTGGCGCCGTCGAGCATCGCCGCCTCGTAGAGCGAGGGCGAGATCGTCTGCAGGCCGGCCAGCAGGCTGATCGCCACGAAGGGGATGCCGCGCCAGATATTGGCCGCCATCAGCGAGAACCGCGCCGGCCAGGGCTGGCCGAGGAAGTCGATATAGGTGTCGCGCCAGCCGAGTATGTCGACGAGCACATAGGAGATGATCGAGAACTGCGGATCGTAGATCCACCAGAAGGCGATCGCCGAGAGCACGGTCGGCACGATCCAGGGGATCAGGATGATCGCCCTGAGCAGCGACTTGAACGGCAGATGGTTGTTGAGCAGCAGCGCCAGCCAGAGGCCGAGCGCGAATTTCCCGAAGGTCGCCACGCCCGTATAGAGCAGCGTGTTCCAGACCGAGGTGATGAACACCCGGTCGTGCCAGAGCGACACGAAATTCTCGAAGCCGATGAAATGCCCGACGCGGCCGATGCGCGTATCGGTGAAGGCGAGCCAGATGCCCAACCCCAGGGGATAGCTGAGGAAGACCAGCAGGAAGCCCGCCGCCGGCAGCAGGCACAGGAAGATCAGGAACGGCTTGTAGTCGAACAGACGCACCAGCCAGTTGTGTTGCAGGCTGTGGACGGTTCGCGATTCGGCGGCAGCAATGGCCATGGCGCCCTCGCGTTCGAGCAGGCTATCGTCGGCCGCCGGACGAACCGGCGGCCGCATGTATCCGGATCAGCGCATCAGGTCCGGTAATAGCGCTTGGCGCGGCGTTCGGCCTCGGCCGCGGCCTCTTCCGGCGTCGCCTGACCGGCGCAGACCGAAGCGACCATCTGGACGACGACATATTCGGCGTTGACCGTGCCGGCCGCCTCGTTGATCGAGCCCTTGTAGCCGCTCCAGAGCGCGCGCTCCCAGGTGTCGCGGTAGACGAGGATCTTGGGATCGCCCGACCAGACCTTGCTCTCGGCATAGCCCTTCAGCGGCTGGGTCCAGTAGCCGAAGCAGCCGGTCAGCCACTTGTCGTACTGCTCCTTCTCCATCATGAAGCGGAGATATTCCTTCGCCGCGTTCGGGAACTTGGTGTGCTTGAACGCCATGGCGTTGATGATCAGCGCCGGCTCCGACGGACGCCCGAGCGGGCCGACCGGCATCGTGGCATGGTTCAGGTCCTTGCCGATCGCCGCGGTCTTCTCGTCCTTCGAGTTCTTGATCGAGAAGTAGAGCGAGACGCCGTTCTGGGTCAGGCCGATTTCACCGGCGGACAGCGCCTTGTTGTTGCTGATGTCGAGCCATGAGAGCGTGCCGGGAATGAAGGTCTCGTAGAGCGCCTTCGCATATTTCAGCGCCGCGATCGTCTCCTTCGAGTTGATCGCGACCTTGTTGTTCTCGTCGACCATGTAGCCGCCATGGGTCCAGACGAGCCAGTTGCAGAAGGCGTTGCCGTCGCCGACAGCGTTGCCGAGCGCGAAGCCGGCGGGGTGGCCGTTCGCCTTGAGCTTGCGGCAGAGGTTGAGGAAGCCGTCGAGATCCTTCGGGAAGGTGTCGAAGCCCGCTTCCTTGACCCAGGATTCACGATAGACCGCCGGCGCGCCGGACGCGCCCATCGGGATCGAGACCCACTGGTTGGTCTTGTCCTTCTTGCCGTATTTCTCGGCGATCGGATACCAGCCGCCATTCTTCTTGCCGAGTTCCTCGGCGATCTCGGTGAGGTCGATCAGTTTGTCCGAGAAGATATGCGGATCATCGGCCCAGCCGACGACGATATCGGGCCCGGCGCCGGTATTGGCGGTGACCGCCGTCTGCGGGCGCAGGTCTTCCCAGCCGGCATAGTCGACGCGCACCGGCACGCCGGTCGCCTTGGTGAAGGCCTCGGTGTTCTCGTTGAAGATCGCCTGGTCGGGATCGACGAACTTGGTCGGGCGCAGCACGCGCAGCGTCGCGCCCGGCTCGATCTTGGCCTGCGCGATGGACGGCGCGAACGGCAGCGTGGCGCCCGCCGCGAGCCCGGCGCCGCCGATCAGAACGTCTCTTCTGGAAATGCTCATGGAAACCGTCTCCTCCGTTGGTGCGGCGGCGGCCTGCATGGGACCACCGTCCTGCATGATTTATGGGCGTTGACAGCGATCATCCGTCGCTCCGCCTGGCGGGAGCGGCGAATTCCTTGGAACCGGGTCCGATCAGGCGCGAAGAAGGCCGATCGGGAAGGCCGGCTCTGAATTCAGCATCGAGAACGCGCCTCGCTCGGCCGGGTCGCATCGCAACCCGGCCGATGCTCGTTCTAGATACGCTTGCCTGTCGCCGCGTCGAACAGATGCGTGACGCTGGTATCCGGCGTAATGCCGATCGTTTCGCCGGGCTTGGCCAAGATGCGCTCGCGGAAGATGCAGGTCAGATCCTGCCCGCCGCAGCGGACGACGACCTGCGTCTCCGAACCCATCGGCTCGACGACCGCGACCTCGGCCTTCAGGCCATTGGGATCGAGCCGGAAGTGCTCAGGGCGGATACCCAGCACCGCAGCTTGCCCGTCGGAGCCGATCGGGTGCTTGCCAATGGGCCAGACCGTGCCACCTTCGGTCTCGAAGCCGTTGCCGACGATCTTGCCCTTGAGCAGGTTCATCGAGGGCGAGCCGATGAAGGCGGCGACGAAGAGATTGGCCGGGTTGTCGTAGAGATCGAGCGGCGCGCCCATCTGCTCGACGATGCCGTCATGCATCACGACGATCTTGTCGGCCATGGTCATGGCCTCGATCTGATCGTGCGTGACATAGACCGTCGTGGTCTTCAGGCGCTGGTGCAGCTCCTTGATCTCGGTGCGCATCTGCACGCGGAGCTTGGCGTCGAGGTTCGAGAGCGGCTCGTCGAACAGGAAGACCTGCGGATCGCGCACGATGGCGCGGCCCATGGCGACGCGCTGGCGCTGGCCGCCGGAGAGCTGGCGCGGATAGCGGTCGAGCAGCTTGGTCAGGCCCAGGATCTGGGCCGCCTTGTTGACGCGCTCGTCGATCTCGCTCTTCGGCGCCTTCCTGAGCTTCATCGAGAAGGCCATGTTGTCGGCGACCGTCATATGCGGATAGAGCGCATAGTTCTGGAATACCATGGCGATGTCGCGCTCCTTGGGCGGAACGTCGTTCACCACGCGCGGGCCGATCTTGATCTCGCCGCCCGAGATGTTCTCGAGCCCCGCGATCATGCGCAGCAATGTCGACTTCCCGCAGCCGGACGGGCCGACCAGAATGACGAACTCGCCGTCGTTGATGTCGATATCGACGCCGTGGATGACCTGCGTCGACCCGTAGGCCTTGCGCACATCGGCGATCTGGACTGAGGCCATGCCGTCCTTCCCTGCTTTCCGTTCCCTGGTCGCTCCGCCCGTCATGCAGGCGGCTCACGACCACAATCGGTTTCTTGTGACCGAATGATGAAAGCGGATATCGCCCGATCCCGGCGATTGTCTCCGTTCCAATCTGCGATAAAGTCATACGATAGAAGCGGGCCTGTCAAGCACCGCCACAACCTCCGGGATGCCGCAATTTCAGGCTGGCCGGAAGTGCCTGAGGGAGGGGCATCAGCGATGCGGGTACGCGATTTCTCGCGGCCGACGACGCTCAATCCGGACCGGCTTTTCGGCCAGGTCGCCCAGAAGCTCGCCGTCGCGGTCATCACCGGCCGCGTCCGGGCAGGCGAGGTCCTGCCGAACGAGGATGACCTGCGCTCGGAAATCTCTGTCTCGCGCACGGCCTATCGCGAGGCCGTCAAGATCCTGACGGCGAAAGGACTGGTCGAGGCGCGCCCGAAGAGCGGCACGCGGGCCGCGCCGCGCGAGCGCTGGAACCTGCTCGACCCCGACGTCCTGTCCTGGCATTTCGAGGCCGATCCCAACGAGAAATTCATCCGCGATCTCTTCGAGTTGCGCCGCTTCGTCGAGCCCAGCGCGGCGCGCCTTGCGGCGCAGCGCCGGACCTCGACCGATATCGCCCGTATCGAGGCGGCCTATCGCGGCATGGCCGACGGCGCGCCTTACGCCGAGAACACGATCCGGGCCGACCTCGCCTTCCACGAAGCGATCTTCTCCGCCTGCCAGAACGCCGCGCTGCAATGCCTCTCCAGCGCCGTCATCGCGACGCTGCAATGGTCCTTATTGCTCAAGACCGGCGACGAGGCCGCCTATGTCGAATCCCTGCCCGATCACGAGCACGTGTTGCTCGCCATCATCGATCGCGACGGCGACCTCGCCTCGGCGCGCATGGCCGGCCTCGTCATCGACAGCCTGAACACGACGCTGGCTTCGCTCGGCACGCATGTCGCCACGGAGACGGGGAAAATCGCCAGAATAAAGCATACTAAATGAGCGCCTCGCTCATCGGCGGGACGTGATCGGATAGCGCTCATGCGACGACCGGGCTATGCCGTTCCGGCAGGCCGCGCCATTCCATTTTAATCGATTCAGACCACCCGCATCAACGACCTTCGCCACCACAGACGGACAGCCCGACAATGACAGCCTCGACCAAGCCCGAAATCGTCCAGACCGGCCCGCTGATGGCCTATGCGGCCGACCAGCTCAAGGCCCGCTTCACCGTCCATGAATTGTGGAAGGCGGCCGATCGCGCCGCCCTGCTGCGCGAGGTCTCCGGCCGCGTGCGCGGCGTCGCCGCCGGTGGTGGCCATAACCGGGTCGATGGCGCGCTGTTCGACGCTCTGCCGAAGCTCGAGGTCATCTCCAGCTTCGGCGTCGGCTACGACCATGTCGACGCGGCTGAAGCCGGCAAACGCGGCCTCGTCGTCACCAACACGCCCGACGTCCTGACCGACGAGGTCGCCGATCTCGCGCTCGGCCTGCTGATCGCCACCGTCCGCCAGCTGCCGCAGGTCGACCGCTATCTACGGGAGGGTCAATGGCTCAAGGGCAATTACCCGCTCACCACCTCGCTGCGCGGCCGCAAGGTCGGCATCGTCGGCCTCGGCCGCATCGGCAAGGCGGTGGCGCAACGCGTCGAGGCCTTCGGCCTGCCGGTCGTCTATCACGGCCGCTCGCGCCAGCCCGACGTGTCCTATCCCTACTATCCCTCGCTGGTCGACATGGCCGCCGATGTCGACACGCTGATCTCGGTCGCGCCGGGCGGCGCCTCGACCCATCACATCATCAATGCCGAGGTGCTGAAGGCGCTGGGCCCCAACGGCATCCTGGTCAATGTCGGCCGCGGCACCGTCGTCGACGAGCAGGCGCTGATCAAGGCACTCAAGGACAGGACCATCCTCTCCGCCGGCCTCGACGTCTTCGAGGACGAGCCGCGCGTGCCGGCAGAGCTGATCGCGATCGAGCATGCCGTGCTGCTGCCCCATGTCGGCTCTGCCTCGGTTCATACCCGCGAGGCGATGGGCCAGCTTCTGGTCGACAACCTGGTTTCATGGTTCGATGGCAAGGGCCCGCTGACGCCGGTGTCGGAGACTCCATGGAAAAAGGCCTGATCCACCGGCTTCTGCCGCTGTTGATCCTCGCCGCCGGCGCCCTGCCGGCGGCCGCCCAGACGGCGCCGTTGCCGCGCGGCGCCGACAAGGCACCCGAAGCAATCCGCCGCTGGCTCGGCGCCTGGGAGCTTGCAACGGCCGATGCCTCGCGAAGCTGCACCGTCACGCTCGGCGCGGAAGCTGCAGGCAACCGGCGTGAGTTGCGCTTCCCGGCCACCTGCCGCCGCGCCTTGCCGATCCTCGATACCGCCGCATCCTGGACGCTGAACGGCGCAGGGCAGCCGCAGTTCATGGATGCAGGCGGCAAGGAGGTCATCGCCTTCCAGGGCGGATCGCCCGAGGCCGGCCTCAACGGCAAGGGCAGTGACGGCAAGCCCTACAAGCTGTCGTCGGGAGCCCATCCGCGCGTCTCACCGCAGGTTGCGCAGAGCTCCGCCGGGACGGCGGCCCAACGCATCACGCAAGTCGACCCCGCGACCGCGCCAGCAGCTTCTTCGTTGCCCGGCCGTTATGTCGTAATGCGCCAGCAGAACCGCGAGGCCTGCCGCCTCGTCCTGTCGCCTGCCTCTGCCGATGGCCGCCAGCCAGCTGCTTTCGAAGGGCTCTGCCCGGATACCGGCCTGACCATCTTCGACCCCGTCGGCTGGCGTTATGCCGACGGCCGCCTGACGCTCGTCGCGCGCCGAGGCCACGGCACCGACCTCGTCTTCGAGAACGGCCAGTGGCGCAAGGACCCCGCGGTTGGCGCCCCGCTTCTGATGCGCAAGCTCGCGCCGTAGCGTGCATGGCCGGGCTGGCCGGCCGTGCAGCGTGGAGTTCTATTCGGCAGCAGCCGCCGGGCTCAGTACCCCCCGGCGGATCTGGTCTTCCTCGATCGATTCGAAGAGCGCGCGGAAATTGCCCTCGCCGAAGCCATCATCGCCCTTGCGCTGGATGAACTCGAAGAAGATCGGTCCGACCACCGTGGCCGAGAAGATCTGCAGCAGCACCTTGCTCATCCGGCCCTGTTTCTCGCCGAGCGCGACCGCGCCCTCGCCGTCGATCAGGATGCCGTTGGCCTTGAGCCGCTCGACCGGCTCGCCATGGTTCGGCACGCGGGCATCGACCTTCTCGTAATAGGTCGCGGGCGGCGAGGGCATGAACGGCAGACCGTTGCCGCGCAGGGCCTCGACGCTGGCATAGATGTCGCGCGAGCCCATCGCGACATGCTGGATGCCCTCGCCCTTGTACTGGCGCAGGTACTCCTCGATCTGGCTCTTGTCGTCGAGCGACTCGTTGATGGGTATGCGGATCTTGCCGCAGGGCGAGGTCAGCGCGCGCGAGATCAGGCCGGTCAGCTTGCCCTCGATGTTGAAGAAGCGGATCTCGCGGAAATTGAACAGGTTGCCGTACCAGTCGGCCCAATGGTCCATGCGCCCGCGCATGACATTATGGGTGAGGTGGTCGAGATAATACAGGCCGGCCTGCTCCGGATGCGGGTCGCGCTCGCCGATCCACTCGAAATCGACATCCCAGATCGAGCCCTTCTCGCCGTAGCGGTCGACAAAATAGAGCAGCGAACCGCCGATGCCGCGCACCGCGGGGATCGCGAGCTCGCCCGGTCCGATCGCGCTTTCATAGGGCTCGGCGCCGAGCGACACGGCCCGCTCGAAGGCATGCTTCGCATCGACGACGCGGAAGGCCATCGCGCAGGCGCAGGGGCCATGTGCGGCGGCGAAGGCCTGGGCGAAGGAATCGGGTTCCGCGTTGACGACGAAATTGACGTCGCCCTGCCGGTAGAGCGTCACCTGCTTCGAGCGGTGGCGGGCAACCTTGGTGAAGCCCATCGTCTCGAAGAGAGCGCCGAGCTTCTCCGGTTCGGGATGGGCGTATTCGACGAACTCGAAACCATCCGTGCCCATCGGGTTGGCGGCCGAGATCGCAGGCGGGGCGGCATCGTGCGGAAACGGACCCATGGGCATTCCTCCTGTCTGCTCTTGTCGGGATGGCCGATCATCGCGCAAATGGCAGGCGAATTTCGTGCAAACTTGCCTCCTTTCGAGAACTCGATGCATGATCCGTGCATCATGGATGTTGCAGGCGCATCATATGGCCACGCTCGACGCACTCGACTGGCGTCTCCTCGACGCGCTCCAGAACGACGCCTCCCTGACCAACGCATCCCTGGCCGAGACGGTCGGGCTTTCGGCGAGCCAGGTCTCGCGCCGGCGCCAGCGGCTGGAGCAGGAGGGGGTCATCCGTGGCTACCGCGCAGCGTTGGAGCCTTCCGCCGTCGGCCTCGGCGTCATCGTCTTCATTCATGTCGCGCTCGACACGCATTCGCGCGACAATGCCCGCCGCTTCCGCGATCTCGTGCGATTGACGCCAGCGATCCTCGAGGCCCATGCCCTCACGGGCGAGGCTGATTACCTGCTGAAGGTCGCCGTAGGCGACCTCAAGGCGCTCGCCCGACTGGTCAACGAAATCCTGATGCCACATGAAAGCGTGGCCCGCGTGCGCTCCGAGATCGCGCTGGAAACGCTGAAGGAACCGGGAGTGCTGCCGCTGCCGATGACTTGAGCGCCAAGCTGTGCAAACTGACGCCTTGGTCGCACCGTTTTCATGCCGCTGATCGATCCCGACTGCGCGGCATCACGACCGCCAACAGGAGAAACCTAGATGTTCAATGCCAAATCCCTGCTCGATGCCCTGATCAATGCCGGCAGCCAGGCCGGCACGCAGGCAGGGCAGCAGGGCGGCCTCGGCGGCATGCTCGGCGGACTGGCCGATCAGGTCCAGCGCTCGGGCGGGATCGGCGGCCTGGCCGGACAGATCCTGACCCAGGCGACGCAGGGCCTTGGCGACGCGGCGCGCCAGACCGGCGTGCAACAGGGCGCCGGCGAAGCACTCGGCCGGGTCACCGGCGGCCGGACGCCGGACCAGCTCATCGAGCAGGCCAAGGGCATGTTCACCAGCAACCCGGCGCTGGCCACCGCCGTGCTCGGCGGTCTCGGCGCGCTCGTCTTCGGCACCAGCACGGGCCGCTCGGTCGCCGGCTCCGCAGCCAAGCTCGGCGGCCTCGCCCTGATCGGCGGCCTCGCCTACAAGGCCTACCAGAACTATCAGGCCGGCAAGCCGCTGCTCAACGCAGCCCAGCAGGAAGTACTGCCGGCGCCGGCCGGCACCGGCTTCGAGCCGCAGGCCGCGACCGAGGCCACGGCCCTCGTCTTCATCCGCGCCATGATCGCGGCGGCCGCCGCCGACGGCCATATCGATGCGGAAGAGCGCAGCGCGATCCTCGGTGGCCTGAAGGAAGCCGGCCTCGAACAGGAGGCGCATGCCTGGCTGGCACAGGAGATGGCGAAGCCGGCCTCGATCGACACATTGGTCGAGGCGGCCGAAAGCCCCGAGCTCGCCGCGCAGATCTATACGGCGGCGCGCATCGCCATCAATCCGGACAACGCCGCCGAGAAGGACTTTCTCGCTGGCCTCGCCGGCTCGCTCGGCCTCGATGCCGAACTGGTCGCCAATATCGACGCCGCCGCCAGCGCCGCCAAGGTCTGACAGCCTCGGCCGGCGCCTGATCGCGGCGCCGGCCACCTCGGGCTTTCGCGGAATGCGGAAGCCCGATGTTAAGCATGGCGTTGAAATCACTGCCCGTTTCGACGCCACATGCACCCTCGCTTAGGATTTTCCAGCCGATAACGCCCGCGCCGGTCGAGCCGGTGGCCGGGTTCCGCATCGCGGAAGCCGACCCATGTCTTAGGGAGACGGGTCGAACCATGTCTGTGACCGCGATGATCAGAGCGATGCGGCCGCACCATTGGCTCAAGAACGGCCTCGTCTTCGTCCCCATCCTGCTCAACCACGACGCCTTCGATCCGCACGCGCTTTGGCTCGGCCTGATCGCCTTCGTCGCCTTCAGCCTGATCGCCTCCGCGGTCTATCTCCTGAACGACATCAAGGATGTCGAGGCGGATCGGCGCCACCCGACCAAGCGCAAGCGCCCGCTCGCGGCCGGCGAGATCACGGCGGCACAGGCCTATGCCGCCGTCCCCATCCTGCTCATTGCCGCCTTTTCCATGGTCATGCTCGTCCCGCAGCCGAAGAACTTCCTCCTCGCGCTGCTGGCGTATCTCTTCCTGGCGCTGGCCTATCTGCTCTTCCTCAAGCGCAAGCTTCTGGTCGATGTGCTCGGCCTCGCCGCCATGCACACGCTGCGCATCCTCGCCGGCAATGCCGCCGCCGCCATCGCGATATCGTCCTGGCTGCTGGCCTTCGCGATGTTCCTCTTCCTCAGTTTGGCTCTGGTGAAGCGCTATGCCGAACTGCGCCTGACGCAGGATCAGTCCGGGCTGAAAAAGGCGGGGCGCGGCTATCAGGCCGAGGATATCGAGGCGTTGTCGCAGCTCGGCATGGCCTCGGGCTGCACCTGCGCGCTCATCATGGCGCTCTATGTCGACAGCGCCAACGTGAAGCAGCTCTACAGCCAGCCCAAGCTGATCTGGCTGATCTGCCCGATCGTCCTCTACCAGATGGCACGGATCTGGTTCCTGGCCCGCCGCGGCGATATGCCGGATGATCCGCTGGTCTTCATGATCCGTGACTGGCGCAGCCAGTTCATGGGGCTGCTCGTGGTCCTGATCATGGTCGCTGCGACCTTCCTGCCGTGACCGCGCCCTTGACCGATTACCGATCCTGGGGCGGACTTGCGGCCCGCGGCAGCACAATCCTCGACGCCCGCGACTGGCTCGACGCGCCTCACCGCCCGCGCCGCCCGCTCCTCGCCTATGGCAACGGCCGCTCCTATGGCGATTCCTGCCTGAACGACGGCGGCACGCTGATCGATGCACGCAGTCTCGACGACATCCTCGCCTTCGATCGCGAGACAGGCCTCATCACCTGCGGCGCCGGCCTCATGCTCGATCGCCTGCTCGAGATCGCCGTGCCGGCCGGCTGGTTTCCGCCGGTCACGCCCGGCACTGCCTTCGTCACCGTCGGCGGCGCGCTCGCCAACGACGTTCACGGCAAGAACCACCACGGCGCCGGCACCTTCGGCTGTCATGTTCGCGCCTTCGAACTGGCACGCTCGGACGGTCAGCACCTGATCTGCGCCCCCGATCTCAATGCCGAGCTCTTCGCCGCGACAATCGGCGGCTTCGGCCTGACCGGGCTCGTGACGCAGGTGACGCTACAGCTCATGCCGATAGCATCGGCCGAAATGGCGCAGGAGGTCCTGCCCTTCGACAATCTGGCACGCTTCTTCGAGATCGCCGCCGCCTCCGACGCCACGCATGACTACACCGTCGCCTGGATCGACTCGCTCGCCAGCGGCCGTCATTTCGGCCGTGGCGTCTTCTTCCGGGCCAATCATGCCCCCGCATCCGACGAGCCGCCGCCGCGGATGGCACGCTCGCTGCCGTTCCCGCTGAAGCCACCCTTCCCGCTGATCAACCGCGTGACACTCGGAGCCTTCAACTGGCTCTACCGCAACAGCCAGCCGCAGGGCGGCAGCGAGCGCCGCGTCCCCTATAGGCCGTTCTTCTATCCGCTCGACCGCATCCACGACTGGAACCGCGCCTATGGCCCGAAGGGCCTGCGGCAGTTCCAATGTGCCGTCCCGCGCGACGGTGCGCCCGAGACCGTGGCCGAGATGCTCAGGCAGACGCTCGCCGCGGGCGAAGCCTCCTTCCTGACGGTGCTGAAGCTCTTCGGCGACAAGCCCTCACCCGGCCTGATGTCCTTCCCCATGCCGGGCGCGACGCTGACGCTGGACTTCCCCAATCGCGGCGAGCGAACCGAACGATTGCTCGCCCGGCTCGACAGCCTCGCCATTGCCGCCGGCGGACGGGTCAATCCCTACAAGGATGCCCGCATGTCATCAGCGACCTTCGCGGCCTCCTTTCCGCGCTGGCGCGACTTCGCAGCTCATATCGACCCGGGCTTTTCCTCCGATTTATGGCGGCGGGTCACGACGCGGTAGGATCGGCCTGCGACATCACAGCCCGGTGAGGTACGCGCAACAACGGTTTCCCGGCAGATGGCCGGCTGCTAGCAGCGCCTCATGACCGCCCCTCTGAACGATCAGCCGGCACCGGACCGGCTCGCATTCCTTTCGCCGACACGCCGCCAGGCCCTCGCCATCACCTTGTTCTCGTCGCTGGGCGCCATCCCGGCTGAGGCCCGGCAGCCGCCGCGCTTCTCGGGGCCAAGCTCGCAATTCGTCCAGATCGATCCGCCGGAAGAGGCCGGCTCCCTCGTCCTCACCGATCTCGCCGGCAAGATCCGGCCGCTCTCTGCCTATCGCGGCAAGGCGGTCCTCCTGAATTTCTGGGCAAGCTGGTGCCCGCCCTGTCGGCGCGAATTGCCGATCCTGCGGCGGCTCCAGGCCAGGGCCGCCCGCGAGCCCTTCGTCGTCGTCCCGGTCTCGCTCGACAAGTCCGTGGCGACCCTGAAGGCCTATCTCGACAGGCTCGGCCTTGCCGACCTCAAGACTTTCATCGATGCCGAGGGGATAGTGGCCTCGGGCCCGAAATCGGCGAAGCCCACGCCCTTCCCGCTCTATGGCATGCCGATGACCTATCTGCTCGACCGCGAGGCGCGCAGCGTCGGCTATCTCGTCGGCGAAGCGGATTGGACGAGCCCGGAGGGGCTGGAATTGCTGCGCTTCTATGGGCGGGCCGCGGGCTGATCGCACCGTGTTCTGGAGCGGCTCCAACCACCCCGAAAAATTCTCACGTCACCTTTGAACCCGTTTGCCGCGGCCTGCGACCAATGAGCATGAAGAGCGAAACCTTCGCTCTCGCAGAGATTGGGAGACGAGCATGACGACGTTCCGCAAGACCGTGACCGCGACCCTCGCGGCCCTCACCCTGGCCACCACCTTCGCGGCTTCCGGCGCCGAGGCGCGCCCGCGCTGGGGTTATGGCTACGGCCACCGGGGCTGGGGTGTCGGAGCGGGCGTGGTCGGCGCACTCGCCGCGGGCGCCATCATCGCCGGCGCCACCCGCCCCGCCTATGGCTACGGCTACTACGCCGCCCCCGTCCGCTCCTGCGACATGGTCGAACGCTTCGACCGCTGGGGCAACGTCATCGGCTACCGCCGGGTGTGCGGCTACTACTGAGCTTTTCTGGAAGACTCCTGTTTCGAGACCCCTGACTCAAAAGGCCGGCTTACGCCGGCCTCTTTTTTGTTGGCGGTCACTCGGATCGCCAACTGCGGATCGTTCCCGGCCAGAACCACCTTTGTCATTCCGGGGCTTCGCCTAGCGAAGAACCCGGAACCCACGACTGGGTGAGCGGCTCGCAACGCGTCTTGAATGTCTCACTCGATCGTGGTTTCCGGGTTCGCGCCTGCGGCGCGCCCCGGAATGACAAGCGTGAAGCTTGAGGCCGCTGCAACCAGCGCCCGCATCACCTAGCCCTTGCCGACCGCGACCTTGCGCAGGTAGCCGGTGACGATGCCGGTGACGCCGCCCGACAGCACAGCTTCGAAGGCCGCGAGGAACTGGTCGCACTGCTCGCGCGTGACGATCAATGGCGGCTCCAGCCGGATGACGTTGCGGTTGTACTCGGTGAAGGCGACGAGCACGTCGTGCTCCTTCAGCAGGAGCGCGCCGACGAAGCCGCAGAGCGAGCCCTTCAGCTTGTCGTCGAGCAGCGCGACCATGTGCTTCAGTCCGAAGGGCATGGTCTCGCTGATGTCCTGGAACTCGACGCCGATCATCAGGCCGCGCCCGCGGATTTCCTTGAGCAGGCTCGGATACTTGGCGCGCAGGCCGTTCAGCTTCTCGATCAGGTAGTCGCCCTGGCGCTGGGCATTGCCCATCAGATCCTCGTCATAGAGGACGTTGAGGGCCTCGATCGACGAGACGCAGGCCTCGCCCATGCCGCCGAAGGTCGCCTGCGCATGGATCAGCGCGCTCTTCGGCTTGCCATAGGCTTTCATGTAGATCTCGCGACGGGCGATCATCGCCCCCATCGCCGCCTTCGAACCGCCGAGCGCCTTGGCCAGCGCGGTGACGTCAGGCACCACGCCGTCGCGCTCGAAGGCGAAGAACTGGCCGGTGCGGCCGAGCCCGCACTGCACCTCGTCGGCAACCCAGAGCACGCCATGCTTGTCGCAGAGCGCACGCAGTTCGCGCCAGAAGCCCTCGGGCGCCTCGACGATGCCACCACCGCCCTGGATCGTCTCCATCACGACGATGCCGATCGAGGGATCGCTCTCCAGCGCCTGCCGGGCCGCGTTGATGTCGCCAAACGGCACCTTGACCCGGTTCTCGACCAGCTTGAACTGCGACTGGTAGAGCGTCGAATCCGTGACCGAGAGCACGCCCTTGGTCTTGCCGTGGAACGAGTTCGCGGCGTGCAGGATCTTGGACTTGTCCGGGCCCTGCGCCTGCTCGGCGACCTTCAGCGCCGCCTCCATCGCCTCCGAGCCGGTCGAGCCGAGGAAGACCATGTCGAGATCGCCTGGCGCGATGGTGGCGAGGTTCTTGGCCAGCGCGGAGGCATATTGCGACATGAAGGCCATGCAGATTTCATGGCGGTTCTCGTCCTGGAACTTCTGCCGGGCCGCGACGATGCGCGGATGGTTGTGGCCGAAGGCGACCGAGCAGAAACCGCCGAAGAAATCGAGGATCTTGCGGCCATCCTTGGTGATGTAGTGCATCCCCTCGGCACGGTCGACGAGGATCTTGTCGAAGCCGAGCAGCTTCAGGAAGTGAAGCTGGCCGGGATTGATATGGGCTGCGAAGAGCTCCTTTACCTGCGCGGCATCGAGCTGCTTGGCAGCTTCCACGCTGATGAGCTGCGGCCGGGCATTGGTCAAGGCGACGTCCTCGTTCTTGAAGGCGGGCATGCTCATGCGGCGAGGCTCCTCTCAGCCTGTTTCGGGCCATCCTTGGCCTTGCGATACTCGGTATAGGCGGCGAGCAGCATGTCCTCGTCGCGGTATTGCGGCGCCCAGCCGAGCTCGCGCTTGGCCTTGGAGGTGTCGAGGATGCAGATCTCGTCGGCGATCTTGTACTGCTCGGGATCCATGATCGGCAGGTTGATCGCGTCCAGCGTATCGAGCGTCAGCTTCACCAGCGAGGCCGGCGTCGGCAGCAGGATCGACTTGGAACCTGCATGCTTGATCAGGTCGCCGAGCAGCTTGCGCACCGGCGGCGGATCGTCGGAGCCGAGATTATAGGCCTCGTTCGGGAAGCCCGCCTTCCAGGCAGCGACGCAGGCGCTGGCGCAGTCGAAGACCGAGATGAACTGGTAGGGGTTCTTGCCCGAGCCGATCATCGGCACCGGCAGGTTCATGTCGATCAGCTTGAACAGCTTGACGAGGATGCCGAGACGGCCCGGCCCGATGATCAGGCGCGGCCGGAAGATCGGAATGCGGAAGCCCTTGGCGCGATATTCGTCGGCAAGGCGCTCGGTCGCGAGCTTGCTCTCCCCGTATTCGCCGAGCGGATGGGCCGGATGCGTCTCGTCCTGCGGCACCGTCACCGAATGGCCGTAGATCATGTCGGTGGTGAAATGGACGAGCCGGTTGGCGCCGTTCTTCTCCATCCACGACAGGATGTTCTGCGTGCCGTGATAGTTCACCGGCCAGAAGAATTCGTGCCGCTCGGCCCGCGTCACGATCGGCGACAACATCTTGGCCGAGAGATTGTAGACGAGGTCCTCAGGCGAAAGCGGGATTGCGTCCACGCTCTCGGCCTTGGTCACGTCGACCGTCAGGAACGGCACCTTGGCGTAATGCGCGTGGCTGCTCTGGTGGATGTCGGCAACCAGAACCTCCTCGCCCATGGCGGAGAGATCCGCCGCCAGATGCGAGCCGACGAAGCCGTCGCCGCCGATGATGATGTGCTTCATCGTATCACCTCCGGTCGACAGGCAGGCGGGGATGGCGGTTGCGCACTGGCACGGGCACCGGCTGCGGCGCCACCGGCGGCTCGAACAGGGCGCCGAGGCGCAGGAACAGGCGTACGATCAGGTCCATGATCTCCCTCAGCTTTGTGCAATGAAGATGGTGCCCAGCACGATGAAGCCGATGCCAGCGATACGCATCGCGCTCAGATCCTCGTGGAAGACGAAATAGGCGTAAGCCGCGACCACGACATAGGCGAGGCTCAGGAACGGGTAGGCGTAGCTGATCTGCACCTTGGAGAGCACGATCAGGTGCGAGGCCATGCTGATCACGAAGGTGCACAGGCCCGCGAAGACGAAGGGGTTGAAGACGACGCGGAAGACCGTGGCGATCAGCCCGTCGCCGGCGACATCAAGCGAACCGACACCGGTCATGCCGCGCTTCAGCATCAATTGCGCGGCGGCGTTGGTCAGCACCGTGAACAGGATCAGGGGCAGATAGGTGTTCATGGTGGCGCTTGCCGGCTCCGCTTGGCTTCGTCGCCACCGGAATGCAGCCGAAAATACTTCAAATGCCTTAGGGGCCGGCGCCGACTTGCTTCTAGCGTTAAGGCTCTGCTGACGGGATCGCAGAAAATCGCCGGCGCTTCTTCAGGTATCGCTCAGCTCTCATGGTGTCCGCGCCGGATGCGCCTGACAGCCAACCAGACTCCCAGCAGCGCCACCGGCACGAACAGCGCCATCGCGACGCCCGTATCCGGCATAGGCCAGCCGGCCTCCTTCGCGCCCTTGGCGAGATAGCCGAACAGGCTGACGACGTAATAGGCGATGGCCGCGACCGAGAGCCCCTCGACCGTATGCTGCAATCGCAATTGCAGCCGCGTCCGCTCGTTCATCGCAGCGAGGAGGTCGCGGTTTTGCTGCTCCAGCGCGACATCGACGCGGGTGCGCAACAGGTTGGAAGCGCGCCCCAGATTGCGCGAGAGATCGGCCAGGCGCCCGACCAGCATCTGGCAGGTCCGCATCGCCGGCGCCATTCGCCGCGACAGAAACGCCGAGATCGTCGGCCAGCCTTCATGCGGCTCCTCACCGATCGCCGCGAGCCTCTGCTGCACGATATCGCTATAGGCGCGGCTTGCGCCGAAACGGTAGCCGGCGACGGTCGCCTCCGCCTGGAGCCGGGCCGCAAGCGCCGTCATTTCGTCGAGCAGGGCGTTGTCGGCGGCGAGCCCGTCGGTCCGCGTCATCGTGTTGGCGATGCGCACCAGCGCTTCCTCGGTCGACTTGACGAAAGGCGCGATGCGATGGGCTTCCGGCAGGCCGAGCAGGGCGAGCGTCCGATAGGTCTCGATCTCCAGCAGGCGTTGCGCGAGCGCACCCGCCTGCGCCGGCGTCAGCGAGCGATCCCGCACCAGGATGCGCACGAAACCGTCTGCGCAGACCCGGAAATCCGTCGCTGCCATGGCCGCGCCGCCATCGACCGCGACCACGGCGAGGCTGGAGGCATCGAACAGCCGGTCGAAAGCCTCGGTCGGGCGCTCGACGACCAAGTGCAGATCGACCGAGACGAGATGCGGCCCCGGTTGCGGCAATTCGAGCATCGGCTGCGGCAGCATCGTGGGCGGCGGCTCGAAGGGTTGGCCGCCATTCGCCGGCAGCTCCCAGCTATAGGTGGTGAACTCGCTATGCTGTTCCCAGCGCAGGCCAGTGTCGTTGAGCCGGGCGCGATGATGCTTCGCGTCCTCCGATGGGCCGGCGACGCCGCGCTCGGCACAGAAGCGCGCCAGCGCCGCGCGATCCGCCGCGGCCTGCGCGGCATCGGTCAGGAAGGCGAAATGCAGGACGCGGCTCGGCGTCGCCATCGGTGCGAAAGGCCGCGCATGCACCTCGCCCAGGATCAGGCCGCGATCGGGATGGGCGACCAGCCGCGACGGCGCCGGCTGCGGCACCTGAATCGCATTCGCATGACGCGCGTCTTCCATCGCCGCCCCCGCCTGGACGAAGCCAGCTTGCCTTAGGTCCTCCCATGCGCCAACACGCTGCGACGTCGCAGGGCCGGGCGCTGCTGCCATGGCCTGTCGCGCCGGGCCCGGATGCTGACCACGATCAAGCTCGGCGAGCCATCCCATGCCCCTTCCCAATCGCGTCAGACCCGATGGCACGCTCTTCGCCGATCCGGCGCGTGGCACCTTCTACGGCAATCGCGGCGGCCGCTTTCACGATCCGTCGACGCATGAGGTGCCCAGCCGGCTTCAGGCCACGCATCACTGGCTTTGCTGCGTCCTCTCGTTCAAGGGCCGGAAGCGCAAGGTCTGGGGCCGCGGCTATACCGAGCTGTTCTTCTGCGACGAGGTGACGGCGCTCGCGGCGGGACACCGTCCCTGCATGGAATGCCGGCGTCAGGACGCGCTCGCCTATCGCGATGCGCTGGTGCGGGGCCTTGGGCTTCCCGAGACACCGCTCTTTCCCGAGATCGACCGCATCCTCGATACTGATCGCCGTGACGGCCGGCTGAAACGCACGCACCGGCTGGCCGCTGAACAGCTGCCGGATGGCGCGATGCTGCGATCAGATGACGGAACAGCATTCCTGGCGCTGCGTGGCACCTCCGCCTTGCTCTGGTCGCCCGGTGGCTATGTCGAGCAACGGAGACGCCCGACGGGCACCGTGACCGTGCTCACGCCTCCCGCCACGCTCGCGGCGCTGGAACACGGCTATCGCCCGCGATGGCATCCGAGCGCGGAGGCTTTCAGATAGGTCTGACAGCCCGCGGACAGGAACATTACCCCTTCGAACAGCGTTGCCGCAGCAGCATCGATCCAACGAGGGGCTGCATATGCGTTCCATCATTCTGTGGCTTGTAGGCGTTCCGATTCCGATCATCATCCTGCTGTGGTTTTTCATGAAGTAGCGTGCGATTGCGTTGCGTAACCGAAGGCCGGGCCGCGCCCGGCCTTTTCGTTTGGGTACGCTTCCCGCCATGAACTGACAGGCGATCATGCTTTCCCGACATGACCCCGCCATCGTAACTACGCAACGGCTCCCCTATATGCCGCCCATGTCAGACACGACCTCGCCGATCATCTCGGTCTCCAGCCTCTCGAAGACCTACGCCTCCGGCTTCAGCGCACTGAAATCCGTCGACCTCGCCATCAGGCGCGGCGAGATCTTCGCCCTGCTCGGCCCCAACGGCGCCGGCAAGACGACGCTGATCAGCATCATCTGCGGGCTCGTCCGGCCGAGCACCGGAACGGTCACCGCCGATGGTCACGACATCCTCAGGGACTATCGCGCCGCTCGCGCGGCCATCGGCCTCGTGCCGCAGGAGCTGACGACCGATGCCTTCGAGACGGTGTGGTCGACCGTGAATTTCAGCCGCGGCCTCTTCGGCAAGCCGCGCGATCCCACCCTGATCGAGCGCATCCTGAAAGACCTCTCGCTCTGGGAGAAGAAGGACAGCCAGATCCGCATGCTCTCCGGCGGCATGAAGCGGCGCGTCATGATCGCCAAGGCACTCTCGCACGAGCCACGCATCCTCTTCCTCGACGAGCCGACCGCCGGCGTCGATGTCGAGCTGCGGCAGGACATGTGGCGGATGGTGCGGCGGCTGCGCGACGAGGGCGTCACCATCATCCTGACCACCCACTATATCGAGGAGGCCGAGGAGATGGCCGACCGCGTCGGCGTCATCTCCAAGGGTGAGATCATCCTGGTCGAGGAGAAGGCCGAGCTGATGCGCAAGCTCGGCAAGAAGCAGCTTTCGCTCCAGCTTCAGCAGCCGATCGCGGCCGTGCCGGAGGCGCTGGCGAGCTTCGACCTCAAGCTGTCGGCGGCCGGCGACGAGATCGTCTACACCTACGACACCCAGGCCGAGCGCACCGGCATCACCACCTTGCTGCAAGGCCTGGCCGAGGCCGGCATCCGCTTCCGCGACCTCAGCACCAGCCAGAGCTCGCTGGAGGACATCTTCGTCAGCCTGGTCAAGGAGCGCCGCTGATGACCGGCCTGAACCTGCACGCCATCGCCGCGATCTACCGCTTCGAGATGGCTCGGACCTGGCGCACCCCGCTCCAGAGCATCGTCTCGCCCGTGCTTTCGACCTCGCTCTATTTCATCGTCTTCGGCGGCGCGATCGGCTCGCGCATGCAATCGGTCGAAGGCGTACCTTATGGCGCCTTTATCGTGCCCGGCCTGATCATGCTCTCGCTCCTGACGCAGAGCATCGCCAACGCCTCCTTCGCGATCTATTTCCCGAAATTCACCGGCACGATCTACGAGTTGCTCTCCGCCCCCGTCGCCTGGTGGGAGGCGGTGATCGCCTATGTCGGCGCCGCCGCGACCAAGTCGATCCTGCTCGGCCTGATCATCCTGGCGACGGCCGCCTTCTTCGTGCCACTGCGGATCGAGCACCCCGTGATGATGCTGTTCTTCCTCGTGCTGACGGCGACGACCTTCAGCCTGTTCGGCTTCATCATTGGCATCTGGGCCGACGGCTTCGAGAAATTGCAGGTCATCCCGCTGCTGATCGTCACCCCGCTCGCCTTTCTCGGCGGCTCCTTCTACTCGATCTCGATGCTGCCGCCCTTCTGGCAGACCGTGACGCTGTTCAACCCCGTCGTCTACCTCATCAGCGGCTTCCGCTGGAGCTTCTACGGGCTCGCCGATGTCAGCCTGGGCGTCAGCCTCGGCATGACGCTGTTCTTCCTTGCCGCCTGCATCGCCACCGTCGGCTGGATCTTCAAGACGGGGTATCGGCTAAAGAACTGAGCCCCCCTGTCATTCCGGGGCGGCCCGCAGGGCCGAACCCGGAACCCACGACCGGGTGATACCTCTTGGTTCTCCGTTGAACCGATCGATCGAAAACAGCAAATGCTCACCCGGTCGTGGGTTCCGGGTTCTTCGCTGGCGCGAAGCCCCGGAATGACAAGCGGGACAGCGTCAACCAATTGACTTCCGCCCCCCTTCCGTCTTGATGCGCGCCATGACCGATCTTTCGACCCTCGAAGCGTCCGCGGCCTCCGCCGCGCCGCATGCGCGCCGGCGCACCTTCGCCATCATCTCGCACCCGGACGCGGGCAAGACGACGCTGACCGAGAAGCTGCTCTATTTCGGCGGCGCCATTCAGCTCGCCGGCGAAGTCCGCGCCAAGCAGGGCCGTCGCCAGACCTCCTCGGACTGGATGAAGATCGAGCGCCAGCGCGGCATCTCGGTCGTCACCTCGGTGATGACCTTCGAATATGGCGGCCACGTCTTCAACCTGCTGGACACGCCCGGCCACGAGGACTTCTCGGAAGACACCTACCGGACGCTGACCGCGGTCGACGCCGCCGTCATGGTGATCGACGCCGCCAAGGGTATCGAGGACCGCACCAAGAAGCTGTTCGAGGTCTGCCGTCTCCGGGACATCCCGATCGTCACCTTCATCAACAAGGTCGACCGCGAGACGCGCGATCCCTTCGACCTGATCAACGAGATCGAGACGACGCTGGCGCTCGACGTGGCGCCGATGACCTGGCCGGTCGGCCGGGGCCGCGAATTCGTCGGCACCTACGATCTCAAGGCCAACACCTTCCGCCGCAACCAGAAGGGTGACGAGCGCGCCGAGGACCGCCAGGTCTCCGGCTGGGACGATCCGCTCTTCGACGAATTGCTGCCGCACGGCGCCGCCGAGACCTGGCGCGAGGAGGTCTTCCTCGCGGCCGAAGGCCTGAAGCCCTTCGATCTCCAGGCCTTCCGCGAGGGCCATCTGACCCCGCTCTATTTCGGCGCGGCCTTGCGCGACTATGGCGTGCGCGACCTGATCGATGCGCTGGGTCGCTATGCCCCGAGCCCGCGCGCGCAACCTTCCGACAAGCGCCTGATCGAGGCGGACGAGCCGAAGATGACCGGCTTCGTCTTCAAGATTCAGGCGAACATGGACCCGAACCACCGCGACCGCATCGCCTTCATGCGCATCTGCTCGGGCAAGCTCTCCCGCGGCATGAAGGCCAAGCTCGTTCGCACCGGCAAGCCGATGCCGCTCAACGCGCCGCAATTCTTCTTCGCCCGCGACCGCTCGATCGCCGAGGAAGCCTTCGCCGGCGACATCGTCGGCCTGCCGAACCATGGCACTTTGCGCATCGGCGACACGCTGACCGAGGGCGAAGACATCGTCTTCAAGGGCGTGCCGAGCTTCGCCCCGGAAATCCTGCGCCGCGTCAAGCTCAAGGATGCGATGAAGGCCAAGAAGCTGCGCGAGGCCCTGCAGCAGATGGCCGAGGAAGGCGTCGTCCAGCTCTTCCTGCCGCATGACGGCGCGCCCGCCATCGTCGGCGTCGTCGGCGCCCTCCAGCTCGACGTGCTCAAGGAGCGCATGGACGTCGAATACTCGCTCCCCGTCGATTTCGAGCCCTGCCAGTTCGCAATCGCCCGCTGGGTCTCGTCGGACGACAAGGCGGCGCTGGAGAAATTCGTCGGCCTCAAGCCATCGGCCATGGCGGACGATCTCGACGGCGACCCAGTCTTCATGGCGTCCAGCCAGTTCACGCTGAAATACGATGCCGAGCGCGCGCCCGACATCACCTTCTCGGACGTGAAGGACTACCAGAAGGTCACGAAGGGCTGATCGGCAGCCGTGACCTGAAAGCCACAGCCAGCGGCAGCCGCCCCCGCGGTTGATCCGGATCAATTCGCATCGCTCGAAACAGGCGCTGATGGAGCCATGGGCTGGAGCTGCCGACAGGTAGCCCGGCTTACCACTCCAGGGGCTGCCTCCATGACGTTTCGTTCGACCATACTTTCCCTCGCCGCCGCGCTGCTCGGCGCCACCGCCTTGACCGGCGCGCAGGCCGCCGACCTGCCTTCGACCAAGGTGGCCCCGATTGCGCCTGTCATGACGCAGTGGAGCCCGTGGATGATCCGCGGCCGCGCGCTGTTCGTCATCCCGCAGGAAAAGGCCAGCCTGAACATCGGCGGCGCGCCGATCGTCGGCGGCAAGGTCGACATCTCCAACTCGGTCGTGCCCGAGCTCGACATCACCTATTTCTTCACGAAGAACATCGCAGCCGAGCTGATCCTCGGCGTCACCCCGCATAACGTGAAGGGCGCGGGCAGCCTTGCCGGCGCCCGCATCGGCTCGGCCTGGCTGCTGCCGCCGACCCTGATGCTGCAGTACCACTTCACCGATCTCGGCGCGTTCAAGCCCTATGTCGGCGCGGGCGTGAACTACACTGTGTTCTTCAACGAGAAGGCCAAGGGCGGCTTCACCGATTTCGACCTGAAGGACTCGTTCGGCTTCGCCCTGCAAGCCGGCTTCGACTACATGATCGACCGGCACTGGGGCTTCAACTTCGACGTCAAGAAGCTCTTCCTGGAGCCGAAGGTGAAAGTGAACAACGGCCTCGTCGCCGGCAAGGTCAAGATCGACCCCTGGCTGATCGCCGCAGGCGTGACCTATCGCTTCTGATTCTCAACCCTCTCGAAATGACGAAGGGAGCGGCTCGCCGCTCCCTTTTGCATGAGAGCGCGGCCTCAGTGTTCGGCAAATCCCAGCGGGATCGCCGAGGTCGATTTCAGCTCCTCCATCGCGAACATCGAGGTCACGTCGCTGAGGTCGATGCGCGAGATCAGCTTCTTGTAGAGCGCGTCATAGGCCGCGATGTCGGAGACGCAGGCCTTGAGCAGGTAGTCGATCTCACCACTCATCCGGTAGAAATCGACGATCTCCGGCAGGTCCTGCACGGCGGCATGGAAGCGCTCCAGCCATTCCATCGAGTGCCGCGCCGTTCTGACCGCGATGAAGACGGTGACGCCGGCCTTGAGTTTCTCGCGGTCGAGCAGGGCGACGCGGCGCTTGATATAGCCGCCCTCCTCCAGCTTCTGCACCCGCCGCCAGCAAGGCGAAGACGACAGCCCCACCGCCTCGGCGAGTTCCGCCAGCGGCAGGCTCGCATCCTCCTGCAATCGCGCCAGGATGCGCAGGTCGAATGCGTCGAGCTTCGCCATCACACTACACCGAATCCAGAATCGGATTGCTTCCCAAAGAAGGAAGGTGAGAAATAATTCCACCTATAATCACATGAAGGGCATCAGATTCCAACCGGGGATGAAAATTCTCCAACTCCGCAAACTGCTGCCCTCAAGCGCGCCCTATCATCGCCGCAGTGATCGAGAGGGGAATGGCATGCAGGGTTTTCTCAGCGAGGAACGGCGTGGGGCCGTGTTGCGCAACCTGCGGACCGATGCGGGCACGCTGACGCGCGACTACCTGACCGCCGCCCGCGAGGTGCTGCAGGAGCTTGTCGCCATGCCCGACCTGATCCAGCGCCTGCCGCTGGAGCGCAAGGCCGGCAGCTACCGCCGCAACCTGCTCGCCGGCAACGAGGCCGTCAGCGTCTGGGCGATCGTCTGGAGTGAAGGCTCGGCCACCTCGATCCACGACCACCATTGTTCCTGCTGTTTCGGCGTGGTCTCCGGCACCGTGACCGAGACCTGGTATCGCGCCATCGACGCCGACCGCGCCGTCCAGACCGAGGAGCAGGAGCGCAAGCCGGGCTACGTCGCCTGCATGCTGCCCTCGGGCCCGAATATCCATCGCATGCGCAATTTCGGGCCGGGCGAAGCGATCTCGATCCACATCTACGGCTTCGACCACGAGGTCCACGCTTCCTCGATCGAGACCGAGTACACCGCCGTCAGCGGCTGATCTCCCCCGCCGGAAACTTTATCCCCGGCCACGCGGCAGCGGCGATGATGCCCTCCTTCTCGGGAGGGCATTTTCATGTCGATGTGCGCCGTCGGAAACTGGATCGGCCTCGACCATGCCCCCGAGCCGGGCCTGGCTGTCAACCGCGAGCGCCTGCTGCGCCTCGCGCCCTCGGCCAATGCGACGATCATCGCCGGCCTCGCCGAGCGCTTCGATGAACTGGCTGGTGACCACGACATCACGACGCCGCGGCGCATCTGCCATTTCCTGGCGCAGGCGGCTCATGAGACCGACGGCTTCCGCACGCTGGAGGAGTATGGCGGTCCCGCCTATTTCATCCGCTACGAGGGCCGGCGCGATCTCGGCAACACCCAGGCCGGCGACGGCATCCGCTATCACGGGCGCGGCATCTTCCAGCTGACCGGGCGCGCGAACTACCGCCGCTTCGGCCAGCTGCTCGGCATCGACCTGGAAACCGAGCCCGAGCAGGCGAAGGAGCCCGAAATCTCGCTGCGCGTCGCCTTCGCCTACTGGGGCGAGCGCGCCATCAATACCGCGGCCGATGCCGACGACAGCGAGCGCGTGACCAAGCTGATCAATGGCGGCCGCAACGGCCTCTCGGAACGGGTGCGCTATCTCGCGAAGGCGAAAGCGATCTGGTTCTGACAAGGCCTGCGCACCCGCATGGGCATGCGCACCGAAGGTTCTGCGCGGCTCTTCCCGAAAAGTTCCATGAGATGCGGGAATGTTCGCTGCATGCCGCAAGCAGACGCATCGCCTTGCGAGACGCACAGCAGCGCCCCATCATCGCATGATGACGACGCCTGCCGACATCAGCACTGATCTCCGCCCGCCGCTCTGGGCGGCGCTCGCCATCGCGATCCTGCCGGTGGTCGCCGCCTCGATCGCCGGCAGCGCTGTTACCGTCCCGCAGATTCCGACCTGGTATGCCGGCCTCGCCAAGCCACCCTTCAATCCACCGAACTGGATCTTCGCACCGGTCTGGACCACGCTCTTCGCGCTCATGGCGCTTGGCGCCTTCCGCATTCTGCGCCGGCCCGTCGGCACGCCCGGCCGCCGGCGCGCGCTGCTGGTCTATCACCTGCAGCTTCTGTTCAATATCGGCTGGTCCTTCGCCTTCTTCGGCGCCAACAGCCCGCTGGCGGGCCTCGCGGTCATCCTGCCGCTGTTGGCCCTGATCGTGGCAACGATCGTGGCCTTCCGGCCGCTGGACCGGCTGGCCTCCAACCTGTTCTGGCCCTATCTCGCCTGGGTCGGCTTCGCGACGCTGCTCAACGCCTCGATCTGGTGGCTGAACCGCTAGGGTTTGCGCTCACCCGATCGAACCCTCGATCACCTTCAGCACGGTCGCGCGCAACTCGGCGATGGTGAAGGGTTTCGCCATCACCTCGGCGACGATCGATTCCAGGCTCTTCGCCCGCTCGCGCTGCTCGGCATAGCCGGTCATCAGCATGATCGTCAGCTCCGGGAACTGCTGCTTGGCGGCGAGCGCCAACGCGATCCCATCCATCAGCGGCATGCGGATATCGGTCAGGAGCAGATCGAAGCGGCCTTGCTCCGCGACCAGGATATCGAGCGCCTCGGCGCCGTCCGACGCCATGAGGCAGCTATGTCCGTCGAGGCCGAGGCCGCGCGCGACCAGCAGGCGCAGCGGCTCCTCGTCATCGACGACCAGAATACGCGACATGGCGGCTCCTCAGATCCCCGGCAACCCAGCCTGATCATCGGTCTCGATCACGCCGACGAAAGGCAGTTGCCGATAGGAATGCGCGACGTCCATGCCGTAGCCGACCACGAAATAATCCGGGCATTCGAAGCCGACATAATCCGCCTGGATATTGACCGCCCGCTTGTGCGGCTTCTCCAGCAGCACGGCGGTCGACACCTTGCCGGCCCCGCGCGCTGCCAGAAGGTCCTTGGCGAAGGCCAGCGTCCGGCCGGATTCGAGGATGTCATCGACCAGCAGCACGTCGCGGCCGCGCACTTCGCTCTGCACGTCGCGCAGGATTTCGACCTGGCCGGAGGAAACCGTGCCCTGGAGATAGCTCGACAGGTGGATGAACTCGACCTGGGGCGCGAGCCCGACGCGGTGCATCGCCCGGATCAGGTCGGCGGCGAACATGAAACTGCCCTTCAGGACGGCGACGACGAGCAGGTCCTTCGGGTTGCTGGCCGCGATGGCCTGCGCCATCTCCTCGTTGCGCCGCGCGATCGCCGCTTCGTCGTAGAGAACCCTGATGCGCCGTTCCGGCATGATGACTCCGTTTCGATGTCCGGCCGCAACCGGCCCCGCGTGGCGCCGCTGCGCCGGGGACCCGATGAGGCAATGATGCGTGACCACCGACCGGCTGCTGGTTCCGGTCGGTCGGCAGGCCTCTGTCCTAGCAGCCTCAATGCTTGCTGGCGAGATTGGCCGCCGGTTCGGCGGAGGTGAAGCGCACCCGCACCGACTGCCCTTGCTCCGGCGGAGAGGCCAGTCGCGCCCGAAAGCGGACGAGCTCCGCCGGTTCCAGATTCGCGCGCGGTGGCTCGGTGGTCCAGGTGTAGAGCGTCGCGCCGCCGGCATCCTTGACCGCAACCTCGATCAACGGCACGGCCGCCTTGCTCTTGCTGATATTGGTGACATCGCCCTCGACCACGAGGAAGCGGTGCTGGCCGTCCTCGACCAGGCCACTCTCGATCGAACCGAGGCTGAGGCCGCGGACATTCACGGGCATGCCGATCTTCTCGAACACACCGGCAAGCTGCGGCGCAGCGCGGACGGCCGCTTGGCGCTGCCAGACGACGATGCCGAGCAGGGCAAGGCCCGCAAGCGCTGCCGCGATCGGCCGTCCCGCTCCGCCCTGACGCAGGAAGGCGCTCGACACCCTGCCCGGCTTGGCTGAACGCTTGGCCCGGCGCCTCGACACGGCAGCCACCGGCGCCTCGACGATCGGAGGCTCCTCAGAAATATCCTGCGCGCCAGCCTCGGCGGTCAGCGCGGTGATCTCGGCATCGATGGCAGCGGCGCGCTCCAGCTCTTCGGCGAGCAGCGCCTGGGTTTCCGCTTCGCTCGGCGGCTCGGGGAAGGCGCTCGGCGCGACATGCCAGGACGTCTTGCAGCCGGCGCATCGCACCTTGCGCCCTTCCGGCCCCAGTTTGGCCGCGTCGAGTTCATACTGGCTCGCGCAGGATGGGCAGACGATCAGCATGGCTGCGAGCCAACTCCTTCGGTGCGATTGCCGCAAGCGCTTCGGCGCATCGGCAGGGAGCCGCATGACGGCAGCCGTTGCGCGCGCCTCCATTGGCGCGATTTATGGTTAACGCCCCGTGAAGAATCTCTGGCGCAGATTGGTCGCATCACGATCTTTCCGCAGGCATCGGCTTGCAGTGTAGGATCGAAGGCGGATTCGCAAGATCGGGTGAGCGAGGAAGACCGTTTGGTTCGGTTCGAGAATGTCGGCCTGCGTTACGGCATGGGTCCGGAGGTGCTGAAAGACATCAACTTCAGCATCCAGCCGCGCTCGTTCCAGTATCTGACGGGCCCCTCCGGCGCCGGCAAGACGACGCTGATGCGCCTCATCCTGATGGCGCTGAAGCCGACGCGCGGACTGGTCAACCTGTTCGGCCAGGACGTCTCGCGCCTCGAGCCGGATACGCTGACCGCCTTCCGCCGCCGCATGGGCGTCGTCTTCCAGGATTTCCGCCTGCTCGACCATCTCACCGTCTACGAGAACGTCGCGCTGCCGCTGCGTGTCCTCGGCAAGGAGGAAGCGAGCTACCGCGCCGAGGTCGTGGAATTGCTGCGCTGGGTCGGGCTCGGCGAGCGCATGCATGCCGTGCCGCCGGTGCTCTCCGGCGGCGAGAAGCAGCGCGCGGCCATTGCCCGCGCCCTGATCAGCCGGCCCGAGCTCCTGCTCGCCGACGAGCCGACGGGCAATGTCGATCCCGGCCTTGGCCGGCGCCTGCTGCGCCTGTTCATGGAGCTGCAGGCGCTCGGCACCGCCGTCGTCATCGCGACCCACGACCTCAACCTGATGGATATCTACGACGCACCGCGTCTCGTGCTGGCCGACGGACACCTTCATGTCGACGCCTGAGGCCAGCGACAGGGAGCCCGAACGGCGGCCGCGCGGTCTGCCTGCCAATCTCCGGCGGGACCAGCCGCTCGTACCCGTAGACACTGTCGCCGGTCGTGCGCTGATGGCCGTGATCGCGATCCTGACCTTCCTCGCCGCGCTCAGCGCCGGCGCAGCGGTCCTCGCCGCGCGCGCTTCCGATCAATGGCGCGGCGCCATCTCGAACGAGATGACGATCCAGGTCCGGCCCGATTCGCATCGCAAGATCGATGACGACGTGGCGCGCGCCGTCATGCTGGCGAGCGGGTTGAAGGAGGTCGAGAGCGTCCGCGCCGTGCCGAAGGCCGAATCGGACAAGCTGCTCGAACCCTGGCTCGGCACGGGGCTGGACCTCGTCGAATTGCCGGTCCCGCGCCTCATCGTGCTGAAGCTGAGGACGGACGCCCCCTCCGACCTCGCGGGCTTCGGCGCGACGCTGCGCCGCGAGATACCGACCGCGACCCTCGACGACCATCGGCTCTGGGTCCGGCGCCTCTCCGCCATGGCGGGCACCATCATCGCCTCCGGCTTCGCGATCGTGCTGCTGGTCCTCACGGCGGCGGCGCTGGCCGTCGCCTTCGCCACCCGCGGGGCCATGGCCGGCAGCCGCGACAGCGTCGAGGTGCTGCATTTCGTCGGAGCGAACGACGATTTCATCGCACGCGAGTTCCAGAGCCGCTTCATCCGGCTCGGCCTCCGTGGCGGCCTGTTCGGCGGCCTTGCCGCGATCGCGACGATCGGCATGCTCGGCTTCCTCGCCTCGCGCTGGAGCGCCACGCCGGAAGCCGAGCAATTGCAGGCCCTGTTCGGCGCCTTCGAGATCGGCTGGACCGGCTATGGCGCCGTCATCCTCGTCGCTCTGGTCGTCGCCGTCATCGCCGGCCTGGTCTCGCGCTTCACCGTGCGGCGGCATCTGAGGATGCTGTCATGAGCCTCCCCCTGACCGGACGGCGTCAACCAGGCCTTAACGCGTGCGGCAGTGTCGGACGCGAGCCTGCCGCCGTTATGCCCGATTGGCGCGCTAGGACGGCAGCGCTATGGCCATGATCGGCAGCACAGACGACCATCTCACGATGGCCCAGCCCAATTCAGCACCCCGGAGCGGCAAGCCGGCCCGGCCGGCCTCGCTGCGCCGCGTCCTCGGGTTTGCGGCCGTCGCCATCGCCGGCACCGGAATTCTGCTCCTCGGGATCGGCTATGCCCGTTTCGCCGGCATGATCGACGCGCGCGAACCGGCGGACACGCCACGCACCGATGCGATCGTCGTCGCCACCGGCGGCGCCCAGCGCGTCGGCGACGCCATGGGCCTGCTCGGGGCGGAGCGCGGGCGACGGCTCCTGATCAGCGGCGTCAACGAGAAGACCGGCCGCGAGGAACTCGCCAAGCTGAATCCGGCCTCGCGTGACCTGCTCGCCTGCTGCGTCGATCTCGACTATCGCGCCCGCAACACCATCGGCAACGCGATCGAGACCCGCCGCTGGGTCCGCCGCCACGGCTTCCGCTCGCTGCTCGTGGTGACCTCGAACTATCATATGCCGCGCACGCTCGCCGAATTCGCGCATGCGATGCCGGACGTCCGGCTTGTCGCCCACCCGGTGGTGACCGAACACATCGACACGTCCGGCTGGTGGAACCGCTGGTCGGTCATCAAGGTGCTCGCGCCGGAATATGCGAAATATCTCGTCGCGCGCCTGCGCGGCCTCGTCGAGAGCGATCCGGAGACCTCGCGCCTTTCGGTCATCATCGGCGGCCGCAAGCCGGTTTCGCCGAAGCCCGCCGATGTGCTCGGCCCCGCGGCCGAAAAGCCCACGCGCCTCCTGGGCCAGCATCGCCACGAGGGTTGATGACGAAAAGGCACGCTTGACCGGGACGGCATCTCGGGCTCATTGCGCTGCATGCTCGTCCTGCGCTCCCTCGCCTTCAATGTCCTGTTCTATGCCAATCTCATCCTCTGGCTGATCTTCGGCGTTCTGCCCACGCTCGTTCTACCGAAGCGGATGCTGCTGGCGGTCGCGATCGGCTGGTCGCACTCCTCGCTCTGGCTGATGCGCGTCGTCGCCGGCACGCGCTGCGAGATCACCGGCATCGAGAACATTCCCCAGGGCGGCCTGATGGTCGGCGCCAAGCACCAGTCCTTCCTGGAGACCTTCGCGCTGGTCACCGTCTTCCGGAACCCGGTCTTCATCCTGAAGCGCGAATTGACCTGGATCCCGGTCTTCGGCTGGGCCCTGACGAAGATGCGAATGATTCCGGTCAATCGCGGCGCCCGGGCCCGCGCCCTGTCCGACGTCACGCGCCGCGCCAAGGTCGAGCTCGGCCAGAACGGCCGCCAGCTCCTGATCTTCCCGGAAGGCACCCGCCGCGCGCCCGGCGCCGAGCCCGCCTACAAGTTCGGCGCCGCCCATCTCTATGCCGAGCTCGGCGTGCCCTGCGTTCCGGTCGCCCTGAACACCGGGCTTTACTGGCCGCGCCGCAAGTTCCTGCGTCGCCCCGGCACCGTCCGCATCGAGATCCTGCCGCCGATCGAGCCCGGCCTCGACAAGGCGTCGTTCCAGCGACTTCTGCAGGAACGCGTCGAGACGGCGAGCGACCGGCTCCTGGCGCAAGGCCGCGCCGAACTCGCCGCGCGCGGGATGGACCCGCTCGCGAACTCCTGACAGGCCCTGACAGCAGCAGAGCGGGAAAGCGCCGGCCTCGTCGCTGACGGCGCTTGACTTATCCCCAGACCGTTCCCATTTTGTTCCTATCACAGGAGGAACGGATATGGCCGCTCTCGCCTATCGCTACACCCCCGATCTCTTCGACGAGGCGCCGGCCGCCCGCGAAATGCCCTTGCGCAGCACCGCCGCGCTCAACGAGCGCCGCTTCACCGCCTGGCGCGGCCGCTCCGGCCGGCGCTATGTCGCCTCGGTCTTCGCCGTCGACGACACGCATGCGTTGAGCTTCACCGATGCGGTCCTGCTCGCCGTCTCCGCCGATCGGCGCGTGATCGCCGCCCGCGATTCCGGCCCCTTCGGCATCGAGGCCGCGCTTGGCCGCTGGCAGCGTTCGATCATCGCCGCCGGCGCCTGCGAGATCCATGTCCATCTGCTCGCCGAGGACGGGATGAGCCGCCGCGCCGCCCTGCTCGACCTGATGCCGGAAGCCAATCCGGAGGGCTGAGCTATCCTGCCAATGGCGGATGGGGCGCACCGAGCCCCGGCGCCAATTGCTGTGCGAGTTCCGCCAGCACGGGATCGAATATCCCCATCTTGCGCAGATGCTCGTGCGTCTGCAGTACATAATCGGGGTTCTCGCCGGACTGGCCCCTGCCCTCCCGCACGAGCTTGAGCAACTGCGCCGAAGGCAGCTTGCCGGCATATTGCAGGTGCTTGCGGTCGGCGACATAGACGATGCCGCGCACCTGCCGGCCATCCTCCAGCTTCAGCGCGACATGGCGTTCCAGATAGACCGCCGTCGCCTGCTCGCGCGCCCGAAGATAATCCACCGTCTCCTGCGCCTGCCCGGCCGCGACGCGGAAGGCGAGGCCGCGGCAGACCCCGCCGCGATCCAGCCCCAGCACCAGCCCCGGCCGCTCCGGCGTGCCGCGATGCACATGCGAGAACACGCAGAGCGAGCGGTGGTAGCCGCGGAGGCGCGCCTGCACGCTCTCCTCGAAGGCGAAGCCCGGCCGCCAGATCAGCGAGCCATAGCCGAAGACCCAGAGATCGGTCGCGCCGAATGCGGTCGTCATCCTCGTCCCATAATTTAGCCGCGCCGGCCTGCTTGCTTGAGCATCAGACCGAAAAGCGGTACCCGCCTTTCGAGCAAATCCAGTGCCACGACAATGCGATAGACCGCCCGCGAGAGCGACCCGGGCGATCTAGCGATCCGCCCGCCCCTGCGCAAGGAATGCCTGCCGCATGACCGATCCCCTTCCGACGCGCCGCCGCAGCCGCTTCTGGCTCTACGGACCCTTCATGCTCCTCGTCGTCCTCGCCGCCGCCTGGTCCGCCTTCTGGTTCTATGCGCGCGGCCGCATCGCCACCGAGATCGACGTCGCGCTGGCGCGAGAGGTCGAGCGCGGCCGCACCTGGACCTGCACCGACCGCAGCATCGGTGGCTTCCCCTTCCGCATCGAACTGCGCTGCAACGCGCTCGCCCTGACCTCGACGCGTTGGGGCGATGCGGTGCGCGTCCAGACGGGCCCCGCCGTCGTGGTCGGCCAGGTCTACTCGCCCGGCCTCGTCATCCTTGAGGCATCGAGCCCGGCGAAAGTCACACTGCCGGAAGGCCGCGTGCTCGACCTGACCTGGAAGAATCTCGACGCCAGCTTCGCCTGGCGCAGCCCCGAGCGCTTCGCGCTTGTCGCCAGCGAGCCGCGCGGCGTGCTGACCACGCCCGGCCTCACCACCGAGAACTGGGGCGCCGCGACGCTCGAGGCGCATTTGCGCCGCAACCCGACACGCCCCGCCACCGAGCAGGCCGTCGACATCGCGATTGCAGCCAAGGGAACGATCCTGCCGCCGGTCGACGCCCTGCTCGGCAACACCGATGCCGGCGAGATCGACATGCAGGCGACGCTGACCCAGGCCGAGAACTTCCGCAAGGGCTTCAATCCCGATGCCCTCGAAAGCTGGCGCGGCGCCAACGGCACCTTCGAATTGACCCGCCTCGTCTCGACCAAGGGCAAGGCCCGCGTCGATGGCAGCGGGCAGTTGCTGCTCGACCCGCTGCACCGTGTCGCCGGCGATCTCCAACTGGCAGCAGCCGGCATCGAGCAGATCGGCGGCCTGCGCATCGGCAACCTCCTGGGCGGCCTCGGCGGCTTGCTCGGCGGACGCGGCGGCAACACCGCCGCGTCGCCCGGCCTCACCACCCTGCCGCCGGTCTCGCTGCGCGAGGGTCGGGTCTTCATCGGCCCGTTCCGCCTGCCGCTCCAGCCGCTGCCGCCGCTGTACTGACAGACAAAAAAGGGGCGCCTCACGGCGCCCCTTGAACTGTGTTGGAACCCGAAATCCGTCAGGCCGCCGGCAGCGCGGCGCGCGGCGCCTCGATGCGGGTGATCGCCTTCTTCACGGCTTCCTGCACCTTCTCGAAGGCTCGGACCTCGATCTGGCGTACGCGCTCACGCGACACGCCGAACTCCTCGGAGAGCTGCTCCAGGGTGATCGGGTCCTCGGCCAGGCGGCGCGCCTCGAAGATGCGACGCTCGCGCGGATTGAGCACCTCCAGCGCCTCGCGCAGCGCCGAGTGGCGGTTATCCGCTTCCTCAGAATCGGCGAGCCTATGCTCCTGGCTCTCCGAATCGTCGACCAGCCAGTCCTGCCACTCGCCCTCGCCATCCTCGCGCAGCGGCGTGTTGAGCGAAGCATCGCCGCCGAGACGGCGGTTCATGTCGACCACGTCCTGCTCGTTGACGCCGAGCTTGGTCGCGATCTGCTGGACCTGATCGGGGCGCAGATCGCCCTCACCCAGCGCCGAGATCTTGCTCTTGGCCTTGCGCAGGTTGAAGAACAGCTTCTTCTGGTTGGCGGTGGTGCCCATCTTCACCAGCGACCACGAGCGCAGGATGTATTCCTGGATCGAGGCCTTGATCCACCACATCGCATAGGTGGCGAGGCGGAAGCCCTTTTCGGGCTCGAAGCGCTTCACCGCCTGCATCAGGCCGACATTGCCCTCCGACACGACTTCGCCGATCGGCAGGCCGTAGCCGCGATAGCCCATGGCGATCTTGGCAACGAGACGCAGATGCGAGGTCACGAGCTTGTGCGCCGCATCGCGGTCGCCATGCTCGCGCCAGCGCTTGGCCAGCATGTATTCCTGGCTCGGTTCCAGCATCGGGAACTTGCGGATTTCATCGAGATAACGTGACAGCCCGCCTTCGGCGGACAGGACGGGCAGCGAAGCACTCGCCATGCTCGTTCTCCTTATCGAGGCCCCCGCTTGGCGGCAGGCCCTCCGCGCGATCAACCTTCGCGCAGGCTTCGGATCCGGCAAAGCGGTCCAACGCAGGAACCTGTCATCGGTTCGGTCGGAACGCTCGCTCGCGGCGCCCCCTTGGCCATCCGCATCCGAACAGCCCCAGTATATGCGAACTCACTCTGGCGGAAAGGTGGCAAAATCGCCCGGTTCGCTCACAGCCGCGCGAGCGCTGCTTGCAGATTCGCAAAATCCTCCGGCGGCTCGGACTCGAACAGCATCTCCTCACCGCTCGCCGGATGCTCGAATCCGAGGATCGCCGCATGCAGGGCCTGCCGGCCGAGCGCGGCCAGCGCGGCTTGCGCATCGGCGGGCAGGCGGACCGCCTTGGTGGCGAAGCCCGAGCCGTAGAGCTGGTCGCCCAGCAGGGGGTGGCCGATATGGCTCATATGCACGCGGATCTGGTGCGTGCGCCCCGTCTCCAGCCGGCATTCGATCAGGCTCGCCAGCGGCTCGGTCTCGTCCAACCCCTTCAGCAAGGGCGGATAGCGTTCGAGCAACTCGATATGGGTGATCGCCTCGCGCCCGCGCCCTTCCTTCACCACGGTCATCTTCTCGCGGTTGCGGGTCGAGCGCTCGATCGGCGCATCGATCGTGCCCTCGCGCAGGCGCGGCACGCCCCAGGCAATCGCGAGATAGGCGCGCTGCAACGGCCCGGTACGGCCATGGTCGGCGAACTGCTTGGCGAGCTTCTGATGCGCCCGGTCGTTCTTGGCGACGACCAGGAGGCCACTGGTATCCTTGTCGAGCCGGTGCACGATGCCCGGGCGCCGGACGCCGCCGATGCCGGACAGGCTCTCGCCACAATGCGCGATCAGCGCATTGACCAGCGTGCCGTCCTCATGGCCGCCTGCCGGATGGACGACGAGCCCCGCCGGCTTGTCGATGACGATCAGATGCTCGTCCTCGTAGACGACGTCGAGCGGGATATCCTGTCCGACGGGATCAGCCGGCTTCGCCGCCGGCATGACCAGCGCAATGGTATCGCCCTCGACCACCTTGCGGCTGCCATCGCTGAAGACGGCGCCGTTGAGGCTGACCCCGCCCTCCTTGATGACCTGCTGCAGGCGTGCGCGCGAAATCTCGCCGGCCAGCAGGGCGAGCGCCTTGTCCAGGCGCTGGCCCGCCTGCTCGGGGCCGACCGTCAGGGTCACAGTGGCATTCGGATCGAGAATGGATGTCATCGCGTCGCTATAAGGCGCATGGCCGCCGGCCGCACGCCTTTTCCGCTCAGCCGAACAGCCTGAAGCCGCTCTTCTTCGGCTCCGGCGGTGGTTCCTCCTCCGGCCCCGGATCATCGGGCGCGTGCGAGACCGGGAAGATCACCGGCTTGGGCGACCCAGCCTCGCGCGGAGCGGGCTTGCTCTCAACCAGCTTGGCCTCGGCAGGCTTCGATTCAGCCGGTTTCGCGGGTTCGGCAACCGCTTCCACCGGCTTCGGCTCCTCCTTCTGAACCGGTGGCGCAGCAGGGGCGACCGGCTCCGGCCTCGGCTCCTCCTTCGGCGCGGACGGCGGCGGCGGAGGCGGCGGTGCAACGGCGGCAGGCTCGATCGTCGTGACGCTCTCCGCCTTCGCCTCGATCAGCTTGGTCGAATCGTCGAGATCGGCCAGCACGTCGTCGGCGGCCTGGGCCCGGCTGCCGAGCGTCGCCGGCGGCACGGTCCAGACGAAGGCGTCAAGCCGGCCGGTGATCGGCGAGACCGGCATCCAATGGTCGGAGACCAGCCCGTCCGCCACCCAGGCAGCATCGCGCGGCGCCCGGGTCGCCCGCGCCAGCCATTCGCGCACGCGGCCGGCGGCGCCATGCTCGGCATCCTCGAGCTCGGCCATCAGCAGGCAGGCGCGCACTGAGGCGCCGCCCGCCAGCAAGGGCTTCAGCGTCTCGCGCGCCTTCTGGAACTCGCGAGCCTGGATCGCGGCGCCCGCCAGCACCAGCACACTTTCCGGATCGGAGGGGCGCAGCTTCGTCAGGGTCGTTGCCCGGTTGAGCCGATCCAGCGCGCTGTCGCCCGGTCGTGCATCGAGATAGGCGGCAGCAATATCGGGATGGGGCGCATCCTTCCAGGCGGCTTCCAGCAGCTTCGAGGCCTTGCGGACATCGCCGCGCTCGGCAAGCATCCGGCCGGCCAAGGCAGCGGCCGGCGTCAGGGCCGGCGCGAGCTTGACCGCCTCGAGCGCGGCTGCGAGCGCCTTCTCAGGCTCGTGCTCGCGTGCCTGCAGCGCCTCGGCCGCCAGCAACACCGCGCGCTGGCGGCGTGCCTCGGCCTTGTCGGCGAGCCTGAGCGCGGCGCGACGCTCGACCGCCGTGCGAGCTGCCTGCCAGTCGCCGGCCTGCGTGTGGAAATCGAGCAGCGCATCATTGGCCCAGGCCAGCGAGGGCGAGCGGCGCACGGCATCATCGGCAAAGGCGCGCGCGGCGGTGACGTCGCCGCGACGCTTGGCCTCGACGAAGAGCCCGCGCAGGCCCAGCACCCGCGTCTCCGATTTCTCCAGCATCGCCTTGAAGGCGGCCTCGGCCTGCGCCCGATCGCCGCTCAGCTGCGCGGTCTGTGCCTCCAGCAGCAGGGTCAGCGGCTCGCCCGGCACGAAGCGGCGCGCCTCGCCGGTGTAGCGCCCGGCGGCAATGGGATCGCCTGCACCAATCGCGACCATGCCGCGCGACACGGCCTCGAACCCGCGTGCCCGACGCCGCGCCCGCGAGGACAGACTGAACGCCGAGGGCAAGCCGAAGACGAAGCGCAGCACCGCCCAGGCCAGCAGCACGAGGAAGGCGAGCGCGACGACGCCGATCGCGGCCAGCGCGACGCTGGTCTCGATCCGGTAGCCCTGCCAGAGCACGGAGACCTCGCCCGGCCGGTCGGCAAGCCAGACAGCGCCGAAGGCAAGGCAGGCGAAGACGGCGAGGTAGACGAGAACGCGAACCATGGACCTCTCAACCCTCCGTCAACCGGCCACGCCGAGCGCCGCAACCGCATCCTGCGCGATTTTGGCGATCGCCGCATCCGCCGCGGCACGTTTCTGCAAATCGGCGCCGAATTCCGCACTGGCACGGCGTGCCGGCTCCGGCAACTGGCCCCACAGGCCCGCAGCCTTGACGATATCACCGGCAGCGATCGCGCTTTCCAGCCGGATCGGCAGCGTCGCCGGATCGGTCGAGCCGCTGTCGCCGACCGGGCGGACCGTGACGACGCGGCTGGTCAGAGCCAGCAATTTGTCCGTCCAGCTGTCGGAAACCGGCATCACCTCACGCTGGAACATCGCGCCATGCTTGCGGAAGCCCGCCTGAAGAGCCTCGCGGGCCGGCGCGCCGGCCGCAGCGACCGCCGTCAGCGCGGCGACATCCGCCTGCGCCACGCCGCTTTTCGTCAGTGCAGCAATATCGCCGGCGAAGGGCCGCCCGCCGGCGAGCGCACGCTGCACCCGCTCCGCCAGCACAATGCGCGCCGCCGCCATCGCTTCCGGACTCGCACCCGATGCCGCCTTCGCCTGCGTCTCGACGTTGCCGAGCCGCCCGGCAATCTGGTCGAGGCGCTGACTGAGGGCCGTTGCCGCAGCTTCAGCTCGCTGCGCCTGGGCGCTGAGGGCGCTCGTATCCGGCGCCTGCGCATTGCCGAGCGACGCGAGCCTCGTCGTTACCGCCTGCAGTTCGGCGCCGGCCTTCGCAGCCGCTTCCGATGCCGCAACCGCCTTGCGATCGGCCGCCGCGGCATTCGCCTGCATGGCCTCCAGCCGGCTGCGCAATTCGGCGATCGCCTCGCCGCCGCCCGAAGGCGCCTGCTTGGAGAGGGCATAGGAGACGAGCCCGCCGCCGATCAGGCCGCCGACGAGACCGGCCGCCGCAACGGCAAGCCACGGCGTGCGGGCCGGCTCTGCGGGCACGACGGGCCCGCGCGCCGGCTCGACCGGAGGCGGGGCGAACTCTTGCGGCAGAGCCTCGGTCGGCGCGAGCTGCGAAGGATCAGCCAACCCGGCAGGCTCGGCCGTAGCCGTCACCGCCTTCAGCTCGACGGTCGGCCGTGTGCGGCGCTGGCTGCCTTGCGGACCCGGCCGTGCCGGATCGGCCAGGCGCTCGCGCGCCGAAACCTGCTCAAGCGCGGCGAGCATGCCGGCCTCCTCGGGGTGCTCCGCGACCAGGACGGTGCTCGCCCCCGTCGCGATCAGCGGCTCCGCCGCGGCGGCCGAGATCACGACATGGGTGAGTTCCAGCACCTCGTCCGCCACGCCGGCAGCCTGCGCCAGCGCGATGAAGGTCTGCGCCCCGCGCGCCGAATAATGCATGGCGGCGGCATCGCCCTTGCCCTGCCGCAGCGCGGCCTGGGTCTCCGCCGGCAAGGCCGGGAGCGCCTCGGCCGCATAGGCCGTCCAGAGCGCGACATCGTAGCCGGCCTCGCGAAGACGATCCGGCACATCCTCCTTGCGATCGCGCCCGGCGATCATCAGCAGTTTCGCAGGGGCCGGCAGCGTCCGCCGGATCAGCTCGATCAGGTCGTTGCGGTCACCATCGGCGCTGCGCGCATCCTCCAGCCCGGCCTCGCGGATCTTGGTCGCCGTGCGCGCGCCGACCGCGAAGATCGGCAGGTCGCGCCACGACGCCGGCCCGTCGGCCAGCATCGGCACGGCATTGCCGCTGGTCACCACGATCGCATCGAAATCACCCTCAGGCGCGTCACCGGGCAGGCGGACCACCTCGAAGAGCGGCGCGATCACCGGCTCGAAGCCGTGCTCGGCGATGGCGCGCGCCGTCCGCTCGGCATCGTGGCGGGGACGAAAGACGAAGACGCGCATTCACAACTCCTGACAAAACCGGCGGCGACCGCAGGACGATCCGCGAACCGTGCAGCATTCCGCGATCATGCCGCATTGAGGCGGAACAATGATCCTGCCCATGCCGTCTCCCTTTCCTGCCTCACCGTCATATCGCCAAGGCGCCTCTTGTGACGCGCCTCTTGGCCTTGCGCCCCCTCGCGCACTATACGAAGGAATTGCCGGCACGGAACCGTCGGGCGCCGTTCCTCGATCCTGATCCCTCATTCCGCGAGACAAGTCGACCGATCATGCGTGTACTGGGGATAGAGACGACCTGCGACGAAACGGCAGCGGCGATCGTCTCCGTCGAGCGTTCCGGCGAAAGCAAGATCCTGTCGAACGAGGTGCTGAGTCAGATCGCCGCACATGCCGCCTATGGCGGCGTCGTGCCAGAGATCGCCGCGCGCGCCCATGTCGAGGCGATCGACCGCATCATCGCCCGCGCCTTCGCCAATGCCGAACTGAAGCCGGACGAGATCGATGCCGTCGCCGCGGCGGCCGGTCCCGGCCTCGTCGGCGGCGTCATGGTCGGCCTCACCGCCGGGAAGGCGATCGCGCTGGCGACCGGCAAACCCTTCATCGCAATCAACCATCTCGAGGCGCACGCGCTGACCGCCCGCCTCACCGACGATCTGGCCTTCCCCTATCTGCTGCTGCTCGTCTCCGGCGGCCATACCCAATTGCTCGCCGTGCGCGGCGTCGGCGACTATCTCAAGCTCGGGGGCACCATCGACGACGCGGTCGGCGAGGCCTTCGACAAGATCGCCAAGATGCTGGCGTTGCCCTATCCCGGCGGTCCCTCGGTCGAACGCGAGGCGGCCAAGGGCGATCCCGAGCGCTTCGACTTCCCCCGCCCTCTGCAGGGCAGGCCGAGCCCGGATTTCTCACTCTCCGGCCTCAAGACCGCCGTGCGCCTCGTCGCCGAGCGGATCGCACCGCTCTCCGACAACGATGTCGCCGATCTCTGCGCCTCCTTCCAGGCGGCTGTCGTCGACGTGATGGTGGATCGCACCCGCGCCGGCCTGCGCGCCTGCCGCGAAGCCGGCATCACCCCTTCCACGCTCGTCGTTGCCGGCGGCGTCGCCGCCAACCAGGCGATCCGCAGCGGGCTCAATCGTCTCGCCACAGAAGCCGGCCTGCCGATGGTCGCCCCGCCGCTGGCGCTCTGCGGCGACAATGGCGCGATGATCGCCTGGGCCGGTCTCGAACGCCTCAGGCTCGGCCTCGTCGACGACATGAGCGCGGTCGCCCGGCCGCGCTGGCCGCTGGACGAGCTCTCGCCAGCCCCATCGACCGCCGCATGAGTTCTCGTGCTGCCTATCAGAGCGTCGGCGTCATCGGTGCAGGCTCTTATGGAACCGCCCTGGCGCTCGCCGCCGCTCGCGCCGGACGCGATGTGCAACTCTGGGCGCGCGATGCCGCGACGATCGAGGCCATCGCGCAGACGAGGCAGGCGCCGCGCCTCCCCGGCGTCGACCTGCCCGAAAGCATCCGCGCGACCGGCTCCCTCGCTACCCTCGCCGGTTGCGACGCCCTGATCGTCGCCGTACCGACGCAAGCCTTGCGTTCAGCCTGCGAAATCCTGGCCGCGGCCCTGCCGCCGCGCGTGCCGGTGATCTCCGCCGCCAAGGGCATCGAGCAGGCGAGCGGCCGATTCGCGACCGAGATCATCGGGGAAGCCTGGCCGGGTACGACCGCGGCGATCCTCTCCGGGCCGAGCTTCGCCGACGATATCGGGCGCGGACTGCCGACGGCGGTGACGCTCGCGGCCGGCGATCCCGAGCTGGCGCAGGCACTCGCCGAGGCGCTGAGCTCACCGGCCTTCCGCATCTATCACTCCGCCGACACCCGCGGCGTCGAGATCGGCGGCGCGGCCAAGAACGTGCTGGCCATCGCGGCGGGAATCGCGATCGGGCTAGGCTATGGCGAGAGTGCCCGCGCCGCGCTGGTGGCCCGCGGCTTCGCCGAGCTGCGCCGCTTCGGCGAAGCCTATGGCGGCGATGCCGAGACGCTGATGGGATTGTCCGGCCTCGGCGACGTCGTGCTGAGCTGCGCCTCGCCGCAATCGCGCAATTTTTCCTATGGGCTGGCGCTGGGCCAGGGCAGGAGCCCGGCCGAAGCGGCCGGCGGCAAGCTGGCGGAGGGCGCTTTCACCGCCCCGGTCCTCGTCGAGATGGCGCGGGCAAAACAGGTCGAAACCCCGATCGCCGAGGCCGTGGCCGCGATCATCGCCGGCCATGTCGGCGTGCGCGATGCGGTCGCGGCACTGCTGGCGCGGCCGATCCGGGCGGAGTGAGGGAGGAAAGCATGGCGGGAGACTGGTCCGACCTGACGAAGCGCGTCGCGCGCGGCATCGCCGAGGTCAAGAAGACGACGGGCTCCGAGCTCGTCGCCGAGAGCGAGCCCGTGCCATTGGCCGGCCGGATCGCGGGCCCCGTGATCCAGCATCGCAAGCGCCGGGCCGAGGGCACGCATCGTTTCGTGCTGATCCTGCCCTTCGGCGAGGGCGAGGTCCGCGTCGAGCTCGACCCCAAGGATTACGCCGCGCTGACCCGCGAAATGGTGCGGTTCTGGAACGAACAGGGCGAGGCGGCCTCGCAGCCGCCGGTGCCGCTCAAGGAGGACGAGGCCTGATGGCTCACTGGCTGATCAAATCCGAACCATCCGTCTGGTCCTGGGACGACCAGGTCAAGGCCGGCGCCAAGGGCACGCATTGGGACGGGGTTAAGAACCACACCGCCAAGCTCAACCTGATGGCGATGAAGCAGGGCGACCAGGTCTTCTTCTACCATTCCAACGAGGGGCTCGAGGTCGTCGGCATCGTCGAGGTCATCAAGGAAGCCTATAACTGGATCCCCGGCGAGCCCTGGGTCCTCGTCGACTTCAAGGCGGTGAAGCCGCTGCCAAAGCCGGTCACGCTCGCCGCCGTCAAGGCCGAGCCGACGCTCGCCAAGATGGCGCTGGTCACCTCCTTCCGCCTCTCGGTCCAGCCGGTCACGGACGAGGAATGGGACATCGTCTGCAGGATGGGCGGGCTTTAGAGCGCTCACGCGCGATAGTAATCGGCGAAGGTCGGATAGCCCGCCAGCGCGCGCGGCCGATAGGGCAGCATCTCCTGAAGGATCGGCACGGCCGTAGCCCGCAGGCGTGGCTCGACGGCATCGGCCATCCGCGCCGGCTGCGGCTGGAACCCGTGCGGCACGAAGCCCTCCCGCGTGCCCTCGCTCCAGGGCAGCCAGGAGGTCTTGCGCTCGTCATGCTGGCGGCCGAGCGCATCCGGCCGCAGCTCCGCGATCAGCCCGGGCTCGACGATGAGCGGATGCGGGATGGCCTGCGCCTCCGCGATCATCCAGCCGAGCGAGAGGTCGGACAGCCCCATCTTCAGGCCGTAGCCGCCGCCGATATCGGTATGCACGCCGGCGAACCAGGCCTGCCGGATCTGCCCCGGCGGCGCCTCCCGCTCGTCCCAGAGCTCGGGCGCGAAGACCTGCCGGTTCTCGTCGATGGCCAGGACGTGGCGGCCATGGGCGACCTGCCGGTTGAGGATCGCATCGTGGAACTTGTGGCGGCCGGGCAGACTGCCGATCCCCGGCAGGCCGAGCGCCCTGACCGTATCCCAGACGCCGACGAAGAAGGGCGGCGCCGGCTGTGTGCCATGGCGTTCGCGGAACGCCGCCGCGGCTTCGGCCCGCGCGGCGGCATCCCTGATCATGTAGACATCCTTGACCGCGCTAGCGGCCAGCGCCCTGACCTCCTCTGCCTTGATCGCGTCGCTGAACCCATCCCAGCGCGTCACCTGCGCGAAGCCGCCCGGTACGCCGCACAACGCCAGCACGCCTCCGAGGCTGCGGACGGTGTAGGCGCCGCGGCTGAAGCCGAACAGGAAGATCCGATCTCCCGGCCTGTGCGCGCAGAGCAGTGCTGCATAGCAATCGATGATGTTGTCGGTGATGCCGTAGCCGGTCGCCTCGGCGAGCAGGTCCTTGAAGCGTCGGAACGGCCCGCGAATCTCGCCCTCGTCGGGATTCGCGCCGAGGCCGGGGTCGTAGAAGCAGATTTGCCCGGCTCCATCAGCCTCGCGGGTCGCCATGAACAGGCGATAAACGTTCGTCCAGTTGATCGGGTTGGCGCCGCCGGCCTGTCCCGTCCCATCCGAGAAGATGCCGATATTGCGCGCCATGACGCCTCCCAGGACCCTATCCTACCATTGGATGAGGCGAACCGGGGATGTTTTGGCCTTGCGCCATGCCCAAAACGCCGGTCCCTGCCACGAAAGTGCGATGCACAATGGGTTGCCGCGCCGCGCACGCAACCTATGATGCGTCGAAATCGAAGAAGCGATGCCCGCCGCACCTCCATGAGGCGGACCAGCGCAACACAGACGGTCCAAGTCTGGGGAGACGCCCGAATGTCCGAGATCATCTACGACGTCCCGACCTCCTGGTCGAAGAAGGCCTGGGCGACCGACGCCAAGTACAAGAAGATGTACGCGGCCTCGATCAAGGATCCCGACAAATTCTGGGGCGAGCAGGGCCAGCGCATCGACTGGTTCAAGCCTTATACCAAGGTCAGGAACACCAGCTACAAGCCGGGCAAGGTCTCGATCAAATGGTACGAGGACGGCACCACCAACGTCGCCCATAACTGCATCGACCGGCATCTCGCGACCCGCGCCAAGCAGACGGCGATCATCTGGGAAGGCGACGATCCCAGCGAGTCGAAGAAGATCAGCTATGGCCAGCTCTATACCGAGGTCTGCAAGTTCGCCAACGTCCTCAAGGCCAATGGCGTCAAGAAGGGCGACCGCGTCACCATCTACCTGCCGATGATCCCGGAGGCGGCCTATGCGATGCTGGCCTGCGCCCGCATCGGCGCGATCCATTCGGTCGTGTTCGGCGGCTTCTCGCCGGATTCGCTGGCGAGCCGCATCGAGGATTCCGATTCGAAGATCGTCATCACCGCCGACGAGGGCCTGCGCGGCGGCCGCGCCGTGCCGCTCAAGAAGAATGTCGATACCGCCGACGACAAGGTGAAGGGCGGCATCGGCACCGTCATCGTCGTCAAGCGCACCGGCGGCAACGTCACCATGAAGGAAGGCCGCGACCTCTGGTATCATGACGAGGCCGCCAAGGTCTCCGGCCACTGCCCGCCGGCCGAGATGAAGGCGGAAGACCCGCTCTTCCTGCTCTACACCTCGGGTTCGACCGGCAAGCCAAAGGGCGTGCTGCACACCTCGGCCGGCTATCTCGTCTACGCCGCGATCACCCACCAGTATGTCTTCGACTACCATGACGGCGACATCTACTGGTGCACGGCGGACGTGGGCTGGGTGACCGGCCACAGCTACATCCTCTACGGGCCGCTCGCCAACGGCGCGACCACGCTGATGTTCGAGGGCATCCCGACCTATCCGACGATCTCGCGCTTCTGGGAGGTCATCGACAAGCACAAGGTCAACACCTTCTACACCGCGCCGACCGCGATCCGCTCGCTGATGGGCGCCGGCGAGGAGCCGGTGAAGAAGACCAAGCGCAAGTCGCTGCGCCTGCTCGGCTCGGTCGGCGAGCCGATCAATCCGGAAGCCTGGGAGTGGTATCACCGCGTCGTCGGCGAGCGCCGCTGCCCGATCGTCGACACCTGGTGGCAGACCGAGACCGGCGGCATCCTGATCACGCCGCTGCCCGGCGCGACCCCGCTGAAGCCCGGCTCGGCGACGCGGCCCTTCTTCGGCGTCAAGCCCGAGATCGTCGACGCCGGGGGCAAGGTCCTGGAAGGCGCCTGCGAGGGCAACCTCGTCATCGCCGAGAGCTGGCCCGGCCAGATGCGCACGGTCTACGGCGACCATAAGCGCTTCGAGGAAACCTATTTCGCGACCTATCCGAACAAGTACTTCACCGGCGACGGCTGCCGGCGCGATGCCGACGGCTATTACTGGATCACCGGCCGCGTCGACGACGTCATCAACGTCTCCGGCCACCGCATGGGTACCGCCGAGGTCGAATCGGCGCTGGTCGCGCATCCGTCGGTCTCGGAGGCCGCGGTCGTCGGCTACCCCCACGACATCAAGGGCCAGGGCATCTATGCCTATGTCACGCTGATGTCAGGCGAGGAGCCGAGCGAGACGCTACGCAAGGACCTCGTC
>Ga0209368_1000223_pt1 | contig 80887 bp, 91 predicted proteins | sample EBPBio242008_DNA_FD_185862 | JGI IMG/M metagenome (GOLD analysis project Ga0209368, IMG submission 185862) | Wastewater treatment Type I Accumulibacter community from EBPR Bioreactor in Madison, WI, USA - Reactor 1_4/24/2008_ DNA (SPAdes)... | ecosystem: Engineered > Bioreactor > EBPR >...
AGAGGTGAAGGTCGGCTTCGAAATCCTGAAGAGCCTCGGCCTGCGCACCCGCGGCGTGCAGATCATCTCCTGCCCTTCCTGCGCGCGCCAGGGCTTCGACGTCATCAAGACGGTCGAGGCGCTGGAAAAGCGGCTGGAACACATAAAGACTCCGATGAGCCTCAGCATCATCGGCTGCGTGGTGAACGGCCCCGGCGAGGCGTTGATGACCGACATCGGTTTCACCGGCGGCGGCGCCGGCAAGGGCATGGTCTATCTGGCAGGCAAGCAAAGCCACACCATGGGCAACGATCGGATGATCGACCACATCGTCGAGCTGGTCGAGAAGAAGGCGGCCGAGATCGAGGCCGCCGAACGCGCCGAAGCCGCCGAATGACGGGCAGGGCGCGCCCCCGCGCCCAAACCGCAACGCAAAGCCCCGAGTGTTCGCAGAAAATTCGCCGCCTCAACCGGGCCTCAGCCCTCGCGCGCGCCCGCCACGACCTGACGCATCCCGTCCAGCGGCACATAGCCGCGCAGCATCGTCTCGTCGATTACGAAGGTCGGCGTACCCGAAATCTCCAGCGTATTGGCAAGCTCGTGGTTGGCCGCGATCACCGCCGTCACCTCGTCGCTGTCCATCCGCGCCAAGATCGGCGACGGGTCCAAGCCCAGCTTCGTAGCCACCACTGTCAGCGACTCGGGGGTCGCATCACCCCGCAGGGTAATCAGCGCGTCATAGGCCTGCTTGTACGCCTCGCGCCCATGCAACTGAAGCACCGCAATGGCAAAGCGCGAGGACAGAACCGACTGTTCGCCAAGGATGGGGAATTCCTTCACGATGTAGCGGATGTTGCCATCCGACTTCACCAGTTCTTCCACCTCTTCATAGGCCTTGCGGCAATAGCCACAGCGGTAGTCCATGAACTCGACAATGGTGATGTCACCGTCCGGATTGCCACCCACCCAGGAATTGGAGTCGTTAAAGATGGCCTCGGCATGGGTCTTCACCAGATCGACGTCCCGAGTGGCGGCAGCTTTCTCTTCGCGCGCCTGCAGCTCGTTCATCGCCTCGACGATGACTTCCGGATTCTCCAGCAGATAGGCGCGAATCTCGGCGCGCAGCTCGTCCCGCTCGGCATCGGTCATCTCGGCTGCCGCCGGCAGGGCCACTGTGCAGGCCAGAAGGGCAGCGGGAAGGATACGGCGGAAAAGCATCAGAACCTCGGGCTTCAGGGCGAGCTTGACCTTCGTCCGCCCGCCGGGTCTATGGCCGCGGAATCATAGGGGGGGCGCCATGCGGATGTCCAGCCGGGGTCAGGTCGATCCCTTCATTGTGATGGATGTGATGGAGGCCGCGCGTCGCGCCGAAGCCGCCGGCCAGCGCATCATCCACATGGAGGTGGGCCAGCCCGGCACGCCCGCCCCGGCGCTCGCCCGCGCCGCCCTTGCCCGCGCAATGGACCGGGACTCGCTCGGCTATACCGTGGCGCTTGGCCTGCCCGACCTTCGCGCGGGCATCGCCGGCCTCTGCCGCCGCTGGTACGGGGTCGACATCGACCCCGCCCGCGTCATCGTCACCGCCGGCTCCTCCGGGGCCTTCCTGCTCGCCTTCTCCGCGCTGTTCGACGCGGGCGAACGCGTGGGCGTCACCGAACCCGGCTATCCCTCCTACCGACAGATTCTGCGCGCCATGAGCCTTGTTCCGGTCGGCATCCCCACCCTTGCCGCCGACCGCCACCAGCCCCGGCCCGAAGCCATCGCGGCCGCGCATCCGCTTGCGGGCCTGATCCTCGCTTCGCCCGGCAATCCCACCGGCACCATGCTGCCGCGCGAAACGCTGGCCGCCCATGCCGCCGCCGCGCAGGCCGCGGGCACGGCCCTCATCTCCGACGAAATCTACCACGGCCTGCACTACGATACCCCCGCAGTCTCGGCACTGGAGGTGACGGACGAGGTCGTCGTCATCAACTCCTTCTCCAAGTACTTTTCGATGACCGGCTGGCGCATCGGCTGGATGGTGGTGCCAGACGCGATGGTGCGCACCGTCGAAAGGCTGGCGCAGAACCTCTTCATCTGCCCGCCCCATGCCTCCCAGGTCGCTGCCCTCGCCGCGCTGGAAGCGACCGAGGAACTGGAGACCAACCGCGCCGTCTATGCGAAGAACCGTGCGCTCCTTCTGGAAGGTCTGCCCAAGGCCGGTTTCGACCGGATCGCGCCGCCGGATGGCGCCTTCTACATCTATGCCGACATCGCGCATCTGACGCAGGATTCCCGCGCCTTCGCCGCCGAAATGCTGGAAGGCTGCGGCGTGGCCGCGACGCCGGGGCTCGATTTCGATCCTTTGCGCGGGCACACCACATTGCGGTTTTCCTATGCCCGCGCGACAGCCGACATCGAAGAGGGGCTGGATCGCCTGACCCGCTGGATGGGCCGCCGCTGAGCGTTTACATTCCCGGTCCCGCCGGGAATAGTCGGGCAAACGGGCAGGGCAGGAGGGGCAGGATGCGGCGGCTCAGGACGGCGATGCAGGCGCTTTGCCTTGCGCTTCTGGCCGCAGGTCCCGCCCTGTCCCAGAGCCAGGACCTTTCGGCCCTGGCGCGGCTTGACCCCGAGGCCTCGCAGGTCGCCGACACCGCCACCGGCATCGACGTGACCCTCGCCATATCGCAGCCCGTGCCCTGGCGCATCCGCCTGCTCGACGCGCCGCCCCGCCTGCTTCTCGACATGCGCGAGGTGGACTGGACCGGCCTTGACCTCCTGCCGGAAACCTCCGCCCATGTGGTGGCCCTGCGCGCGGGCGTGCTGCGCCCCGGCTGGTCCCGCCTGGTGATGGAGCTTGACGGACCCTTTGCCGTCGCCACTTCGGTGATGGATACCGCCGGCCCCACCACCGTGCGCCTCTCGCTCACCCCCACCACGTCGCAGGACTTCGCCGCCAAGGCGGCACTGCCCGAACCCGACGACTGGGCGCTGCCGAAACCCGCCGACCTGCCGCCCCCCATCGTCGGCGGCAGCGGCCCGGTGCTCGTCATGCTCGACCCCGGCCACGGCGGCCTCGACCCTGGCGCCGAGGCGGGCGACCAGAAGGAAGCCGACATCGTCCTCACCTTCTCGCGCGAGTTGAAAGAGGTGCTGGTGCGCGACGGCGGCTTCCGTGTGGCCCTCACCCGCGACGAAGATGTCTTTGTCCCCCTGGAAACCCGCCTCACCCTCGCGCGGGAGGCCGGCGCCCAGGTGTTCCTCTCCATCCACGCCGACGCGCTGGCCGAAGGCGAGGCGGTGGGCGCCACGGTCTACACCCTCTCCGACGAGGCCAGCGACGCCGCCGCCGCCGCGCTGGCCGAACGCCACGACCGCGACGACCTCCTCGCCGGTGTGGACCTCTCCGATCAGGACGACACCGTGGCGCTGGTGCTGATGGACATGGCCCGCACCGAAACCGCCCCGCGCACCGAACGGCTGGCGCAGGACCTCGTCACCGCCATCAAGGCCGCCCAGATCAAGATGCACCGCCACCCCCACCAGGAGGCGGGTTTCTCCGTGCTGAAATCCCCCGACGTGCCCTCGGTCCTGATCGAGATCGGCTTCCTCTCCTCCGAATCCGACCGCAAGCGCCTGAACGATCCCGCATGGCGCGCCCGCATGGCCGCCGCCATCCGCGACGGGCTCAAGACCTGGGCCACCCAGGACGCCGCCCTCTCCGCCGCCCGCGCGCCCTGACACCGCACCCGGACCGGCGGCTGCTCGCGCATCCTTGACCCCACTGCGACCGCTTGCTTTTGACCCCGCCCCGCCCCCCGGCTATAAGGCCCCATCCACCGCGGGCCCTACCTCCCGCCCGCCACTCCGCCATGGGAGCCCGCCGTTGATCCGGTTCGTCACGTCCTTTTTCGGTGCGCTCTTCACCTTCGTGACGCTCGGCCTCTTCGCCGTCGCGCTCAGCATCGGCGCGATCCTCTACATCTACTCGCGCGACCTGCCCAGCCACGAAAGCCTCGCGCAATACGCGCCGCCCACCATCAGCCGCATCTACTCCGGCGAAGGCCGCATCATCGACGAATTCGCCCAGGAACGCCGCCTCTTCGTCCCGATCGAGGATATCCCGCCCCTGGTGAAGGACGCCTTCATCGCGGCCGAGGACAAGAACTTCTACCAGCACCACGGCTACGACGTGACCGGCATGGCCGCCGCCTTCCGCGATGCCGTCATCAGCCGCGGCCAGAACCTGCGCGGCGCCTCGACCATCACCCAGCAGGTGATGAAGAACTTCCTTCTGTCCGGCGACCGCACGGGCGAACGCAAGGTCAAGGAAATCATCCTCGCCTCGCGGCTGGAAGAGACGCTCAGCAAGGACAAGATCCTCGAGCTCTACCTGAACGAGATCTTCCTCGGGCAGAACTCCTATGGCGTGGCCGCCGCCGCCCAGACCTATTTCAACAAGCCGCTGACCGAACTCACGCCGGGCGAGGCCGCCTATCTGGCCACCCTGCCCAAGGCGCCCTCGGAAATGCACCCGGTGCGCAACAAGGACCGCGCGCTGGAACGCCGCGCCTATGTTCTCAACCGCATGGCCGAAGACGGCTACATCACCGCCGAGGTCGCCGCCGCCGAAGCCGCGACGCCGCTTCTCACCGTGCAGAACGGCGATTTCCCTGCGTTCCGCCAGGCCCTGCCGCCGCGCAGCTACTTCACCGACGAAATCCGCCGCCAGCTCTCGGGCACCTTCGGCGAAGAGGAATTCTTCGGCGGCGGCCTGTCGATCCGCGCCACGGTGGACAGCGAGCTTCAGGCCCAGGCCGCCAAGGCGCTTCAGGCGGGGCTGGAAAAATATGACCGCGGCATCGGCGTCTGGCGCGGCACCGGCAAGACCATCGACCCGGCGAAGCTCGGGTCCCAGGCCGACTGGCGCGCGGCGCTCGCCGAAACCGAAGTCCCGCGCGACATCGTGGGCTGGTATCCCGCCGTCGTGCTTGAGGTCGGCGAAAGCTCGGCCCGCATTGGCATCGAGGGCGTGGAAGAAGACGAGGACGGCCATTTCATTCCCGCCGACGATGTCACCTGGGCGCGCAAGCGCCTGGCCGATGGCAAGCTTGGCCCCAAGGCCAAGCGCGCGGGCGACCTGGTCGAGGTTGGCGATGTCGTCCTGGTCCGTGCCGTTACCAATGACGACGACGGCAGCTTCGTGCGCTGGTCGCTTCGCCAGGTGCCCGAGATCGAGGGCGCCTTCATGGCGATGGATGTGAACACCGGCCGCGTGCTCGCCATGCAGGGCGGCTTCTCCTACCAGTCCTCGGTCTACAACCGCACCACCCAGGCGCAGCGCCAGCCCGGCTCGTCCTTCAAGCCCTTCGTCTATGCCGCTGCGCTCGATTCCGGCTTTACCCCGGCCACCATCGTGGTTGACGCACCGATCGAGGTGAACACGCCCCAGGGCCTCTGGCGCCCGAAGAACGCCTCCAACAAGTTCTACGGCCCCACGCCGTTGCGTACCGGCATCGAACAGTCGCGGAACCTGATGACCGTGCGGATAGCGCAGGAAATCGGCATGGAAACCGTGGCCGCCTATGCCGAACGCTTCGGGGTCTACAACCCGATGAAGCCCTTCCTCGCCAATGCGCTTGGCGCGCAGGAAACCACGCTGTTCAAGATGGTTGCCGCCTATGCCATGTTCGCCAACGGCGGCGAGCGGGTGGAGCCCACGCTGGTCGACCGGGTGCAGGACCGCTTCGGCCGCACCATCTATCGCCACGACGCCCGCGAATGCGAGGATTGCCAGCTTGCCAGCCTCGACGCCGGCGCCGGGCTCGACATCATCTCGCGCCGCGAACGGGTGATGGACCCGATCACCGCCTATCAGCTCACCTCCATGATGGAAGGCGTGGTCCAGCGCGGCACCGCGGCCAGCATCAAGCTGCCCGTGCCCGTGGCGGGCAAGACAGGCACCACCAACGATGCCAAGGACGTCTGGTTCATCGGCTTCACCTCGAACATCGTGGCCGGCTGCTACATCGGCTTCGACCAGCCGCGCAGCCTGGGCGACCGCGCCTCGGGTGGCGGCATGTGCGCGCCGGTGTTCCAAAGCTTCATGAAGACCGCGATCAAGAAATACGGCGGGACCGAATTCCGCGTGCCGCCGGGCGGCTATTTCCTCAAGATCGACCGCTTCACCGGCGCCCGGCTCTCCGACGATGCCTCGGGCGCCAACGTCGTGGCCGAATACTTCCGCGAGGGCGAAGAGCCGGTCTTCGGCGCCGCGGCCCTCGTGGACGGCGGCTTCGCCATGGGCTCCAACCTGCCGCTTTATGCCTATGGCGAAGGTGGCAGCGATGAAGGCGACATGTCCGTCACCACCTCCACGGGCGAAACCGCCGTGATCCCCAAGAACAAGGCCAGCTACGGCACGATCTCCTCCGGCGGTCTCTACTGACGCTGCCGCCCCCCACTCCGGCCTGAATGAAGCGCCCCCCTCCCCCTCGTGGGGAGGGGCAGGGGAGGGGGCCTCGCGAAAGCTGCGCAACCCGCAGGCCCAGCCCCCGGCCCGGGCCACCGCCTTGCGGCGCTCTTCCCCGCGCCGTATATCAACCCCGCCGCCACGGTCCCGCCGTGGCGGCGCCGTTTCCTGAAGGAAGACCGTCCGATGCGCGCCGAAACCCAGAACACCGTGGATGCGATCCGCAAGTCGCTGGCCCTGCTTGGCCAACGCCTTGACTGGGAAACCGCGCCGCACCGGCTGGAAGAGTTCGATGCCCTGATCGAGGCGCCGGATCTCTGGAACGACCCCGCCAAGGCGCAAAAGCTGATGAAGGACCGCCAGTCCCTGATCGACGCGGTCTCGACCTACCGGCTCATCGACTCAGGCCTCAAGGACAACGTCGAACTCATCGAACTGGGCGAGGCCGAAGGCGATGACGAGATCATCGCCGAGGCCGAAAAGTCGCTGAAGGACCTGGCCGAAACCGCCGCCCAGAAAGAGCTCGAGGCGCTCCTGGATGGCGAGGCGGATGGCAACGACACCTTCCTTGAAATCAACGCCGGGGCAGGGGGCACGGAAAGCTGCGACTGGGCCTCGATGCTCGCCCGCATGTATGTCCGGTGGGCCGAAAAGAAGGGCTACCAGGTCGAGATGCAGTCCGAAACGCCCGGCGAAGAAGCCGGCATCCGCTCGGTCAGCTACAAGATTTCGGGCCACAACGCCTATGGCTGGCTGAAGTCGGAATCCGGCGTCCATCGTCTTGTCCGCATCTCGCCCTACGATTCCGCGGCGCGGCGGCACACCTCCTTCTGCTCGGTCTGGGTCTATCCCGTGGTGGACGACAACATCGAGATCGAGGTGCAGGACAAGGACATCCGCATTGACACCTACCGCTCCTCCGGCGCGGGCGGCCAGCACGTCAACAAGACCGACTCGGCGGTGCGGATCACCCACTTCCCGACCGGCATCGTCGTGACCTCCTCGCTGAAGTCCCAGCACCAGAACCGCGACATCGCCATGCAGGCCCTGAAATCGCGGCTCTATCAACTGGAACTCGACAAGCGCAACGCCGCCATCCAGGAAGCCCATGACAACAAGGGCGATGCCGGCTGGGGCAACCAGATCCGCTCCTATGTGCTCCAGCCCTACCAGATGGTGAAGGACCTGCGCACCGGCGTGGAAACCTCCGACACCCAGGGCGTGCTGGACGGCGACCTCGACCGTTTCATGGCAGCCACGCTTGCCCTCGGCGTCCACGGCAAGAGCCGCGACGAGGCCCAGGCCGAGGCGTGATCCGCGGGCAAGTCGTAAGTCCCAGCATCCTGCACGACACAGGCGGTTTGTGAGGGCGGCAGAATGGTTCAGAGTGTCGGGCTCTTCCGCGCCAAAGCAGCGCCCCGATGGACCGTCCCGTGATCGTCTCCTTCGCAGAAGGATCGTACTTCGGAATTCTCGCAGAAAACTCGATCTTCGAGTCTGTAGAGGTTACAGATCGGTTTGCGGCTCTGGCGGCAGGTCTTCCAGTACCGGTGGCGGGGCGTCAGCCTTGCGTCGGATGATGATGTCGCCGTTGGGCAGGCGTATCGGCGGATCGTAGTAGCCGAAGTCGTCTACCATGCCGGACAAGGTGGTGATCCAGGGCTGGGCTTGATCCAGCGCGGAGCCCATCTTGCTGCCCAGGTCGTCCAGCCCCTTCTGCATCTCCTGCATCTTCGGTTCGACCTCGGTCATCAGGCCGCGCAGGAACATCCGCGCGCCTTCCTCCAGGAGCGACATGCCTTCGTCGATCTCGCTGGACGGGGCGGTCGGCTCCTGCGCCGGAAGGGCGGGGGCAAGAAGGGCGAGGGGCAGGGCAAGGACCAGAGCTTTCATGGCCGCCAATATAGGGACGGCCCCGGCATCCTCAAAGGGCGATGTCCAGCGACACCGGGAAGTGATCGGAGGCGGTTAGCAAGGCGTCGCGCAGTTCGGGCACGGCGGCGATGCGGGGGTCGTTGTTGGGGTGCCAGATGCGCCAGACGGGGGCGGGCTGAAGGCCGGCCAGTCGGGGTGAGACCATGACGAAGTCGAGAAGCGCCTCGAAATAGCACTTCTGCGGTGCGTACCAGAACCGCGCCGAGGTTGGACCTGCACCCATGCGCGGTCCGAATCCCAAGAGAGCGTTCGGGTCGTAAAGGTGGCTGTCGGGCGTGTCGTCCACGCCCAGCACCACCTCGATGCCGGAATGGCCGAACAGCCGTTCAAACCGATCGAGGCCGGGGCCATCGTTGAAATCGCCCATCACGACTAGGTCGTCGCCCGCCGCCAGATGCGCCTCGACGCGCTGGCGCAGCCAGAGGCATTGCGCCAATTGCTTTCGGCGGTTCTCGATCGAGACGCGCAGGAATTCCTCGCGTCCGGCAAAGCCGTGGGGGTTCTTCGATTTCGCATGGACGCCGATGAGCCGGAAGCGGCGGCCGCCTGCGATTTCGACCGCCAGTTCCAGCGGCGGTTTCGAGAAGCGGATGGTGTCGAAGATGCCATCCTGGTCGAGATCGTAGCGGAACGCGCCGTCGAAGCGCGGGGCGTCTTCGCTGCCCTTCTTGCCCGAGGGATCGCCTTGCGGATCATGGCGCGCGGTCAGCCGGTCGGGATCGTAAAGGAAAGCAATTTCCTGTTCGGTTTCAGAGGCGAAGCCGATCAGCGCGCGGCGGGTGCGCAGGCCGAAGTGGCGCGCGAAGCTCTCGAGTGCCGTTACGGTGGAGCGGCGGCCATTGGTATCGGGCGCCTCGATCACCATGATGCCGTCGGCATCAAGCGCGGTGAAGACGATGCCGAGCGCCGTCAGCTGTTCAGCGCGGCTGATCTTGTAGCGCGCCGACGGCTGGTTGTCGGCCATCAGCCGCCCCTGGTCGTCGAAGAGGGTGTTGAACCATTCGACGTTGAAGGTGGCAATGCGGAGGGGTTTCGTCGGAGCCGGGAGGGGCGCTTCACCCGTCATGCCGGATACGGAGACATGGGGTGCTCTGCGTGCCATCCCGGTCAGGCCGGCAGCATCCGGGGTGAGCGTTCGGATTCGATCTCTTCCCAGGCGCGGTTGATGGCGATCATCCGCGCTTCGGCAAGCTTGGCCGCCTCGGGCGGCAGGCCGCGGGCGATCAGCGCGTCGGGGTGGTTCTCGCGCACGGCGCGTTTCCAGGCGGCACGGATGTCGTCGATATCGGTGTCGTGGGTCACGCCAAGCACGTCATAGGGATCGCGCGGCACGCCCTCGACGCAGCGTGCGCGCACGGCGCGGAAGGCGCGGTCGTCCATGCCGAATTCGAGTGCGACCTGGTGCAGGAAGGCGTCTTCGGCATCATTGTAATGGCCATCGGCCACCGCCACTCGGAAAAGGCCCTCCATCAGATCGGGCAGCAGGTTCTCATGCCCGTTGCGGAACAGCTTGCCGATCTTGCGGGCATAGAATTCGAAGCCCGCCACATCCTGCCGGGCAAGGTTGTAGACGCGGGCGGCGTTGGCCTCTTCCTCGGGCGGGATGGTGAAGATGCGGCGGAAGCAGGCGACTTCGTCCCGCGTGACCTCGCCATCAGCCTTGGCGAGCTTTGCCCCAAGCGCGATGACGGCTATGGTGAAGCCGACCGAGACTTCGGGATCGCCGCGCAGACGGTCGAACACGACCGAGAGCGGTTCGCCCTGGGCGAGCGCGGCTAGCGCGGCAGAGATGCGGGACCAGATCGACATGGGGTCAGCCTACGATGCGGCGCGGCGCTTGTCAGTCCAGGAATTTCTGCATGAGCACCAGGTCGAGCCAGCGGCCGAACTTGAAGCCGGATTCCGGCACGGTGGCGATGGTGCGGTAGCCGAGGGCGGCATGGAAGGCGAGGCCGCCGGCATTTTCGCCACTGACGCCTGCGATCATGGAATGGGTGCCGCGGGCGCGGGCGTGGTCTTCGATTGCCTGCATGAGCCTGCGGCCAAGGCCCTGGCCACGGGCCAGCGGTTCGAGGTGGATGGAATGTTCCATGCAGCGGGCATAACCGTCGCCGCCGCGGAACTGGGCATAGGTGGCAAAGCCCGCGACCTGGCCGCCGTGTTCGGCGACAACGAAGGTGAAGCCGTCGCGTTGGCGGGCGTCGATGGTTTCGGCGACTTCGGTGAGGGTCTTTTCCTTCGATGTGAAGGTGACCGTGGTGTCGCGGATAAGCCCGTTCCAGAGCGCGGCGACGGCCGGGACATCGGCCTCTGTCGCGGGGCGGATCATGCTAGGACCCGTGGGCTGCTGGGGCCGTTGAAGGTGGTGCGCATGGCCTTTGCAGGCCCTTCGATGACGGTGAGCCTGTCATCGGTGATGATGGCGGCTAGGGCCACGCGCAGAGCGTCGGCCTGCGGGTGGATCAGCTCGAACCTGGTCAGGCGCAGGCCGCAGTCGGGCAGGTCGTCGGGCGGGCGGCGGCCGTGCCAGTGCAGGAGCGCCGGGAAGGCCCCGTCGAAGGGCAGGCGGCCGTCGGCCGGAACGGTGTAGTCCCAGCGGTAGGCGCCGCGGGTCATTTCGACGGGCTGGCCGAGGCCAGGCGGGCAGAGCGACAGCGCGGCGGGCAGGTCTTCGGCCTGGGCTACCCAGTTGGTCAGGCGCGGCGGGCCGGAGAAATTGTCGAGGTCGAACCAGCGCGGGCGGCCGGGATCGGGCGCGGCGGGGTCGATGGCGATGACTTCGAGGTAGAGATCGCCCAGGCCCAGGAGCCGATTGTGAGTGGACATGAGCGGGTGCTTGCCACCGCCCGCCAGCGTCACGCCAAGCGCGGCTTCGACCATCGCCACGCCTTCGGCGAGGCTCGTGGCCGAAACGACGATGTGGTCGATGCCAGTCACGCCAGGACCTCGTTCGCGCCGATGACGGCGGGAACGGCCTTCAGTGCCAGGGCGAGCGACTGGAAGCGGGCCTGCGCGACCTCGCCGTAAAGGCCGCGGCCGCGTTCGGTGAGGGCAAGCTCGATCACGCGCTTTTTCGGGCGCCAGGACAGGGTGGCGGCTTCGGCCGGGTCGCCGATGGAGAACATGGCGCCGAAGCGCATGGCCTTGCCCAGCACTTCGGCCTGGGCCATCTCGTCCTCTGTCAGCAGGCGGAACAGGGGTTCGAGGCGCGAGCCCGCGCGGCTGTTCTTGTAACGGTGCAGGAGCGACAGGCCGAGGAAGACGCGGCCGGGATGGTCGAGCCCGCCGAGGTTGGCGCGTGTCGCGTTGTCGAAGCAGACCTCGGCGCGGTAGTCGGGGTGGGCGCGCCAGGTGGTGTCGTGCAAGAGGCAGGCGGCCTTGACCAGGCGCATCCGATCCATGTGCCAGTCGCGGAAGAGGGGCGCGAGGAAGTCGTAAAGCTTGCGGCCGAAGCCGGGCATCCGGGCAGAGGTGAGTTCGGCCATGCGGGCAGCCTCGATCAACGGGTCGCGCTGGCGCAGGCGGTCGGGCATCTGTTCGTAAAGCAGACCCTCGCGGATGCCGTAGGCGGAGACGTCGATTTCGGAGGGCTTGAGGAGCTTCACCACCTCGCGAAGCACCTCGCAGGCGAGGGGGACGAGTTCCATTCGGTCGGCCGAGGTGCCGGTGCGCGCGCGCAGGAGCGCGAGGTCGGAGGCGGCGATCCAGTCGAGCGTGTCGAGGAGCGAGCGCGGGGTCATGCGGTATTCGTGGAGCACCGTCAGCGGGTAGTTGCGCCGTTCCATGTCGAGCCGTGCGATGACGCGCCAGGAGCCGCCGACGAGGTAGATACGTTCGCCTTCGGAGCGGATCTGGGCCTGCGCCTCTTTCAGGATGCGGTCAATGTGCAGGCGGCGCTTTTCGGGGGTGGGGGCGGCCTGCTGGAGGCGGAAGGGACCGAGGGCGGTGGAGACGCGGCTGCCGACCTTGCCGTCGCCGATGCGGGCCAACTCCATCGAATTGCCGCCGATGTCGCAGACCACGCCCTTGGCGTCAGGCCAGCCGAGGAGCACGCCCTGGGCCGAGAGCCGCGCCTCTTCGTCGCCGTCGATGACCCAGAGTTTCAGCCCGGTCTCGCGCAGCACCTCGGCTTGGAAATCGGGGCCATCCTCGGCTTCGCGCGTGGCGGCGGTGGCGACAACGGTGAGCGGGGCGATGCCCATGCCTTCGGCGAGGAGCGCAAATCGCTTCAGCGCGGCCAGCGCCCGGACGCGGCCTTCGGGATTGAGCCGCCCGGTCTCGGCCAGGTTCTTGCCGAGACCGGCCATGATCTTTTCGTTGTAGAAATAGGCAGGGCTGCGCGCGGCGCCGTCGAAGACCACCATCCGGATGGAGTTGGACCCCACGTCCACAACGCCGACGCGCGACAGGGCGCGGGCGGAGGGATCGTCGAAAAGCGGGCGGCCGAAGGGGCCGTGATCATCATGGGAATGGTCGGCAGGCATGGCAGCGTCCCCCTGACTGTCCGCTCGCGCGGGAACATGCACCGGCGCGAATACGAGGTCAACATATGCCTGCAAGGTAACGATTTTTCTGCGAAAAATCGAAGTCGCCTTACCTCGGTCCGTTGGCCTTTCGGCCTGGAATCGCGGCCGGGGCCCTGACGTCCGACCTCGTCAGGCGGCCTGGCCTTCGTCGCGTAGCGTTGCCAGGCGCTGCACGTCCTTGGCCCCGGCCGACCCGCGCCCCGAGAGCGAAGGATTCTCCATGAAGAAGCGGTGGCAGTTGAAGAGCGTCTCGTCCTTTTCGGGCAGGAAGCGGCGATAGCGGCCCATTGCATCGAGCACCCAGCTTTGCGCTTCGTCCGCGAGGTTGGCGGCCATTATCTGGCCCATGATCTGGTTCTTGACGGTGGGGTTCAGCGTTTCCACCAGTGTCTCGACCCGACGTGTCAGGTTACGGCTCATCCAGTCGGCGGAAGAGAGGAACACGCGCGCCTTCCGTGAAGGCAGGCCGCCGCCGTTGCCGAAACAGACGATACGGCTGTGTTCCAGGAAGCGCCCGACGATGGACTTGACCCGGATGTTCTCGCTGAGGCCCTTCACGCCGGGCCGCAACCCGCAGATGCCGCGCACCACGAGGTTGATCTTCACCCCCGCATTCGAGGCAGCATAAAGCGCGTCGATCACATCGGGTTCGATGAGCGAGTTCAGTTTGGCCCAGATTTCGGCCGGGCGGCCGGCGCGGGCATGATCGGCCTCGGCCCCGATAAGTTCGAGAAGGCGCGGCTTCAGCGTGACCGGGGCGATGGCGAGATTTTCCAGCCCTTGCGGCTGCACGTAGCCTGACAGGTAGTTGAAGACCTTGGTGGCATCGCGGCCAAGCGCGGCATCGCAGGTGAAGAAGCTGAGGTCAGTGTAGATGCGCGCGGTGATCGGGTGGTAGTTGCCGGTGCCGTAGTGGGTGTAGGTCACCAGGTTCTCACCCTCGCGCCGCACCACGGTGCTGATCTTGGCATGGGTCTTGTAGTTGACGAAGCCATAGACGACATGCGCGCCCGACCGTTCCAGCCGGCGGCTTTGGCGGATGTTGGCGGCCTCGTCGAAGCGGGCCTTCAGTTCCACCAGCGCGGTCACGGATTTCCCGGCCTCAGCCGCCTCGCACAGCGCGCTGACGATGGGGCTGTCCCAGCTTGTGCGGTAGAGCGTCTGCTTGATCGCCAGCACGTTCGGATCGCGCGCCGCCTGTTCCAGGAAGCGGATCACAAGGTCGAAGGTCTCGTAGGGATGGTGCAGCAGGATGTCTTTCTGCTTGATGGCGGCGAAGAGGTCGCCGTCATGGTCCTGCACCCGTTCGGGCACGCGGGGCGTGAAGGGCGGCCACAGAAGATCGGGGCGTGAGGACAGCACCAGCTCCTTGAGATCCGCCACGCCGAGAAGGCCGCGCACCTCGACCACCTCCTGCTCGGTGACGGCGAGTTCCTCCATGATGAGCGATTTCAGTTCGGGCGGGGCACCGGCGGACATCTTGAGCCGGATCACCTCGCCCCGGCGGCGGCGCTTCAGCGCGGTCTCGAATTCGCGCACCAGGTCTTCGGCCTCGTCCTCGACTTCGAGGTCGCTGTCGCGCAGCACGCGGAACAGGCAATGGCCACGGTCGGTGAAGCCGGGGAAGAGCATGTCGAGATGCAGGAGCAGAAGCTCTTCCAGCGGCAGGAAGCGGTTCTCGCCCTCGCGCCCCGGCAGCGGCACGAAGCGGGCGATCTGCTGGGGAATGGGCAGAAGCGCCTGCAGGGCGCGGTGATCGGACACGCGTTCCAGTTCCAGCGCGAGCGAGAATCCGGTGTTGGGGATGAAGGGGAAGGGGTGCGCCGGGTCGATGGCAAGCGGCGAGAGCACCGGGAAGACCTTGTCGAGGAAGTGCTTTTCCAGATGTTTCAGGTCGCGCGAGGTGAGCTTGGAGCGGGTGAGCAGCGTGATGCCCTCGGTCTCCATCTCCTTCTTCAGCTTGTTGAACGTGGACTGCTGCATCTGCATCAGGCGGCGCGCATCCTCGTTGATGAGGCGCAGCTGTTCGGCCGGGGTGCGGCCATCCTCGGAGGGGGTGGTGTTGCCGGCGCGGACGAGCGCGCGCAGGCCGGCCACGCGGACGGTGTAGAATTCATCCAGGTTGGTGGCGCTGATCGACAGGAAGCGCAGCCGTTCCAGAAGCGGCACGGCGGGGTTGGCGGCTTCGTCCAGCACGCGCCAGTTGAAGGCGAGCCAGCTGAGTTCGCGGTTGAAGAAGCGGCCCGGTCCGGTGATTTCAGCCGCGGGCAGCGAAACCGGGGCTGGGAACGGGGCTTTCAGGAAATCGGCCTGGGTCATCTCACTCTCCGCCGGTCTGCCCGGCGCCTTTCGGGATATGGAATCACCCGTCTTCCAACTTGTCCAGCACCTCTGCAGCCAGCTTCTGCGAGATGGGGCGGCGTTCGGCCAGTGACTTGGCGTCAAGCTCTGCCACCAGCGTGCGGGCCGCGGCGATGCTGCGTTCCATGCGGGCAACGAGCCAGGGGATCAGCGTGGGCGTCACCGTGACCTGGCGGTCGGCGAAGAGCTTGACCAGCACGGCAGAAAGGAGTGCATCGTCGGGCAGATCCAGCGTGGCGACGCCGGCCGCGGAGAGGCGGCTGTGCAGGTCGGGCAGGGTGAGGCCCCAGTCGCGCACCGGATGGCGCGCGGTGAGAAGCAGGCGCCCGGCGGGGCAAAGGAGGTTGTGCAGGTGAAAGAGCGCGACCTCGGCCGTCGTGTGGCCCGCCACGGCATCGGCACCTTCGATGACCAGCCGGCCTGTGGCGGCAAGGGCCTGGGGGTCGGCACCACCGACAGCCGTGCCGGCGATGACGGGCGTGCCGGTCTCGGCGGCCCAGAGGCGGGCGAGGTGGGTCTTGCCGCTGCCGGCGGGGCCGGCCAGCACCAGCTTTCCGCCAGGCCAGTCGCCCGCATCCAGCGCAGCCAGTGCCGTGGCATTTGCGGGCGAGACGAAGAAATCCTCGCGGCGGAAGGTTTCGCGAGCGGGCAGGTCGAACGCGAGCTGTCCGGTCACGGCTCGGACGCCTGCTCCGGCTCGGGATGCGGGTCGATGCCGCGGTAGAGCAGGCTCTTCTGGTACTGGGCGATGCCGAAGCGGGTGAAGACGCCCATGGCGGCGGCGACGGGCACCGCCACCAGCATTCCGACAAAGCCGAAGACCGCGCCGAAGGCGGAGAGGGCAAACAGCAGCCAGACCGGGTGCAGGCCCACTGACTTGCCCACCAGGCGCGGGGTGAGGATATTGCCCTCGAAGAACTGGCCGGCAGCGAAGATGGCGGCGATGACGGCGATAGACACCCAGTCGCCCCAGAACTGCACGAGCGCCAAGCCAATGGCGAGCGTACCGCCGACCAGCGAGCCGACATAGGGGATGAAGGTGATCGCGCCGGCGATGGCGCCGACGACGAGGCCGAACTGCAGACCGGCCAGCATCAGCGCGACCGAGTAGAAAGTGCCCAGGATGACGCAGACCGAGACTTGGCCGCGCACGAATCCCGCGAGCACGGCGTCGATTTCCCGGGCCAGTTGGCGGACGGTGGGGGCGTGGTCGCGGGGGATCAGCGCATCGACCTGGGCGATCATGCGGTCCCAGTCGAGCAGCATGTAGAAGGCGACCACGGGCACGACGACAAGGAAGACCACCGCGCCGACCACGCTGAGCGCGGAGGAGATGACTCCATTGGCCAGCTGGCCACCCTGCGCCTGGATCGCCTGGGCGATCTGCGCCAGCGTCTGGCGCGCGGTCGAGGTGCTGTCTTGAAGCTCCGGGAAGCGGGTGACGAGGAAGGTCTGGAACTGCTTGACGAAGTCGGGCACGGCGTTGATCAGCGCGGTCAATTGCTGGATCAGCGTGGGGATGACCGACAGGACCAGCGCGGCAAAGACCATCGCCGCGACAAGGGTGATAAGCGCGGTGGCCGCGGCGCGGCTAAGGCCGGCGCGCTGCAGGCGGTCGGCCAGCGGGTCGAGGAAATAGGCGATGGCACCGCCCACCAGGAAGGGCAGGATGATGTTGCCCAGGAACCAGAGCACGACAAAGAACACCAGGGCCGCGGCGCCCCAGTATTTCAGTTGGTCCTTCACCGGCAGGGCCATCGCATGTCTCCAAGGCACTGGACGAGCATATCGCGCGTCCGGGCGGGCATATCAAGGGCGGGTCATGGCTGGGGCGGTGGCGCGGGTGCGAAGAGGTCCTTCAGCGCCACGTCCTGCATCAGCTCTGCCGGGCGGGCCTGCAAGGCGGCGGTCCAGTCGCGCAGGATGAGGTCGCGCTGGTCGTCGATCATGGCGTGAAGCTCGGCTTCGAAATCGGCGCGGTTGAAGTATTCGTCGAGGTTAACCACCACGGCATCGGTGGCGAACCAGGCGATGCCCGCGCCGATGACGGCGCCCGCGACGGTGCCGACCGGCCCTACGGCGCTGCCGATGGCGGCGCCGGCGCCGCTGCCGCCCAAGAGGCCTGCGGATTTGGCGGTGCCCTTGGCCGCTGCCTTGATCGCCACTTTTGAGGCGATCTTCTTGGCCATGACGCCGGTCATTACTTTGACCGCCGCCGTGCCGCCCAGCAGGGCGGCGGTGGCGCCGATGGGGGCGGTGACCGTCATCCGTGCGGGTGCCTTGCCTAGAAGCGCCACCATCGCGGCGTCGAGTTCGTCCTGAACGGGCGTCGCGGCCAGAAGCTCGGCGGTCTTGCGCTCCAGGGCGGAGGCAAAGGCTTGGGCATAGGCGGCATCGACGCGGGCCGCTGCCTCGGCAAGCCGGGTGTCGAGGTCGCCGAAGAGACGGCGGTGCAACTCGCCTTCGACCTGGCCCAGAACAGCGCCGGCAAGTTCGGTATACTCGCCCAGCACCGAATAGTGGAAATCGGCGTAATTCGGCACGGCGGCATGGGCCACGGCGAAGGCCGCGTCCAGTTGCGCCGCCATCAGACCCTGCACCTCGGTCGCCGCCATGTCGCCCGCCTGCTGGAACAGCCGTTCAAGCTCGGTCGGGGCGGGGCGGTAGATTGCGGGTTTCAGTCCGATATCGCGGGCAAGATCGTCAAGCCCTGCCGGTCCGCGCAGAGCAACCACGGCGCTTAGGCCAAGCGAGACCAGCGCCAGCACAGCGATTGTGGACCAGAAGGTGATGGCAAAGAGGCGGCTAGGCCTGCGTGCGGGCTTGGGCTGGGTTCCTGTCATGCGGCCTCGGTCCCGTCAACAAGCAGGTCCTCGCAGGACTGCCTGACCGAGATTGCCACCTGCACCACCGACAGGACGGCCAGCGCACTCATCGCCAGGTGCAGGAGTACGACAAGCGGGCGCAGTGCCGCGAATGGGCTGTCCGACCCGAGGTGCAGCAACAGCCACATCCGCGCTGCATCGCCCGCTTGCGTTGCCTGCAAGGCTGCGGTCACCGGGCCGGCCGGGCCGGGCACGGCAGCCATGGCCTGTTGCATCGCGGGGGCGAAGGGCAGTTGCAGATAGCCGGGCAGGGTGGCGGTGAACCAGTCAAGCCAGACATGCAGCCCGACAAACACCCCGCCGACAAGCGCAAGTGCCAGCCGGTCCGCCAGCGGATCGGCCCAGGGACGATGCAGGTGCCGTCCGAGCCGGTGAGCAAGCATCGCCTGGGCCAGACCTGCCAGCGGCACGAGTGCCGCCAGAAGCCAAAGCTCGGCCGGGCGGGCCAGCGCGACTTCGGCGGCGGTCAAAGGCACTGCAACCACCGTGACGCCCGCGGCAGCCACGGTGGCGCCGATCCGGCCGGTCAGCAGCGCGGCGAGGGGCGAAGCAGGGCGAATCGCGGCTTTTCCCCAGGCGCGGCGGCGGGCCGCCTGAACGCTGCGCGTGCCAAGGAACACCGGCACGGCCAGAAGCAGCGGTGCAATGGCCGCGCCCTGTGTCAGCGGTTGCAGGAGCCGCCAGATGCACAGAAGCGCCAGGACGATCACCGTCCCGGCGGCAACCGTCACCGCTATGCTGTGCCATCCCCGTGCCATCGCGAGCGAGGATGGCCCGGAACCGACGCCGCCCGCAAGCCGCGGGGCGAAGGCCTGTGGCAGGCGGCAAGCCGCTGTCAGCAGGTGCTTAGCGGGCCGAAGTAAGCCACCGGTCAATGGACCGTCAGCAGGGCGCGGGGCAGGTGATGGCCATCCGGGGCGCGGTGTCCCGGCAGAATGAAGGCAAGACCATGAAACGTATCCTGACCCTTTCCCTGTTCCTGGCCGCCGCCCCGCTGGCCGCTCTGGCCGCGCCTGCCGTGGGCGATGTCGTGGGCACCACCCCCGAGGCTGCCACCGCCGCGCTGGCCGAGAAGGGCTGCAAGGTTTCGGAATTCGAAGCCGAGGACGGCAAGATCGAAGCGAAGTGCACCGATGAGGCCGGCAAGCTGATGGAAGTCTATATCGACCCCGCCAGCGGCGCCGTTACCGAAGTGAAGTCGGGGGACTGAACCATGGCTGCATCCCTTCGGTCGGGCCGGGTCAAGCCTCCGGCGTTGTGGGACCCTGTGGTGCGCCTGACGCATTGGGTCATCGCCATCGTGGTGCTTCTGAACGCGGTCCTGACCGAAGGGGGCAGCACGCTGCATGTCGCCGCCGGCTGGGCCGGCATGGCGATGCTGGCGCTGCGGCTTGTCTGGGGTCTTGTCGGCCCCGGCGCGGCCCGGTTCTCCGCCTTTCCGCCCGCGCCGCTGAAGGCGCTGCGTCACCTTGGCGGCTTGGCACGCGGCGATGTGCCGGACTACCCTTCGCACAATCCGGCCGGGGCGATCATGGCCTATGCGCTGTGGGGCCTTCTGGCCGTGGTCACGGCGACCGGGCTTTACATGACGGGCGGCGCCACGCCGATGCAGGTGGCGGCCGATCAGGCCGCGGTTGACAGCGGCGACTGGTCGGCACTGGTGAAGTCCGATGATGGCGAGACCGACGAAGACGGCGGCTGGAAACAAGCGGCCGAAGAGGTGCACGAGGTGGCGGCGAACCTGATCCTGATCCTCGTGCTGCTGCATGTGGCCGGCGTCGCGGTGGAATCGCGCGCTTTGCGGCGCAACCTCGTGGCGCCGATGCTTCTCGGCAGCGAGGGGCGCGGTGAGCGCAACCGGAGGCGCGCCGAGTGAAGATGGCTCCGATCTTTCGGCCGAAGGGGCGGCGGGAAACCGCCGCGCTTTCGGTATTCGTGGCGCTGCAATCCCTGGCGGCGGTGTTCTTCGTGGGTGATGTGTTCAGCGACCTCGCGGCGGATGCGGACAGCCTGCACATCTGGTTCGAGGGCGTGGTGACGCTGGCGCTGGTGCTGGGGGTATTGTTCGGCATCGTTTCGCTGCGGCGTACCATCTCGCTGATCGAGGATCAGGACCGCGCGCTGGACGTGGCGCGCGGCGCGCTGGCCGAGGTGGTGCAGCGCCAGTTCACCGCCTGGGGCCTTACCCCTGCCGAGGCCGATGTGGGCCTGCTGGCGCTGAAGGGGCTGGATGTGGCCGAGATCGCCGCGCTGCGTGGGGCGGCGCAGGGCACGGTGCGCGCGCAACTGACGCGCATCTATGCCAAGGCGGGGGTTTCCGGCCGTGCGCAGTTCGCAGCCTATTTCGTCGAGGATCTGATGGGTGAGGGTCTTTCCGTCCGCGCGGCCTGATCCGCGCCCTGTCAGTGCAGCGCCATCAGGAAGGCCACGATGTCGGCGCGCGTGGCGGCATCGCCGGCCGCGCGCTTGTGCGACTTGAGGAAGGCATCCAGCTGCGTCGCGCCATCGGCGGCGCCAAGAAGGCCGGTGGGTTCCATCAGCGCGACCGGGTCGTCGTGGCAGCGGCCGCAAGCGGCGTCATAGGCGCCGGCACCTGCCGCGGCATCACCCTGGGCCAGGGCGGGGGTGGAGGCCAGGCAAGCGAGAAGCGTCAGACGGCAGAACATGGCATGTCTCCCTGATCTGGGGCGAGCCTGCGGCTTGCAGGGCGCCAGGGTCAAGGACGACGCATTTTGTTCCGGTGAGTTCCTAAAAAGTTCTTTACGACTCGCGTTGGATATGAGAACAAAATAGCAACGAAAGAGCAGGAGGTTCTGATGTTCAAGGATGTCGCCGCAGTCCTCGCCCGGTCCCGCGCCACGGTGGTAGAGGATCTTGCCGGCATGGTTGCCCTGTTCGTTCTGCTTTACGGCGCCCTCAGCCTGACCGGCGCTGCTTGAGTTCTGCCTGCGGTCTTTGTTGCCGGATCATCCTTCCCCGGATGCCTGTCCCCGGGTCTGCCTCGACCCCTCCGGCAAAGACACGCTACTGACCGCCGCCACCGATGGGTGCGCGGCGGTTTTTTTCTGGTCAGGCGGCGGCTTCGGCAGTGGCCATCGCTTCGGTTACCGCTTCCAGCGCCAGAAGGATCGAGGCGTGGCGGTTCTTGTAGTCGCGGGCGGGGATCAGCACCTCGTAGCCGTCGAAGGGGGCGGCGGGCACCGGCCCGCCTTCCTTCAGCATGGCGCGCAGGGCGTCGCGCGCCGCTTCCAGTTCGGCCCGGCTGCGCCCGATCACCACGCGCCCCAGCACCGCCGCCGAGGCCTGGCCAAGCGCACAGGCCTTCACGTCCTGCGCGAAATCCTGCACCCGGCCGTCCTTCACCACGACATCCGCCGTGACGGTGGAGCCGCAGAGCGGCGAGCGCTTCTTGGCGCTGGCATCGGGGTGGGGCAGGCGGCCCAGGTGCGGTATATCCGCCGCCAGTTCCAGGATGCGCCCCGAATAGAGCTTGATGAGGTCGCTGTCGCTCATGGCCAAATCTCCGCTGACCTCCTAGATAGACCCGCACCCTGTCCCTGCCAAGGAGCGGACCCATGGCCTTTGATCCGGCGAGCTTGACCTATGACGACAAGGGCCTGATCCCCTGCGTCGCGCAGGATGCAGCCTCGGGCGAGGTGCTGATGTTCGCCTGGATGAACGCGGCCTCGGTCGCGCGCACGCTGGAGACGGGCAAGGTCACCTACTGGTCGCGATCACGCCAGGCGTTCTGGGTCAAGGGCGAAAGCTCCGGACACCACCAGCGGCTGCTGGAATTGCGCATCGACTGCGACCGCGACTGTCTGTTGGCGCTGGTGGCCCAGGAGGGGCCGGCCTGCCACACCAACCGGCGCAGCTGCTTTTACACCGCGATCCGTGACGGGGCCGAGGTCGAGATCATGGCGCCGATGGTGGGCTAGTTCAGGTAGAACTCGCCTTTCACATGCCGCCACTCGCCGGGGCTGATCAGCTTGCGGTGGGCGAAGCGGACCGAGTGCAGCGGGCCTTCGATCTTGTCCTGCCAGAACTCGATGAACTTGAAGAGCCGGGGATAATCCGGCGCCAGATCATAGTCCTGCCAGATGAAGCTGTTCAGCACATGCCGGTAGTCGGGCATCCGGTAGAACAGTTCCGCCGTGGTCAGCCCATAGCCTTTCAGCATCAGTTCCGTCTCGCTCGCCGCCATCCTTGCCTCCGATGCGTTTCCCCCCTGTTCAGGGATGATGCCAAAGCCCGGATGAATTTCAACGAAAACAGTATGTTGGCACTCAATATAGGGTGCTGCCAGCCCGGCCGGCCGCCCCCGCATTGCACACAACAGGATGGATGGTGTAGGGTCACGCGCGCAAGATATGGGGCAATGGCCCGGAAGGCAGGACAACGTGTCGGATCGTCCCGAAGACCCTGAAAACGCTGACGAAAAGCCGGCGCGGGCCGAATGGCACGGGCCGCAGATCGACATCGCGCAAGAGATGAAGACGGCCTATCTAGATTACGCGATGAGCGTGATCGTGGCCCGCGCCATCCCCGACCTGCGCGACGGGCTGAAGCCAGTGCACCGGCGCATTCTTTATGCAATGAACGAAGTCGGCAACACGCACGACAAGCCCTATCGCAAGTCCTCGCGTCCGGTGGCCGACACGATGGGCAAATATCACCCGCACGGCGACTCGGCGATCTATGACGCGCTGGTGCGCATGACGCAGGATTTCTCGATGTCGCTGCCTCTGCTGGACGGGCAGGGCAACTTCGGTTCGATGGACGGCGATCCGCCCGCGGCCTTCCGCTATACCGAGGTTCGGCTGGAAAAATCGGCCCGCGCGCTGTTGGACGACATCGACAAGGACACGGTCGACTTTCAAGACAACTATGACGGCAAGGACCGCGAGCCCACCGTCCTGCCGGCGCGCTATCCGAACATGCTGGTCAACGGGTCCGAAGGCATCGCCGTCGGCATGGCGACCCGCATCCCGCCGCACAACCTGGGCGAGGTGATAGACGGCACGCTGGCGCTGATCGAGAATCCCGACCTGTCGATGGAACGGCTGATGGAGATCATCCCGGCCCCCGACTTCCCCACCGGCGCCATGATCATGGGCCGGTCGGGCGTGCGGAAGGCTTATCTTGAAGGCCGTGGCTCGGTAATCATTCGCGCCAAGACCCATGTGGAGGAAATCCGCAAGGACCGCTTTGCCATCATCGTGGACGAGATCCCCTTCCAGGTGAACAAGGCGGCGATGATCGAAAAGATCGCGGAAGCCGTGCGCGACAAGCGGCTGGAAGGCGTGGCCAGCGTCGCCGACGAATCCGACCGGGTGGGCGTGCGCGTGGTGATCGAGCTGAAGCGCGACGCCACGCCCGACGTGGTGCTGAACCAGCTTTACCGCTTTTCGCCAATGCAGACGAGCTTTGGCTGCAACATGCTGGCGCTGAACGGCGGCAAGCCGGAAACGCTGACCCTGCGCGATTTCCTGGTACATTTCATTGCCTTCCGCGAGGAAGTTGTGGCGCGGCGTACGGCTTACGAGCTGCGCAAGGCGCGGGAGCGCAGCCATATCCTGTGCGGTCTGGCGGTGGCGGTCTCGAACGTGGACGAGGTGGTCGCGACCATCCGCTCCTCCTCCGACCCGTCCGAGGCGCGCGATCGGCTGATGACGCGGCGCTGGCCCGCGCATGACATCGCCGATTACATCCGCCTGATCGACGATCCGAACCACAAGATCAACGAGGACGGGACCTACAACCTGTCGGAAACCCAGGCCCGCGCGATCCTGGACCTGCGCCTGCAGCGCCTGACGGCCATGGGCGTGAAGGAGATCACCGACGAACTCGCGGAACTGGCGGCGAAGATCAAGGATTACCTCGACATCCTGTCCTCGCGTGACCGGATCATGGCGATCATCTCGGACGAGCTGACCGAGGTGAAGACGCAATTCGCCGTGCCCCGCCGCACCCAGATCGCCGATTGGGAGGGCGACCTGGACGACGAGGACCTGATCGAGCGCGAGGACATGGTCGTGACCATCACCTCGGGCGGCTACATCAAGCGCACGCCCCTGGCCGAGTTCCGCGCCCAGAACCGCGGCGGCAAGGGCCTGTCGGCGATGGAGACGAAGGAGGACGACGTCGTCACCACCTTGTTCGTGGCGAACACGCATACCGTTCTTCTGTTCTTCACCACCGATGGCATGGCCTACCAGCTGAAATGCTGGCGCCTGCCGCTGGCGGGGCGCACCGCCAAGGGCAAGGCCATCGTCAACATCCTGCCGATCCAGACCGGCATTTCCATTGCCGCGCTGATGCCCATCGACGTGCCGGAACTGGAATGGGACGGGCTGCAGGTGTTCTTCGCCACCTCGGATGGCGACGTGCGCCGCAATGCGCTCAGCGATTTCACGAACATCAAGCGCAACGGCAAGATCGCGATGAACCTGCCCGAAGGCGTGAGCCTGGTGAACGCGCGCATCTGCGACGAGAACGACGACATCATGCTGGTGACCTCGCTTGGCCGCGCGATCCGCTTCCCGACAACCGAGGTGCGGGTGTTCAAGGGGCGCGATTCCACCGGCGTGCGTGGCATCCGCCTGGCCGAGGGCGACTCTGTGGTCTCGATGGCGGTGATCCGCCATTTCGACGCCACGCCAGAGGAGCGGGTGGCCTATCTGAAGCAGCGCCGCCTGATGGCCGGCGTGACCGAGGAAGAGGCGGCAGACGACGACGAAGAAGCGGTGTCCGAAGGCCAGCTTTCGCCCGAACGCTATGCCGAGATGTCGGCGGCGGAAGACCTGATCCTGACCGTCACACGCGGCGGGTCGGGCAAGCTGTCGTCCAGCCACGACTACCCGGTGCGCGGACGCGGCGGCATCGGCGTCAAGGCGATCTCGCCCGGCCCCCGCGGCGGCATCGTTGTGGCCTCGTTCCCGGTGGAAACCTCCGACCAGATCATGCTGGCGACCTCGGCCGGCCAGTCGATCCGCGTTCCGGTGGACCAGATCTCCTTCCGGTCCCGCTCGGCGGGCGGGGTACGTGTGTTCAACGTGGGCGAGGGCGAGGACGTGGTGTCCGTGGCCCGCGTTGCCGAACAGGCGGATGAGTGAGCTGGAGGCCCGCCTTGCCGCCCTTGCGGCGGCGGGAGGGACCATCACCTACGGCGCGCTGGCCCGCGACCTGGGCTGGCGGCTGGCGGACCTGACGGCAGCGCTGGAACGGCTGATGGTCGAGGATAGCGCCGCCGGTCGCCCGATGCGGGCCGCGCTCATGCGGGGGCGTCTGAGTGGTGACATGCCGGCGCGCGGTTTCTTCGACGCGGCAGCAGGGCTGGGTTACGATGTCTCGGACCCTGCAGCCTTCGTCATGCGGCAGCGGGCGGCGCTCCGAACACCCTGATCTGTGCATTCCTGCGCAGGCTGCGCGCGAACCTGGGGAATTTGCAGAAAGAAAAAATCCTGTATCCATAGTGTAGCTTCGGCACGGGCCGAGGACGAAACGGAACAGGACCCTTCACGATGGACTCTCTCAAATCCTATGCCCCTCTTGCCGCGCGCGTGCTGATCGGGGTGCTTTTCCTTCTGTCTGGCCTGGGCAAGCTGGGGGATGTCGCCGGCTTCTCGGGCTACCTCGCCTCGGGTGGCCTGCCGGCGTTCCTTGCCTGGCCCGCGATCCTGTTCGAGATCGTGGTGGGCGGTGCGCTGATCGCCGGCTTCCAGACCCGCCTTGCCGCGCTCGCCGCGGCCGCCTTCTGCGTGGTGGCGGCACTGCTGTATCATTCGAACTTCGGCGACCAGATGCAGATCGCCATGTTCTTCAAGAACATCGCCATCGCCGGTGGCCTGCTGCTGCTGGCCTCGACTGGCGCGGGCAAGCTGGCCGTGGACAAGGCGTAAGCGAAACCTGTCGGCACGGGCGGGCCGGGAAACCGGCCCGCTTTTCATTTGGGCGGAATGCGCCTAAATCCCCGCCATGACCGAGACACTCCACATCATCGGCGGCGGCATGGCCGGCTCTGAAGCCGCCTGGCAGGCCGTGCAGCGCGGCGTTCCCGTTGTGATCCACGAAATGCGCCCCAGGGTCGGCACCTTCGCCCACCGCACGGGCATGCTGGCCGAGATGGTCTGCTCCAACTCGTTCCGCTCAGACGACCACGAACGCAATGCCGTGGGCCTGTTGCATTGGGAGATGCGAGCGGCGGGCGGCCTGATCATGGAAATGGCCGAAGCGCATCGCCTGCCTGCGGGCGGCGCGCTGGCCGTGGACCGCGATCCCTTCGCCGAATCCGTCACCGCCCGGCTCAGGTCCCATCCGCTGATATCTGTGTCAGAGGAAGAGATTACCGAGCTTCCTTCATCCGGCCACTGGATCATCGCCACCGGCCCGCTGACTTCTGGCGCGCTGGCGGAAAGCATCCGCGCCGCCACTGGCGCCGATCAGCTCGCCTTCTTCGACGCCATCGCCCCCATCGTCTATGCCGAAAGCGTGGACATGTCGGTGGCCTGGATGCAGTCGCGCTATGACAAGGGCGAGACCATCGAGGAACAGACCGCCTACATGAACTGCCCGATGACGAAGGATGAGTACGAGGCCTTCATCGACGCGGTGTTGGCGGCCGACAAGACCGAGTTTCACGAGGGCGAGACGGCGGGCTACTTCGACGGCTGCCTGCCGATCGAGGTCATGGCTGAACGCGGGCGCGAGACGCTGCGCTTTGGCCCCATGAAGCCGGTGGGCCTGACCAATCCGCACAATCCGCAGAAGCCCTATGCCGTGGTGCAGCTGCGCCGCGACAACAAGCTCGGCACGCTCTACAACATCGTGGGCTTCCAGACGAAGATGAAGTACGGCGCGCAAGTCAATGTTTTCCGCAAGATTCCGGGGCTGGAAAATGCCTCGTTCGCGCGCCTGGGCGGCATCCACCGCAACACCTTCATCAACTCGCCCACGCTGCTCGACGCGCAGATGCGGCTGAAGTCGCGCCCCAACATCCGCTTCGCCGGCCAGATCACGGGGGTCGAGGGCTACGTGGAAAGCGCGGCGATGGGCCTTCTGGCCGGTCGCATGGCCGCGGCCGAGATCCTTGGGGAAAGCCTGCCCCCTCCGCCGCCCGAAACCGCGACGGGCGCGCTGATCACCCACATCACCGGTGGGGCCGAGGCAAAGACCTTCCAGCCGATGAACGTGAACTTCGGCCTGTTCCCCCCCATCGACGCGAAGGGCGGCCGCAAGGGCCGGAAGGACCGCTACAAGGCCTATACCGACCGCGCGAAAGAGGCGTTCGCGGCATGGCTGAGCCGCGCGTAACCCGCTTCGCGCCGTCGCCCACCGGGCCCCTGCACCTGGGCCATGCCTTCGCTGCACTGACCGCCTTCGAACGGGCCAGCTCCGGCCAGTTCCTCTTGCGCATCGAGGATATCGATCGCGACCGCTGCCGCCCGGCTTGGGAGTCGGCAATCCATGACGATCTCGCCTGGCTCGGGCTCATCTGGTCGCGGCCCATGATGCGCCAATCCGAACGCACGTTCGCTTACGCCGCCGCGCTGGACCGGCTGGCCACGATGGGCCTGACCTATGCCTGCCACTGCACTCGCGCCGACATCCGCGCGGCGCTCTCCGCCCCCCAGGAGGGCGCGCCCGGTCCGGACGGTCCGGTCTATCCCGGCACGTGCCGCGGCCGGAACCTCGCCCCTCAAGGCGCCGCGATCCGGCTGGACATGGCGCGCGCCGTAGCCCTCACCGGGCCGCTGGCCTTCACCGATACTGGAACCGAACAGCCCGGTCTTCACATCAACGATGCGGGGCACATGGTTGAAACCATTGGCGATGTTGTCCTCGCCCGTCGAGGCTGGGGCACTTCCTACCACCTGGCCGTGGTGGTGGACGATGCCGCGCAGGGCGTAACGGAAGTCACCCGTGGCGCCGACCTTTTCGAGGCGACACCGATCCATGTCCTCCTGCAGCGCCTGCTGAACCTCCCCACGCCCTCCTACCACCACCACCGCCTGATCCGCGACAACAGCGGCAAGCGCCTCGCCAAACGCGACGATGCCCGCGCGCTGGCGAAGTACCGGGCCGAGGGGGCCACGCCGCAGGATATCCGCCGGATGGTCGGGCTTTAGGCCGCCGCGCGCAGCACCATGCCGAACAGGTCGCGCGGGTCGTCCGGGTCGGCGATCATGTCCAGCATCTCGCAGAACTGGGTGCCCTTCACCTTGCCCGCCACATAGCGCAGCGCCGCGAAATCCTCGATGGCGAAGCCGACCGAGTCGAACAGCGTGATCTGTTCCACCGACACCCGCCCTGCCGCCTGCCCGGCGATCACCTGCCACAGCTCCGTCACCGGATGGTCGGGGTCCAGCTGCTGGATCTCGCCTTCCACCCGCGTCTGCGGGGGAAATTCCACGAAGATGCCCGAGCGCAGGAGGATGTCGCGGTGCAGTTCGGTCTTGCCGGGGCAGTCGCCGCCCACCGCGTTGATGTGAACGCCAGACCCCACCATGTTGTCGGTCAGGATCGTGGCGTAGGCCTTGTCCGCCGTCACCGTGGTCACGATCTCGGCGCCCAGGATCGCCTCTTCTGCTGTCCGGCAGGCCACCGTGCGCAACCCCCGCCCGCCAAGGTTCCTCACGCATTTCGCCGTGGCTGCGGGGTCCAGGTCGTAAAGCCGCACCTCCTCGATGCCGCAGACCGCCTTGAAGGCCAGCGCCTGAAACTCGGCCTGCGCGCCATTGCCGATCAGCGCCATCACGCGCGAACCCTTTGGCGCCAGCCACTTCGCCGCCATGGCGCTGGTCGCCGCGGTACGCAGGGCCGTCAGGATGGTCATTTCCGACAGAAGCACCGGATAGCCCGTCTCCACATCGGCCAGAAGGCCGAAGGCCGTCACCGTCTGCAACCCCCGCTTCATGTTGGCCGGATGACCGTTCACATACTTGAAGCCATAGGTCTGCCCGTCCGAGGTCGGCATCAGCTCAATCACGCCGACATCGCTGTGCGAGGCAATGCGCGGGGTTTTGTCGAACATCGGCCAGCGCCGGAAATCGGCCTCGATCTCGGCCACCAGATCGACCATCACGCGTTCGATCCCAAGATGAAGAACCAGCTTCATCATGCTGTCAACGCTGACAAAAGGCACAAGGTTCAAGGTCATCATTTGCCTCCCGTCACTTCGACCGCGTCGGCCGGTCGAAGACCTTCTTGCCCATCAGTGATCCGACCAGGTCCACCATCAGCCGCGCCGTCATGCCCCGGTCGTCCAGGAACGGGTTCAGCTCCACCAGATCCAGCGAGGTCACCAGCCCGGATTCGTGCAAGAGTTCCATCACCAGATGCGCCTCGCGAAAGGTCGTGCCGCCCGGCACCGTCGTGCCCACGGCCGGCGCGATGGACGGGTCGAGGAAATCCACGTCCAGCGAGACATGCAGCATCCCCTGTTCCGCCTCCACCCGCTCCAGGAAGGCACGCAGGGGCGCCACGATGCCATGCTCGTCCAGCACGCGCATGTCGGTGATGGCGATGTCATGCTCCACCAGAGCCGAATGCTCCGCCGGATCGACAGACCGGATGCCGTAAAGGCACATGCGCCCGGCCGGGATTGGTGCCGGGAAGGGCGGGAAGGCGTCGAAGTCGCCGCGCCCGGCGATATAGGCCACCGGCGTGCCATGCAGGTTGCCGCTGGTCGTGGTCATCGGCGTGTGGAAGTCGGAATGGGCATCCAGCCACAACAGGAACAGGGGCCGCCCCTCGCGCTTGGCATGGGCCGCGGCCCCGGCGACAGAGCCAAGCGCCAGCGAATGGTCGCCCCCCATCACCACCGGCAACCCGCCGTCCGCCAGCGCATCCTCCACCCGGTCGGCCAGCACTTCCGTCCAGCCCACCACCTCGGCCAGCGAATGCACCGCCGGGTTGGGGCAGGTCGCCTCGCGCAGCTCCGGCAGGGCCAGGTCGCCCCAGTCCGTCACGCCATGGCCCAGGTCGCGGATCGCCGCGGCCAGCCCCGCCACACGATAGGCCGCCGGCCCCATCAGGCAGCCGGGACGGCGCTGTCCCTCGTCAATCGGGGCCCCGATCAGGATGCAATTGGCCATGGGTCTCTCCTTTGCTCTTTCAGTCTTTCCCCCTTGCGATGGATTCCAGTGGCATTATCGTCATCCTGAACCACGGATTTGCCGAAACGGCGGAGGAACCGACCATGCTGGACGAAACCGACCAGCGGCTGATCGCCGAACTCCGCCGCGATGGCCGCGCCGCGCTGTCCGACCTTGCGGCAAGGCTCGACATCTCGCGCGCGACCGTCCGCGCCCGCATGGAACGGCTGGAAGCGCGGGGCGAAATCGCGGGCTTCACGGTGCTGACGCGCAGCGACGTGACCGCCGCGCCGGTGCGCGCGCTGATGATGGTGGGGATCGAGGGCAGGGGGGCCGAACGCATCATGGCCCGGCTTTCGGGCTTTCCGGCGGTGATGGCGATCCACACCACCAACGGCAAGTGGGACCTGATTGTGGAACTGGGCACCCAGACGCTGGCCGATCTGGACGAGGTCCTGTTCCGCATCCGCGGCCTCGAAGGCATCACCACGTCAGAGACCAACCTTCTCCTCGGCACCCGCAAGGCCGGCAAGCGCTGATCACATCGCCGCGACACCTGCGCGCAGCCCCGTGGGTGCTGTGCCGGGGAAACAATTAACTATTTGATTAAAATGGGTTATTCCTTGTAGAAATGCTCCACGGGGGGTGCGGCAGCTGTAAACGCCCCCGCTTCCTTCCGCCACAGCCGCGCTGACAAGCGGGACAAAGCGCCCTATACCTTCAAGCAGCGCAAACGGAACATCCCATGATCGTCGAACTCGGACACTACGCCCTCGTCCTCGCTCTCTGCGTGGCGCTCGTCCAGTCGGTGGTGCCGCTGATCGGCGCCCACCGCCGCAACCCGGCCTGGATGGCCGTGGCCGAACCCGCGGCCGTGCTGCAATTCCTGCTGGTGGGCTTCGCCTTCGTGGCCCTGGTCCGGGCCTTCATGACCTCGGATTTCTCGCTGCGCGTGGTGGTCGAGAACTCGCATTCGCTCAAGCCCATGCTGTACAAGTTCGCCGGAACCTGGGGCAACCACGAAGGCTCGCTGCTCTTGTGGAGCTTGATCCTCTCGCTCTACTCCGCCTGCGCTGTCTTCTTCGGCCAGTATCTGCCGGCCACGCTGAAGGCGCGCGTTCTGGCGGTTCAGGGCATGATCGGGGTGGCCTTCCTTCTGTTCATGCTGCTCACCTCCAATCCCTTCGACCGGCTCGCCATGCCGCCCATGGACGGGCGCGACCTCAACCCGCTGTTGCAGGATCCCGGTCTCGCCTTCCACCCGCCCTTCCTCTACCTCGGCTATGTCGGGCTCTCGATGGCATTCTCCTTCGCCGTCGCCGCCCTGATCGAGGGCCGGGTCGATGCCGCCTGGGCACGCTGGGTCCGGCCTTGGACGGTGGCCGCCTGGGTGTCCCTTACCATCGGAATCGCGCTCGGCTCCTGGTGGGCCTATTACGAGCTGGGCTGGGGCGGCTTCTGGTTCTGGGACCCGGTCGAGAACGCCTCCTTCATGCCCTGGCTCATCGGCGCAGCGCTTCTTCATTCCGCCATCGTGGTGGAAAAGCGGGAATCGCTGAAAGCCTGGACGATCCTTCTCGCCATCCTCGCCTTCGGCTTCTCGCTGATCGGCACCTTCATCGTGCGCTCGGGCGTCATCACCTCGGTGCACAGCTTTGCCAATGACCCCGAACGCGGCGTGTTCATCCTGCTGATCCTCGCGGTCTTCCTCGGCGGCGCGCTCACGCTGTTCGCCGCCCGCGCTGGCGCCATGGAAGCGAAGGGCATCTTCGCGCCCATCAGCCGCGAAAGCGCTCTGGTGGCCAACAACATCCTGCTGACCGTCGCCTGCTTCGTGGTCTTCGTGGGCACGGTCTGGCCGCTGGTCGCCGAAATGGCCTTCGACCGCAAGCTTTCGGTCGGCGAGCCTTTCTTCAACGCGGCTTTCACCCCCTTCATGGTGGCGCTGGCGCTGATCCTGCCGCCCGGCAGCGTGCTCGCGTGGAAGCGCGGCGATCTCTCCCGCGCCCTGCGTCTGATGCGCCCGGCGCTCATTCTCTCGGTGGTCCTTGGCGCCACCGTCTGGGCGCTGCAGGGCGGCCCGGCGGTTCTTGGCCCCATCGGCGCCGCCCTTGGCGCCTGGGTGGTGCTTGGCGCGCTCACCGACCTCTGGTCGAAGGGCGGGCAGGGCGCCGCCGCCACGCGCGTGCGCCGCCTGGCCCGCGCGCCCCGGGCCGATTGGGGCAAGGCCACCGCCCACATCGGCCTGGGCGTCACGCTCTTCGCCGTGGCCGCCATGCACGCCTGGAAGGTCGAGGACATCCGCGTGATGAAGCCGGGCGACAGCATGGAGTTCGGCGGCTATACCGTCACGCTCACCGGCGTGCGCGAGGAACCGGGTCCGAACTACACCACCCATCTTGCCGACCTGGCGGTCGCCCGGCCCGGCGGCCCCACCATCACCATGCAGCCCGAAAAGCGGTTCTATCCGGTCCAGGCCATGCCCACGACCGAAGCTGCCATCCACCAGACCCTGACGCATGACCTGTACTTCGCCCTGGGCGACCCGCAGGACGGCGGGGGCTGGGTGATCCGCAGCTACCGTGAACCCTTCGCCAACTGGCTGTGGATCGGCTCGGCCCTCATGGCCCTGGGTGGCCTGCTCAGCCTGACCGACCGCCGCTTCCGTCTGGCCGCCGGCGCGCGCCGTCCCGCTGCGGTCCCTGCGGAATGACCGCGATGCGCCGCCTGATCCTGGCGCTTGCGCTCGTCGTCGCCGCCCCCGTCTGGGCCGTCCAGCCCGACGAGATGCTGCCCGACCCCGCGCTGGAAGCCCGCGCCCGCGTGATCTCGCGCGATCTGCGCTGCCCGGTCTGCCAGGGCGAGAACATCGACGATTCCGATGCCCAGATCAGCCGCGACCTGCGGCTTCTGGTGCGCGAACGGCTGGTGGCGGGCGACACCAACGAAGAGGTCATTGACTACATCGTCGACCGCTACGGCGAATTCGTTCTGTTCAACCCGCGTCCGCAGGGCCTGAACCTCGCGCTCTGGCTGGCCGGGCCAGCCATGTTGCTGGCCGGGGCCGGCATCGCCTTCCTTACCTTCCGCGGCCGCAGCCGCAGTCAGATCGCCGACCGCGGCCTGACCGCGGATGAAGAGGCCCGGCTGAAGGAATTGCTCAAGGACTGACCTCCGGTCGATTTCCTGCGGCAGAGTGCCGCATCTTCCTCTTTTCGTCGCAAAACCTTCGTGATTATCTGCCTCACGGCGTGGGGATCAGGGGGATGTGACCATGTCGACAGCTCTGATGCTGGCGGTCGGGCGGCGCTTCGTCCAGGTGGGCCGCCTCAACATGACGTTGCCTGACGGGGCGAAACACAGCTTCGGTCCCGGTTCCGGCGGGCCAGAGATCAGCATCGTCCTCACCGATCCGGCCCTGCCCACGCGCATCGTGCTGAACCCCGATCTCGCCTTGGGCGAGGCCTATATGGACGGCACGCTCACCATCCAGGGCGATGACCTGCGCGGCTTCTTGAAGCTGATGATCCGCAACGCTCGCCTGCCCAATCCCGGCCTTGTCCCCGGCACGCTGGAGCGCGCGCGCCGCGCCATCCGCGCCCGTCTGGGCGTGAACCCTCTGCACCGCGCACGGCGCAATGTGGCGCATCACTACGACCTGACGGGCGAGTTCTACGATCTCTTTCTCGATGCCAACAAGCAATACACCTGCGCCTATTTCCGCCAGCCCGACCTGACCATCGAACAGGCCCAGGCCGAGAAGATGGCGCTCATCGGCCGAAAACTCCTGATCCGGCCGGGCATGCGCGTGCTCGACATCGGCTGCGGCTTCGGCACGCTCGCCATCACGCTGGCGCGCGACTTCGGCGCCCATGTCACCGGCGTCACCCTGTCCGAGGTGCAATTGGCCGAAGCGCGCGCCAAGGCCGCCGCCGCGGGCCTGGCCGACCGCTGCGAGTTCCGGCTTCAGGATTACCGCGATGTCACCGGCCCCTTCGACCGTGTGGTTTCGGTCGGCATGATGGAACATGTCGGCCTGCCGCACCTGTCCACCTATTTCCGCAAGGTGCGCGCGCTTCTTTCCGAAGACGGCGTGGCGCTCATCCACTACATCGGCCGCCCGATCCGGCCCGAGTCGATCTCGCCCTGGTTCGACAAGTACATCTTCCCCGGCGCCTATATCCCGGCCCTGTCCGAGGTGCTGCCGATCCTCGAACGCCACGACATCGCGCTCTGTGATCTGGAAATCTGGCGCGGCCACTACGAACGCACGCTCGCCGCCTGGTATGCCAGGTTCCAGACCAACCTCGACCGCGCCCGCCAGTTGTACGACGACCGCTTCGTGCGGATGTGGCGCTATTACCTCCTGGCTGCCGAACAGAGCTTTGCCGAGGAAACCATGGTGATCCACCAGCTCCAACTCGCCCGCCACGGCGCATCCGTCCCCATGACGCGCGATTACCTCTACGCCTGACGCCCGTGCCGCAACGTCCCATGCGCCCCTAGCTTCCGCCGCCGCGCCCCCGTCTCTAGGCTGGCCGAGGCAAGGGGGAGGGTGCGATGGAAGAGCCGACGATTCTGGTGCAGGCCGAAGGCGAGGTGACGATCCTCACGATGAACCGGCCAAGGCTGCGCAATGCGCTCAACCGCCAGCTCCGGGCCGAGCTTCTGGCCGCCCTCAAGGCCGCAACACAGGCGCGCTGCGTCGTCCTCACCGGCACCGGCGGCGCCTTCTCTTCCGGCCAGGACCTCGCCGACGCCGGGCCGCTGGACGAGCTGGACCTCGAACGCACCCTGCGCGAGGAATACGAACCCCTCATCGCCGCCATCGCCGATTGCCCCGCGCCGGTCATTGCCGCGGTGAACGGCGTGGCCGCCGGGGCAGGGGCTAACCTGGCGCTTGCCTGCGATCTGGTGATCGCCGCCGAAAGCGCCACCTTCCTGCAAGCCTTCACCCGCATCGGCCTGATGCCCGATGCCGGCGGCACCTTCTGGCTGCCGCGCCAGGTGGGCCAAGCCCGTGCCATGGGCGCGATGCTGCTGGCCGAACCCATCCCGGCCGCCCAGGCCGCCGACTGGGGCATGATCTGGGAAGCCGTGCCCGATGCTGAGTTTGAAAGCCGCTGGCGCGCCCGCGCCACGACGCTCGCTGCCGGTCCGACCGTGGCCCTTGCCGCCGTCAAACGCGCGCTCCGCGCCAGCCCAGGTAACACACTCCCCGCGCAACTGGCCCTCGAAGCCCGGCTTCAGGGCCAGTGCGGCGCCACGCAGGATTTCCGCGAAGGCGTCGCCGCCTTCCTGGAAAAGCGCTCCGCACGCTTCCGGGGCGCCTGATCCGCTCAGGCCCCGCGCGACAGGGCCGCGATGCCGGTCCGCGCAATCTCGCGCAGGCCCAGGGGGCGCATCAGCTCGGCAAAGGCATCGATCTTCTCGGGCGTGCCGGTCATCTCGAAGACAAAGCTCTCCAGCGTGGAATCCACCACATTGGCGCGAAAGATCTCCGCCAGCCGCAGCGCCTCGATCCGCGCATCGCCCTTGCCCGCCACCTTGAACAGCGCCAGTTCGCGCTGCACGCTCGGCCCTTCGGCCGTCAGGTCGTGCACCGCATGAACCGGCACCATCCGGCTCAGCTGCGCCTCGATCTGGTCGATCACCGCCGGCGTGCCCCGCGTCACTACCGTGATGCGAGAGCGGTGGCCGGTATGGTCCACCTCGGCCACGGTCAGCGAGTCGATGTTATACCCGCGCCCGGAAAACAGCCCGATCACCCGCGCCAGCACGCCCGGCTCGTTTTCCACGATCACCGCAAGGGTGTGGCTCTCCTCGACCTCGGAATGGCTGTCGCGCAGGTCATAGGCGGAATGGCTCGTGGAGCCTTTCTTGATGTTGAGGGGGGACATTGGAGTTCCTTCTGTCAGAAAAGCGCGACTGACCAGCCATCAGTCACGGTGCTGTAGGTGGCGCGGACGAGAACATCCTCTCCCGCGCGTTTGGGTTCGCAATAGTTGCCAGCCGAGGGCCTGTTTCGTGCTGCGCCAAGGAAATCGAAACGGACGATCGCGCGGAAAGTCTCGATCCCGGCAGAATCGAGCGTCACGACCAGATGAACGCCTTCGGTATCGACAAAGGCACTTGCCGCCTCGGCCACCGGCTCGTTCCGTTGGTTCAAATCCTCGACCAGACAGGCGAGTCCGTCCGATGGCATGGAAAACCTCCACTCCTCGCGCGGCTGCGTCTTCTCGAAGGCAAAAGGGACGACAATAGGTCTTGGTCGGACCGGAACGCTGACGATGACCAACATGATCACGGCCATCCCAAGACCGAGTGCAAGCGGGGCGCATTTCCGAATGGGTCTCATGATATAGAACGACTTGATCTACAGGCCTGCCAATCGAGAAGCGCGGGAGTCGGATGGGTGCAGTGCCTTGCATGACATTAAGGGGCGACATCGGGTGTCCTTCAGCCACGTCACTCTGCGGCATCTCCAAGCGCCCTGTGGCGATGTTCATCCAGCTTGTCGGCCAGCCACATCTTGATGAGCGCCTGGCGTGTCACGCCACGGGCCGTTGCCACCGCGTCCAACTCTCTCACCATCGACGGCGGGAAATCCACGTTGACCCGCTGCGACTTGGGAAAGACCATCCGGCTCTTCGACCGGTCGATGAAGGCTTCGATTTCCTCAGAGCCCTCATCGAACAGGCGGTCGAACTCCTCGACCGTGATCGTCCGCTTGCCGTCAAGGCTCGTCATCGTTCCGCGGCTTTGTGACGTTCCGCTCATAGTCTTCCACCTCGTCGCGGCGCGCGCGGCGCACCGATATGATCCGGATCGCCGCTCCGCGCCTTGTGTAAACGGCGGACCAGAACCTCCCTCCGATCCGTCCGGTTCGCATTTCCCGAACCTCACCCAGATAGGGCAAGGGCTGGTCCAGCGCCGGCACCTGCCACAACCGCTGCGCCTCGATGAAGTCGATGCCGTGCTTGTCGCGGTTGGCCGCACTCTTGGCCGGGTCGAACTCGAACCTCTCGTCCACTATGGGTGCGAAACTATACCATTTCAAGCGCCGTGGGGCCGCCAAGCCCGCCGGTGTTCAGGGCTGGGGCGGAAACAGCCGTTGCGCCCGCCCCAGTGCTCATGGCTGACATAGTGGCATTTCGAACTCCTCGTCCTGTCTGGCTGTCACTTTGCTGACGCCGCCTTGTCGGCCGCGAGCATCGCGCCCCAGTTAACCTTGTTGGCGAACGGGCTGTTGACCCCGGCGCGCGCCGCCACCTCGTCCAGAGACAGGTTGGCGCGGCGCGGCAGGACAAAGGGAATCCTGCCGGACGAAAGATGGAAGATATCTCCCTTCACGACCGAGGTCTTGTAGAAGAGATACATCGCCTGGGGCGTGCAGTCCCAATCGCGGCCAGTCGATCCCGTCACCGGGTTGTAGGTGTTCGCTCCGTACAGGAAGCAGATGGACGGACCGTGTTCGGCATCCCTGATCTGCCACTTGCCGGGCAAGGCCGCGGCGTTGCCGGGGTACCAAAGATAGGTCGAACCATCCGCGGCCAAATACTCGATCTGGGTTCCATGGTATTCGTTCCAAGCGACAGACGTCGTGTTGCTCATGAAGGCGCGCAGACCGCCAGGCGACGCCAGAACCGAGCCGATCTTCTTGAAGACGTAGTCATTCGTACTGCGATATTGGACCGGTCCCTGCGCCGTCTGAACGGTGAATGCCCCACCTTCCCCGAAACGCGCTTCAGTGGACGCAGGATCGCAGGCTGACAAGGACAATGCCGCCAGCACAACGACGAAACCAGGCTTTTTCATTCCAACCACCCTGGCACCTTTCACTTCATGATCCGGTCACCCGGTCCGCCGCCTTACACCAGCACCGCGCCCTTGGCCCCGATCACGCCCTGGGTGTCGGCATCGCCCAGGAGCATCTCGTTATGCGGCTTGCCGCTCGGGATCATCGGGAAGCAGTTCTCGTGCTTCTCCACCAGGCAGTCAAAGATCACCGGGCCCTCATAGCGGATCATCTCCATGATCGCGTCATCCAGGTCCTTCGGATCCGAACACTTGATGCCCTTGCAGCCGAAGGCTTCGGCCAGCTTCACGAAATCGGGCAGGCTCTCGCTCCAGGAATGCGAATAGCGCTCGCCATGCAGCAGTTCCTGCCACTGGCGCACCATGCCCAGGCGCTCGTTGTTCAGGATGAACTGCTTGACCGGCGCGCGGAACTGCATCGCCGTGCCCATTTCCTGCATGTTCATCAGCCAGGACGCCTCGCCCGCCACGTTGATCACCAGCGCCTGCGGATGCGCGATCTGCACCCCGATGCTGGCCGGCAGGCCATAGCCCATGGTGCCAAGCCCGCCCGACGTCATCCAGCGGTTCGGCGCCTCGAAGCCCAGGAACTGCGCCGCCCACATCTGGTGCTGGCCCACTTCCGTTGTGATGTAGCGGTCCATCCCCTTGGTCAGCGCCTCCAGCCGCTGCAGGGCATACTGCGGCTTGATCGAGCTTTCCGAGGGCTTGTAGCGCAGGCAATCCACCGCCTTCCATTCGGCGATGCGGCCCCACCACTTGGCCAGACCTTCCTTGTTCACCTTGCGGCCCCGCGCCTTCCAGATGCGCAGCAGGTCTTCCAGCACATGGCCCACGTCGCCCAGGATCGGCACATCCACCCGGATCACCTTGTTGATGGACGAGGCGTCGATGTCGATATGCGCCTTCTTCGAATGAGGGCTGAAATCCTTCACCCGCCCGGTAATACGGTCGTCGAAGCGCGCGCCCACGTTGATCATCAGGTCGCAGCCGTGCATCGCCAGGTTGGCCTCGTACAGGCCATGCATCCCCAGCATCCCCAGCCAGTTCTTGCCCGAGGCCGGATAGGCGCCCAGGCCCATCAGGGTCGAGGTGATGGGGAACCCGGTGGCATCCACCAGTTCGCGCAACAGCTGGCTCGCCGCGGTGCCCGAATTGATGACGCCGCCGCCGGTGTAGAACACCGGACGCTCGGCGGTCTCCATCATCTCGACCAGCCTGGTGATCGCCTCGATGTCGCCCTTCACCTTGGGCTGGTAATGGTCGATGCGCAGCTTTTCCTTGCCGATGTAATCGGCAGTGGCGAACTGCACATCCTTCGGAATGTCCACCAGCACCGGGCCGGGGCGGCCGGCGGTGGCCACATGGAAGGCCTGGTGGATGGTCTCGGACAGCTTCGCCGTGTCCTTCACCAGCCAGTTCATCTTGGTGCAGGGCCGGGTGATGCCCACCGTGTCGGCCTCCTGGAAGCCGTCGGTGCCGATCATGAAGGTCGGGACCTGGCCCGACAGCACGATGATCGGGATCGAATCCATCAAAGCGTCGGTCAGGCCCGTCACCGCATTGGTCGCTCCGGGGCCGGATGTCACCAGCGCCACGCCCGGCTTGCCGGTCGACCGCGCATAGCCCTCGGCCATGTGCACCGCGCCCTGTTCGTGGCGCACCAGGATGTGGCGGATCTCGTTCTGCTGGAAGATCTCGTCATAGATCGGAAGGACAGCGCCGCCCGGATAACCGAAGACCACCTCCACGCCCTGATCCTTCAGGGCCTGAACCACCATCCTCGCGCCGGTCATCGCCTTCGTCATCGCTTTCGCCTTTCGGTCCTTCGTCGTCGTTCGTGTTCAAGTCGTCGCGGTCAAGAAAAAGCCCCCGGGAGGGGTCTCCGGGGGCGCATGGGTGCTGATATGGCAACCGTTACCGGCCCATGCGCCAATCCTCTACAAGTACAAGAATGCGTGCCACGGCCCGCTCCCCTTTGCTGCAGCGGCAACCTATGCGGGCCGAAACGGGGCGTCAATGGCAAAAGCGCAAAGAAAGTGTCGGTGCGCCCGGCAATTTTTGAACTTTTCTTGCGCCCAGCGCACTGCCTTTGCAACGAACGCAAAAATCCTCCCGGTTCTGGCCTAAAGCATCAGCGCGACATAGCCCGCATAGACCGCAAGAAGCACCGCGCCAAGCCAGCGTGGCAGGCGACCGAGCGCCAGCGCCACCACCGTGACGGCCGCCGCCGTGCCCACCAACCATGGGAAATCCACGGCCAGGAACCGCGCGTCGACGCTGTCGATCGGCGCGATCATCGCGGACGCGCCCAGGATGCCGAAGATGTTGAAGATGTTCGACCCGACGATATTGCCGACCGCAATGTCGGTCTGCCGCCGGAAGGCCGCGATGGCGCTGGTCGCCAGTTCCGGCAGCGAGGTGCCTACGGCCACCACCGTCAGCCCGATCACCGCTTCGGAAATGCCGAAGCCCCGCGCGATCTCGCTCGCGCTGTCCACCAGGAACCGCGCGCCCACGACCAGCAGCACCAGCCCACCAAGGGTCTGCAGCAGAGCCAGCCATGCCGGCTCGTCCACTGCCAGTTCCACATCCTCCGGGTTGCCGCCCGTCCGCAGCGCCACCAGCAGGAAGATCGCCAGTCCGCCCAGAAGCATCAGCCCGTCCAGCCGCGTCACAGCCCCGTCAGCCATCACGGGCCAAAGGGCCAGCGAGGCCAGCATCATGAAGGCGAGGTCCCGCCACAGCCGTCGCGCCGGAATGACCAACGGCGCAATCACCGCCGAAATCCCCAGGATCAAGAGGATGTTGGCGATGTTCGATCCCATGACATTGCCGATGGCGATGCCCGGCTCGCCCGCCAGCGCCGCCTGGACCGAGACCAGAAGCTCCGGCGCCGAGGTGCCAAAGCCCACCACCGTCAACCCGATCACCATGGGCGACAGCCCGAACCGCCGCGCCAGCACGCTCGCGCCCCGGACCAGGTATTCACCGCCGAAGAACAGGCCCGCCAGCCCCACCAAGAACATCACATAGGTCACGTCGGCCCTCGTCAGGTTTTCCACACAAGGTTGTTCGGGCGGCCCCGCCTGCAAGGGGCCGCCCGCCGATTTCCGTTCGCCGCGTCCGCAAGGCCACGCCCCCGCGCCAGCCGGCCCCAAATCGCAGGTGCAAGCCGCTGACAAATCTGTACTCTGCCGCGCAACAGCGCAAACAGGAGTCACCGATGCCCGATCCCAGGCAACCCATCCTCGGCCATCTCGGCGCCACCATCGCCGGCCCCCGCAACCCCGCGGTCGAGGCGCTGAACCCCGATATCCTCGTTCCGCCCGTCACCGACCACGGCGGCCTGCCGAACCTGAAATTCCCCTTCGCTCAGGCCCACAACCGCCTGGAAGACGGCGGTTGGGCGCGCGAGATCACGCTGCGCGAAATGCCTGCGATGGAAGAACTGGCCATCGTCAACATGCGCCTCGGCCCCGGCGTCGTGCGCGAGATGCATTGGCACAAGGAGGCCGAATGGGCCTATGTCACCGAGGGGCGCGTGCGCTTCTACCTCGTGGACGAACACCGAAACGTCCTGGTCGAGGATCTGGGCCCCGGCGACCTCTGGCTTGCCCCCGCCGGTATCCCCCACGCCATCCAGGCGCTGGAGGAAGGCACCGAGTTCGTGCTGGTCTTCAACGACGGCAACTTCTCGGAAAACGAGACTCTGCTTCTCACCGAACTCATGGCGCACATGCCGCGCGACGTGCTGGCCCGCAACTTCGGCGTGCTCGAAGACGCCTTCGCCGGCCTGCCGGCCTCCGAGAAATACATCTTCCGCCTGCCGGTCCCGCCTTCCATCGAAGAGGTCCGCGCCCAGCTTGGCGCCGCCACCATGACCGGCAAATACGTCTTCCGCGGCGCCGACATCCCCAGAAGCAAATGGCCCGGTGGCCAGACCCAGATCATCGACAGCACGAACTTCGCCGTCACGCCCATGGCCTTCCTGCTGATCGAACTGGAACCGGGCGGCATGCGCGAAATCCACTGGCACCCCGATTCCGACGAGATCCAGTATTACATCTCGGGCCAGGGCCGCATGACGGTGTTCAACGCCGTCTCCAACGCCCGCACCTTCAACTTCAGCCCCGGCGACGTGGGCTATGTGCCGAAGAACCTCGCCCATTACATCGAGAACACCGGAACCGAGCCGCTTGTCGTGCTCAACGTCTTCTCGAAGGGCGACTACCGCGACATCTCGCTCAACCAGTGGCTCGCCCTCACGCCGCCCGGCCTGGTGCGCGGGCATCTCGACGTGGACGACCGTCTGATGGGCGCGCTGCGCCCCACGCGCCAGCCCGTCGTCGGGGGCTGACGCACAGATGGGGCGGGGACAGGGCAACAACCAGATGCTGGTCGGCGATCCCGTCACCGGGCAGTTCGAACGGTTCCTGACGGGGCCGACCGGGTCCGAGGTCACGGGTCTCCTGTAGCCGGCCGACCGCAAGACCGCCTTCGTGGGCATCCAGCCTCTCGGCGGCAGCTGGCCCGATGGCACTGGCCTGCCGCGCTCCACCGTCATCGCCGTGTGGCGCAAGGATGGCGCGCTTATCGGCTGAGGTCAGCCCGATCCATCGGCCCCGCCCGCACCTGTCGGGCGGGGCTTTCCTGCCGGTCTTGCTCCCTGCACCCTCGGCCCGACATGGCCCGCCAGGACGTCCCGCAGCGCGACATCGGCAAGGCGAGGCGGGTTCCCCGCAACCACCGCCGGACCCTTCACGCCGGCCGCACTGCCTGCACCCGGGGGCGTGTCGGCGCCATATGCGTGGTACGCAGGGACGCGGCCTATCCAAGCACGGTCACCCCCGATGTGTTGAAGCCGTTGGGTATGCTGGACCCAATGGCCTTGCCCACCGCAGTCTCGGCCAGCTTGCGAAGTGCCGAAATGATCCAGGTCCCAAGGGTGGCAGCACACGTCCACCCGCCGCTGCACACGGACCGCACCAGTCACTGACCGGCAAGCAGGTCCTTGCCAAGGCTCCGGGCATAGTCCGGCTCTGACGTCCAGCAGGTGGCGACCTCAAACGCCAGATGCGCCCGGATCTCCTCCGGCGGCAGGCGCTGGCCCGAGGCAAGGTCGTGGAAGGGCAGGTCGCGCCGGGCCTCGTCCCAGTCGATCAGCGCAGGCCCGCCGGTGCCGAAAATCACATTGCCGGGGCCAAGATCGCCATGCAGGCCAGCCATGGCGCGGCCACGGAACGGAGCCCAGGCCGCGCGGCAGGCATCGCGCAGGCTGTCGGGCAGGGCGGCCATATCCACGTCGCCACCCTTGTCCTGCTCGACCAGTTCCACGCAAGAGGCAAAGCCGGGCCGTTGGGGCAGATTGGCCGACAACTCATGAAAGGCCGCGATCCGGGGGACAAGGCTTCGCATCTCGGCCACACCCGCGCCGCGCCCCTCCAGCAAGGGTTCCAGCGTCCAGCCATTTGGCGCCAGCATCCCCGACGAGGTGGGCCTGTAGGGCGCCACGCGAAAACCCGCCTGCCGCGCAAGCCGCTGCGCCACCAGCACCCAGCGCAATTGCGCCTCGCTCCGCCGGGTAGAGCGGGCGGCATAGGCCCGGCCCGCAGCATCCTCGACCCGCCAGACGGATGCGCGGTTGCCACCGGCCATGGGGCCGGTCACGAGGAAATCGCCGAAGGCGGACAGGTCGGGCGGCTTCATTTCGGTTCGATCAGGTCCCAGCGGTTGCCGAACGGGTCTCGCCAGACCGCGACCCGTCCATAGGGCTCGTCGCGCGGGTCTTCCTCGAAGATCACGCCCGCCGCGACCATGCGCGCACGGTCGCGGTCGAAATCGTCCGTCATCAGGAACAGGAACACCCGCCCACCCGCCTGCTTGCCGATGGCTGCCACCTGCTCTGGCCCCTCCGCCCGCGCCAGCACCAGCCGCACCCCACCGCCCGGCGGCTCTACCGTCACCCACCGCTTGCGGCCCTGCGGAATGTCTTCGGCCAGGCGGAACCCCATGACGCCGGTGTAAAACGCGATGGCCGGCTCATAGTCTGGCACCACCAGCGCAAGGGCAGAGATGCGGGCCTGGGACATGGGTTCTCCTGTCATGGGACACCCTCAACCCTCGCCGGAACCATCCCTCCCGGCAACCCCGCAGCTTTCGCTCTTCCTTCCTCGTCTGAGCGCCCCCTCCCCAACCCCGCGCGTCCCCACCCCCTTGTGGGGAGGGGGCAGGGGAGGAAGGCAGGGGAGGCGGGAGGGGGCGGGGAATGGCGCCTCCACCATCAGCTCGACGCAGCGCCAGTCCGAAACGGCAATGACCCACCCAACGTCTCTGCGAGACGTCCCCGGACGCCCCTCCCCAAAGGCACACCAATTCCTAACGCCAAGTTAAGGCGCTCGCGCAACCCATTGATTTTGCTTGATCTGCGCGAGCGTCCGAGCTCGGACGCCCCCTCGGACGCCCCCTTGGACGCCCTGGGGCCTCAGCCCTTGGGGTCCCGCGGCCCCCGGGCTTCGGGCAGGCTGATCCGGGCCACCTGCTCGGCAATCGGGTCAACCGACAGGGGGTGCAGCTCGGCCGAATGGTCGGCCGGGTCCCCGATCTCCTGCCAGCGGCCGCCCTTGTATATCTCCAGGGCCGAGAACCCGGCCTTGTAGCCCATCTTGCGGCTCCCCGGCACCCAGTAGCCCAGGTAGACATAGGGCAGCTTGGCCTCCCGGGCGATCTCGACGTGGTCGAGGATCAGATAGGTCCCCAGGCTCATGCGGGTCAGGTCCGGGTCATAGAAGGAATAGACCATGGACAGCCCGTCATCGAAGACATCGGTCAGGCAGACCGCCGCCAGCGCCCGCCCCTTTTCCCCCGCCTCCGCCGGCCGGGTATACTCGATCACCCGGCTGCGGATCGGCGTCTCCTCGATCATGGCCGCGAACTCGAAGATATCCATGTCGGCCATGCCCCCATCGGCATGCCGGTGGTCCAGGTAGCGCCGGAACAGCGCGAACTGGTCCTCGGTCGCCCATGGACTGGTGGCATTTCGCCTCAGCCCCCCGTTCCGCGCCATCAGCCGCCGCTGCGTCCGGTTCGGCTCGAAGTCCTCCACCCGGATGCGCGCCGACAGACAGGCCGAGCACTCCGCGCAGGAGGGCCGGTACAGGACGTTCTGGCTACGCCGGAACCCCTGCTTCGACAGGGTATCGTTCAGCCGCTGCGCATGGTCCCCCTGCAGCGCCGTGAACAGCTTCCGCTCCATCCGCCCGTCCAGATAAGGACAGGGCTGCGGAGCGGTCACATAGAACTGCGGCGCAATGGGGAGGGTGTGGCGCATCTTCGGGGCAAAACGTGGAAAACCACGTCAGGTTAGCAAGCCCCAATGCAACCGCCAAGCGCCGAGTTCAGCGATCCGCCGGCCGATTGATCGCCACCGTTCCCAGCACCATGTCGGTCAGACCCTGCCCGCGCGGGCTGAGGATCATGAAGGCGACCGAAATTAGCTGCGGGAAGACGAAGGCCATCGACAGGGTATAGCCCAACGTGTGGCCAAGCGCGGTGGCCACGTCCAGGGGGCGACCCCACCTGTCCAGAAGCATGATCCCGAAAAGCCGCATCCCCCAGGTTCCGGCCCCGCGCGAGATGGTGACCCAGCGGTAGAGGAACCCTACCGCCAGGAACAGCGCGCCCAGGAAGAACAGGCCCAGGAAGGCCGTGAACAGCACCACCACCGCGGTCAGCGCTGCGATCACGACGAAATCCACGATCCAGGCCAGCCCGCGCTTCATAGCGACACCCGAATAGAACTCGGAATGGCGAACCGGATCGGGCAACATCGTTTCGGAATAGAAGGTCATCGGTCACTCGTGCTGATGTGGCGGTGAAGGTCATGCCCCGGCCGAAGCCGGGGCACCCTGCGATCAATAGGCGCCGGGGGCGGGCGCATCGCCCTGCGGTGCGGCCGGAGGCGTTGCGCGGGCAGCCCGGGCACGGTCGTCCATGAAGGCGTCGAACTCCTGCTTGTCCTTGGCTTCGCGAAGGCGCTGCAGGAAGGTCTCGAACGCCTCCTGCTCTTCCTCCAGCCGGCGCAGCGTTTCGGCTTTGTAGGCATCGAAGGCCGCGTTGCCCGAGGGACGCATCGCGCTGAACATCTGGTCGCGTTGACGCGACATCTCTTGCCAGCCGCGCGCGTGGCGGCCGTGGCAGGCGGAACGGTTGAACATGCGTTTGCTCCAGATCATGTAGGCAAGGATGGCAAGGCCGAGCGGCCAGAACAGGACGAAGCCGAGGATCATGGCGGCGATCCAGGCGGGTTTGCCGCGATCATCCAGCCAGGCTTCCGTCCGGCGGAACCAGCCGGAGGGGCGCTCCGGGGCAGCGGTGTACGAAGTCGAGTACATGGGCGGTCTCTCCGGTAACAACATGTGAATGCTTTTCACATGAGCGAAGATGCTACCGTCGAGGCGCTGCTTCAAGAGGTATGTGAAACTATTTTACATGCGCGCTATCGCCGGCCCCCGCGAAGTTGGCCAGCCGGGCGCCGCTGATCCGCAAGAGCACCTGCGGTTCCACTGGAAAGATGTGCCTGGGTGTACCCGCAGCGGCCCAAACACGATCGAACTCCATAAGCCGTGGATCAGCCCACGCCGGCAGGGCGTTCAGGTGCCCGACCGGGGCCACGCCGCCGATGGCAAAGCCCGTGACCTGTCGCACCAGAACGCCATCGGCCCGCCCCATCGGCTCGCCGGTCAGGCGGGCCGCGGCCATCGCATCCACCCGGTTGCCACCTGCCGTTAGGAACAGGAACAGATCGCCGGTCGTCCCTCCCTGAAACAGGATCGACTTCACGATCTGGTCCAGTTCGCAGCCGGCGGCGGCCGCCGCCTGCTCGGCGGTCCGCGTCTCCTCGCCGGTTTCCAGCACTTCTGGCCTGATCCCCGCCGCTTCCAGCGCCGCGATCACCCGTTTCAGGCTCTTGCTCATGGGGCCTCCGTTTCGCGGCAGGATTGACCGCAGTCAGGCATGGCCGCAAGGTCCCCGCATGACAGAGCCTCTCCCCTTTGCCGCCCGCCTTACGCGCGCACCGATCCCGTTCGATGAACAGACGGGCGCCGATGCGGCCCGCGCGTTTTCAGACCTTGGCACCGAATTTTTGCCGCTGATCGCCGGTGCAGCAGGGTGCAGCCCCTATCTCAATGGCCTGATGTCGCGTGAGGCCGACTGGCTGCGCCTTGCCCTTTCCTGCGCACCCGAAACCGCGGCTGCCGGGGTTCTGGCCAATCTGGCGCCCATGCCGCCCGACCAACTGGGTCCAGCGCTGCGGCAGGCCAAACGGCGGATTGCCCTGCTGACGGCGCTGGCCGACCTTGGCGGCGTCTGGCCGCTGGAAGAGGTGACGGGCTGGCTCACGGGGCTGTCCGACCGGGCAGTAGACCTGTCGATGCAGGTGCTGGTGGCCGAGGAAATCCGGCGCGGAAAGCTGCCAGGGCAGGTGCTGGACGATGCGGCAACAGCCGCCGGTATGGTGACCATCGCCATGGGCAAGACCGGGGCGAGAGAGCTGAACTATTCGTCCGACATCGACCTGATATGCCTGTTCGACGATGCCCGCTACGGCGCCGAGGCGGCAGAGGCCCGTGCGGCCTTGATCCGGGTCACGCGGCGCATGACGGCGCTTCTGTCCGACCAGACCGGCGAGGGCTATGTCTTTCGCACCGATCTGCGGCTGCGCCCCGATGCCAGCGTGACCCCGGTCTGCATGTCGATGTCGGCGGCCTATGGCTACTACGAGGCGGAGGGCCGCACATGGGAGCGCGCGGCCTTTATCAAGGCGCGCCCCTGCGGCGGCGACATCGCAGCGGGCGAGCGATTCCTGGCGGCGCTGACCCCCTTCGTCTGGCGCAAGCACCTGGATTTCGCGGCCATCCAGGACGCCCATGACATGCGCCTGCGCATTCGCGAGCATCGCCACTTGCATGGCCCGCTGAAGGTGGAAGGTCACAACATCAAGCTGGGGCAGGGTGGCATCCGCGAGATCGAGTTCTTTACCCAGACCCGCCAGTTGATCGCCGGCGGGCGCGACCCGAGCCTGCGTGACCGCACCACGGTGGGCGGTCTGGCGGCGCTGGCGGCGGCAGGTTGGGTGCCGAAGGATGTGGCGGATGAGCTGACTGCGCTTTACCGCGCGCACCGCGAGGTCGAACATCGGCTGCAGATGGTGCAGGATGCCCGAACCCACGAGATGCCCTCGACACCCGAGGGCGTGGCCCGCATCGCGGCCTTCTGCGGGCAGGACGAGGCGGCGTTCCGCGCCGGTTTCCTGGATCGCCTCGCCCGCACCGACCGGCTGACCGAGGGCTTCTTCGCACCCTCCGAGGCCGAGGAAGGGCCCGAGCTTTCCGAAACCGCCCGTGCCATCGTACAGGGCTGGGGCAGCTATCCGGCGCTGCGGTCGGACCGGGCGCAGGCGATCTTCCGGCGTCTGCGTCCCGCCTTCCTCAAGCGGCTGTCGCGCGCGGCCAACCCGGACGAAGCGTTGACGGCGCTGGACGGGTTCCTCAAGGGCCTGCCGGCAGGGGTGCAGGTCTTTTCGCTGTTTCAGGCCAACCCGGCGCTTATTGACCTGATCGTGGACATTGCCGGCACGGCGCCCGAACTGGCGGCCTATCTCTCGCGCAACTCGGCTGTGCTGGATGCGGTGATCGGGGGCAGCTTCTTTGCGCCCTGGCCGGGGAAGGCGGCGCTGGTGAAGGAACTGGCGGACAGGCTGGAGGCTGTGCCGGACTACGAAAGGAAGCTGGATGCGGCCCGGCGCTGGATGAAGGAATGGCACTTCCGCGTCGGGGTGCATCACCTGCGCGGCCTGATCGACGGGTTCGAGGCGGCGAAGGAATATGCCGATCTGGCCGAAGCGGTGATTGCGGGGCTTTGGCCCGTGGTGGGTGCGGACTTCGCCCGCAAGCACGGCCCCGCGCCGGGGCGAGGCGCGGTGGTGCTGGGCATGGGCTCGCTTGGCGCCGCCCGGTTGAATGCCGCCTCGGACCTGGACCTGATCGTGATCTATGATGCCGAAGGGGTGGAGCAGTCGGAGGGTCCGCGGCCGCTGGCCACCCGGCCCTATTTCGCCCGGCTGACCCAGGCCTTCGTCACGGCGCTGACCGCGCCCATGGCCGAGGGGCGGCTTTACGAGGTGGACATGCGGCTCAGGCCCTCGGGGCGCCAGGGGCCCGTGGCGACCTCGCTGGCGTCGTTCACCTCCTACCAGGAGACCGAGGCCTGGACCTGGGAGCATCTGGCATTGACCCGGGCGCGGGTGCTGGCGGGGGAGGCCACGCTGGCGGCCGATGTCGAGGCGGTGCGGCGGCGGGTGATCCAGGCCAAGGGGCAGGGCGCGGGGGTGCGGGCCGACGTGGCTGCGATGCGGGCGCGGCTGGCCGAGGCCAAGCCGGCGAAGGGGGCGTGGGAGGCGAAGAACGGGCCGGGGCGGCTTCTGGACATCGAGCTTCTGGCCCAGATGGCGGCCTTGCAGGCCGGCTCGCCGGCTCGCGGGGTCGAGATGCAGCTGGCGGCTGGCGTGAAGGGCGCGATCCTGTCGGTTTCGGACCAGACGGCGCTCATGGAGGCCTACAGGCTTCTGTGGCGGCTTCAGGCCGGGGCGCGGCTTCTGACGGACCGGCCGCTGGAGCTGGACCGGTTGGGCGAGGGTGGTCGGGCGTTCCTCTTGCGCGAGACGGGGGAGGCCGATGCGGCGGGCCTGTCGGCGCGGTTGGACCGGGCGGTCGCGGCGGCCGGGGCGGTGGTCTCGGCGCGGGTCGGGGGCGAGGATGGGGAGACGGGCGATGAGGGTTGAAGAGGCGGACCCCAAGGGTCTGGTGCGGGAGGCCTATGCCATCGAGGGGATCACCCCGGGGGAGTGCCGGTCGATCCTGCTGGATTGGGCCCTGGGCCTGCCGGGGGGGACCCATATCCCCGATGCCCTGCGGTCCCTGCTGGCCCATTACGGGCCGGGGGCCGAGGACCATCCGATGACCGGGGTGATGACCGAGGGCCTGACCCCGCCGGATACCCCGCGCCGCCGGGGCGGGCGGGCTGCGCGGGTGGGTGCCTGAGGGCGTCCGAGCTCGGACGCTTGGTCGAATCCTGATATATCAGATACTTACGGGCGCAGATTAACTTGGACTTAACACTCTGTGAGGCTGGCTGAGTCAGCGGCAGGCGACGTCCGCCAGGATGGGTCTGCCAGTGACAGGGACTCACGCCCCCCGCGCTGCCGCCTCCAGCGCGGCGGCGTCCAGCTTTACCATGCCCATCATCACTTCGGTCACGCGGGCGGCCACGGCGTCGTCGGTCGTGAGCATCAGGTCGATGAGCACGCGGGGAATGATCTGCCACGACACGCCGAAACGGTCGGTGAGCCAGCCGCAGCGCATGGGCTGTCCCCCTTCAAGCAGGGCATCCCAGAGGCGGTCCACCTCGGCCTGGGTGTCGAGATGAACCTCGATCGAGGCGGCGGCGGTCAGCTTGTAGTGGGGACCGCCGTTCAGGAACGAGTAGCGCTGACCCAAGAGCTCGACATGGACGAGGAAGGTCTTGCCGGGATTGCCGCGCGCCGGGTAGCTGGCCACGATCCGGCTACCGGGCAGGAGGGAGACATAGGTTTCTGCGGCGTCCTGGGCCTGGTGGTCGAACCAGAGACAGGTTTGCACGGTAGCAGACATGGCGCGGCCTCGACTTGGTGAATGCGGCGAGGGTAGCGCAAGAGGGGGAAGTTGGGGGAGGATTCGTTGGCGGCGGAACGGCTGTTCATGCCCTTGCCCCCCTCCCCTGACCCCTCCCCACAAGGGGGAGGGGAAGCGCGGGGCGCCGATGGGCTTGGCCTCAGCCCCTGAGAGCCGCGGCCTCGGCTGCAAGCGCGGTGATCGCGGCCCAGTCGCCGCGGGCCATGGCATCCTTGGGCGCGACCCAGCTTCCGCCGACGCAGAGGATGTTCGGCAGTGCGAGGTAATCCTTGGCGTTCTTCAGCGAGATGCCGCCGGTGGGGCAGAATTTGGCCTGGGGGATGGGCGAGCCGATGGATTTGAGGAAGGCCGCGCCGCCGGATTGCTCGGCGGGGAAGAACTTCATCGCGGTGTAACCGGCTTCGAGAAGCGTCATGATCTCGGAGGCCGTGGCGGCGCCGGCGAGGAGCGGCAGGTCATGTTCGCAGCAGGCGTCGATCAGGCGCTCTGTGGCGCCGGGCGAGACGCCGAAGGTGGCGCCGGCGGCCTTGGCGGCCTTGACGTCGGCGGGGGTGAGGAGGGTGCCGGCGCCGACGGCGCCGCCCTCGACCTCGGCCATGGCGCGGATGCAGTCCAGTGCGACCGGCGTGCGGAGCGTGACTTCCAGCGCGGGCAGGCCGCCGGCGACCAGCGCCTGGGCGAGGGGTTTCGCATGGGCGAGGTCATCGAGCACCAGGACCGGGACGACCGGGGCAAGGCGGCAGATGCGCATGGCTTCGAGGGATTGCTGGGCGGGAGTCATCTGGGGTTTCCTTTGCGGGTGCCCCCCTCTCCCGCCCCCTCCCCACGAGGGGGCGGGGAAGCGCCGGAGGGAGGCGCGTTTCTCAGACCACCAGCGCGCCGCCGCTGGTGGCGGGGCCGGCATGGCGGCGGAAGACCTCGAACAGCTCGCGGCCGATGCCGTGGCCATTGGCCGAGAGGTCGGCGGTGACGGCGGGGCGGTGGTCGAAATCCTCGGCGAAGACGGTCAGCGTGCCGGCATCGGCATCGAGCCGGATGATGTCGCCGTCGCGCAAGCGTGCCAGCGGGCCGCCGCAGGCGGCTTCGGGCGAGACATGGATGGCGGCGGGCACCTTGCCGGAGGCGCCGGACATGCGCCCATCGGTGACGAGGGCGACCTTCAGCCCGCGGTCCTGCAGGACGCTGAGCGTGGGGGTGAGCGAGTGCAGTTCCGGCATCCCGTTGGCCTGCGGGCCCTGGAAGCGGACGACAACGATGCAGTCCGAGGTGAACTCGCCGGCCTTGAAGGCGCGTTTCACGGCCTCCTGGTCGTGGAAGATGCGGGCGGGGGCTTCGATCACATGGCGTTCGGGGGCGACGGCCGAGACCTTGATGACGCCGGTGCCGAGGTTGCCGGCGAGCCGCTTGAGCCCGCCGATGGGCTGGAACGGTTCGGTCGCGGGGCGGAGGATCTTGTCGTTGAGCGTGGTGGCGGGGCCGGGTTCCCAGGCGAGCTTGCCCGCCTTGAGCTTCGGTTCCTGCCGGTAGAGCGTGAGGCCGTCGCCCGCGACGGTGCGGGCGTCGTCGTGCAGGAGGCCCGCGTCGAGAAGCTGGCCGATCATGTATTGCAGGCCGCCCGCGGCGTGGAAGTGGTTCACGTCGGCGAGGCCGTTGGGATAGACCTTGGCCATCAGCGGCACGACGTTGGAGATTTCGGCGAAATCCTCGAGGTCGAGGTGGATGCCGGCGGCGCGGGCCATGGCGGGCAGGTGCAGCACCAGGTTGGTGGAGCCGCCCGTCGCCATGAGGCCCACGATGCCGTTGACGAAGGCGCGTTCGTCGAGGATCTCGCCCGCCGGGCGGTAATCGTTGCCAAGCGCGGTGATGGCGGCGGCGCGGTCCACCGCGGCGGTGGTCAGCGCCTCGCGCAAGGGCGTGTTCGGGTTGACGAAGCTGGCGCCGGGCAGGTGGAGGCCCATGAACTCCATCAGCATCTGGTTGGTGTTGGCTGTGCCGTAGAAGGTGCAGGTGCCGGGGCCGTGGTAGCTGGCCATTTCGGCGGCCATCAGCTCCTCGCGGCTGGCCTTGCCCTCGGCCCAGGCGTTGCGGACTCGGGATTTCTCGTCGTTCGGGATGCCGCTGGTCATGGGGCCCGCGGGGACGAAGATCGCGGGGATGTGCGAGAAGGTGGCGGCGGCCATGACGAGGCCGGGCACGATCTTGTCGCAGACGCCGAGGTAGAGCGAGGAGTCGAAGGTGTTGTGGCTGAGGGCCACGCCCGCGGCGAGCGCGATCACGTCGCGGGAGAAGAGCGAGAGCTCCATGCCCGCCTGGCCTTGCGTCACGCCATCGCACATGGCGGGCACGCCCCCGGCGACCTGGGCGGTGGCGCCGGCCTTGCGGGCGGCTTCGCGGATGATCCTGGGGTAGTCCTCGTAGGGCTGGTGGGCGGAGAGCATGTCATTGTAGGCGGTGACGATGCCGATGTTGGGGAGCCTGGCCTGGGCGAGGGCGTCCTTGTCCTGGCCCATCGCGGCATAGGCATGGGCCTGGTTGCCGCAGCTGAGATGCGCGCGGGCGGGGCCGGAGCGGGCGGCGGCGGCCATGCGGTCGAGGTAGAGGCCGCGGCTGGCTTCGGAACGGGCGCGGATGCGGGCGGTGACACGGGCAATGGTGGCGTTCAGGGCCATGATGGCGGGCTCCCCTTGATCGGGTGGCAGTATAGCAGGCATTGTTAGCGCTAACAACGGGCCTTGCCGACAAAGACTGATCGCGTTTTCCCGATGGCGGGGCAAGGGCGGCAGAGCGATTTTCAGGGGCACATCCGGGCCACTGGTGCCCAAGCGTACACAATAGCGGCCGCAGAGGGCAGGATTCCTCTGATTTGCTGCCAGTCTGGCGAAATCATGCCACATTTTCACGTCATTTGTCGTTTGAACGCACACAAACCGGCCCGATGGCGACATCGGCGGCGAGGAGAGACAGACATGATCGCGACGAAGACGGTCCTCCGGGCGGGCCTTGCGCTTGGGCTTCTGGCGCTGACCGGCGCTTGCGTGCCGAGCGGTGTGGCAACCCGGCTTGATTCCGATGTGACAACGCTGTCGACGACAACCGCCGCGCGCCCTGCCGCCGTGGCCTATGATGTGCAGCGGGTAGACATCGTGGTGCCGCGGAACCTGCGGGTTTCCGAGGCGAACATGTATTACCCGGTCGCCGACATCGTCTGGCGCGGCGAGCCGCGGGGTGATCGCTATGCGCAGGTGGAGTCGATCTGGACCGAGGCGGCCGATCGGGCCACTGCCGGCATGGGCCGCGGAGTGCCTGTGGTGGTGACGGTGGAGGTGACGCGCTTCCATTGCCTGACCGAGAAGACGCGCTACAGCGTGGGCGGCACGCATTCGCTGCACTTCCTGATGACGGTGACCAATGCCGCGACGGGCGAGGTGATCGACGGGCCGCGCCGTGTGGTGGCGGATGTGAAGGCGGCCGGCGGACAGAAGGCCATCGACGAAGAGGCGCGCGGGCTGACGCAGCGCGTGGTCGTGGTGAACCGGCTGAGCGAAGTGCTGCAGCGCGAACTGGCGGCGCCCGTGGCCGTGCCGATGGTGGCTGTGGAGACGACACGCGCCGACAGCGACCTGCTTGTGACCGTGGCGCCGGTGAACTGAGCGCGGGGCAGCGGGCCTGAACAGCGCGGGCTTTCGCGCGGGCGGATGAGCGGATAAAGGGAGGGCATGGAGCCCTCCCTTTCCCATTCCGACGAAGCGCCGCGCGGCCGGCCCGTGGTGCGCCTGCGGCCCAAGGCCGAGGCGCGCGCGATCCGCCATGGCTTTCCCTGGGTCTATGCAGACGAGTTGGTGCTGGACCGGCGCACGCAGGGGCTGATGCCCGGTGCGCTGGCCGTGCTGGAGGATGCCGAGCGGCGGCCTCTGGCCCTTGTGACGGTGAACCCCGCGTCCAAGATCGTGGCGCGGGTGCTGGACCGAGACCCTGCGGCCGAGGTGGACGAGACCTGGCTTGCGGCGCGGCTTTCGCGCGCGCTGGCCCTGCGCGAACGCCTGTTCGATGCGCCGTTCTATCGGCTGGTCCATGCCGAGGCCGATGGCCTGCCGGGGGTGATCATCGACCGGTTCGGCGATGCGGCGGTGATCCAGCCGAATGCGGCCTGGGCCGAGGCGCATCTGGAGGCGCTGGCGGCGGCACTGCGTGCCGTGACGGGCGTGACGACGATCATCAAGAACGGATCGGGACGGGCGCGGGGGCTGGAGGGGCTGGCTGAGGAAACCACAGTCCTGTCGGGCGGGGTGGCAGGGCCGGTGCCTGTGCCGATGAACGGCGCGATCTACATGGCGGACCTGACGGGCGGGCAGAAGACCGGCCTGTTCTACGACCAGCGGCCGAACCATGCCTTTGCCGCGCGGCTGGCGCGGGGCGCGCGCGTGCTGGATGTGTTTTCCCATGTCGGCGGTTTTGCCCTGGCGGCGCTGGCCGGGGGCGCGGACCATGCGCTGGCGGTGGATGCCAGCGCGGCGGCTTTGGACCTTGCGGGGCAGGGGGCGGCGGCGATGGGCATGGCCGGGCGCTTTGCCACGCGGCAGGGCGATGCCTTTGCGGCGCTGGAGGCCCTGGGGGCCGAAGGGACGCGGTTCGACCTGGTGGTTTGCGATCCGCCGGCCTTTGCGCCTTCGAAGCAGGCGCTGGAGGCGGGCTTGCGCGCCTATGAGCGGGTGGCGCGGCTTGCGGCCCCGCTGGTGGCGCCGGGCGGATACCTTGTCTTGTGTTCCTGTTCCCATGCGGCTGACCTGTCGGCCTTCCGCAATGCCTGCGCGCGCGGCATCGGGCGGGGCGGGCGGCGGGGGCAGCTGATCCACACCGGCTTTGCCGGGCCGGACCATCCGATGCTGCCGCAGCTGGCCGAAAGCGCCTATCTGAAATCGCTGTTCTTCCGGCTGGACGGGTGAGCGCGCCCCTGCCTTCAGGCCCGCCCAAGGCGGTGCTGGATGCCTGCGTGCTGTTTCCGACCGTGCTGCGCGAGATCCTGCTGGGCGTTGCAGCGGCGGGCCTGTTCCGGCCGCTGTGGTCTGCCCGCATCCTGGAGGAATGGGCGCGGGCCACTGTGAAGCTGGGTCCGGGTGCCGAGGTGGTGGCGCGGGGCGAGATTGCCGTGATGCGCGCGGACTGGCCTCAGGCGCTGGCCGAGCCGGGGCAGGGGGTGGAAGCGCGGCTGTGGCTGCCGGACCCTGCGGATGCGCATGTGCTGGCGCTGGCGGTCTCGGCCCATGCCGATGGCATCGTGACCTTCAACGCGGCGGACTTCCCGCGCGGGCTCTTGGCCGAGGAGGGCGTGGCGCGGTGGGACCCCGACAACTTCCTGCGCGATCTCTGGGCGCGCTCGCCCGCGGCGGTGTCTGCGGCGGTGGAGGCGGTTCGGGCCAAGGCCGAGCGGATTTCGGGGCGGGAGCAGCCCATGAAGGCGCTGTTGAAGCGGGCGAAGCTGCCGCGGCTGGCGAAGGCGCTGGCGGGCTGAGCGGCTTCAGACCCGAGGCTTTTTCCAGCGGCGGTGGGTCCAGAGCCATTGGTCGGGATGGAGGCGGACCTGGGCGGCCAGGCTGTCGTTCAGGGCCTGGGTCATGGCTTCGGGCGTGCCCGAAGGGATGGGAGCTTCGAAGACCAGGTCGAAATCCAGACCGTTCGGCTGGCGGATGCCGTAGGTGGGCACCACGAGCGCGTCGTAGCGCAGCGCCATTTCCGCGGCAGAAAGCGCGGTGAGCGCCGGGTGGCCCATGAAATCCAGTTCGACCCCGGCCCGCATGTACTGGTCGATCACGATGCCCAGCATGCCCCCCGAGCGCAGGAAGCGAACCATCTCGGACAGGCCCTGCCGGCCGCGCGGGAAAAGCGGCTTGCCGATGCGGCTGATCGCTTCGACGTAATGGTCGTTGAAATAGCGGTTGTTCATCGGGCGGTAGAGCCCGCCGACCTTGTAGCCGCGCGCCAGCAAGGCGGCGCGTGCGGCGTCGTAGTTGCCGATATGGCCGGTGACCAGAAGCACGGGGCGGCCTTTGGCATGGGCGGCGTCCAGGGCGGGGACGCCTTCGCCCGTCAGCGTGGCGCGCGCGGCGCGGGCGGCGAATTCGGGTCCGGAGTAAAGTTCGATCAGGGTTCGGCCCAGGTTTTCGGGCACCTTGCGCTGCATCCGGCGCACCTCGGACTCGGGCAGGTCGGGCATGATGAGTGCGAGGTTGTGGCGGATGCGGCGGCGATAGCCGGCGATGGGTGCCAGGACATGCGCCGCAAGCCAGCCGGCCAGCACGACCCGGCGGTCATAGGGCACGCGCATGAGCAGCCAGAGCAGCGCGCGGATCATGCGATCCGACACCCAATCGACCGCAAGTTGCAGCGACGAGTCCCGTTTGGCCATCCCCACCTGCCCGAGTTTCCAGTTCCGGCGGCTTATAGCAGAGGCTTGCCCCCTCACAAGGCGGGCCGGAGAGCAAGGCAACGGGTGACAGGCGGGCGGTTGGCGTGGCACAAGGACCGGAGAAGTTGTGGAGGTTGCCCATGGTTCCGATTCCTCTGTGCGCCGACAGTCTGTCCGGGGCGCGGGTGGAATGAGCGAGCGCCGCAGCCTGTATCCGCCGATTGAGCCTTATCGCACCGGGCGACTTCGCGTGTCGGACCTGCACGAGATCGCCTGGGCGGAAAGCGGCAACCCTGCGGGCAAGCCGGCGGTGGTGCTGCATGGGGGCCCGGGCGGGGGATCATCGCCCTTCCTGCGGCAGGGGCACGATCCGGCGCGCTATCGCGTGGTGACGTTCGACCAGCGGGGCTGCGGGCTGTCGACGCCCCATGCCGAGCTGGAGGGCAACACGACCTGGGACCTGGTGGCCGATATAGAGCGGTTGCGGGAGCACCTGGGGATTGACCGCTGGCAGGTGGTGGGCGGGTCCTGGGGATCGACCCTGGCGCTGGCCTATGCGGTGACGCATCCCGAGCGGGTGAGCGAAATGGTGCTGCGGGGGCTGTTCACCATCCGCAAGGCCGAGATCGACTGGTTCTACCAGCATGGGGCCAGCATGATCTTTCCCGACCGCTGGCAGGAGTATATCGCGCCGATCCCCGAGGCCGAGCGGGGCGACCTGGTGGCGGCTTTCTACCGGCGGCTGACGGGTAACGACCCCGAGGTGCGGCGCCGGGCGGCGCGGGCCTGGAGCGTGTGGGAGGGGGCGACGCTGTCGCTTCTGCCGGTGCCCGAGCGCGAGGCGGCTTTTGGTGACGACGAGTTCGCCGATGCCATGGCGCGAATCGAATGCCATTACTTCGTGAACCGCGGCTTCTTTCCGCGGGACGGCTGGCTGATCGACGAGGCCCGCAGGCTTTCGCACCTGCCGGTGACGATGATTCACGGCCGGTATGACGTAGTGACACCTCTGGACACCGCGCTGATTTTGAAGCAGGCGATGCCCGATGCCCAACTTTTGATCATACCTGATGCCGGGCACTGGGGGATGGAACCCGGCATCCAGGATGCGATGGTGCGCACGACCGATGCCTATGCGGGCCTGGGCTGAGGCCCGGTCTAACGCCGCCTCGGGCGGGACAAAGAATCACGGCCCTGCCGAGGATGCGGGGCGGAACCAAGGGAGACGATCCATGACCCTGAGCTTCAAGTCGCTGCTTCTGTGCAGCGCGCTGGTGCTGGCCGGCACGCAGGCCTTTGCCGCCGGCACGCTGAACCGCGGCAACACCGGCGATCCGGAATCGCTGGACCCGCACAAGACCTCGACGGTGCAGGAAGCCAACATCCTGCGCGATCTGTTCGAGGGCCTGGTGGCGCATGACGCCAATGCCAACATCATGCCGGGGGCTGCGGAAAGCTGGACCGTTTCGGAAGACGGCAAGGTCTATACCTTCAAGCTGCGCGCCGACGGCAAGTGGTCGGACGGCACGCCCGTGACCGCCGATGACTTCGTGTTTTCGCTGCGCCGCGTGGTCTCACCCGAGACCGCCGCAGAATATGCCTACATGCTGGCCCCGATCGTGAACGCCGAGGCGATCACCGCGGGCGAGAAGAAGCCCGAAGAACTGGGCGTGAAGGCCATCGACGCCACCACGCTGGAAGTCACGCTGAATGCGGTGACGCCCTATTTCCTGGAAATGCTGACGCACCAGGCGACCTATGCCGTGTCGAAGGCCAATGTCGAGAAGTTCGGCGCGGACTTCACCAAGCCGGGCAACCTGGTCTCGAACGGCGCGTTCACGCTGACCTCGTTCGTGCCGAACGACAAGATCGTGCTGACGAAGAACCCGCTGTTCCATGACGCGGCCAATGTGTCGCTGGACGCGATCAACTACATCCCGACCGAGGACCGGTCCGCCGCCATCAAGCGCTTCGAGGCGGGCGAGCTGGACATGAACGACGACTTCCCCACCGAACAGCTGACCGACATGAAGGCCAAGTTCGGCGACCAGGTGAAGATCGGCCCGTATCTCGGCACCTATTACTACGTCTTCAAGACCGACAAGGCGCCGTGGGACAATGTCGAACTGCGCAACGCGGTTTCGATGGCGATCGACCGTGACTACCTGGCAGAGGAAGTCTGGCAAAACACCATGCTGCCGGGCTATTCCTTCGTGCCGCCGGGCATCGACGGCTTTACCGCGCAGGCGCCGGAATGGGCCGCGCTGCCGCAGATCGACCGCGAGGACAAGGCGGCCGAGGTCCTGGCCAAGCTGGGCTATGGCCCGGACAATCCGCTGAAGATGGAAATCCGCTTCAACACCTCGGAAAACCACAACAACACCGCGGTGGCGATCCAGGAGCAACTGAAGCCGCTGGGGATCGAGGTTTCGCTGCTGAACACCGACGCCTCGACCCATTACGCCTATCTGGAACAGCATGGCGACATGGACATGGCGCGGGCCGGCTGGATTGCCGACTACAAGGACCCGGAGAACTTCCTGGCCCTGTGCAAGACAGGCGCGGGCAACAACTATGCCGTCTATTCCAACGCGGAGTATGACGCGCTTCTGGCCGAGGCCGCCGGCACCGCTGACCAGGCCGCGCGCTTCCGTCTGCTGGAGCAGGCCGAGGCCATCGGCGTCGCCCGCGACCAGTGCGTCGTGCCGCTGATGTTCTATTCGTTCCACTCCATCGTCTCTGACAAGGTCAAGGGCTGGGAGCCGAACGTGATGGACATCCACCCGACCCGCTTCATGTCCAAGGACTGATGCGCGTCTGACCTTCGGCCGCCTCTGACCCGGCAGGGCAGGGGCGGCCTTTCCCTTTTCCCGAACGCCCCCGGAGCCCGCCGATGCTGCGCTTCGTTCTCAAGCGGTTCCTGACCGCGATCCCGACCCTGTTCCTGATCGTGACGATCAGCTTCTTCCTGATGCGCATCGCCCCCGGCGGCCCCTTCGCGCAGGAAAAACCGCTGAACCCGGTGGTCAAGGCGAACCTGGAACGGCTGTACCAGCTGGACCTGCCGCTGTGGCAGCAATACCTGAATTACCTGAAGGGCTTGCTCAGGCTGGACTTCGGCCCGTCCTTCACGCGGCCCGAGTTTACCGTGGCCGAACTGTTTTCGACCGGCCTGCCGATCTCGATCCAGCTGGGTGCCACGGCGCTGGCGCTGGCGCTGGTGGTGGGTTCGGCCCTGGGCGTGCTGGCGGCGCTGCGCCAGAACAAGCCCGCGGATTACGCGGTGATCACGCTGGCCACCGCCGGAAGCACCATCCCGAACTTCGTGGTGGCGCCGGTGTTCCAGCTGGTCTTTGCCCTGTCGCTGAAATGGTTTCCGGTCGGTGGCTGGGGTGACGGGGCCTGGGTGAACAAGGTCGGCCCGATCCTGGTGCTGACCCTGCCACAGCTGGCCATCGTGGCGCGCCTCATGCGCGGCTCGATGATCGAGGCGATGCGGTCGCACCACATCCGCACGGCGCGCGCCATGGGGCTTTCGGACTGGTCCATCGTGGTGCGCCACGCCATGCGCGGCGCGCTGATGCCGATCCTGAGCTATGCCGGCCCGGCCGCCGCTGCGCTGCTGACCGGCTCGATCATCGTGGAGACGGTGTTCGGCATTCCCGGCATCGGCCGCTATTTCGTGGATGCGGCGCTGGCGCGCGACTACACAATCGTGATGGGCACGGTGATCGTGGTCGCCATCTTCACCATCCTTTTCAACCTGATCGTCGACGTGCTTTACGCCGTGGTCGACCCGCGGGTGCGCTATGACTGACATGACTGTCCTTCCCGCCGCGACCGGCGGGCGTTCGCTTTGGGCCGATGCCTGGGCGCGGCTGAAGGCCAACCGGGCCGCCATGATCGGCGGGGCCTACCTGATCCTGATGGCCGTGCTGTGCATCTTCGGGCCGATGGTGACGCCGAACGATTTCACCACAATCAACCAGGATTACACCCGCGTGCCACCGCGGCTTTCGGCCTATCCCACGCCCGAGATGATCGAGCCTTCGCTGGAAGATGCGGTGAAGAAGGGCCGGCTGGAACTGGTGGACTGGTCGCAGGACGGCTCGCTCATCACGCTGAAGGTGGCGTCGAAGCGCGAGATTGACGAGCGGGTGAGCCGCTACATCGACCGGTCGGACATGTTCGAGGGCACGGCGGTGACCGAGATGGCGCCCGACGGCAAGTCGGCCACCATGACGACCGGCGTGCAGCAGAAGTTCTTCTACTTCGGCACCGACAACACCGGGCGCGACCTTCTGACCCGGACGCTGGTGGCGGGGCGGGTGTCGTTGACCATCGGGCTTCTGGCCGGGATCGTCGCCGTGGTGATCGGCGTGCTGTATGGCGCGGCGGCGGGCTTCATCGGCGGCAAGACCGACGAAGCGATGATGCGGGTGGTGGACATCCTGTATTCGCTGCCCTTCATCTTCTTCGTGATCATGCTGGTCGTGTTCTTCGGGCGGAACTTCATCTTGATGTTTCTGGCCGTGGGGGCGGTGATGTGGCTGGACATGGCGCGCATCGTGCGCGGCCAGGCGCTGGCCCTGAAGCGGATGGAATTCGTGCAGGCGGCCGAGGCGATGGGCGTGGGCAGATGGGGCATATTGATCCGCCACATCGTGCCGAACCTTCTTGGCCCCGTGGTGATCTACATGACGCTGCTGGTGCCGCAGGTGATCATCCTGGAATCCTTCCTGTCCTACCTGGGCCTTGGCGTGCAGGAGCCGATGTCGTCGTGGGGCGTGCTGATTTCTCAGGGCGCCAAGAACATGCCGGCGGCGAACTGGCTGCTGTTCTTCCCCGCCTTCTTCCTGATTTCCACGCTCTTCGCCCTGAACTTCCTGGGCGACGGGTTGCGCGACGCGCTTGATCCGAAGGACCGCTGAGATGAGCGAACCGATCCTTTCCATCCGCGACCTGCGCGTGACCTTCGACACCATCGACGGCCCGTCCGAGGCGGTGAAGGGCATCGCGCTGGACGTGCGCCCCGGCGAGACGCTGGCGGTGGTGGGCGAGTCGGGTTCTGGCAAGAGCCAGACCATGATGGCGGTGATGGGGCTGCTGGCCTCGAACGGCCGGGCATCCGGCACGGCCCGCTATCGCGGGACCAACCTGATCGGCCTGCCCAAGGCGCAGCTGAACAAGGTGCGGGGCCGCAAGATCACCATGATCTTCCAGGAGCCCATGACCTCGCTGGACCCGCTGTATCCGATCGGCAGCCAGCTGATCGAGCCGATCATGCAGCACCAGGGGGTGAGCCGGGCACAGGCCCATGCCCGGGCGGTCGAGATGCTGGGGCTGGTGAAGGTGCCCGAGCCGGAACGGCGCATGAAGGCCTATCCGCACGAGCTGTCGGGCGGGCAGCGCCAGCGCGTGATGATCGCCATGGCGCTGGCCAACGAGCCGGACATTCTGATCGCGGACGAGCCGACAACCGCGCTGGACGTTACGATCCAGGCGGAAATCCTGGAGCTGATGGCGGGGCTGCAGAAGCGCCTGGGCATGGCGATGATCTTCATCACCCATGACCTGAACGTGGTGCGTCGCATCGCCACGCGTGTGGCGGTGATGCGCCATGGCGAGGTGGTGGAAGAGGCGGCGACCGCGGAGCTTTTCGCCAACCCCAAGGCCGCCTATACGCGCGAGCTGATCCACGCCGAACCCGAGGGTCGCAAGGCGCCGGTGGCGCCTTCAGCCCCGGTGGTGCTGTCGGGCCAGCGCATCGTGGTGGATTTCGACCTGGGCGGCGGGTTCCTGGGCTTTGGCGGGCGCATGTTCCGGGCGGTGGACCAGGTGTCCGTCACGCTGCAGCAGGGCCAGACCATCGGCATCGTGGGCGAGTCGGGTTCGGGCAAGTCCACCCTGGCGCGGGCGCTTCTGCGCCTTCTGCCCTCGACCGGGGCGATCCGGCTGGAGGGGCGCGACATCACCGGCTTTGACGTGGCGCAGATGCGCCCGCTGCGCCGCGAGGTGCAGATCGTGATGCAGGATCCCTTCGGCTCGCTGAGCCCCCGCATGAACGTGGGCCAGATCATCACCGAGGGGTTGCTGGTGCATGAACCTTCGATCACCTCGGCCGAGCGGGAGTGGCGCGCCGCGCAGGCGATGGTGGAGGTTGGGCTGGACCCGAGCCTTCGCAACCGCTATCCGCACGAGTTTTCCGGCGGGCAGCGCCAGCGGATCGCCATTGCGCGGGCCATCATCCTGAAGCCCAAGGTCGTGGTGCTGGACGAGCCGACCTCGGCGCTGGACCGGCAGGTGCAGAAGCAGATCGTGGAACTGTTGCGCGACCTGCAGCGGACCCATGGCTTGAGCTATCTGTTCATCAGCCATGACCTTGCCGTGGTGCGGGCCATGGCCGACCACATCCTGGTGATGAAGGACGGCAAGCTGGTCGAGGAAGGCAGCCCCGACGAGGTGATGGATGCCCCGCGCGAGGCCTATACCCGCCGCCTGATGGCCGCGGCCTTCGCCTGACGCAGAGCCGGCCGGAGGGCGTTGCATCCGGCCGGCTTCTTTGCCCATATGCGCCCCGGTTCATCCCGGCATTTGTGAAGGAGCGGCATATGGCACCCAAGTTCGGCACAAGCGGTCTGCGCGGCCTGGTCACGGAACTGACCCCCGATCTGGTCGCCGACCATGTGCAGGCCTTCATCGCTGCCTGCCCGAATGGCGGGGCCGTGCATATCGGCTGGGATCTGCGCCCGTCGTCGCCGGACATTGCCGCCGTCGTGGCCGGGGCGGTGAAGGCGGCGGGCCTGACGCCCATCGGCGCGGGCCTGGTACCGACACCGGCGCTGGCGCTGTCGTCCATGTCGGCGGGCCATGCCGCGGTGATGATCACCGGCAGCCATATCCCGGCCGACCGCAACGGTCTGAAATTCTATGTGCCCACGGGCGAGATCGCCAAGACCGACGAGGCTGCGATCCTCGCAAATCTGGGCAAGGGTGCGGGGCAGGGCACGGCCTTCGACCCTGGCTCGGATGCCGGCGTTCTGGAAACCTATGCGCGCCGCTATGCCGATGCCTTCGGGCCAGGGGCGCTGAAGGGTCTGCGGATCGGGGTCTATGAACATTCCACCGTTGCCCGCGACGTGATGCACCAGGTGCTGCGCGCCTTGGGTGCCGATACGGTGGCAATCGAGAGGTCGGAGACCTTCATCCCGGTGGATACCGAGGCGGTGGAGCCCGAGGTGCGCGCGGCACTGCCGGTCTGGGCGAAGGCGCATGGGCTGGATGCGGTGGTCTCGACCGATGGCGATGCCGACCGGCCGCTGGTGGCCGATGCCGCGGGCCGCGTGGTGCCAGGCGACGTGCTGGGCCCGCTGACGGCGCGATATCTGGGCGCGACCCGCATCGTCACGCCGGTGTCGTCGAACACGCTGGTGGACCAGATGGGGTTCACCGTCAGCCGCACGAAGATCGGCTCGCCCTTCGTCATCGCGGGGATGGAGGCGATCCTCACCGCCGATCCGGCGGCGAAGGTCGTGGGTTACGAGGCGAATGGCGGCTTCCTTCTGGGCTTTACGGCACAGTTGCCCGCCGGGCCGCTTGCGCCGCTGATGACGCGCGATTGCCTGCTGCCGATCCTTGCGCCGCTGGCTGCGGCCAAGGCGGCCGGCAAGACGCTGGCCGATCTTGTGGCCACGCTGCCCCCGCGCTTTACCGCCGCCGACCGGGTGGTGGGCATCCCGACCGAAGCCTCCGCGCCTTTCCTGAAGTCGCTGATCGCCGATGGTGCGGCCCGCGCGGTCTTCTTCGGCGACATGGGGCCTGAGGCCGGCACCGACCTGACCGATGGGTTGCGCGTGACCTTCGCTTCGGGCGAGGTGGTGCACCTTCGTCCCTCGGGCAATGCACCGGAGTTCCGCTGCTATGCCGAAGCTGCCAGCGCCGAACGCGCCGAGGCACTTCTGACGCGGTTCTTAAGCAAACTTGCGAAACAGCTTGGTGCCTGAGAGGGGCTGACGCGGGCGCAGGGCCACACTAGGGTTCGCCCATCAAGGGAGGAACCCATGCCCGGACTGCATGCGCATATCGACCCCGAAGGTCTTGAGGAATTTTCGGTCGTCTTCACCGACCGTTCGCTGAACCACATGTCGGCCCGCTTTCAGCAGGTGATGCGGGATGTCTCGGCCACACTGAAAGAGGTCTACGGCGGCAGCGCCGTGGCCCTGGTGCCGGGCGGCGGCACTTATGCGATGGAGGCGGTGGCGCGCCAGTTCGGCCAGGGCCGCGCGCTGATCGTGCGGAACGGCTGGTTCAGCTATCGCTGGACGCAGATCTTCGAGGCGGGCGGCTTTGCCCAGGAAACGCATGTCGTCATGGCCCGCCCGGCCGGCAACGCCGCCCGCGCGCCCTATGCGCCGCCACCCATCGACGAGGTCGTGGCGAAGATCCGCGAGGTGAAGCCCGAGGCGGTCTTTGCGCCCCATGTGGAAACCTCGTCCGGCATCATCCTGCCCGACGACTACATCGCCGCGCTGGCCGCTGCCGCCCATGAGGTCGGCGCGCTGATGGTGCTGGACTGCATCGCTTCGGGCTGCATCTGGGTGGACATGGGCAAGACCGGCGTGGATGTGCTGGTTTCGGCCCCGCAGAAGGGCTGGTCGGCCTCGCCCTCGGCCGGTGTCGTGGTGATGTCGCCCCGGGCCGAGGAGCGGCTGGCCGCCACCACCTCGAACAGCTTCGCGCTGGACCTGAAGAAATGGCGGGCGATCATGGCGGCCTATGAGGGCGGCGGCCACGCCTATCACGCCACCATGCCGACCGATGCCATCCTTGGCTTCCGCGACGCGATGATGGAGACGAAGGCCATGGGCTTCGATGCGGCCAAGGCCGCGCAATGGGAACTGGGCCGCGCCGTGCGGGCCGAGCTTGGGCGCCGGGGCATTCCCTCGGTTGCTGCCGAAGGGTTCCAGGCGCCGGGCGTGGTGGTCAGCTATACCGAGGATCCCGATGTCCAGACGGGGGCGAAGTTCCGCGCGCAGGGCGTCCAGATCGCGGCGGGCGTGCCGTTGCAGGTGGGCGAGGGGGCCGAGTTCCGCACCTTCCGGCTGGGCCTGTTCGGTCTGGACAAGCTGAAGGACGTGCCCGGTACGGTGGCGCGGCTGACCCGCGCGCTGGATGCGGCACTGTAAGGGGGCAAGAATGGGCAAGGATGTGGGGCAGCCGCTGACGGACTCGGCATTCCGGCGGACCGATCTGAAGGGATCGACCTTCGAGGCGAGCTATGCCGGGACGCTGTCCTTCATGCGGCGCAAGTACACGCGCGATTTGACCGGCGTGGACGTGGCGGTGACGGGCATTCCGCTGGACATCACCGTGTCGAACCGCCCCGGCACGCGCTTTGGCCCCGAGGCGATCCGCCGGGCCACGGCTCAACATGCCTGGGGGCCGGTCTGGCCCTGGCGGTTCGACCCGTTCGATACGCTGGCCGTCGTGGACTATGGCGATTGCGAGTGGGACTGGGGCAACCCGGCCGGCATCTCTGATGCGATCACCGCGCATGTCGCCGGAATCCTCGCTGCGGGGGCGACGACGCTGAATCTCGGCGGCGACCATTTCACCACTTATCCGACGCTGCGGGCCTATGCGGCGAAGTACGGACCCTTGGGCATCGTGCAGTTCGACGCGCACCGCGACGTGGAAGAGGGCGATGACGGCCGCCTCGATCACGGCAGCATGTTCGCCTATGCCGTGCGCGAGGGGCTGATCGACCCGAAGCGGTCGGTTCAGGTCGGCATCCGCACCTGTTTCCGCGGCGAGCAGAGCCATGGCATCACCATCCTGCACGCCGACCGCGTGCACGAGATGGGCGCTGAGGCGGTGGCGCAGGTCATCCGTGAGACGCTTGGGAAAGGTCCGTCCTACCTGACCTTCGACATCGACTGCCTCGATCCTTCGACCGCGCCTGGAACCGGCACGCCGGTGCCGGGTGGCCTGACCAGCTATCAGGCGCTGGCGATCCTGCGCGCGCTGAAGGGCGTGGACTTCACCGGCATGGACGTGGTCGAGGTCTCGCCTCCTTACGACCATGCCGAGATGACGTCGAACGCCGCCGCGATGATCGCCATCGAGATGCTGTGCCTGAAAGCCTGGGCGCGGGGGGCAAGGCCCGATGTCTGACCGGCGTTTCCCCCGTTGCGGTTGCGCCCCCAAGCCGCTATAGACCGCCACACGCACCCGTAGCTCAGCTGGATAGAGCGTTGCCCTCCGAAGGCAAAGGCCACACGTTCGAATCGTGTCGGGTGCGCCAGTAAATCAATAGGTTAGCTTTTCTGCGGCGCTTGGTGCGCACAGTTTCGGCACAAGTCACCGCGAATCCATGGCCCGGCGGGCGGATTCCTGGTGCTTTGGCGAGTGGTGTCCATAGACCCGTTCCAGCGTTTCGACCGAGGCGCCGAAGTAGCCGGCGGCGTCCCACATCGTGGCCCCGCGCTGCAGCGCCCAGGTGATCGCGGTGTGGCGCAGGGTGTGCGGCGTGATGCCGTCCAGACCGGCGGCCTCGCAGGCTGCGGCCCAGGCTGTCTTGATGTCGCCGCAGCGCGCGCCGTGGTACTCCACCACCCAGGTCTGACCCATCGCTTCCCATCGCCGCAGATGGGCCAGCAGCCGGTTCGGGAGGCGGGCTGGGGGCTGGCGCTTCTTGGTCTCGCGCTGGCCTTCGCCGCGCCGGTACAGCACGCCGTGGCGCGTATCGACATAGCCGCCGCCGGTGTGCGGGCCGAAGCGCAGGGCCAGCGCCGCCTCTTTCCGCGTGCCGGTGTACAGCGCGACCAGAAGGAACCGGGCCAGATGCTGCATGGTTCGCTTGGCCGTGGGTTCGCCCCGGCGGATCTCCTTCGCCCGCCACGCGGCCCAGATCAGCCGCGCCGCCTGGTCGCGCGTCAGCCACTTGTCGCGCGGCGGCGGGGCGGGGGGCAGCGTGACGGGCGGGGCGGACAGAAGGTAGCCCTCGCGGGCGCAGTGGGCCAGCGCCGCGCGCAGGACGCCCAGTTCGCGCCGCACGGTGCCGTCCGACAGGCCGCGTTCGCGGGCATAGCGGCGGCAGGTTTCCCCCTTCACCGCCGAGACGGGCAGAGCGCCCCAGAAGGGCAGCAGCCCCTCAATCGCATAGGCGATGCGCCATGGCGCCTTTGTCGTGGGGGCGTGCTGGCGACCGTAAAGGTCCAGCGCCTCGGCGATCAGGAACCGGTCGGCCTGGGCCGGAGCGGCGGGCCTGTCGCGCGCCGCGATGTAGGCGGCTAGCGCCGCTTCAGCAGCTGCACGGTCTGTTGTGCCCGTTGCAGTCTCGGGTCGTCCGGTGTCACGGATGACCCATTTCCCGCGGGCGTCGTGCCAGTAGAGACGGGGGCCTTTGGCGCGCTGCGGCATTTCTCGATCAGCTCCGGCAGGGTGTCGGCATCAATCCGCACGGCGCGTCCGATTCGCACAAGAAGCCCGTGCTGATCGGCGGCGCGGACCAGGCCACGTTCGGGAACGCCGAGCATGGCGGCAGCTTCGGCGGGGCGCAGGAGTTTGGTCATCGCAGCACCCCAGCCATGGTCGGAGTCTCGATGTGCAGGCCGAATGGCAATCGGCCGCGCAAGACCCAGATGTGGAACATGTCTGCTTCGTCCACGAGCTGATCCTGCGGCGGATAGACCTCGATGGCTGTGGCGTCTTGCCCGGCCAGTTCGTTCTTGATGCGCTGCATCTCGCGCCATGTCGGGCGGGTTCCGGAAAGGCTGGACACTGCCAGATGTCGCACGCCGGCCTCGGCCGGTCTGTCCAGAACGCTGAACACCCGGTTCCGGTGAGCGGTAGTGATGGTGAAACTCCAACCGAGGCCGATGGTTCCCGCCGGAAAATGCAACGTCTCCCAAGGTCCCCACTCGCCTGACCGGCGCAGCTTCCGCTCGCGCTCCAGTAGTCCAGCGCGATCCTTCTTGGGTGCGAGATGCAAGGCTGGGTTAGGCATATGTGACCCCCACATCATCCAGGATGCTGTCGATCAGGCCTTCATCGACCGCCACCTCGACCAGAAGACGGGCGAGGTGGTTTGGATGGATGCCGCGCTTGGCGGCGTGCGGCCCAAGGCGATCAAGAACGCGGCAGGGAAAGAGGATCGTGCGCCCGTTCTCCTCGGACGGCCTAGTCGGTCGTTTCTTGGCTCGCCCCGAGGAATGTTCCAGGGCGGTCACGGTGTTTTCGGGGATGCCAATCCGTTCGGCGATCTGCCGGGTGGACAAACCGCTGGCCCGCAGGGCAAGCACCGCCTCGGTGCGGGATGAATAGCCGAGGGTTTTTTTGGGCGCTCCCATCAGCCTGCCCAGCCTTCCAGGTAACGGCGCAGGGCGCCTAGCAGTTGCGTCCGGCTTTCGCCAAGGCTGCCTTCAGGCAGCGCTTCCAGCGCGGTCGCCAGTGTGTCGGCCAGGAGTTCCGGCACTTCCTCGAAATCGCTGAGACTGGCCGCCGGGTTGCTGGCCAGTTCGCGCGCGAACTCGGTCATCGTGATCGAGGCGCCGTGCAGCTCGTTGATTGCAACCAGAACGGTGTCGAGGCGATCAGTCATGCGGAAACTCCCTCACCAGAAGATCCTCGGGAATCGGCGGCATCGCCGACTTTCGCGGGCCGGCCATCTGCTTCATGAAGAAGGCAACGCCAGCCGCGCGGCACTGGTCGCGCAGGCTGCGGGCGGCGTCTTCGAAGCCCGGCCAGACCCGCGCGCCGGGGCCGCTCTCGCCACCGCAGATCACCCAGTCGAGGCTAGGATTGCCTTCGTCATAGTCGCCTTCGATAGAGAGCGATCTGCCATTAATCGCGTCGATGGTCACAGACCGGTCCGGATGCAGATTGATCAGGTCGATCGGCCCGAGCATCGGCTCGGCCGAGACAAAGCGGATGGCAGCGGGGCAGGCCAGAAGCTCTGGGATGCGTGCCTCCGCGCTGGCCTGGTCGCTGATCGAGGTGCCGAGCCAGACGTTGGGGAGGGGCCATCGCTCCCATTGAAAGATCGGCGAGTTGGGGTCCCTATCCCGAATCTGCTTTCCGTCTCGCGTCCAATAGCTGGGAGTTGGCGCGCCCTGCGCAATCTCGCGCTTTCGGCCAGCCCCGGAAAAAATCGGCGGCGTCAGCACCCGCGCCCCGCGCTCGATGACCGGAGCAAAGCGCGTCAGATACTCCCGCGCCCTGTCCGGTCGCTTAGTCAACACCTGGAAGGTGTGCTGCGGGCAGAGCGCCATGACCGCAAAGATCCGGTCGATCCATTCATCCGGCACGGATTCGTGGAAAAGGTCCGAGGTCGAGTTGACGAAGATCAGCCGCGGGCGGCGCCAGCGACGCGGGCGGTCCAGAGCCGCCTCGTGCAGCACGACCTTGCCGGTCCAGCGGTGATCGGAGCGCCCGTCGGCAGACTTGACGATCTGCGCCAGCCCCTCGCCCCACTGGCCGGGCTTTGAGAAGCGCGCGGCCATCACCTCGGCATAGCAGTTGCGGCACCCCTCATCGACGCGGGTGCAGCCGCCGATCGGGTTCCAGGTCGCCCCGGTCCATTCGATCTTGGAGTTTTCAGCCATGGGTGGCTTCCCCCTTCAGAAAACGGTCCAAGTCTCTCAGGGCTGTATCGTCGGGCCGCTCTGCCAGAAGGACCAGCACAGCCTTGTCGTTGTCGAAGACGCGGGACGTGCCGATGACGCGGGGGAAGGTTGGGGTCCCCCAACCCATGAGCCACTTCTTCAGGGCATTTCCGATTCGACCGACGGCGGCGCAATGCGCCTTGTTCAACCCGTAGGTGGTCATGTGCTCGCCACAAGGGTCTGGCGCTTCGCCGACCCGGCGGCCGAAGATCACCACCTGGTCGTAGCCGAACCGATCCGCGATGTCCTTTGCGGCCGAAATCGGGATTTGCTTCATCGGGCGCTCTGTCATGCCTGTTTCTCCTGAATATCCGCCTCGGCCGAGAGGTGGGCGCAGTTGGCGGCGACGATGGCTTTCGCGAGGGGCGGGCAGACGGAGTTGCCGCAGCAGCTGATCTGCACCTCCTTCGGGAAGTCGCGGAACTGCCAGTCGGCCCCGCGCTGTTCCCAGACGCCCTCGATCACGTAATCGGGCGGAAAGCCCTGGGCGGTGAACAGCTCGCGCGGGGTCAGCATCCGCATCCCGATGTCCACCACCACAAAGGTTGCGCCGTCGATGGCGAGGGTGACGAACTCACGGTCATCCCATGCGCCTTGTGCGCGCAGGAAGTCGGCGACGGCGCGGGCGCGGTCTTCGTGTTCCGGGCCGAAGGGTGGGGCGGCCAGATCGGCCTGCAGGTGGGCGAAGCGGTCCTTCACCGTGACGGTGTGGCAGGGCTGATCGGTGCGGCTGCCGTCGCCGGTGCCGTAGTATTTGGCGAAGAAGGCGGCGACCGGGGTCTGGTGACTGCCGCTGGCGGCGATGGTCGAAATCGGGTCGCGCGGATCGTGCCCGGCATGGGCGTCCATGCGCGGCCCGCCGTTCTGCTGGGCGAGGAAGGCCGCCATGGGCGCGTGCTTGGCGCCGCCGGCGACGATGGTGCCAAGAGGGGCCCGGGGGTCCAGCGCGCGGGGCGCCTGGCCCTCCCGCTCGCCATAGCCGGTCTGCACCAGGCTGGCGGCGATCAGGGCGTTCTGGTCCTTGCTGGAGGCGCAGATCGTGTGGTGCGGCGCCTCGGGCGGGCGGTTGCCGCCGCCTTGCTGGGCATAGGTCAGGACGGGGGCGACAAGGGCGTGCCGTGGCTCGACCGTGATCGTGCGCAGCGGTTCCGCCAGATCAGCGGCCCGCCGTCCGCGACCATCGCCGTGGCCGTAGAACGTCGCGAGATAGGGCGTGACAAGGGCGTGCTGGATGCCGCCCACCGTGACGGTGCCGAGCGGATCGGCCAGCGGGTACCAGCGCCGCCCGCCGCTGTCGCCGTGGGCGATGCTGGCGAGGTAGGGGGCGAGGATGCCGAGGGGCGCTGTTTCGCCGCGCCCCAACTCGCGCCTGCCCCTTGTCGTGTAGGCAGGATTACGCCGGTTCTCTCCGCATTGTGTGGCGCTGCAGGCACCGGAAACCCCGCCCACCACTTCAGATGCCCTTTCGGGCAAATTCACCAGAAACGGCCTTTCCGCCTCCAGCACGTAGCGCTGCATCCCGCGGGCGATGCGGGCGAGGGTGGCGGGTGCAAGCGGGCGCACGGCGCGCAGGCCGTGCTTCGCCATGATCGCGGGCGCGGTGTCGAAGATCGACGGGCAGGGCAGCGACCAGTCGATGCACTCGGCTGCGGTGCGCCACGGCTTCAGCTTGCCCTTGCGCACGGCCTCGGAGGCCGGGTCGCCGTGGGTGGGCTTCGGCCAGCGGATCGGCCTGCCGTCGCGGCGGGCGACCAGGAACCAGCGCTTGCGGATGGTGGGCGCGCCATAGTCGCAGGCGCGCAGCTCGCGCCACTGGACGCGGTAGCCCGCCTTGCGCAGCCGTTTCAGCCAAAGCTCGAAGGTGATGCCGGCGAATTCCTTGACCGGCTTGCCGTCTTCGTCCACCGGCCCCCAGGTCACGAATTCCTCGACGTTCTCCATGCAGATCACGTCGGGCTTCACGTCCTCGGCCCATTTCACCACGACCCAGGCGAGATCGCGGATGTTGCGGTCGCGCGGGGCGGCGCCCTTGGCCTTGGAAAAGTGCTTGCAGTCGGGGCTGGCCCAGAGAAGGCCGACCTTGCGGCCCTGCGTGACGGTGCGCGGGTCCACGTCCCAGATGTTGCTGTCCAGGTGCAGGGTGTCGGGGTGGTTGGCAGCATGCAGGGCCAGCGCGGCGGCGTTGTGGTTGATGGCCACGTCCGGGCTGCGGCCAAGCGCCTCCTCGATCCCGGTCGAGGCGCCCCCGCCGCCGGCAAAGCTGTCGATGATGAGGGGGAGGGCGGTCATGCGGCTGTTCCGGTGGCTGTGCGCATGGCGGGGTCGAGGTGATCCAGCCCCTTCTCGGCGCGCCATGCGTCGAAGCAGTGATCGCCGTCGAGGATCATCCGCATGGCCATGACGGCCACCTGAATTGCCTCTTTCCGGACCCGATCTGAGTTTTCCTCGAAGGTCGCCGTGGCGAGTTCGCCCACTTCCTCAACCAAAGCGGCAAAGGTCACGTTCTTGCCGGGGAACTTCGCTCTGGCGCGTTGCAGTTCGGCGATGATCTCGGCGGCAAGCAGGTCTTCGGGCGAGGCGGCTTCGACCTTGCGACCCGGCGCCGTTGGGAAGAACCGGGCGGCGTTCTCGTTCAGCACCTCGGCCACCATCTTCGCCACGCCGGGCCGATCGCTGCAGAGTTCGGTGAGGATCATCATCGGCCAGCGGAGGCTTAGAACGGTTGAGCCGTCCTCGCGCTGACGCGGGGCATCGCCGACGAAGATCGCGAAACGCTCCTGGAGGAGCGACGGCAACTCGGCACAGGTCGTTTCCTCAGCGGTGAAATACTGGTGGGCCTTGGTCATGGCGGCTTTCCGAAAAGGCCCCCGGCGCGGGGCCGGGGGCAGGGCCAACAGGGAGGAGTTCCGGGATTGCCCGCCCGGCCGGGGTGCCGGTGCTCTCCCGGCTGTCAGGGGTCTCGCCCCCTCGTCACGCGGTCCGCGCCGCGCTCGCCTACTCGGATCGCCGGGGGGCAGACCGCATTGGTGCCTAGTCTGGTGCTCCCCCCGGTTCGCGATTGATCCTTTCGCTCGGGATTGCGTCACTCTCCGATGGTGGTGACAGGGTGGCGGGTGGGTGCCTGAATCTGCCGGTGGCAATGGGCCAAGCGAGCAGCAAGCCATCCGGCGCAGGGCTTTTGCAGCGCCTCGGCTGTAGTGGCCTCGCCCTCAATGACGTGGGTATGCCCGAGCGGGTCGAAGTCCAGCGGCAGGCCTTTGTGGCAGTAGAACGGCACCCCGCCGTCGATGTGGCGGTCGCGGTGTTCGGCCCAGCCCCACGGGTCGGCCCGCTCGGGGCTGTCCGGACGATACGCGCAGTTGTCGCACAACTGCCGGATCGGCTCGGGCCGCGTCTCGACCTCCTGCAATCGGCCGCAGGACCGGCACAGCCCGTGCAGCGTGCCGTCACCATCGGTCAGCAGAAGATCTGTTGAACCGCAGGCGGAGCAAGCAGGGGTTATCGGTTTCATGGCGGCCTCTGGCTGTGTTCGGGGGAAAAAGCCCCGGCGGGTGGGTTGTCCGCCGGGGAAGTGGCGCGCCCCTACAGGCGCGGGCGCGCCGCAGGCAGCTCAGGCGGCCTTGCGACCCATGAAGACCGGCAGGCCGGTCTGTTCGGCGGCGGCGAAGGCGATTTGCTGGAAGTGGGCGCGGCGCTGGTATTCGACGCGGTGCCAGGCAAAGCCCAGGTTCACGCTGCCCTTGCCATTCGGGCGCCAGCGGAACAGCGCGGTCAGTTCGTCCGGCTCTTCGCCGTTGTAGATCGGAATGTTCAGGACAAACTTCTGCGGGATGATGATCCCGCTGGTGACGTTCGTTTCGTTCTTGAAGCTGAGCCTGCGGTCGCCGTTGTCGAGCCGGATCGCGGAATCGTAGGTCTGGCCCACCGTCGCCTGAAAGTCGCGGCTGATTTCGATCATGGTGGTTGCGGCTGGCTCCGAGATGTCCACCGCGTTCTCTTCCAGGAACAGCGCGAAGTCTTCTTGCGGCAGCATCGTGCCCTCGATCTTGTCCCACCGCGCGAACTCTTCGCTGAGCCGCAGAAGGAGGGTGACCGAGTGATCGTCGGCGCCGGCGGTGCCGAAGTCGCTACACCCGTCCGTGTTGTCGGGGTGCCAGTCCAGCCGGGCGGTGATGGCGCCGGCGTCAAAATCGGCGATCAGCACCGAATGGTTGGCAAGGCTGTAGCGGTTGGCATAGTCGATCAGCGACTGCCTGTCGTCCACCGTGAGGCGGGCCTTGGGCCAGGGGGATTTCTTCGTCGCGTCGGGCAGGGCCTGCAGCGTGAAGCCCTTCGGGACGATGGCGTGAAACGCGCCGTCCTTGCCGGTGACGATCGGGTCAGCGGCACGGACAGCGGCCAGCACGGTCTCGAAGGTTTCGCCGGGGTGGATGCCGGGCGCGGGGATCGGCGCCGCGGCCTCGGTGGGTGGGGTCTTGTCGGCCATGATTGGTCCTTTCGGTTGTGCCCTTGCGGGCGGGGATCCTTTGGGGGATGCGTCAGTCGCCGAGCGCGCGGCGGCGCTCGATCTCGTCTTCGATGTCCAGCTGATCGGGGTGGCGCGTGGACAGTCGGCCGGTGTCGGCCGGGTAGTAGATGCCGGTGCCGAGCGCGCGGGACGGCTTCTTGATGGTGATGTCGGGGTTCAGTTCGACCTGACCCGCCTTGTTGACCTTGAAGCCCAGCGTGAGCGTCAGCTTGCCGCCGGTGCCAGTGTCGGCGATGGCCTGGGTCAGTTCGTTCAGCTTCTGGTCGGCGGCGTGCAGCAGCTCGCCCCGGCGGAACTGCTGCAAGAGTTCGAGGAAGTTCAGTTCGTGCTTCGGTGCCATCGGGCTGTCCTTTCAGCTGTTGCCGCTGTCTTCGGCCTGGATGCCCCAGGCGGTGCGGAGGTCTTCTGTCGTGGGGCGGGTCGCCTTCAGGTGGCCCTCCGGTCCGTAGACCGCCGCCAGCTGGTCCAGCGACAGGTGCAGGTGATCGGGGTGGATCAGGCTGATCGCCTGCACGCGGGGGCCGGTGCCATCGCCCACGCGCTGCACCCCGGCATGGGTGACCACGCGCGGGTGCAGCGGGGATTTGGCCGGGATCCACCGGCCAAGCGGGTGGCGGGTTTCGAAATAGTAGGCTGGCATGGGCATCACCGGCCCCGCCGGATGCCGGGCAGCTCCGACCAGTCGGTCAGCGCCTCGTCGAAGGGGCTCGGCTCGGGGTGGTAAAGCGTGGCGCGGGCAATGGCCTTGCCGGCCGCGCGGTCGATGGCGATGCCGATGATCGCGCCGGCGGCAAAGGCGATGGCGAGGGAAAGGGCGGTCATGCTGCCCCCTGTTCACGCATAAGGATGTGCAGATTGCGCAGACCGCCCTCAACGAACTCAGTGACCATTTCTGCCACAGCGTCGGTATGGCCAGCGAAACGAGCCTTGTTCCAAGCTGAAAGGTCGGCGGCCAGATTGTCGAACTTTACATCTTCAGGCTGCCCCGTTCTGGCGGAAACGAGGCGATGCTCAAGGATGTTGTACAACCGGTCGAGCGTCCGAAAGTAGTAGTCGGTTGTGGCGGTGCTACGTCTTATGTGGCTCATGCCTCCCTCCGTTCGATCAGTTCGGGCTCGTCGGCGGGATAGGTGACGCCGACGACGACCTTGAGGACGTCGAAGCGGTAACCGGGCATTTCGGCGGCCAGCCGTTTCGCCTGGTTGATGGCTGCCTCTTCGGTCGCGTGTTCGAAAGGCCAAAGCGCGGGGCGGATGCGACCCGTCTCCTCGCCACGACGAAAGACAAAGAACCCGCCGCCAATGGTTTCTTCCTCGCGGGGAAGCCGCGGGTTCTTGAGCCAGGCGCCGCGAGGGCGGGCTGGGCGGGTCGTGGGGGCTGGAGCGCTCATGCCGCGTCTCCGCCGGTGGGGACGGGCAGGGTCAGGGCCGGGCGGTGGGACTGGCGCGGGGTCTGGCCGGCGGTCGATGCCAGCACCAGCCAGGCGAGGTTGGCCAGCGAGGGGCACTTGGCGCAGATCGCCGGGTCCGCCACGACGCGGCGGGCTTCGGCAACGGCTTTGGGGGGCGGGGTGACGAGGCGCATGGCGGGCTCCATCGGGTTGCTCAAAGGGGGGATGCTGCTAGGCTTCGGGTGCCGGCCGCGCGCTTTGCCCCGCGCGGCCGGCTGTTCCCCCAGGTCGCGAAAGGACCCGAGGAAAATGAATGGCGTGCTTGATCTGGTCGATTCCGCGTCGGCCCTGGTGACCGCGGCCTGCGCAGCCTTCGGCCTGTTCTTCCTTGCGCGGCAGAACGGCCTTCTGCGCCAGCAGCTTGCCCGACCGGACCCCATCGTTTCGGTTGATGCCCATCGCATCGACAAATGGACGGATGATCGCTGGCGCATGCTCACGGTTTCGGTCCGAAACCCGTCCCTCGTACCGCTGCATGTCACCGGTCTGGAGATCGTCCCGCCCGGCAAGGCCAGCCTGTGGTTTCTGGCCGACGGCTACGAGGCAGACTACGCGGGCGGGCGACGGCTCCGCACCACACCGCCAGAGGCCGGGGGCGCGGAGCGGCTGGCCTTCGATTTCGAGGTGCTGCCCGCCGGAAGTGACCCGGAAAGGCCGGGTCCGCGGCGCAAGTACGCCCAGGTCATGATCCGGCGCGAACGAGCGGATCAGCCGTGGCCGAACGTGCGGCTGACGTGCCGCTGGAAGACCAACAAGGCAACGACGATGGCGATCGTGGCAGACATCTGGGAAAGGGATGCCGCCGTGTAGAGCCAGACCATCCAGTCCGGCTTGGCGCAGATCATGGGGTGATACTCCGGCAGGCCAATGGGAGCGGGGGGCCGGGTCTGTTCTGATCCAGAGGGGGGGCACGGCGGGCTCCATCGGGTTAAGTCGATGGATGCTAGGGTGCGATTAACGCATCAACATGTCAACATGGAAAGTGCTAAAATCGCACTCATGCTCCTGCATCGGTGCGAATCGGGTGGCTGTGAGCCGTCATCGGCAAAGAAAGAAGAACGCCCGCCGAGAGGGCGGGCGTTGACCGGGAAAGGGTCCAGGTTGCAGGCGGCGTCAGGCTGGAATGACACCCTTGAGGACGGACAGTTTGTCAGCGCCGATGTCGTTCCCGTCGTTGTCCCTGACGTGAACCACGATTTCCCCCGCCTCGGCCACGGGAACACTTAGGGTCGGCAACAGAACATGGTTCTGTCGCCTTTTCGGGTATACCGCGATGGGTTCGGTTTCGGCGTGCCACCCGCCCGGCGCAGAGACCACGACACGAACCGCGGTCGCCGCCGGCGGAAGTTCAAAGATCCTGATCCACATGGCCAGTCGTACCGATGCGGGAAAATCGTTCACCATCATCTCGTCGACAAAGACACCGATGACCAAAAGCTTCTCGGTCTTTTCGGTGCGGATATCTTCGCAGAAGGTGACGGAGATGTTGGGGCCGGGCATTTCAGGCGGCTTCCCTGACGTGTACCGCGGTCATGGTGACCGGTGGGCTGGATGTCTGCACGGTCGGCGTGGAAGGAATCTTCTCTGGATGGTGATTGGTCGCCACGTCCTCGATCGGAACAAACCGGATTTCGGGGCGCATGCCCATGGCCCAGGCAAGCTCGCCGATTGTGCGCACGGTCGGATTGCCGGCGCCCTTCAGGATTCGCGTCACCATCGAGCGATCGACATCCAGCCGGTTGGCCAGCTCGGCAAGGGTTGTGGCACTGCGCTTGCGGCGCTCTGCTGCCGCAGTGGAAATCGCGGCATGAAAGGCAGCCAAGAAGAGCCCGCCGGCGCGGGTCTTTTCCGAAAAGAGGTTGCTAAACAAGGTCATGTAACGCTCCAGCGGTGATTTCCGGCGGGTCCAGGCCCAAGGACATGGCATCGGTTTTGGCTTGGCGGATGAAAAAATCGTAGCCGTGGCGGCCGCTTGACGGTTGTGACTTGATGACGTCCGCGAGCCCCACCTGAGAGATGATGTAGGTGCCCTTGCGCCAAAACCAACCGAACATGCGGAGCGCCGTGGTCCTGAGTTCGCAGATGCCCTCGATCTGCGGTCGCAGAATCCTTGGGGGCATCCCGCATGTCAGAGGCTCCGGTTCGTTGACGAACAGCGTGAGATAGGTGTCAAACTGTTCCGCCGGGCAAAGCGGATTGTCATGTCCGCGCGGGTTGCTCGCACCCGGCAATGTCCTGCTGCACCAGTCATACGACTTCCTCGTCAAGAAGACGCGGCGCATCGGTGACCGCCCGTCCAGTGGGTCCGGCTCAAATCGGACCAGAATCTTTTCTCGCTCCAGATCGTCCGGCGTTGCCATATAAGTCAACTCACAAAATGTGACACGGGTAGCCTTGAGGCCGCATGGCAGCTTGCGGAAATCGAAACAGCGCCGCGGAATCGTCCACGGTCTGCCTTGCCTTGGGTGACACTGGTCGTCACCGTGGCGGCGTGAGCCTCGGAAGAAAGCGAGGGGTGTGTGATGATTGAAAAAGACGATGCTGACGCTTGGTTGAGGATCAGGGTGATGGCCATGATCACACAACTCAGTCCTGCTTCTCTGGCTCGTCTGGAGGTCTACCTTGCCGCACTCGAAGGTAGTCGGCGAACCGAAGAAGATCCTCACGATCCTCTGGGGGAAGCTGCATCACGCGGTCAACGAGTGGAACCAAGGTCGGGTCGGAAACAATCCGAATCCTAAAATAGTCAAGAATACCCAGCACTTCGTCGCCCGATAGCTTGCGCCGACCGGCCATGACCTTCGCCATGTGATTGGGGTGCATCCCAATGGCCTCTGCCAGTTTCGCCTGGGCGCCGCGCTCGGGCCCCAAGTGCTGCTTGATCCAATCTGCCGTCACCTTCTGCATGGTGCGATTATCGCGCTGATAGATCGCGCAAGAAACTGCGATAAACGCACCTGAGCCACTTGACGAGATAGTGCGATTATCGCACCGTAAGGCATGGAACCTGCGCAAACCATCATCTCCATGTGCGGCGGTGTGCTAGCCGTCGCCAGAATGGTCGACAGAGACGAGACCCGCGTCCGTCGATGGACCTATCCAAAGGATCGAGGCGGAACTGGCGGTCTTATCCCGGCGGATTGTCAGCAGGTGCTGCTGACGGAGGCGCGCGCGCGGGGTATCGATCTCCGCCCGGATCACTTCTTTCTCTCTGTCCCGAGCTCCGCGACAACTCAGCACGATGACGCCGCGCCTCCGCAAGAGGATGCCGCCTGATGTCATATCCGGCGATCCTGCATCCGAATGAGAGGGCCGGTGGCGCGCCGCGGCAGCTTTGGGTGGTTGGTGTCGAGTTTGGCGCATTCGGCGCCGTCGTCCATCTGTGCGACGGGTCGCAGCTGGTTGGGCTGAGAAACTGCGCGGTCTCGATCGAGGAAGGCGAGATGGAGCCGCGCGTGGCGCTGACCACCATCGTCCACCCGAAGGGGGGTCCGACGTGATGTGTTCGGGTGGGGTGATCTGTCCATGCGCGCAGCCTGCCACGCGGGCGGGGCGCGTGCACGGAAACAAGGTTTCCAACCGCAACCGGGGGCTGTGCCATGGATGACCGGGCGATGATCCGCGCCTTCATGGCGGGCCTTGTCGGCCGGGCCGGCGGGCTGGATGCGGCGGCGGCGCTGATCGGGGCGCGGCTTGGGGCCGATGTCTCGAAGGGGTCGATCTCGAAGCGGCTGTCGGGGCAGCTGGACTGGCCGCTGGTCGAGATCCTGGCGCTGGAGGATGCGGTGGGCGACCCCTGCGTGCGGCGCTGGCTGGCGCGCAGCCTTCCCGAGCTGGCCGAGGGGCAGAGCCTCCTGGCGGCGGCGGCCGAGGCGGTGCGCGAGCATGGCGAGGCGGTGAGCGCGGTGATGGATTTCGCGGCGGGCCGGGGGGCGCGGGCGCAGGCGGCCAAGGAAGTCTCGGAGGCGGTTGTCGCGGCCAAGCGGCTGGCGGCGCTGATGGAGGGGGCGGGGGAATGAGCGCCGTGCCCGACCCGTCGCTTCCGCCCGAGCCCGATG
>Ga0209368_1000226_pt1 | contig 78328 bp, 76 predicted proteins | sample EBPBio242008_DNA_FD_185862 | JGI IMG/M metagenome (GOLD analysis project Ga0209368, IMG submission 185862) | Wastewater treatment Type I Accumulibacter community from EBPR Bioreactor in Madison, WI, USA - Reactor 1_4/24/2008_ DNA (SPAdes)... | ecosystem: Engineered > Bioreactor > EBPR >...
GCTATCCAGACCGGCTAAGCCGACCGCGTTGGCGCCGAGGCCAACCGCACACTAACATTCAACCTGGACCTCTCGGCGGGGGCGGATCAGTCAGCCCATGACCGCGCGCACGCCGGATGGTGTCGAGCAGGGAGGCATCGCGGGCGAGGACCACGCCACCTTCCGCCGTCGTCATGTTCTTGTTTCCGTAGAAGCTGAACGCCGCGGCGTCGCCGATTGCGCCTGCGCCCGGAAGCCCGGAGGCATGAGCTGCGTCCTCGATCAGCATCAGGCCCCGCTCACGTGCGAAGGCCTGCCACGGCTCGGGATCGACCATGTAACCTGCGAAATGAACGAGGATGACGGCTTTCGTCCGGGAGGTGCATTTGGCGGCAGCGTCCTGGATGGACATCAGCGGCTGCGCCGAAGACTCGATGTCCACGAAAATCGGCGTACCACCGACATAGAGCACGCAATTCGCCGTCGCCACGAAGGAGAGGGCCGGCACCAGGACCTCGTCGCCCGGGCCGATCCCAAGAGCATGCAGGATGAGATGCAGCCCGGCTGTGCAGGAACTCACTGAAACAGCATCGTCGGCTGCGTGCGCCTCGGCGAAAGCGCGCTCGAAGCTGCTCACCCGCTCACCCATTGTGATCCAGCCGCTGTCGATGACATCGGCGAGAGCCGCCTTTTCTTGCGGTCCGAGGATAGGCTCCGAGACGAGAAGCATGGGCTCAGCTTTCATGTCCTCTGCTTTCCTGACGAGTGTTTCGGGCGTCGTACGGAGGTGGGGTGCTAGCCGGCCACTGCGAGCAGCGAAGGCGCGCGCTCTTCCCACTTGATGTCCTGCGCGTTGTGGAAGTCCTCGACGCGTCCGATGTCGAGCCAAAGTCCCTGATGCTTGAAGACGTGGATGGGAACGTCTTTCTCGAGCAAGCAAAGCGCCAGATCATCGAGGCCGAAGGGGATGCCGGCCGGGATGTACTTGATGACATCGGGCTCCATGCAATAGACGCCCATGCTCACGCTGTTGGAGAGCGTAGGCTTCTCCGTGAAGCTCGTGATGCGGTTGTCCCGGTCTTCGATGATTCCGAAATCCATGCGGGTGGATCGGACCGTCGTGGCGATCGTCAGCGGGCCGCCATGCTTGCGGTGCGCCAACCCGAAGGCTGGAAGGTTGAGGTCAGTCAGCACGTCACCGTTCAACATCAGAAAGGTGCCGTCCAGATGCTCCCGCAGCAGCGTCAGCGACCCGACGGTGCCCAGCGGTTCGACCTCTTGTGAGTAGGTGATCTTGAGGCCCCACTGCTGACCGTCGCCGCAGAAGCTGCGGATCAGGTGACCGAGGTAGCCCGTCGTGATGTAGACGTCCTCGATGTTGTTGCGGCGAAGCCACCGAAGCAGGAGCTCGAGAACCGGCCGCGCCCCGATCGGCATCAGCGGCTTCGGAAGAACGGATGTGTAGGGCATCAAGCGCGTGCCCTTGCCACCTGCCTGAATGACTGCCTTCATGCCAGCCTCCTTCGATGCTGCATGAAGGCTAAGCGCGCTGCCACAACTCGTCTTGATTTCGGTCAACTTGCAAATGACGGTGCCGCAATAGCCTTCGGTCGACAGCTGGCCCGCTTTGCGGCGCCAGTTCGATGAACGAAAGCAGAGTCGATCAGCATGAGCCAGAACCCAGGCGAGTTCATCCCGATCGCGAGATTGTCCAGTCGCGCAGCCCTCAGGGCCGACCCGGAGCCGTCTCCACAGCCAGAGCAGATGGTCTACGAGATCATCAATCTCGTTCGTCGACGCAGGCTTTTCATCGCGAAGTTTGTTTTGGCCGGCACGCTTCTGACCGGCGTCGCTGCCTTCGTTGTTCCCCCTGTTTATACGGCCACCGCGCAGTTCATGTTTGAGCCCACCCAAGCTCAGATGGCGGCCGGCCTGCTCGATTCCGTCGTGGACACGCACATCGCGACGATCACGTCGGACGCCCGCCTGCGCGACGTACTGAAGGCATTGCCTGACCTGCCGCAGTACAACGCGGTGTCAGCGCGTGCCTTGTTCGAGATGACGCACCCGACGCTGGGGGATCGGCTACGGGGCTCGCTTGTCGCGATCGGGAAAGGCCTCAAGAACGTCGTTCTTCCGAGTTCAAATCCTCCGGAGCCCGCGCAGGCTCCCAACGGGCTGCCAAGCCTGGACAAGATGAAGGGCTCCCTGCTTGTGCGGCAGGAACGGCGCTCCAATGTGATCACCATCAGCTACAACGACACCGATCCCGAAAGAGCATCGATCATCGTCAATCAGGCCGTGCAGACGCATGTCGAGCGCTTGACGGATAGGATGCAGCAGCAGGCGGACGCGCTTCGGACATGGCTCGATAATCGCCTGATCCAATCGCAGGCCGAACTCGAAGCCGCGGACGAGGCGCTCCGAGCGCACGTCTCGGCGCACGGAACGCCAAGTGCGGACGCTGCAGCGGGTGAGCTGACCGCTGAGACGTCCCGTCAGTTGGAGTTGGTGCGATCCGAGTTGCTGCGCCGGCAGGAACGACTCGAGCGGGTTCGACAGCTGCAGCTTTCGGGGGCGCCGCCGGAAACGATCGATGCGCTTCTGCGTGAACCCTGGACCGGCACTCAATTCCCGCGCCCCGCCGCGCCGATCACGACGCCCGAAGGCCAAGCCGATGTGAACTCCAGAACGATAGCGGCCAAGCCGACGGTGCCGCGCGCGGACTTCGAGCAGCGCCTGCAGCGTCTGGAGCATGATGTCGACGTCTTCCGCCTGCAGGAGCACTCCCTCGCCGAGCGCATCGCTTCGCTGCAGACCGCATCCGGCGCCGTCCTCGCTCAGCGCCGCGAGCGGCAGGCTCTCGAGCGGCGTGCTGCGACGGCCGCCGATGCCGTCCGGGATCTCCTTCGTCAGCAACAGCAGGTGAAGGATCCGACCTCGACGGGAGTTCAGATCCTGGCTCAAGCTTCGGTGCCGCAGCGCCCGAGTTCGCTCAGCCCGTTCCTCTACATCCCAGCCGCGATGATCGCGTTCGCGGCGCTCGGAGGGGGCGCGGCTTCTGCTTTGGAGCGCCTGGATCGCAGCTTGCGAAGCGAGCGTGAGCTCGCGACCACCTTGGGTATCGGCTGCATCGGCCTGGTCCCGGAGCCCCCGGGGGGGCAGTACAGTGGCCGCTGGCGGCTGCCTGAATGCCCGTCTCCGCCCTATGACCAGGCGATAGAGGCTGTCGCGGCGGTGGCGCTCGAGGTCATTCAGCATCGGGGCGATGGAAAGATCCTGGCCGTCACGTCCAGTGGACCGGACGAGGGAAAAACGGCGTTGGCGGTCGGCATCGCGACGTACGCGGCCCGCTTCCAACGACGGGTACTGCTGATATGTGCTGACGCTCCGCGCCAGGACGTGAAACTGGCCGGCCTCAGCTGCGAAACGAACCTGGATGGCGACGTTTCGGCCCAGCGCGCTACCTTGGAAATTCGTCGTGACCCGGCTCTCGGGTTCGACTGCCTCGCCCTCGATGAGATCGGAGATGCCAACACGGCTTCCCTTGTCGGCAGTCAGCTTGCAAACAGCCTCGACAAACTGCGTGACCGCTACGATTACATGATCATCGTCGCGCCGGGCGTTTTTGAATCCGCTGGTATCCGCATTCTCGCGACACGGGTGGACGGCGTTCTCTTTGCCGTCCGTTGGGGCAGCACCCGCCGCGATGTTGCTGCAAACGCACTCGAACTGCTGATGAAGCCCGCGCTGCTGAGCGGGGGGCCACGACCTAACGTCTTTGCCGTACTCACGCGTGTGAACCTCAAGGCTCATGCCGACTACCAACGGGGCGACACAGGAGAGTTCCTCGGGAAACGCCCGCAGCGCTCCGGCGGCTCACGCCTGCAGGTCTGATAAATGAGGTCTTCGTGATGTGCCGGCCTCGGTGAACGCATGTTTCATGTCATGTCCCAGATAGGCGGGCTGCTCGCACCCTCGAACGTAATGCCAGTGATGGGGCTTCTGGGCCTGATCGTCTTGGTGGCGACTCCTTGGCGACGGATGGGGCTGGCGCTTGCGGGGGGCGGCATTTGCGGGATCCTGGTGGCTGGCCTCCTGCCCGTCGGCAACTGGGCGATCTTTCCACTGGAGCAACGATTCCCTGCTTTCGTCGACGACGGCCGCCCCATCACCGGCATTATCGTGCTATCGGGCGCGCTCGAGTTGACGCGGACCGCGGCGCGACGCCAGTTCACGGTCAACGGCGCTGCGGAGCGCCTTTTCGCCTTTATGGATCTCGCCCGGCGTTATCCGGGTGCGCGGCTGGTCTACTCCGGTGGCAATTCCAGGATCGGATCGAGATTGCCGCCGGAAGCATGGACGGCAACCGAGTACCTGAAGACTCTCGGACTGCCGGGAAGCCGTCTCACCATCGAGACTCGGTCCCATAACACCTGGGAGAATGCTCGCGAGACCCGGAATCTCGTGCGGCCTGGCCCAGGCGAGCGTTGGCTGCTGGTGACGTCCGCTTGGCATATGCCGCGAGCGATGGGCAGCTTCGAGCAGGCAGGTTTCCACGTGATCCCTTATCCCGTCGACTTTCAGACAAATGGAGCTCGGGATCTTTGGCAGCCGCTCACCGTCGTCGGTCAGGGCCTTGAGCGTCTGGATCTCGCCGCAAGGGAATGGCTGGGGCTGATCGGATATCGTCTGAGTGGTCGGACCGGCGCCTTGTTCCCTGGTCCTCGTGCCGAACCGAAGTCCGGCGAAGCGAAACTCGCGACAGCGAAGTGATGAAACCTGTGTCATCGACAGCCAGCCATTGTTCGGCGCGAGAATATCCGGACGAGAACCAGAACCCGCCTCCCGCTTGGCGCGAAATCGCGACCGGGGGAAAATTCCGCCGCGTGGACCGGAGGCGGCAGGGATTCCGATGCGTCATTCTGTTTGACGAACGCTTCATCGCCGAGCCCCACGCGACTTGATACCGGTCAAGTGCTCCACGGGGGCGTTCTATTTAACTCAATCTCGGGTCGGAGATCCGCACAACCAGATGTCTGCCATCGGGTGGCTGGCTGGGACGGCGGAAGGGCTGGAAGCTTCAGCCCGGCTCGGACGGCAGACGACCTCTGTGCGGACGTGGCGGCTCTGTTGTCGATCACCGACGATCAGCCGGTGCGTAATCGTCCAGGAATCGTCGGCGACGACTGTTAACGCGCTTTGACGCAGCGCTGAGCGCGGAAGGATAGCTTCGGCCGCACGCCGCGGAGCTGGAGGCAGTCAAGGCGCGCTACGGGCGTTGCCGGAGTGAGCCTTCGAACGAAGCCGTGCCGATACGCATCTGTCCGTCAAAGTTAGGCCTGGCCTGCAATCTGGACTCGTCTGCTCCTCATTCGCCTGTATCGAGAAAGCCATGTTTCCGCTGCCCGGATCGTCGACAGAGCGCGGGCGTGAGCAGGCACCGACCACGGTCGGGGTGCTCACCAGGCTGGCAGCGGCTCAGCTTTCCGCTCAGGGCATCGATCCCGAGCCGCGGATGATCGAGGCCGGGCTATCTCCTTCGCTGTTGGGCAATCCCGACGAGCGCGTCCCCGTGCGTCGGCAAATCGCGTTCCTCAACATGGCGGCTGACGACCTGGGCGATGATCTCCTCGGCTTTCACCTCGCGCAGAGCTTTGATCTGCGGGCGCTTGGCTTCGTTCACTACATCATGGCCTCGGCCGAAACCCTCGCGGAGGCTCTGACGTACCAGGAGCTGTATGGGGTGTCCGTGAACGAGGCCTTGAAGATCCGCGAAGGCAGCGGGGAAGGGGCATCTCTTGAGCTTAGCTATGCCGGGGTTGAACGGCATCTCGATCGCCACCAAGCCGAATTCTGGCTGACAACCACGTTGCGACAATGCCGCTTGTTCACTGGCCGCGAACTCGTACCGATCTCGGCGTCGATGATTCACTCACGCCCGGGCCGGGTCGCTGAGATGGAACGCTACTTTGGACTTCAGATCGACTTTGGTGCGGAGCTGGACCTTCTGGCCTTCGCTCGGGACACGAAAGAACTGCCTCTGACGACCCGCGATCACTTCCTGAAGGAGCTCCTGGCAGGGCTGCATCAGAAGGCGTTTCCATATTCTGCCGGGGAGGCGAGCTCCCTGCGCACCCGGGTCGAGAATGCGATCATGCCGCGGCTACGACATGGGACGCCAAAGATCGAGGCAATCGCGCGAGACCTCGGCACGAGCGCCCGCACCTTGACCCGTCGGCTGGCTGATTTGGGCATCAGCTTCAGTGAGGTCCTCGACGAGTTGCGCTACCAACTCGCGGTGCAATATCTCCGGGACGGAACGTCGACGGTTTCGCAGGTGACATGGCTGCTTGGATACCGTGAGCCGAGCGCTTCCGTGCGGGCCTTCAAGCGATGGACAGGCAAGACGCCGACGGCGTTTCGCCGGGAGTTGAGGCGCGGCACCGGCAGGTGAATGGCGAGGCAGCGCACGGTCCGTATCGCACTTGGCTGGAAACTCAACGGATATGGCGGGCAAGGCCAAGACGGCTGCGCCTTCATGCCCTATGTTTGATTCGGCTGCCGGGAAATCGAGGCAGCCATAACTCCGCTCCCTGGAAACCATCCAGGGCATACCATGCCGATGGCTACCCAATAAATGGAATCGTAGTCGCGACTAGCGGCTGCTTTTTCGCCATGCGAGGGATGCTTGACGTCGTGGCGCATGCTCACTCGTCAGCATTCAACAATCAGCAAGCATGGCTTGTGAGTTTGCTGATGTTCGGTGTCGGGCAGCGTTCATCACCCGATGCCTCCTCGTCCGCTTAAGCGGGAGTCAATCCCATAACGCGGCTCACTGGCCCCGCATCTGCGGGGCGGCGAGCTTTTTACTGATCAGGGGCCGGAGGCACGTCGAAACGGCGCGGCGCCGGATGTTCCCCTGTTGAGAAAGGGCGCTATGACTATCTTCTACGTTTCACCCACGGGCTCCGATAGCCAGGCCGGCACTCTCGACCGGCCTTTTGCCTCCCTGCAGTATGCCCACGATATGGCAAAGCCGGGCGACACCATCTATCTGCGGGGTGGCGTCTATAACCTGAAAGAAGGCATCCAGCTGACGAACGACGGGGAAAGCGGCCGGCCGATCACGGTCACGAACTACCCGGGCGAGAAGCCGATCCTGGACGGGTCGCAGATGACGTCGAGCGAGTATTATGGCAGCTCAGGCGCCGGCGGCTGGGTGCTCGATGGGTCGAGCATTTCCTGGAACCACATTTCCGGACTGGAGATTCGCGGCGGGCCGATGGGCGGCATCGTGATCCGTGACGAGTCCCACTACAACATCATCGAGCGGCTCGACGTGCACGATAGCGGCCGGCTTTCCCAATGGGAAGGCAAGGGCGTCTCGCTCTTCGGGCCGGCCTCGAACAATCTCCTCCAGAACATCGACTCGCACGACAATCGTGACCTGAGCGGCGACAACGCCGACGGTTTCCAGATCAGCGTGAGCGGCGCCGGCAACGTCCTGCGCGGCAACCGCGCCTGGAACAACTCCGACGACGGCTTCGATTTCTACAATATCCAGAATGGCACGAAGGGCGCCGGTGTGCTCATCGACGGAAACTGGGCATTTCACAACGGCTACGACGCCTCGGGCAAGCCTGAGGGCGATGGCAACGGCTTCAAGCTTGGTGGCCAGCGGGCGGGGAGCGGCGGCGAATCCGGCGGCCACACCGTGATCAACAATGTCGCCTGGGGCAATCTGACGAACGGCTTCGACCAGAACGCAGCCAACATCGACAGCGTTCTCTACAATAATTCGGCCTACAACAACGGGTCGTATAACTACGCCTACGATTTTGGAGCCACCCACAACAGCTTCGTCAACAACGTCTCGGCGGGTAGCGGCAGGGTTGCGGTCTCAGGCGCCGGAACCGCGTCGAACAACTCCTGGAACTATGGCACCCCGACGAGCAGCGACTTCGTCTCCCTCAACGATGCGGGTGCGCGCGGCGCGCGTGCTGCCGACGGCTCGCTTCCCACGACGGACTTCCTTCACCTCTCATCCGGCAGCTCGCTGGTCGACAAGGGCAAGGATGTCGGGCTCTCCTATGCCGGGAAGGCTCCGGACCTCGGGAGCTTCGAGAGCGGCATGGCGACGGGTTCCAAGCCCCTGCCCGATAATCCCGGTACGGGAACCCAGCCCGACACCCCTGTAACCAACCCGGACACCCCCGTAACCCAGCCGGACAAGCCTGCCGAGGGAGTCAAGGTTTCCGGAACCGACAATGCCGACAAGTGGGTCGGCACGAGCGGAAATGACTGGTTCCACGGGAACATGGGTGCGGACGTCATCGACGGTGGTGCAGGAAACGATACGCTTCTCGGCGGCAGCGGAGCAGACAAGCTGATCGGGGGCCTGGGGGCCGATACGATGTCGGGAGGCGCCGGGCGCGACACGTTCATTTTCCGGTCGGTATCGGAGAGCCTTCCGGGAGCCGGAAACCGGGACATGATCCAGTGGTTCGAGCGCGGCGCGGACAAGATCGACCTCAGCCTGATCGATGCCAACACGGCTGTCAGGGGAGATCAAGTCTTCCAGTTCGCCGGCAAGACGAGCGCGGTCGAGGCAAACTCGGTGTCCTACTTCCATAGCGACAACCACACCATCGTCCAGGGCGATGTGGATGGGGATGGGAAGGCTGATTTCCAGATCGAGCTCAACCAGGTGATCAATCTCAGCCGAGATCATTTTATTCTCTGACGGGATCGACCATCACGATTATTCCGGCTCGCGCTCGCGCGAGCCGGTCAAAAAAACAGCCTCCCGTGGTCTCTGGGCTCGGGATAGCGAAAACGCCCCGGGCGACGCGCAGCCTCGATCCGGGGCGTCCAAGTGCCTGAACGGCTGGTGCGGGGTGCCACCGCCAAGAATCTGTTTCGGTGGAGTCGCCGGTCTTGAGCGGCGCACCTTTTCCCTTGAACCGACGAGGTTCCATTGCTTCATCTCCTCCCGGCCCGCAATCTCCAGCATGCCGCTTCAACTCTTCTCGTTCACGGCGGCGGCGCGCTGAGGGCATGCGGACGTGCGCTTCTCGGGCGCCTTGCCAGCCTTTCGCATTCCGCCCAGGGCACGACGCGTGTGCCCGCAGGGCGAGAGATCATGGCTGCTTTCGGCATCAGACAAGGGCAGGCGCTCGCGCGGTCGCCGCTCACCGCAGCGATCTCCCAATGGCGCGGGGCACTTGTGGCGATCGCGGTCTTGAGTGGGGCCCTGAACCTGCTGACGCTCGCCAGCTCGCTTTACATGCTGGAGATCTACGACCGGGTCCTGCCGAGCCGCAGTGTCCCGACGCTCGTGGGCCTCACCCTGCTGATCGTCATGCTGTACCTGTTCTACGCGCTCTTTGACATCCTGCGCGGTCGCCTTCTGTTGCGGATCGGCGGGGCTCTTGACGAAGGGCTGAATGGCAGGGTCTTCCGGGCGATCCTCTCGGGGCCGCTCCAGGCCAAGAGCGCTGGCGAGGGCCTGCAGCCGATGCGCGACCTCGACCAGGTGCGCTCCTTCCTGTCAGGCAGCGGGCCGGGAGCGCTGTTCGATCTCCCCTGGATTCCGCTTTACCTGGGCCTGTGCTTTCTGTTCCACTTCTGGATTGGCGCTACGGCTCTCATCGGCACCATCGTTCTGGTCGCGCTGACCATACTGACCGAGCGGCTCACCAAAAAGCCGTCGACGGCGGCGAGTGGGGCTGCCGCCCACCGGATTTCCATCGCAGAAGTCGGGCGGCGCAACGCCGAGACGGTGCATGCGATGGGCATGGGCGGCGAGATGGGCGCGCTCTGGAAGGTGGTCAGCGACGAGCATCGGCGTCAACACCAGCGCGCTGCCGAAGTTGCAGGGGGCTTTTCCTCCACGTCCCGCGTGCTGCGCATGCTGTTGCAGTCGATCGTGCTCGGCGTCGGCGCCTACCTCGTCATTCAGCAGGAAGCGTCGGCTGGCGTCATCGTCGCGAGCTCGATCCTGACCGCTCGCGCGCTCGCTCCCGTCGATCTCGCCATCGGCAACTGGAAAGGATTTGTCAGGGCGCGCCAAGGGTGGGGCCGGCTGACGGAGATGTTCGAAGCCCAGTCGGCTCCGACGCCCGTGCTCTCGTTGCCCGCTCCGACGGAGCTGATCACCGTCGAGGCTGCGTCCGTCTCTCCGCCGGGGGGGCAGCGCCTGACGGCGTCCAATGTCAGCTTCGCGCTTCGGGCGGGGCAGGGGCTCGGCGTCATCGGGCATAGCGCGTCCGGGAAGTCCTCGCTGGCCCGCATGCTCGTCGGCGTCTGGCAGCCCCTGACCGGCACAGTCCGCATGGATGGCTCTTCTCTGCGTCATTGGCGGCCGGAGGAGCTTGGGCATCATGTCGGCTATCTCCCTCAGGAGGTCGAGCTCTTTTCAGGCACCGTTGCCGCCAACATCGCCCGTTTCCGCAGCGACGCGACGGCCGAACGCATCATTGAAGCCGCCAAGGCGGCGGGCGTCCATGAGCTCATCCAGCGCCTGCCGGAAGGCTACCAGACCCAGATCGGCGAGCGCGGAACGGCTCTTTCGGCGGGGCAGCGGCAACGCATCGCCCTTGCGCGAGCCCTCTACGGGAACCCCTTCCTGGTTGTGCTCGACGAGCCGAATTCGAACCTTGATGCCGAAGGCGAGCAGGCCCTGACCGACGCGATCTTCCACGTTCGCCGAAGGGGCGGCGTCGTGGTGGTGATCGCCCACCGGCCGAGCGCCCTGACAGCTGTGGATCAGGTGCTCGTGATGGCGGAAGGACGCGCCCAGGCCTTCGGTCCCAAGGACGAGGTGTTGTCCACCAGCCTGAAGGCGGTGCCGAAATCCGCTGGCGTTTTCGATCGCGCCGCGAGCCGAATCTAATGGAGCTTAGAAATTTGGACGACGTCTCTCACCCCACCCGGCTTTCGATCCAACGCCATGTTCTTGCGGTCGGAATCAGCCTTGGAACCCTGCTGATCGGCGTGGGCGGATGGGCTGCGACAACCGAGTTTTCAGGCGCGGTCGTTGCGCATGGTTCGCTCGTTGTCGAGTCGGAAGTGAAGAAGGTGCAGCACCCCACCGGCGGGGTCATCAGCGAGTTGCGCGTCCGGGACGGTGACCGCGTCACGGCAGGCGACATCATCGTCCGCCTCGACGAAACCGTGACGCAGGCCAACCTCGCCGTCGTGCGCAAGGCTCTCAACGAAGCCCTCGCGCAGCAAGCTCGCCTCGAATCCGAGCGCGACGGAGCTACGGAAATTGTCTTTCCCCGCGAGCTGTCGACAGCAGCGGAAAGCTCGCCCGATGTCGCAGCGCTCCTGAGCGGAGAGCGCAAGCTCTTCGAGCTGCGAGGGGCAGCGCGGTCGGGCTTGAAGTCCCAGCACCTCGAGCGCATCGGCCAGATGCGGGATCAGATCCGGGCCTTTTCGGAGCAGATCGTCGCGAAGGATCGCGAAGCCGCCCTCATCGCGCAGGAACTCGAGGGTGTGCGTGACCTTCACAGCAAGAAGCTCGTTTCGATCACCCGATTGAACGCGCTGGAGCGGGATGCTGCACGTATCACCGGCGAGAAAGGCACCCTGGTCTCATCGGTGGCTCAGGCCAAAGGCAAGATCACCGAGACCGAGCTGCAGATCCTTCAGATCGATGAGGATCTTCGCACCGAAGTCGGCAAGACGCTCGCCGATCTTCGTGGCAAGATTTCCGAGCTGGTTGAACGGAAAGTCACAGCGGAGGACCAGCTCAAGCGTGTGGATATCCGGGCTCCCCAATCCGGCACCGTGCACCAGATGGCGGTTCACACGATTGGCGGCGTCGCCTCTCCGGGCGAAACCTTGATGCTGATCGTGCCTGCCTCTGATCGCCTGACGGTACAGGCGAGGGTGCGACCTCAGGATATCGAGCAGGTGTACTCCGGGCAGCGCGCTGGGCTGCGTTTCTCGGCCCTCAATCAGCGGACCACGCCTGAGATCGAGGGCGAAGTGTCCCGCGTATCTCCCGATCTCACCGTCGATCAGCGAACGGGGCAAGATTTCTACACGCTTCGCGTCGCCATCCTGGACGGCGAGCTCGAACGGCTCCAGGGGGCAAAGGTCGGGCCGGGCATGCCTGTCGAGGTTTTCGTGCGTACGCAGCAGAGAACGGTTCTGTCCTATTTCGCCAAGCCGCTTTCGGACCAGATTGCGCGAGCATTCCGGGAGAGATAGGCGCCGGGTCCTCAGAGGCGAACGCGCGGTTCTTGGAGGCGGGCGGCTATTTCGGAGACGCCGCCCCAATTTCCCCCTCCCGGGTCAGCCATGGCCCCGGCCTCGAAAGGTCGGCCGGTTCACGATCGAACCGGTCATCCGTGTTCTTGCCAACCATCAAGAATTTTTTCTTGGGATCGGCTCGACTACAGACTTGGTCGCAATGGGCGCTGAGGTTGCCTCGGGACATGCTGGGAGACGCACATGCTAGGTGTGACAACCCTGTCGAATTTCGCGTGCGATAATTGTGGTAGCATCTCGGTCATTCTTCCTGCCGAGCTGATCGACTCGGCCCTTGTCAAGTGCAGCGGCTGCGGTCGCGAGTACGTTTGCTGGGGAGAGTTCAAGCAAGAGGTGGAGCAAACCCTCTCCGGAGAACCGCGTCGGATGAACGGCAACAACCATCACTTTCAGGTTCGGCCGGATTCTTAGGGCGACGGTCTCCGCGATGCATCACTGCAGTGAGATCGCCAGAACGCCATCCGGCGCCTTTGGAAGCTCCTATGCGCCGCCGAGTTTGCTGCTGGCTGGTTCGCGGTGGCGACAACCTGTCGAGGGGCGTTGCTTTGAACAACCGGCGCGAATACCTCGGTATTGGTCCGCATAGCCGCGCAGTTTCGGCCATTTCCCTGCATTTTCCCAGTGGGCAGGGAAATCGGCACAGACCGGTTCCGTCGAGACTGCGTCGTCAGCCATGCATTTCCGGTTCCTGCGGACACGGTCTGGCTTGACCGTCGTTGCGGCGGTGCCGCAGGCCGGGTGGATCTCGTGAGAGATCAACCAGATGCTCGCGTGGCCGAGCATGCCACGCCCCCGCCCCAATCCGGGATTCAAAACGGCCTCGCAACACGTCGAGACCCGCAGGGTATCCGGCGGTCGGGCCTTGATGAGCGCAGGTCCCGATGAACATAAGCCAACAATGCGGTTCATGGACCGTTGGTGTGCTGTCGCGTTTAATGCGGTCAGCTCAAGGAGAAACATATGCGTAAATTCCTCATGCTCGCTGCTCTGGGCGTCGGCCTGTCGCTGGCGGCGCCGGCGATGGCCTCGGAGGAACTGCCGGCCTCGACCGCTCAGCGGCTGGACAAGCAGGCCGCGGAATACACGTGGTCGGCGGCCGCCGAACGGCGCCACATGATCATGCGCGAGACGATGCGGCAGCAGCGCCATGGGCGGGGTGGCGGCTATGGCCGCGGCTACGGCTATGGTCCCCGGCCGGGCTACGGTCCCCGACCCGGCTATGGCTATGGTTACGGCCCGCGCCCCGGCTACGGCCCGCCTCCGGGCTACTACCGCCGTCACCGCGGCTGGTGAGCGGCTGCCACAGTCGTTAGCCATCGAACGGCGGCCCGGTAACGGGCCGCATTTCATTGTCGAGAAGACTTTCAGAGGCGGCGTGGCGCGAGCTGGCCGCCTCTGTCGCATTTACGATAAGTTCACCATCTTGTTTCCGTAGCGTCATCTGCGCGCTAGACCTGCCCCATCGGTGATGGAGCAGGTCATAATCGCAATGGATTCAACGGCCGTCGGCACCACCAAGGGCGAGCGCAGCACGACATTCATGCTCGCGCTGTTCCTGGGCGCGATACAGGTCGGCTGGCTCGGCCTGCTCCTATGGGTGACGTGTCAGGTCGTCGGGGCGGTCTGATCCGCTCCGCAGGCCTGTACCGGGAAGCCGCGCCGTGCCGCCATGGCGGCGCAGGACATCGTGTTCCTGGCGGACGATCTCGCCGACCTGCACGAAATGCTCGGCCAGCGGGTTCGTCTTGCGCCAGACCAAGCCGATGCGGCGCCGCGGTCGCGGCTCCGCCAGTCGGGCGATGCTGACCTCCACGGCCGAGGTTTCCGCCGCGACCGCCATTTCCGGAATCAGCGTCACGCCCATGCCCGCGCCGACCATGCGCACCAGGGTGGCGAGCGAACTGCCCTCCATCGGGTCCTGCGATAGGCCTGACGTCATGTTGCAGAAGGCCAGCGCCTGATCGCGGAAGCAGTGTCCTTCTTCCAGCAGGAGCAGGCGCATCGCGCGCAGGTTCTCCACGCTGGGCGGCGGCTTGTGCCGGTCGGCCAGGGCGCGCACCAGGACGAACTCCTCGTCGAACAGCGGGTGATCCTGCAAGGAGGGTTCGGAGACGGGCAGGGCCATCACCGCGACATCGAGGCCGCCGGTGATGAGGTCTTCCGTCAGCTTGCCGGTCACCGCCTCGCGCGGGCGCAGGTCGACCGCCGGAAAGCGCTCCGTCAGGCGCCGGATCACCGCCGGCAGGAGATAGGGCGCGACCGTCGGGATCATGCCGATGCGCAGCCTTCCCCCCAATGACGGGCTCGAAGCCCGCGCCAGATCCGCCAGTTCGTCCACCGAGCGCAGGATATGCTGGGCTCGTCCGGCGAAGGCTTCGCCGAGGCTGGTCAGCCGGATCTGTCGGCGGTCGCGCTCGACCAGCTGCGCGCCGAGCAGATTCTCCAGATCCTTGATCTGCAGCGACAGGGCCGGCTGGCTGATCGCGCAGGCATCCGCGGCCCGGCCGAAATGGCGGTGCTGGGCCAGGGCCGCGAAGTAGCGGAGGTGTTTGATCGATATCATTTGAAAAAATTATCGTAGTGATTTGAAAATTCAAGTTCTCATTATGATGGCTTTTCCCTAGAACCATTCGAATGGAACGGCGCGGCATCGGCTTCGAGCGGGTGCGGGACGCGCCGCCTTCCGGCGCGAGGCGTCAGGCGCCTTCCGGAAAGACCCGATTCAGCAGGCTCCGAAGGGGGATATCATGGACGGCAACGACGTGAAGACGGCCGGCAAATGCCCGGTCATGCATGGCGGGGCGACCCAGTCCGGGGACACCGTCACCGGCTGGTGGCCCAATGCCCTGAACCTCGACATTCTCCACCAGCACGACGGCAAGACCAATCCGCTCGGTAAGGACTTCAACTATCGCGAGGAGCTGAAGAAGCTCGACGTCGCGGCGCTGAAGAACGACCTCCGCGCGCTGATGACCGACAGCCAGGATTGGTGGCCGGCCGACTGGGGCAGCTATGTCGGCACCATGGCCCGCATGACCTGGCATGCCGCCGGCACCTATCGCATCTCCGACGGCCGCGGCGGTGCGGGCACCGGCAACCAGCGCTTCGCCCCGCTGAACTCCTGGCCGGACAATGCCAATACCGACAAGCCGCGCCGCCTGCTCTGGCCGATCAAGAAGAAGTACGGCAACCGCGTCAGCTGGGCCGACCTGATCGCGCTCGCCGGGACGATCGCCTATGAGGTCGCGGGCCTGAAGACCTTCGGCTTCGCCTTCGGCCGCGAGGACATCTGGCACCCCGAGAAGGACATCTACTGGGGCGAGGAGAAGGAGTGGCTGGCGCCGAGCGACAATCGCTATGGCAACGTTGCCGACGCCAAGACGCTGGCGAACCCGCTGGCGGCCGTCCAGATGGGCCTGATCTACGTCAATCCGGAAGGCGTCAACGGCAAGCCGGATCCGCTCAAGACCGCCGCGATGATGCGCGAGACCTTCGCGCGCATGGCGATGGACGACGAGGAGACCGTCGCGCTCACCGCCGGCGGCCACACCATCGGCAAGGGCCATGGCAACGGCGACGCAGCCAATCTCAGCCCGGCGCCGGAAGGCGGCGCCATCGAGGATCAGGGCCTCGGCTGGATGAACCGGAAGGGCCGTGGCATCGGCCGCGATCAGGTCGTCAGCGGCATCGAGGGTGCCTGGACCACCCATCCGACGCGCTGGGACAACGGCTTCTTCGAGATGCTGTTCCGCCATGACTGGGAGCTGCGCAAGTCGCCGGCCGGCGCCTGGCAGTACGAGCCGGTCTCGATCGCCGACGCGGACAAGCCGGCTGACGTGGAGGACGCCTCGATCCGCCACAACCCGATGATGACCGATGCCGACATGGCCCTGAAGGTCGATCCGGCTTATCGCGCGATCTCGGAGCGCTTCCTCAACGATTTCGACGCGTTCTCGGATGCCTTCGCCCGCGCCTGGTTCAAGCTGACCCATCGCGACCTTGGCCCGAGGTCGCGTTATCTCGGCCCGGACGTCCCGTCCGAGGAGCTGATCTGGCAGGACCCGGTCCCGGCCGGCCGCGTCGGTTACGATGTCGCCGCCGTGAAGGCGAAGATCGCCGCGAGCGGTCTGTCGACCGCTGATCTGGTCTCGACCGCCTGGGATAGCGCCCGCACCTTCCGCGGCTCCGACAAGCGCGGCGGCGCCAATGGCGCCCGCATCCGCCTGGCGCCCCAGAAGGACTGGGCCGGCAACGAGCCGGCGCGACTGTCGCGGGTTCTCGCTGTGCTGGAGCCGATCGCGGCTGCGAGCGGCGCGAGCGTCGCCGACGTCATCGTGCTCGCCGGCAATGTCGGCGTCGAGCAAGCTGCCAAGGCTGCCGGCTTCGACGTGACCGTGCCCTTCGCGCCGGGCCGCGGCGATGCCACCGACGCGCAGACCGATGCGGCTTCCTTCGCGGTGCTGGAACCGCTCGCCGACGGTTTCCGCAACTGGCAGAAGGAAGCCTATGTCGTCACCGGCGAGGAGATGCTGCTCGACCGCGCCCAGCTGCTCGGCCTGACGGCGGCGGAGATGACGGTGCTGCTCGGCGGCATGCGCGTGCTCGGCACCAATCATGGCGGCACGAAGCATGGCGTGTTCACCGACCGTGTCGGCGCGCTGACCAGCGACTTCTTCGCCAACCTCACCGACATGCACTACAGCTGGGTGCCGACCGCGAACGGCCTCTACGAGATCCGCGACCGCAAGACCGGCGCGGTGAAGTGGACCGCGACCCGCGTCGACCTCGTGTTCGGCTCGAACTCGGTGCTGCGCGCCTATGCCGAGGTCTATGCGCAGGACGACAACGCTCGGAAATTCGTCGACGATTTCGTCGCGGCCTGGGCCAAGGTGATGAACGCCGACCGCGCCGACGCGGCCTGATCCGTTCCATCGCGAGCCTTGCTCTGCCACAAGCCCCGCCGGCCCAACCGGCGGGGCTTTTCGTTGGGATGGTGCATTTGGCCAGGCTTGGAGGCGCCCCGTCGCTGCGATAGACAGGGCGCATCCGCTGCGGAGGGCCTGGTCCTTGCGTATCATCGTCGAGCGTGCGCTGCGCCAGAACTGGGAGCGCCTGTTCTCCTATGCGCTGCGCCTGAGCGGCAGCCGCGACCGCGCGGCCGATCTGCTGCAATCCTGCGCGACCAAGGCGCTCGCCGCCGCGCCGCCGGATGAAGACGAGCGCGTCCGGGCCTGGCTCTTCGCGATCCTCCGCAATATCTGGATCGACGAACATCGCCGCGGCGAGGTCAGCGCTAGCGCAGCCGAGGAGGCGCTGGAAGACGAGCAATGGCGCCATGATGATCGGATGATCGCGGTCATCACCGTCCGGCAGGCGCTGGAGCGTCTCGAGCAGCCTTATCGCGAGATCGTCGAACTGGTCGATCTCGCCGGCTTCCGCTATGGCGAGGCGGCGGATATTCTGGGCGTGCCCGTGGGAACCGTGATGAGCCGCCTCAGCCGGGCGCGGCTTTTGCTTCTGAATGCGATCGAGGGTGGGAGTGTCCGCCCCTTCGCTGTGCAGCAGCGCAAACGAGCCAGCAATTAAGTGACCGGACGCGAACGCCTTTCCTGGACTACGCTCAACGCCTATGTCGACGGCGAGCTGGAGCCTGATCAAGCCGCCAGGGTCGCGGCGGCGCTCGCTCATGACCGCGAGGCTGCGGCGCAGGTCGCGACGCTGACGCGGCTGCGTGCGACCGTGAAAGCCGCGTCGCCCATGCTCGCGCCGCCGCCCCTGGCTCTGCCGCGAGCCCGCCCGCGCTGGGCGCCCTGGGCTGCGGCTGCCTGCCTCGCTCTGCTCGCCGGCGCGGCCTCGCTCGGTATCGGTCTGCGGACAGTGAATGATTCATCGCTCTCCGTTGCGATTGCCGCGCATCAGCTCTGGCTCACCCAGTCCCCTCCCGGCACGGCGCCGCGCCTCGGCGTCGAGCTCGCCGGTGCCGAAGCAGGAGCCTTGCCGGACCTGTCGCTCGCCGCGCTGCGCCTCGTCCACCTCTCGCTCGATCCGGCGGGGCGTCGCGGTGGCGGTATGCTCGCCGGCTATGTCGGGCCCAATGGTTGTCGCGTCGGCCTCTGGATTGCCCCGGTCGAGGCGGCGCTGCCGCCGCAGCCGGCGGTGCAGGACCGCGACGGCCTGCTGGTCCGCGCCTGGCGCGGCGAACGGGCGAGCTATGCCCTGCTCGGCCGCGGGATCGATCCGGCCCGTCTCGACGGCATCGCCGCGCTGGTGGCAAGGATCATGCGGGACGAGCCCGGCGTCCCGCGCGAGCAGGTCGCGGCGCTCGCCGAGGCCCGCAGCGTCGGGCCGGCCTGCGTCGGCTGAAAAAAGATTCTCTTGGGTTGGAATAAATCGAAGCCCTGATGCGTCGTCTCCAACGAGGAATATGTCCTCGGGAGAAACGCCATGTTCAACGAAGCAGACCTGCGCGAGGGCGCAGACGCTACCGATGCCGTGCCTGCTGCCGGCGCCACCGATACCCCCCGTACATCGCGACGTCTTCTGCTTGGTGGCAGCCTTGCTGCGCTGGGCCTCGCCGCCGGCGGCCTGCCGCGCTTGCCCATGATTTCACCAGCTGCCGCGCAAGGCGCTGCGCCGGCCGCGGCGCCGCCCAAGGGGCCGCAGCCCTTCGACTATCCCGGCAAGGACAAGGGCCTGACCCTGCTCGGCGACCGTCCCCTCGTCGCCGAGACGCCTGAGAACCTGCTCGACGACGACACCACGCCGATCTCCAAGTTCTTCATCCGCAACAACGGCCAGATCCCGGAGCCGATCAAGGATATCGATGGCTGGCAGCTCAAGATCGAGGGCGAGGTCGACAAGCCGCTGACGCTCACGGTCGCGGAGCTGAAATCCCGCTTCACCCCGCAGACCTTCCGCATGGTCCTGGAATGCGGCGGCAACGGCCGCTCCTTCTACACGCCGGCCGCCCGCGGCAACCAATGGACCAATGGCGGCGCCGGCTGCGCCGAGTGGACCGGCGTGCGTCTCGCCGACGTGTTGAAGGCGGCCGGCCTGAAGGCCTCCGCCAAGTTCACCGGCCATTACGGCGCCGATCCGCATCTCTCCGGCGACACCACCAAGGACGCGGTCTCGCGCGGCATGCCGATCGAGAAGGCGCTGGAGCCGCATTGCCTGATCGTCTGGGCGATGAATGGCGAGCCGCTGCCGCATATCCATGGCGGCCCGCTGCGCCTGGTCGTGCCGGGCTGGCCGGCCTCGCTCTCGTCGAAATGGCTGAACCGGATCCTGGTCCGCGCGACGCCGCATGACGGGCAGGGCATGGGTGGCACCTCCTACCGCGTCCCGACGGTGCCGATCGTTCCCGGCTCGAACGCAGACGGCAAGACCAACTTCGCCGACCTGACCTCGATGCCGGTGCGCTCGATCATCAGCGCGCCCGCCAACGGCACGCGCCTGCCGGCGGCGACGCGCGAGGTCGCCCTGCGCGGTGCGGCCTGGGCGGGCGACCACGAGGTTGCGAAGGTGGAGGTGTCCTTCGATGCCGGCCAGCGCTGGCATGCCATGACGCTCGCCAAGCCGAAGAACCGCTATGACTGGGTGCGCTGGACCGGGAAGGTGACCTTGCCGAGCGAGGGCTATTTCGAGCTCTGGGCCCGCGCGACCGATTCCCGTGGCGTTGCCCAGCCGCATGTCGCGACGAACTGGAACCCGCAGGGCTACGGCTCCAATCCGCTCCATCGCATCGCGGTCCTGGTCGGCTGATGATGCGGTTTGCTTTTACACTCCGGATGGCCGCTCTCGCGGCCATCCTCCTCGCCCCCTCCGCCGGTTTCGCGCAGGAGGAAACCCCTGAAACGCTGCCCGATTTTCCCGGCCGCGAGGAGACTTTCGGCTATTGCATCGCCTGCCATTCGATGAAAGTCGTTGGCCGGCAGGGCATGGATCGCGCCCGCTGGGACGAGACGCTCAACTGGATGACCGAGAAGCACAGCATGCCGGAGCCCGATCCGGAGATGCGCAAGACCCTGCTCGACTATCTCGCGCAGGCCTTCCCGCCGAAGGCGCCGGCCCAGGGCGGCGGCTGGGTCAACCCCTTCGCTCCGAAGCCATAGGATTCTCCAAGATGAAACTCTCAATCCTCGCCGGCGCCGCCTTGCTCGCGGCCGCCATCCAGCCTGCCCATGCGCAGGACGCTGCCGCCGGCGAGAAGGTCTATGCCCAGTGCCGCGCCTGCCATCAGGTCGGCGAGAGCGCCAAGAATCTGGTCGGCCCCGCCCTCAACGGCGTCATCGGCCATAAGGCCGGAGCACGCGACGGCTACAGCTACAGCGCGGCGATGAAGGATTCCGGCCTCACCTGGAACGAGGCGACCTTCGCCGAATACATCCAGAACCCGCGCGCCAAGGTTCCGGGCACCAAGATGATCTATGCCGGCCTCAAGGACGAGAAGCGCATCGCCGACCTGCTTGCTTATCTCAAGCAGTTCGACGCCGCCGGCAAGAAGGCGGAGTGAGGCCTGCTCTCAGGCCATGACCAGCCCGCCATCGACATGGAGCATTTGGCCCGTGACGAAGCGACTCCAGTCGCTGGCGAGGAAGAGCACCGGGCCGGCGACATCCTCCGGCGTTGCGATCCGGCGCAAGGGCGTCTGCGCGATCAGCATCTCGCGGACCTCCTCCGGCGTCGTCGCGCTCGCCTGCGTCGGGTAGACCAGCCCCGGCGCGACGCAGTTCACGCGGATGCCGAGCGGGCCGAGCTCGGCTGCGAGATTGCGGCTGAAGCCCATCAGCGCCGCCTTGGCCGTGGTGTAGTCGTGATAGGGAATGCTCGGCCGCGTCACCAGATCGCTGGCGAGGTTGACGATGGCGGCGCCGCTGCGGCGCTGGAGCAGCGGCAGCATCGCGCGGCTGATCGTGTAAGCCGCCTTCACCGCGCCCTCGAACTGCTGTTCGTAGGCTTCCCAGGGCGTCTCCCAGAAGCGGGCGCGGTTGCCCGGGTCGAAGCGATAGGGCGCGAAGGCATTGTTGACGACGACATCGAGCCGGCCGACCTCCTCCGCGATGCGCGTCGCCATGGCGGAGACGGCCTCAGCTGAGGTGACATCGGCTGCGATGGCCAGCGCCTCGCTGCCGAGCGCGCGGCATTCCGCGACGACGGCCTCGGCCGCCGCCTCGTTCGTCCGGTAGTTGACGACGACGATCCCGCCCTCTGCCGCGAAGGCTTTTGCGATCGCTGCTCCGATGCCGCGGCTTGCGCCCGTGACGAGGATGGCCCGGTCCCGGAAGCTCACGGCGCGCCGTCCTTCGCCGGGATCAGGTCGCTCTTCACGACGGCCTTCATGTCGATCCGGCTCTTGATCAGGCCGAGGCTGCGGAACGTGTCGGCGCCCTTCTGCAGGGCGTCGAGATCGAAGCGGCCTAGGCCCTCGCGTGCCGTCGTGGCCGAGACGCTCGACGCATTGCGCAGCTTGATGATCTCGAGGTTCACGGCCTCGTCGCGTCCGTTGATGGCGCGGGTGACGGCGATGCGCGCGGCTTCCTCCGGCTTCGCGATCATCCAGGCAGCGGAATCGCGATAGGCGGCGAGGAAGCGCTTCAGCAGCGGCTTGTTCTGCTCGTAATAGCTTTCCTTCACGACGAAGATGTCGCTCGGCAGGTTGAGCTGGTCGCGGACCTCGATGACGTTGGCCTCGCCCAGTCCCTTGGCGCGGGCGACGAGCAGGCCGGTATCGGTCGCGGCGGTGGCATCGACCTGGCCCTGCATCAGCGGCGCGAAATTCAGCAGGCCGGTCGGCTGGATGGTGACATCCTTCTCGCTCAAGCCCACCTGATGCAGCAGCACCAGCAGGTTCTGGTAGGTGCCGCTGGCGAGGCTGTAGACACCGATGCGCTTGCCCTTGAGATCGGCGGCCGAGCGGATGCCGCTGCTCTTCAGCGCGACCACGTTGAAGACGTTCTGCGGGTAGATGTTGTAGATCGCGACGAGCTTCTCGCCCTTGTCGAGCGCGAGATAGAGCGCGGCCGGATCGGTGAAGGCGACATCGGCCTGCCCCGCGAGCATGTTCTGCAGGGCCGCGCCACCGCCATTGCCGGGGACATAGTCGAGCGCGATGCCCTTGGCCTTGAAGAAGCCCTTGTCCGGCTCGGCCAGCAGGTTGGTGATCTCGCTGATCGGCTGGCTCCAGCCGGCGACGGTGACCTTGTCGAGCGGCTGGGCCGCCGCGGGCGCGGCGATCAGGCAGGAGAGGGCGAGCATAAGGAGGGCGCGCAATGCGGACATAGGTGTCTAGCCTTTCGAGAAGCGATGCAGGACGCGGCGCTCGATCAGGCGCACGGCCTCGTAGAGCAGCATTCCAAGGGCGGTGATGACGATGAAGAGCGCGAAGATCAGGCTCGAATCCATCACGCTCTGCGCGGCGATGATCGAGGCGCCGAGCCCGATGCGCCCGCCGATGAACTCGCCGACGACGGCGCCGACCAGCGCGAGCACGACCGCGACGCGCAAGCCGGCCATGATGACGGGGAGCGCCGATGGTAGCTTGAGCCGAAACAGGGTCTGGAGGCGGCCGGCGCCGAGCATGCGGAAGAGCTCGCGCCGGGAGGCATCGACCTCGCCGATGCCGGTCAGGGTATTTTCCATCAGCGGGAAGAAGCAGATCAGCGCGGTGATGACCACGGTCGGCGTCATGCCGAAGCCGAACCAGATGATGAAGAGCGGACCGAGGGCGAGCTTCGGCACGAGCTGGCTTGCCAGCACATAGGGTCGCAGCAGCCGGCTGAGTGCCGGGAACTCGGCGAGCAGGATGCCGACACCCAGCCCGACGACGGCGCCGATGCCGAGGCCCAGCGCCATCTCCGCGGCCGTCATCGCCAGATGCGGCCAGAGCCGGCCCGTGGCGACCTCGCTCCACAGCGTCGTGAGCACGGCCGAGGGCGGCGGCAAGACGAGCGGCGACAGGCCGCCGAGCCGGCACCAGGCTTCCCAGCCGGCAAGCAGGACGGTGAACAGCAGGAGTGAGGGCAGGCGGGCGATCATGCCGCCGGCCTCTGGCTGGCCGTGGCCGCACCGTCCATGGCGTCGCGCAAGGCGCGGCAGGCGGCGATGAAGCCGGGCGCATAACGCATGTCGCGATGGCGCGGACGGGCGAGCTCGATCCGGCGCACATGCGTCACCCGGCCGGCCGCCATCACCGCGACCATGTCGGCGAGATAGACGGCCTCGCCGATATCATGCGTGACGAAGAGCGCGGTCGTGCCGTTAAGCGCGCAGAGTCGCAGCAGATCCTCCTGCAATTCCTCGCGCGTCAGGGCGTCGAGCGCGGCGAAAGGTTCGTCGAGCAGCAGCAGGTCGGGATTGCCGACCAGCGCGCGGGCAACCGCGACGCGGCTCTGCTGGCCGCCGGAGAGTTCGGCGGGCCGGCGCATGGCGAAATCGGCGAGGCCGACACGCTCCAGCAGGTCGAGCGCGGCATCCTTGTCGGCTGCGGTCGGGCGGCGCTTCAGCGAGACCGGCAGCAGGACGTTGTCGAGCGCGCTCAGCCAGTCGAGCAGGGTCGGCGCCTGGAAGACGAAACCGGCGCGCGGGCTCGGACCAGTCAGCGCCTCGCCGCCGATGCGGATCGCGCCCTCGCGCGGCATCAGCAAACCGGCGGCGAGCTTGAGCAGCGTGGTCTTGCCGCAGCCGCTGCGACCGAGCAGGCAATGGATTTCGCCGCGCGGGATGGTCCAATCGACTGAATCGACCACGGCCGGGCCGCCCGCGCCGTAGCGATAGCTGGCGCGCTCGATGGTGACGAAGCCGGTCCTGGCAGGATCAGTCGACATAGGGAGCGAACCCTTCCGCCGCGGTTTCGGCCGATTGTTCGATCTCGGTGAAGGTGACGAGATCGAGCAGGCTGAACCGCCCGTCATGATGCCAGCCGGCTTCCGGCGCGGTCATGCGGCCGAGCGGGGCGATGCGGCTGACGCCGACCTCGCCGAGCTGCCCCGAAAGCCGGAAAAGTCGCTCCGGCGCGGCGGCGATACCTGCAGTCTGCAGGAAACTGCGATAGGGCGCGACGAGGGCAGGGACATCGTCGAGGCTCTCGACTGCGACCAGCTTGAGCGTTCGGTTCAGCCCGGTTGGGCTCAGGGCTTCCGGTGCCGCGACATGGACGACGCTCCAGGGATCGGAGGGGTCGCCGAGAAGCTCCGCGGCGCCGTCCATCGCGCGCGTCTCCTGCGCGCCGCGCCACGATGCGATCGAAGCTGCTTCGCCTTGCGAAAGCGCGCGGCGCGGATAGCGGGAGGCGAGGGCGGCCAGTTCCTGCGCGACGTGGCGCGCGAATTCAGCGGGGCTGACCCGACCGCCGCTTTCGACGAAGAGCATCTGCGGCGAGTAGCAGCCCTGCTGTTCGTAGCGGGTGACGTCATGGGCCGCGAGCCGGGCGAGCGCCGGGGCCTTGCGGCTGTCGAGCGCTTCGCGCGCAATCACGCCGAAGCCGATCTTGTGGCCATGCGGTAGGAAGCGGGTGGTGATCGGCAGCTTCGCGCGCAGGGTCGTGAGCGTCTCGTTGCCGCCATAGGCCATCACGGTGTCAGCCGCGCGCAGGAAGACCGGCTCGGCCGCCGCTTCGCCGCCCTTCCACCAGGTGATGGCAAGGCATTCGCCGATCTCGGGATCGATCTCGGCCAGCAGGCTTGCGAACCAGCCCGCCGTCAGCGGCTCGGCCGAAGCGAGCTTGCCGATGCTGCCGGCCTTGACCAGCAGGCCGCAGATCAGGCTCCAGAGCGAGAGCGCCGGGACATTGCCGGCCCAGACATGCAGCAGAAGCTCCGGGCCATGGACGCGCAGATAGCCGCCCTTGGGCGTCGGCTGGAAACCGTCGAGCATGCCGGGATTGGCGAAATCCTCGGCCAGGAAGCGCAGGAGCTGCGGCTTACGGAAGGTCTTGAGATAGCCGGTGAGGCCGAGCCGGACCGTCTCGCGATCATAGCCGGTGACGATCGGCAGCAGGTGCTCGGCCTTTTGCCGCAGCGGATGCGCGCGGTCGAGCAGGCGCGCGATGGCTGCGTCGATCGCGGTGATGATGCGCGCGGTCTCCATCCGCTTCAGCCGGGCGCGCGCGTTGTCGCGCACATGCGCGCAGAGCGCAGCGGCTTGCGCCTCGTCAAGCTCCGGCAGCGCAATCGTGGCGCTCTCGCCCCAGGCGCGATGGCTGACCTCGCGCCAGCGCAACGCCTCGCGCGGGAGGCCCGGCAGATGGCCCGCATGCTCGATCACGGCAATCAGCCTCGTGCCGCAGCGAGGAATTCGGCGACCGCGACCGAGCAGCCCTTCGAGGCCTCGCCGTCGACCCGGCCGAGCAGCTTGAAACCGCTCGGCACGATCTCGCCGGCATCCTCGGTCAGGATCGCCGCGACGCAGTTGAAATGGGCGAGGTCGTGATGGACGATCACGCCGCGCTGGCCCTCGGGCAGGTCGGTGCCCGTCAACGGATCGACGACGCGGCTGCGGATCCAGTGCGGCCCGGATTTGACCGACGGGCAGGCGGCGTTGCCGTCGTCATAGAGCTGCGAGCTCAGCTCGGTCATCCCGTACATGTTGATGCAGGACGAGCGCGGCACGCCGAAGGCGGCGCTGAGCCCGTCATAGAATTCGTCGGGCCCCAGCTCGCGCGACTGGCCCTTGAAGCCGCCGGTGTCGAGGATGCGGCTGCCTTCCGGCAGGGCGAAGCGCCGGCCGCTCGCGGCGAGTGCGTCCAGCACGGGAACGAAGGAATAGCTCGCGCCGAGCAAGGCATAGGGTTCGCTGCTCTTCTCCGCCTGCTCCAGCGCCGACAGAAGACCGCCCAGATCGAGACCCGCCGCGTTGATGAAGGTTTGCGAGTCCGGCGTGGCGCATTCGTGCTTGGCGAGCGAGAGATAGGTGGCGAGCGAGGAGTTCGGCAGCTCCGCCTCGTCGGGGAAGAGGATGCCCATGCGGATGCGCTCGCGGCCCTGCATGAAGCGCGCGCGGAAATTCACCAGCATCGAGCGCCGCCAGACGTCGAGCGTCGGGTGATAGCTGCGCCCGCGGATGCCTTGCGTCGTGCCGCTGGTCATGAAGACGCGTTCGGCGGCTTCCGGCGGGCTGCAGCTCAGCGTCAGGTCCTTGAAGGCGGTGATCGGCACGGCCGGAATATCGCGCCAGCGCCGGACGGAGAGCGGCGTGCGGCCGCGTTGCAGGCAGAAGCGCTTATAGGGCGCGTTGTTGCGGAACTGATAGGCGAAGACCTTCAGCGCCATCGCCTCGAACTCGGCTTCCGAAACGTCGGGAAGCGCGATGAACGCCAGGAGCGCCGCGATGATCTCGGCTTGCGTCACTTGAAAGCCCACTCCGTTCCGGCGCCGACGGACAAGCCGGAAGCGTCGTTCGCAACAGGATCATCGGCGCAAGCTGGAATCAGGGCCTTGGGTGGCCGCATGTCCCGCATCCCTACGCCGGTATGATCCGGATCAGGTTCGGAGGGTCACCGCGTTGCTCGGGCTCGAAAGCCCGGCCGGCGGAATCTCAGCCTCCTAGCGAGGCCCCCCTGGGAACGGATGCAGATGACGAGCGGCAGTGCCTGCTGTCAAGCGATAACGGAGCGGGGCGGGTATCCGCGTGAACGGGGCGTCAGCCGGCGATGTCCTTGGCCATGCGCAGGAGATACTGGCCATAATCGCCCTTGGCGAGTTTTTCGCCGAGTAAGGTGAGTTGAGCAGCCGAGATCCAGCCTTGGCGCGCCGCGATCTCCTCCGGGCAGGCGATGCGCAGTCCCTGACGGCTTTCGAGCGTGCGGACGAATTCGCCCGCTTCGAGCAGGCTGTCGGGCGTGCCGGTATCGAGCCAGGCGAAGCCGCGGCCCATCGATTCCACCGAGAGCTGGCCGCGTTCGAGATAGATCCGGTTGACGTCGGTGATCTCGAGTTCGCCACGCGCGGAGGGCTTCAGCGAGCGGGCGATCTCGACCACCTCGGCATCGTAGAAATACAAGCCCGTGACGGCCCAGTTCGACTTCGGAACCTTCGGCTTTTCCTCGATCGAGATCGCCTTTCCTGCCTTGTCAAACGCGACGACGCCGTAACGCTCGGGATCGCGGACATGATAGGCGAAGACGGTCGCGCCCGTCGTCCGGGCCGTCGCCCGGGCCATCATCCCCGGCAGGTTGTGGCCGTAATAGAGATTGTCGCCCAGGATAAGGGCGGACGGCTTGCCCGCGACGAAATCGGCGCCGATCTGATAGGCCTGCGCCAGCCCGCCCGGATGCGGCTGTTCGGCATAAGTCAGGCTCATGCCCCAGTCGGAGCCGTCGCCGAGCAGGCGCTTGAAATGCGGCAGGTCGTGGGGCGTCGAGATGACCAGCACCTCGCGGATGCCGGCGAGCATCAGCGTCGAGAGCGGGTAATAGATCATCGGCTTGTCGTAGACAGGCAGGAGCTGCTTCGACATCGCCAGCGTCATCGGGTGCAGCCGCGTGCCGGAACCGCCGGCCAGGATGATGCCCTTCATCGTTGCTGGTCCCTGTCCTGATCCTTGAGCAGCCGCGCGACGCAAGCCTGGAGCGATCCCTGCCAGTCCGCCAGGCGCACGTCATGGGCGCGCGCGAGCTTGCTGCAATCGAGCCGGGAATTGGCAGGCCTGCGCGCCGGGGTCGGATAGTCGGCCGTCGTGATGCGCTTGACCCGGACGGGTTTGCCGCCCTGCCGCTCGCGCTCGGCGAAGATCGCCTCGGCGACATCGGCCCAGACGGCCTCGCCCGCCGCGCTCATATGGAACACGCCGCGCAAGCGGGCATCGCCCGTTCGGCCGGTCAGGTTGCGCGCGACGGTGAAGATCGCGTCGGCAATGTCGAGCGCGCTGGTCGGACAGCCCGCCTGGTCGGTGACGACGCCGATCTCGTCGCGCGTCTCGGCGAGACGCAGCATCGTCTTGACGAAGTTGTTGCCGAAGGGGCTGTAGATCCAGGCCGTGCGCAGGATGGCGTGGTTGTCCGTTGCCGCTGCGACAGCCCGCTCGCCGGCGAGCTTGCTCGCGCCATAGGCCGAGATCGGGCCGGTCGGATCGTCCTCGCGATAGGGCCGGTCGAGCGCGCCGTCGAAGACGTAGTCGGTCGAGAGTTGGATCATGGGGATGCCGAGCGCGGCCGCGGCCCGTGCCGCCTCGCCGGCGGCCTCGCCATTGACGCGCATGGCAAGCTCCGGCTCGCTTTCAGCATGGTCCACGGCCGTATAGGCGGCTGTGTTGACGATGACGTCTGGCCTGGCCGAACGCAGGGCGGGCGCGACCGTCTTTGGAACAGCGAGATCGAGGTGCGGCCGGCGCAGCGCGATGACCTCCACGCCGACGGGCACGCGCTCCAGCATGGCGCAGACGACTTGGCCGGTCCAACCGGTAACGGCGATGCGGAGTGTCATCAGTCGAAATAGCGCAGCATCTCGGCGAGGCGCGGATGCTTGCGGTCCTTGTCGGAGAGGGTGAGGCCGGAGAGCGGCAGGCGCCAGTCGATGCCGAGCGCCGGGTCGTCGAAGGCGAGCCCATGGTCGTTCTCGGGCGCATAGGGCGCGGTGACCTTGTAGATGACCTCGGTATCCGGCTCGAGCGTGACGAAGCCGTGCGCGAAGCCGACCGGAACCAGCAGCTGCTTCCAGTTCTCCGCCGAAAGCTCGATCGCGACATGCTTGCCGAAGGTCGGGGACGAGGTGCGGATATCCACGGCGACATCGAGGATGCGCCCGCGTGTGACCCGCACCAGCTTGTCCTGAGCGAAAGGCGCCGACTGGAAATGCAGGCCGCGCAGCGTACCGACCGGAGCCGACAGCGATTGGTTGTCCTGGACGAAATCCAGATCGAGCCCAGCCTCGGCAAAGGCCTTGCGGCTCCAGGTTTCCGAAAAGAAGCCGCGATGGTCGCCGAACTTCTTCGGCGTGACGACCTTCACGGCCGGGATCGTCGTTTCCTCGACGCTCAGCATGCTCCAGTCTCCGCTCAGGCCGCGCCGAGGCGTTCGCCACGATAGACGCCGGAACGGATATCGCCCCACCAGTCCGCGTTGGCGAGGTACCATTCGACCGTGCGGCGCAAGCCCGTTTCGAAGGTCTCTTTCGGCGCCCAGCCCAACTCGCGCCCGATCTTGCCGGCGTCGATCGCATAGCGCGCATCATGGCCCGGCCGGTCGGTGACATAGCTGATCAGGCGCTCGCGCGAGCCTTTGGGATCGGGCCGGAGCTCGTCGAGGATGGCGCAGATGGTCCGCACCACCTCGATATTGGTCTTCTCGTTATGGCCGCCGATATTGTAGCTCTCGCCGATTTGGCCGGCGGTGGCGACGGTCAGCAGTGCATCGGCATGGTCGTCGACATAGAGCCAGTCGCGCACATTCAGCCCGTTGCCGTAGACCGGCAACGGCTTACCCTCCAGCGCATTGATGATCATCAGCGGGATCAGCTTCTCGGGGAAGTGATAGGGCCCGTAATTATTCGAGCAGTTGGTCATCACTACGGGCAGGCCATAGGTGTGGTGCCAGGCGCGCACGAGATGGTCGGACGCCGCCTTCGAAGCCGAATAGGGCGAGTTCGGCTGATAGGCGGTGTCTTCGCGGAAGAGCCCGTCGGGGCCGAGCGAGCCGAAGACCTCGTCGGTCGAGATATGGTGGAAGCGGAAGGCTGCCTTGCGATCCTCCGGCAATGCCCGGAAATGACGCAGCGCTTCCTGCAGCAGCGCGAAGCTGCCGACCACATTGGTCTCGATGAAGGCGGCCGGGCCGTCGATCGAGCGGTCGACATGGCTCTCGGCGGCAAGATGCATGACGATATCGGGCTGGAAATCGGCGAAGATCGCCTTGATCCGCTCAGCGTCGCCGATATCGGCCTGCTCGAAGCGATAGCGGTTGCTGCCGGAGACCGGCGCCAGCGAAGCGAGATTGCCGGCATAAGTCAATTTATCGACGACGCAGACCTCGTGCTCCGTCTCGCCGATCAGCTTGCGCACCACGGCCGAGCCGATGAAGCCGGCACCGCCGGTCACGAGAAATCTCAGGGGCATGAGAGGCAATCCTGACGGCCGCGATCGCGAAGATGGGGAGGGCGAGCGGACGGGGCGCGCGCGCCTGGGTCGGCGGTTCTGACCGTCGGCCTCAACTCATATCCCCCCTTTGCCGAACGGCAGGTATCACGAAGCGCTTTCGCGCGACAGCGAAACGCCCGAACCGCGGCGAAACAAAGGCCTCTTATGGTTAGGGGCCGGAGCCTGCGGTTCGGGGGAAAACGGTCGCGATGCGCTCACACCCGTTCGAGTGCGACGGCGATGCCCTGTCCGACGCCGATGCACATCGTCGCTAGCGCACGCTTCTTGCCGGTCAAGGACAGCTCCAACGCGGCGGTGCCGCTGATCCGGGCGCCGGACATGCCGAGCGGGTGGCCGAGTGCGATCGCGCCGCCATTCGGGTTCACATGCGCGCCATCCTCGGCAATGCCGAGTTCGCGCAGAACGGCGATGCCTTGGCTGGCGAAGGCTTCGTTCAGCTCGACGATGTCGAAATCGGTGGGCTTGAGACCAAGGCGCTCGCAAAGCTTGCGCGTTGCCGGGATCGGCCCGAGGCCCATGACGCGCGGGGCAATGCCGCCGGTCGCTCCGCCGAGGACGCGCGCGATCGGCGTCAACCCGTATTTCGCCGCCGCCTTCTCGGAGGCGATGATCAGCGTCGCCGCACCATCGTTCACGCCCGAGGCGTTGCCGGCGGTGACGGTGCCGCCTTCCTTGCGGAACGGTGTGCCGAGCTTGGCGAGCTTCTCCAGCGTGGTGTCGCCGCGCGGATGCTCGTCGATCTCGACGCGGATGGGATCACCCTTGCGCTGCGGGATCAGGACCGGGACGATCTCCTTGCCGAGGCGGCCGTTCTGCTGCGCGGCGACGGCCTTGAGCTGAGAGCGCAATGCGAAGGCATCCTGGTCGGCGCGGCTGACATGGCAGTCGGCCGCCACGTTCTCGCCGGTCTCGGGCATGGAATCGATGCCGTACTGCGCCTTCATCAGCGGGTTGACGAAGCGCCAGCCGATCGTGGTGTCGTGGATCTCGGCATGGCGCGAGAAGGCGCTGTCGGCCTTGGGCAGGACGAAGGGTGCGCGCGACATGCTCTCGACGCCGCCGGCGATCATCAATTCAGCCTCGCCCGCCTTGATGGCGCGGGCGGCCGTGATGACGGCATCCATGCCGGAGCCGCAGAGCCGGTTCATCGTCGTGCCCGGCACCTCCTTGGGCAGGCCGGCGAGCAGCAGCGACATGCGCGCGACGTTGCGGTTGTCCTCGCCCGCCTGGTTGGCGCAGCCATAGATCACGTCGTCGACTGCGCCGAAATCCACCCCAGGATACCGCTCGACCAGAGCCTTCAGCGGCACGGCGCCGAGATCGTCCGCCCGGACCGAGGACAGCGAGCCACCGAAGCGGCCGATCGGGGTGCGGACATAGGCGCAGATGAAAGCTTCGGTCATGTCACGGGTCCTGCGGTCTCGAAGGCGGAGCTGAGCGGCTCAGATACGATAGAATTCCCGATACCAGGCGACGAAGCGAGCGATTCCTGTCTCGATCGGGGTATCCGGCCGGAAATCGACGCGCGCGGCGAGGTCGGCCACGTCGGCATAGGTCGACTGGACGTCGCCGGGTTGCGCGGGCAGATGCCGCTTGATCGCCTTCCGGCCGCAGGCGGTCTCGATCGTCGCGATGAAATGGTCGAGGCGCACCGGCGTGTGGTTGCCGATATTGTAGATCCGCCAGGGGGCGGCTGCCGTGGCCGGGTCTGCCGCCTTGCCTGAATCCTGCCTCGCCTGCGGCGGCAGGCTCGTCAGCCGCACGATCGCTTCGCGGATATCGTCGACATAGGTGAAGTCGCGGCTCATCGTGGCCTCGTCATAGACGTCGATGGGCCGGCCTTCGAGGATCGCCTTGGTGAACTTGAAATAGGCCATGTCCGGCCGGCCCCAGGGACCGTAGACCGTGAAGAAGCGCAGGCCGGTCGTCGGGATGCCGTAGAGATGGGCATAGGAATGCGCCATCAGCTCGTTGGCGCGCTTCGTCGCCGCATAGAGCGAGATCGGGTGGTCGGCCCCGTCATGTTCGCTGAACGGCACCTTGGCATTGGCGCCGTAGACCGAGCTCGATGAGGCATAGATCAGATGGTCGACCGGGTTGTGCCGGCAGGCTTCGAGGATCCAGAGGAAGCCGTCCAGATTCGAAGAGGCATAGGCGCGTGGGTTCTCGAGCGAGTAGCGCACGCCCGCCTGCGCCGCGAGATGGATCACCACCTGCGGCCGGAAAGCGGAGAAGGCGGCCATGACGGCGTCGTAGTCGGCGATGTCGGTTGGCTCGAAGGAGAAGCCGTTGCGGGCGAGGAGCTGGTCGAGGCGGGCCTGCTTGAGGGCGGGGTCGTAATAGGGCGTGAGGTTGTCGAGGCCCAGGACCTGCACGCCTTTGTCGAGCAGAGCCTGCGTGACATGAAAGCCGACAAAGCCGGCCGCGCCGGTCAAGAGCACGCGTTCAAACGAAGGGGCTTGGTCCAATTGGGCTTCCCGTAGAGCGGTTGCGGGTCTGTCGCGCCGTATTCCGTATGATATTCTTTGCCGGCTGTTCCAGCTGTTCCAGCTGTTCCGGCTGTTCTGGCTGGCCTGGCGATCCTAGCGTGTCTGCGCCGCCGCGAAGGCGAGATTTTCGGCGAGCAGCGTTTCGGCCGCTTTCGGCGTTGGCGCCTCGACATAGACACGCAGCTCCGGAGCGTTGCCGGAGGCTCGGAAATGCACCGTCGCACCGTTTCCGAGCGTCAGCCGCAACCCATCCCGGCGGTCGCGTGCCGCGACCGCGCCATGAGCCGCGAAGGCCGTGTCACGAAAGCCGGAATCCTCGGTGTCGAGCCGGGCGATCAGGGCCGCGGTCCGGTCCTGCGGAACCTCCTGCAGGCGGTTCGACAGCGCGATGGCGAAGCGGGCTTCCGCCGCGATGGCGCTCAATGGCTTTCGCGCGGCGCGAGCCAGCGCGAGCGTCGCGACGATCGGCAGCAGCGCGTCGCGCGTCGGCAGGGCGGCAAGGCGCCGGCCGTCGCGCGCGACATCCGAACCCAGCAGGACACCGCCATTCGCTTCGAACCCGATGACGGCCTCGGCGCCTTCGGCTCTGGCCTGCTCCATGCCGGCGATCACATAGGGCGAGCCGACGCGCGTGCGCAGGACCTTGGCGAAGGCCCCGGGGCGGTCCAGCGCCGAGTTCGATGTGACCGGCGTTACGATCGCATCCGCGCCGAGAAAACGTGCGGTGAGGGCACCGACGAGGTCGCCGCGCAGGAAGCGGCCCGTCTCATCGGCGATGAGAGGGCGGTCGGCATCTCCGTCGGTCGAGACGATCGCGTCGAGCTTGCGCTCGCCTGCCCAGCGTAGGGCCAGGTCCTCATCTTCCGGGCGGAGTGCTTCGGTATCGACCGGGATAAAGGTGTCGCTGCGCCCCAGCGCGACCGGTGTGGCCCCGAGCGCTGCCAGCACGTCGCAGATCACGTCGCGGCCGACCGAAGAGTGCTGGTAGACGCCGATGGTGAGGCCTTCCAGGCTCCCTCCGAAGAAATCGACGTAGCGGGCGCGGTAACCGGCGAGGACGTCGCGCGTTTGCGCAGCGACCGTGACTGCGGGAGCGGCTGTCAGCGACTGCGCCTGATGCTGGGCGAGGATGCGCGCCTCGTCGGTTTTGTCGATCTCGCCTTGGGCGCGGTAGAATTTCAGGCCGTTCCGGTCATCGGGGATATGGCTGCCGGTCACCATCACGGCCGGACGCCCGGACGCCATGGCCGCCTGCGCCAGGGCCGGCGTCGGCACGGCGCCGCAATCCACCGGTTCAAGCCCGGCATCTGCTATGGCCTGCGCGCATTGCCCCGCGATGAGCGGGCTCGACGACCGCAGGTCTCGGCCGATCAGCACCTCGCCTCGCACTCCGGCCGCATCGTCCTCCCGGAGCATGACGCAGAAGGCGCGAACGTGGGCGTAGGTCGGCAGGCCGACGAGCTCCGTCACCAGGCCGCGCAGACCGGAGGTTCCGAATTTCAGGCTGCTCATGGGGGAGTATCCGTCGATGCGAGAGGCGGCGCATAGGTAGCTCAGCTACGCCGGCCATGTCACGCGATGACGCGTCAGGCGCTGGCGGCCTCGCGATGGACGCCCCGCAAGGACCGCGCTGGCGAACCGGTTTTCGCGCCCGGCGACGACTGACAAGCCACATGCCTCGGGCCTGCGGATTGCACCCTTAACGCCGCTCGGTTGAGCGGCAATGCCGGCTTGAGCTGTCAAGGAGGCAGCGGTCTTGCTCGAAAGACTATGGAAACCGCATTTCAGGCGAAAAATGACGAAATCTGACCAAAGGTTTCCAATTCGTAAAAAAGCCGAACGAAACGACTTTTGTTGAAAATATGGTTAATAAACCGTAAGATTTTGAGCGCCTGATCGGTGGGTTGGATTTCTTACATGGCAATCGAGTTCGTTGCTTCGAGTGAGGTGCCACGACCACGAGGTATCCGGTTTCGGTACGATCTGTCGGGGCGCTTCGTGGCGTTGGTCGATGCCGCTGCCATCGTAGCGGCCAGTTTGGCATGCGGGCTCATCTATGACGCGCTCAGCGCAGGAACATCGTCGGTTTTGCCGATTTCCGCGGCCGTTGGCGCACTTTTTGCCGTTCTTTTCGTCCTACTGATGCGGCAACGCGGCTTTTATCGGCCGACTGAACTGCTCCAGCCGCTTCGACAGATTTCGAATGCCCTTATCATCTGGCTTGCTGTCACCGGCTTCCTGACGCTGATCGGATTTGCGTTGAAGACGGGGCACTTCGTCTCGCGCGCGACCACGATATCGTTCGTGGTCGTCGCTTTCTGCGTCGTCGGGGCGTTGCGGTTCTACTGGCAGGGCTTCATCAGCCGTGCGCTTGAGCGCGGGAAATTCGCGACGCGGCGGGTCGCCATCATCTCCGACTGCCCGGCCCTGGACCTGAGCCGGAGGGTCGAGAGGCTCGCACCTTTCGGCTTTTCGATTGCAGCAAGCGTACAATTGCCCGTTGATCGCGTGGTTTCGCAGGAGGACGTCGACACCGTCCTCGACCAGGCGATTGCCGCGATCAGGGGATCACAGATTCAGGAGATCGTGGTGCTGCTCGATAGCAGTCGTCTCGACTTGGCCGAGCGTGTTCTCGCGCGGCTGCGGATTCTGCCGTTATCCGTCAAATTCATGCTCGATGGCAGGCTGGGCGATCTCGTCTTGCGCCCCGTCGAGCGGTTCGGCCCGGACATGGTGACGGTCGAGGTTCATCGCGCGCCGATGAGCGAAGGCGAACGCGCCGCCAAACGCATCGTGGACATCGTCATCGCCGCTTCGGGCCTCATCCTGATTGCGCCGTTGCTGGTCATGACGGCGGTGGCTGTCCGGCTGAGTGGTCCTGGGCCGGTCCTGTTCAAGCAGACGCGCCATGGCTTCAACAACCAGCCGTTCAAGATTCTGAAATTTCGCAGCATGCGGGTGATGGAGGATGGAGCGGCTGTTCGGCAGGCTTCGCGGCAAGACGATCGTGTGACCGCGGTCGGCCGGTGGATCCGGAAACTGAGCATCGACGAGCTGCCGCAACTTTGGAATGTTCTGCGCGGCGAGATGTCGATTGTCGGCCCGCGCCCGCATGCCATGGCGCATGACGAGCATTACGAGCGGCTGATCGGCAATTATCCCTATCGCCAGCAGGTCAAGCCTGGCTTGACCGGCTGGGCGCAGGTCAATGGCAGCCGCGGGGAGACGCCGACAGTCGAAAGCATGGCCGAACGCGTGAAGCTGGATCTCTGGTATGTCGAGAACGCCAGCATCTGGCTTGATATCCGGATCATCGTGCGGACCTTCGGCGTGCTCTTCAATATCAGGCAAACGTACTGATCTTCAGCCGGCCGGCGCCGAGGCGAGGCGGAGCGCGGGCGGCCGATGAAGCCCGGCCGCCGGCTCGGCTCAGGCCGCGGTTTCGGCTGCCTTGCCTTCCGGCGCGGCGAGGCCGCGGCCGACATCGGCATAGGTGAAGCCCTTGGCCCTGACCTGCTCGGCCCGGTAGACATTGCGCAGGTCGACTAGGACGGGCGCCGCCATCGCCGCCTTGACCCGGTCAAGGTCGAGCGCGCGGAAGATGTTCCACTCGGTCACGATCACCGCCGCATCGGCGCCCGCCACGCATTCATAGGCATCGCTGCAATAGGTCACGCCCGCCGGCAGCACCGTCCTGGCCTGCTCCATTCCTTCCGGATCATAGGCGCGGATCGTGGCGCCGCCGTCCATCAGCGCGGTGACCACCGCGATCGAGGGCGCATCACGCATGTCGTCGGTATTCGGCTTGAAGGTGAGGCCGAGCACCGCGATCGTCTTGCCGCGCACCGAGCCACCGCAGGCCGCGACCACCTTGCGCCCCATCGCGCGTTTGCGCTGGTCGTTCACCGCCGCGACCGTCTCGACGATGCGCGAGGGCGTGCCGTAATCCTGCGCCGTCTTGATCAGGGCGAGCGTGTCCTTCGGAAAGCAGGAGCCGCCATAGCCGGGACCGGCGTGCAGGAATTTCGAGCCGATGCGGTTGTCGAGGCCCATGCCGCGGGCGACATCCTGGACATTGGCACCGACCTGTTCGCAGAGATCGGCGATCTCGTTGATGAAGGTGATCTTGGTCGCCAGGAAGGCGTTGGCCGCGTATTTCGTCAGCTCCGCCGTGCGCCGGCCGGTGTTCAGGATCGGCGCGTTGTTGAGATAGAGCGGCCGATAGATATCGGCCATCACGGTGCGCGCCTGCTCGTCGTCAGTGCCGACGACGATGCGGTCCGGGCGCTTGAAATCCTCGATCGCTGCCCCCTCGCGCAGGAATTCCGGGTTGGAGACCACGGCGAAATCGGCATCGGGCCGCAGTTCGCGGATGATCCGCTCGACCTCGTCGCCGGTGCCGACCGGGACCGTCGACTTGGTCACGATCACAGTGTAGCCGCTGATCGCCCCGGCGATCTCGCGGGTGGCAGCGTAGACATAGGACAGGTCGGCGAAGCCGTCGCCGCGGCGCGAGGGCGTGCCGACAGCGATGAAGACGGCATCAGCCTCCGCCACCGGGCCGGCGAGATCGGTGGTGAAGGACAGCCGCCCCGCCGCAGCATTGCTGCGCACCAGTTCGGACAGGCCGGGCTCGAAGATCGGAATCTCGCCGCGCTTTAACGCCGCGACCTTGCTCTCGACCTTGTCGACGCAGACGACCTCGTGCCCGAAATCGGCGAAGCAGGCGCCGGAGACGAGCCCGACATAGCCCGAGCCCACCATCACGATCTTCATCGACTACTCCTGCCATGCGGCCTTCGAATACGCGTGGATATAACCTGCTCGCCATCGGCGCGCGAGCGTGAAAGCTTGCCGGAGCGGTGGAGCCTCCTCTTCCGCATCGGCTTCGCCATGTTAAATTCCCTGGTATCAGCGAATTATCAGGGAGTTTGGGGCAAGGACGAGGGGTTTTATAGGCTCCACTCTGAAGGCAACCGCTTGCTTTAGCAGCGATATTTGACGCCGGCGCGCTTTCAACCTGCAGGGAATTTCCTACTGTCGAGCAGCGAATTTTCTTCGAACGGGCACGGATTTGATCAGCGTCAGCAGGGGGCCTAGGTGGGATGGTTGATGTCCTCAAAAGGAGTCGTAGTCGCGAGGGAAAACGAGGCGGCAACAGCGTGGCTGACAAAGACACTATCCATATGTTCCTATGTCATGGGATTGTGATCCTTTACACGGAGCCGCTGGTGCAGTAGTGCTGAGCTGCTCGCGATTCGCGGGTATTTTCCGAGGCGACCGTCTCGGGTTTGTACTAGGTTGGGGAAGCTGCGGTGGGGATCGCAGCTTCTTTGATTGACAGGGGTAACGGACCATGGACGCCAGTCTATGGCTCGTGGCGGTGCGCCCCGACTGGTCGACCTCTTTCGTAAGAAGGACGTCGTATCATGAAATCCCCGCATGATTCCCCCAAATCGCCGGTGCGTGTTCGCCGCCGCGTCCAGCCGGCCATTATAGATCCCGAGCTCGCGCGTGCTGCGGCGGCATTTGCGCCGCAGGTGAGCGAGCGACGCCTGTCGGATCTCAAGGCGTCGGTGCGCAACGCGCGGACGCATTCGAAGAAGCAGATCCATCTGATTGCGGAGAGCATCAAAGAGTTCAGCTTCACGACGCCCATCCTGGTGACGACCGACGGCGAGATCGTCGCGGGGCACGGTCGCTACGAGGCGGCGAAGCTTCTCGGCATGGAAACGGTGCCGGTGATCTTGATCGATCACCTCGGCCCGCAGCAGATCCGGGCGCTGCGGATCGCGGATAACCGTCTGGCCGAGTTGTCGGGTTGGGACGACGCGATCCTGAAGCTGGAGCTGGGCGAGCTGATCGAGCTCGACTTCGAAGTCGAGATCACCGGCTTCGAGACGGCGCAGATCGACGTGTTTCTCGATGTTGGCTCGCCGGTTGCCGCGAAAACCGATCCGGCGGATGCGTTGCCGGCACTGCAGGATGTTGCGGTGACCCTGCGCGGTGACCTCTGGCTGCTGGGCGAGCACCGCATCCTGTGCGGCGATGCGCGCGAGCGTGGCGACTATCAGATGCTCATGGGCGGCGAGCTCGCTCAGATGGTGTTCGTCGACCCGCCGTATAATGTGAAAATGGATGGTCATGCGGTTGGCAAGGGCCGGATCAAGCATCGCGAGTTCGCGATGGCGTCGGGCGAGATGAATAAGCTCGAGTTCACCAGCTTCCTGCACGCGGTGTTCGCCGAGATCGCGGAGGCGTCGCAGGATGGCGCGCTGATCTATAGCTGCATCGACGGCCCGCATCTGCACGAGATGCTGAACGCCGGCTATGGCGTGTTCGATGAGCTGAAGTCGGTGATCACCTGGGCCAAGGCCAATGCCGGGATGGGTTCGCTCTATCGCAGCCAGACCGAGCTGATCACGCTCTGGAAGAAAGGCAAGGCGCCGCACATCAACAATATCGAGCTCGGCAAGCACGGCCGCTACCGCACCACGCTGTGGAGCTATGCGGGGGTGAACGGCTTCCGCAAGGGTCGGATGGCGGAGCTGGCGAGCCATCCGACGGTTAAGCCCTGCGCGATGGTGATGGACGCGATCAAGGATTGCTCAAAGCCGAAGGGCATCATCCTCGACAGCTTCAGCGGGTCGGGCACGACCCTCATCGCGGCGGCCAAGACCAAGCGCCGCGGCTACGTCATGGAGCTCGATCCGCTCTATGTCGATGGTGCGATCCGTCGCTGGGAGACGCTGTTCAAGGACGAGGCGCGTCACGCAGAGACGGGGTTGACCTTCGCGGAGATGGCGGCGCTGCGCGGCTGCGATGCCAGCCTGAGCACGGTCTCGGACAAGAGCGTTGGAGGGGGCCATGTCGCGTGAGGATGATCCCCAGGCCATAGGCTATAAGAAGCCGCCGCAGCATACCCGCTTCCAGAAAGGCCAGAGTGGCAACCCGTCGGGGCGTCGCAAGAGCAAATCGAGCACCGCCCCAAAGGATGATGACCAGCCCTTCTTGTCGAAAAAGGTCAAAGCAAAAATCGCTGGCAAGGAGGTTTGGATCAGCAAGCGCGAGGCCTTACGTGAGCGCCTCTTTGCGATCGCCATGGACGGCAATGTGCCTGCGTTCGCATTGCTGTTTAGGTTGGACATGGCCAACGACAACAAGCCCGACGCGGAGTCCGGGCTGACCGAGGCTGAGGAGGAAGCGCTCATCGCGCGCTTCCTCTCCAGGAAGCGTTCGGGCGCGGTGGGAGGCAAGGATGGCTGACCCAGCTCTTGTCACCGCCATCCTGCGTCGCGATCTGGCGAGCTTCATCGAGCAGTGCTTCGTGACGCTGGAGCCAGGCACGTCCTATCAGCACAACTGGCACATCGAAGCGATTGCCTATCAGCTGATGCGGGTCTGGAGCGGCGAGTGCAAGCGGCTGATCATCAACGTGCCGCCGCGCTCGGCCAAGTCGATCTGTGTGACGATCGCCTTTACCGCCTGGTTGATGGGCCATGATCCCCGCAAGCGGATCATGGCGATCAGCTATGCCAACGAACTGTCGGTCACCCACGCTGCGGCCTTCCGCAGCGTGGTCAAGTCCAACTGGTATCGGCGGCTCTTCCCTGACTTCGCGATCGCGGTGAATCGTGGCCACGAGATCCGCACCACGGAACACGGCTATCGTTATGCCTCGTCGATTGGCGGTTCGGTGTTGGGGCGCGGCGCCGATCTGATTGTGATCGATGACCCGATCAACGGACTTGAGGCTGCGTTGTCGGCTGCGGCCCGACGTCGTGTCCAGGCCTTCTATGACAACACCCTCTACTCGCGACTGAACGACCGCGAGACCGGGGCGATCGTGATTGTCATGCAGCGCCTGCACGAAGACGATCTGGTCGGCCATGTCCTGGAGAAGGAGGATTGGGAGCTGCTCTCGATCCCCGCTATTGCGCCGGAAGATTGCTGCTATCGCATCGGCGAGGGTCAGGAAGCATTCTATCATCGCCGCCAGGGTGAGATTATGCATGCTGGCCGCGATACCTTTGCTCAGCTCGAAACGACCAAGCGAAATCTCGGTTCGCTCAACTTCTCGGCGCAGTATCAGCAGAACCCGTTGCCGGCTGAAGGGCAAACCATCAAGCGCGATTGGCTGCATTATTACGATGAGCGGCCGGCTGAGTTCGACCTCAAAGTTGCCTCCTGGGACACCGCCTCGACCAAGGCCGAGCATTCCGACTGGTCGGTCGGCATGGTCTGGGGCGCGGTCGGGCAGACCTATTATCTCGTTGACGTCGTCCGCGGTCGCTGGGAGGCACCGGAGCTGCGCCGTAAGATGATCGAGCTTTCGCGGAACCATGCGGTTGACGCGACGCTGATCGAGGATACCGAGCTTGGACGGGCGTTGTCGCAGGACCTGCATCGCACGGGTACGCTGCATCCGCGGCTCCAGGTGCCGCGGTTCGATAAGCAGGCCCGACTGATGGCGCAGGCAGCCCGCTTCGAGGCGGGGCAGGTGTTCCTGCCGCGCCAGGCCAGCTGGCTCGCCGATTATCTCGGTGAGCTCCTGGCTTTCCCGCTAGCGCGCAACGATGACCAGGTTGATGCGACGAGCCAGGCGCTCAAATACCTCACGGCGAAGACCCCGACCATCCGCGAGCGTCCGCAGCGGGTGGTGCGCCCGCAGCGTCATTTTCGGCTGTGAGGCGGACATGACGCGCGTCGCCGCTAGGGCTGCAGCGTGACGACGGTCATGCTGTAGCCTCGTCCGGCCATGCAACCGACCATGATCTGGCGCAGCGCCTGATTGCGTTGCCCTTCCAGCATGCCGGCCTCCATCGCATCGGCAAGACTACGGCCCATATAGATCGGAGCCGCCATGGCCTGGGCCTTGGCGGCTTCGCCTTTGCAGACTGCGTCGTCTTGCTGGAACTGAGCGACTGCGCCGGCGTCGCTGCGTCCGTCCAGGCGATCGAAGCGCATGACGGTACGCGGGCTGCAGGCGCCTGCGGCGTTGGCGAGCATGATGGCGGTGATGAGAGCCGACCAGCGGCGGCGCCGGGGTTCAAACATAGAGCTTGTCGAAGACACGGGATGCGAACTCCAAGAGACAAGGGATCATTGATCGTCGCGGCGCCAGGCGGCGGGCTTGGCGAGCGGGCGGGAGGCTCTCATCTGGGGTGAGGGTCTCTGGAACCCGCGCGAAAGCAGCGGCCGGATGCCGAGATGGCGGGCTTCGCGGCGCTTGGCTTCAGCGATCGCGGCGAGGTCGCGGGCGGTCTTGGCTCCGGGTGCGCGATGACAACAGTCACGGCCGAGAACCCGGCCATCCTCGATGGAAAGCTCTCTGGTCTTGTCGAGGATGAGGGCTTCCGGGATGACGTGGTCGAACTCGACGACCTTGCCGGAGACGTTGAGGCCGCAGCCTTCGCAGCGGATGCAGCCGCGCTCATCCATAGCACGCTTGAGCATGGCGACCTTTTGGCTGCGGGTGAACTCGCGGCGCCCGCTCATCAGGCTGCCTCCAGCCGGCCGTAGGCGGCGACCTGCGTCACGATCCGATCGAGCTCTTCGTTGAACTGGGCGACGGCCGCGCCGAGTTCGGCGATGAATGCCTCGTCGCGATGGGCCCGGGTGATCATGATCGGCAGGCCGGGCCAATAGATTGCGAGATCGATCCAATCTCGCTCGGCGATCCAGAGCTGTCCCTGGCACTGCGCCTTATGCTCGGGCGGGAACTCGCCCTTGAGCAGAGCCTCGATCAGGAGATGCGGCAGCTTGGTCTTGATCTCGAGCAAGCCGCCCTTGCCGATTAGTGCATCGGGTGAGGCTCCGGCTCGCCCATTGCGAAGGAATCCGACGGTCTCGCAGCTCAGGCCGGTGACAAAGCTGTAGGCGCTGCGCGCTTCGTCCTCCATCAGCTTGCCGCGTTCCATATGCGCAGAAGTGAAGCTCTCCATCACCTCTCCGGTCAGGCGTTCGCCAGCCAGCTTGTAAAGATAGGTCTGCCGGGTCCGGCTCTCAGCGCCGCCACGTCCCTTGGTCAAGATCGAGGCGAACTCGGATGCGGTTGGTATGCCCAGGCGCGCCTGCGCCCATTCGGGAGAGCCTTGTGTGCAGTTGATAATCTCGAGCATGGTCAGGCGCGTCCCTTCCTGGCGTTGAGCATCACCAGCGCCTGCCGGAAGCGGCGCGCTGGCAGTTCGGCAAAAGCCTTGATCTTGAAGAAGCGCAGCAGGGCCTCGCGCTCGCCGCCGACCTCGTCGATCAGCGCGAGAAGCTCCCGGGTCTGCTGGCGGGTGATGGTCTCACCGGACCCTGCGGCCTTGCCGTCATCGTCGTCCGCAGCGGCGAGACCGAGCGCTGCCTTGAGCGTCATCCGCTGCAGATAGGTCAGCGTCGATCCGATCGCCTGAATCGCGTTCTTCTCGCCGCTGTGATCGGCACCGGCCGAGAGGCTGTTCTCCTCGCTATGGCCGTCGCGATGCGAGATCACGCAGGTGATCGTCACCTTGTCGCCGTCGCCGTTCGAGCGGAAGCGATAGGCCAACCCGTGGCGTGCCAGGATCGGCCCGATCGTGCGGGCGATCTCGGCCAGATCCTCGTGGCGATAATGCTTCGCGCCGATACTGGCGATCTGGGTCTTCGCGATCACCGGGAGCTCGGCCTTGGCGGCTGCAAGGGCTGCTTCGAAGGCGCGGCGTGCATCCTCTACGCGGCTGCGTTCGTGCAAGCCGATCAGTTGAGACAGCACATGTTCATCCGCGCCGCGATCGAGTGCGGAACTCAACAGGCTCAGTGGGGTGATCGCAGGAGTAGGGCGTAGCTCAGTGAGCCGAGCGCTCGCAGAGGTGCGCCGATGGCGCAACGTGCTGGTCATCGCTCGACCCCTCCGGGCAGCGGAGCGAGCGATGCGGCACAATCCCGGCGAAACCGCCAGTCCCGATAGGCTTGCGCGAGCTCGGCTGGGCTCAGCGGAGACGGCGAGGGCGACGGCACCTCGTGAGGCAGCGCCTGTGAGGGCGCGATGACAGGATGACGCAAAAAGTGATGCATGGCGAACCCTCACTGAAGCCGGCGAGCGGTGAGGGCGGTCGGGACGGCCTCGTTCGGGGAGCTGATATCCCAGGCGATGATGTGGTTGCGAAACCGCCCGTCGCGCTCATGCTGCACGAGGGCCTGCAACCGTTGAAGCGCCGCAAGCTCGGCTCTGGCCACGTCCCATCCGCGCTTGAGCGACTGAGACAAAAGCTCGCGTCGCTCGGCGCCGTTTTGCGCTGCGCCAAGCTGCATTCCCGCCTGCCGCATGGCGTAGCGCAGGATGCCGGGCCTGTAGAAAATGAGCTTTCGCTCGAGCTCCAGTATCAGAGTCATTATCGTCCTCCAGCGACGAAAATCGTCGGTGAAGGACGGTTCGCTTCCTATGGTGACTCCAGTCAACTGGAAAGGTCGACGCTCGACGGAAAGCGTTGATCAGGCTATGCCGGCACTATGCTTACGCCAGCCCAATGCCGCGCCGCCCGCGCACTCCTCGACTGGAGCCAGCAGGACCTCGCAAAGGCCGCCCATCTCGGACTCTCGACCATCCGAGACTTCGAAAAGGGCAGACGCGTGCCGACCCACAACAACCTGCGGGGCATCAAACTGGCCCTCGAGGAGTCGGGGGTTGAGATCGGGGCTGAAAAGTCGAGCGTCGGACTGAAAGGGGAACAGTAGATCTATCAAAGATCGTTGCTTATAGATAAAATATAATTTGTTTTTGTATTGTCTGATTGAGAGATCGATCGTGAGAATCTCAATTACATAGTAGAACTATTACCGCGTCGCACCTTTCGGTCTGACGCGGCAATCGCAGCAGGTCTGCGCAGGCCGGCTGCTGCTTCAGATGCCGCGGATCAAGCCGCCATCGATGCGGATCTTCGCACCGGTCACATAGCTCGCCCGCTCGCTGGCGAGGAAGGTGACGACATCGGCGAACTCCTGCGGCTTGCCATAGCGCCCGGCCGGAATCGTCGCGATCGATGCCTTCGCCACGGCGTCTCGCGTGCCGCCGCTGCGCGCCGCCGCGGCATCGTCGAGCTGATCGACGCGCTCGGTATGGATGCGGCCAGGCAGCACGACATTGACCGTGATGCCACTGCCCGCGACCTCGGATGCCAGCGTCTTCGACCAGCCGATCACGGCGGCGCGGATGCCGTTGGAGAGGGCGAGCCGCGGGATCGGCTGCTCGACGCCGGAAGAGGCGATGGTGACGATGCGGCCAAAACCGCGCTCCGCCATGCCGGGCAGCAGGCGCTGCGCCAGATGGAACAGGTTGGCGGCCATCCCCTCGAAATGCTTGAGCCAGTCGTCGCGCTTGGCGTCCCGCGCTTCGCCCGGCGGCGGGCCGCCGGAATTGCCGATCAGGATGTCGACGCCGCCCTCGGCGATCAGCCTGTCCGCGAGCGCATCGACCGAAGCGAGATCGGTGAGGTCGAGTTTTGCTGCGCTGGCGCGGCTGCGCTGCTCGGCCGGCAGGCCGGCGATCCAGCTCTCCGTCGCATCGCTGCTGCGCGCCGCGGCGATCACCGTCGCGCTCTCAGCGGCGAGCGTCTGCGCGATCACCGCGCCGAGCCCCCGGCTGGCGCCCAAGACGAGGGCGCGCTTTCCGGCAAGTCCGAGGTCCATCAGCCGATCTCCTTCAGGCGCTGCTCCTGCCGCGCGATGAGCCGTTCGATATCGGCGATATCCGCCTTGGACAATGCCCCGCCCGGTTTGCGCAGGGTGGCGGAGGCGATCGCGCCGCGCTTCGCCAGCGTGTATTTGCGGATGGCAAGGCCGAGGCCGGGCTGCTGCTCGTAGCGCGCCAGCGGCAGATAAGCGTCGAACAGGTCATGCGCCCGCTCGACTTGGCCGGCGGCATGGGCCTTCCAGACATCGACCATCATCTCGGGATAGGCGAAGCCGGTCATGGCGCCGTCGGCTCCGCGCGACAATTCCTCCGGCAGGAACATGCCGCCATTGCCGACGAGGATCGAGATGCGCCGGCCGCCCTTGTCACTCGCGGCACGCAGCGCCGAAATCTTGGCGAGGCCCGGCCAGTCCTCGTGCTTGAGCATGACGCAGGTCGGATGATTGGCGACGATCTTCAGGATCACGGCGGACGTAATCTGGACCTGTGTGACGAGCGGGAAATCCTGCAGCACGAACGGCGTCTTCGTGCCCAGCGTCTCCGCCACCATCGCGTAATAGGAGACGATCTGGTCGTCGGTGCGCAGGTTCGAGGGCGGGGCGACCATGACGCCGGCGGCGCCATCCCCCATTACGCTCTCGCTGAGCTCGGCCATCGCGGCGAAGCCCGCTGCCGAGACGCCGGCGACGACCGGCACGCGTCCGTCGACCCGCTTCAGCACGCGGCGCACGAAGATGCGGGATTCCTCGGCCGTCAGCTTGGGCGCCTCACCCATCATGCCGAGCACGGTGAGGCCGGTCGCGCCCTTCTCAAGATAGAAATCGACCATGCGGTCGGTGCTGTCGAGATCGAGCGCGCCGGTTTCGGTGAAGGGCGTCACCGCGATGACGTAGACGCCGTCAGCGGTTTCATCGAGCAGAGCCATGATGGTCCTCAGTTGCTGGTGGAAGGAGGCAGGAGCTTGCCGGGATTCAGCAATCCCGCAGGGTCGAGCAGGTTCTTGAGCGAGCGCATCAGGTCGAGCTCGATCGGTGCCTTGCGCAGCGGCATCTCGGCGACGCGCAACTGGCCGATGCCGTGCTCGGCGCTGATCGAGCCGCGCCGGCGGCCGATCTCGTCATGGACGATGCGAGTGAGTTCGGGCGCGAGCGCCGCGAAAGCGGCCGGGTCCTGATCAGCGCCCGGCAGCAGGTTGTAATGCAGGTTGCCGTCGCCGAGATGACCGAAGACGATCGGTCGAATACCGGGCGCCGCCGCCCGGACGGAGGCATCGGCCGCTGCGACGAATTCGGCCATGGCCGAGACCGGCATCGAGACGTCGTGCTTGGCCGCCTTACCGGCGCGCACCAAAGCCTCGGAGACGCCTTCGCGGATGCGCCAGAAGGACCGAGCCTGCGTACCGTCCTGCGCGACGGCGGCATCGATGACGAGCCCGGCCTCGACCCCGCCGATCAGCGCGGCCTCGAGCTTTTCGCCGAGCGCCGCCTCGTCGTCCTGGTCGGATAGTTCGATCAGAACGGCGGCCGGCGGCATCTCTGCCAGCGGCAAGCGCGCATCCGTGACGTGCTGAAGGATCAGCCCGAGGCACTCGCCCGTCATGAATTCGAGGGCGGTGACGCGATCGCCGCAGCGATCGCGGACCGCGCCGAGCAGAGACAAGGCTGCAGCCGTATCCTGCACGGCGACGAAGGCCGTGGCGCGTGCCTGCGGCCGGGCGAAGAGCTTGAGCACCGCGCCGGTGATGATGCCGAGCGTCCCTTCTGAGCCGATGAAGAGATCGCGCAGCGCGTAGCCGGTATTGTCCTTGCGCAGCGCCGTCAGCCCGTCCCATATGCGCCCGTCGGCCAGCACGACCTCGAGGCCGAGCGTGAGTTCGCGCATCGTGCCGTAGCGCAGCACGGCGACGCCGCCGGCATTGGCCGCGAGGTTGCCGCCGATGGTGCAGCTGCCCTCGGCGCCGAGGCTCAACGGAAAGAAGCGCCCGGCGGCTTCCGCTGCCTGTTGTACTCTCGCGAGCACGACGCCGGCCTCGACGGTGATCGTATTGCCGAGGGGGTCAATATTGCGAATGCGATTGAGTCGCGTGAGCGACAGCACGATGGCCTCGCCCGTCTCGTCAGGCGTGGCGCCGCCGGACATGCTGGTATTGCCGCCCTGAGGCACGACCGGCACGCCATGGCTGGCGCAGAGCCGCATCACGGCGGCGACCTCCTCGGTCGAACCCGGTCGCACCACGGCCTGTGCGGCGCCGCGATACTTGCCGAGCCAGTCGGTCAGGAAGGGGGCCTGGTCCTGCGCGGAGACGAGGACATTCGCCTCGCCGAGCAGCCCGGCGAGTTCAGCCGTGAGACTGTTCATGATCAGCCTCCGTGGAGCGGGCGCCCGCCCCAACCCAGCCTGACGCGCCCGATCGCCATGGTCACAGCGGCCTGCGTCGGCTCGACGATGGGGATGCCGAGCGCCCGTTCCAGTGGCTCGCGGAAGCGCGCCATGCCGGCGCAGCCCATCACCAGCACGTCGGCATGGTGCGTATCGCGCAAGGTCCGCCCGACGCCGATCATGCGCTCCAGCGTGATTCGTTCGTCAGCCATCTCCTGGATGGTGAGGTTCACCGGCAGGTCGCCGGCGAAGCGGTCCATCATGCCCATCGCGCCGAGATAGCGCAGATGGCGCGGGATCGAGTTCTGCAGCATCGCGACGATGCCGAAGCGCTGGCCGAGCGTCAGCGCCGTCAGCACGCCGCATTCGGCGATGCCGAGCACCGGCTTCGTGCTCTGCTCGCGCAGGGCATGCATGCCGGGATCGGAAAAGCAGGCGACGACGAAGGCCGCGGCCTCGCTCTCAAGGCCTGCAGCCCGCTTCAGGAGGGCTGGGATCAAACCGTCGACATCACGCTGCGACTGGATGCCGGGAGGCCCGTCGGCGAGCGTCAGGCATTCGATCGCTGGTCCGCCAGCCATGCGCAGCGGTGCGACGGCCTCGTCGATGCCTCTCGTGACGCGCTCGGTCGAGTTCGGATTGATGACGTAGATCGTGCCGCTCACGACACCTCTCCTTCCGGGATGGTCCGCGCCCGTTCGCGCCAGCCGTCCAGCGTCTGGCGTGGTTCCTGGAAACGATCGCCCAGGCCGAGATACCAGTCGGCGCCATGCAAACGGCCGACGAGGTCGAGCTTGTCGATGTCGACATGAAGTCGCTCGTCGACGATGCCGTCGCGGATATGGAGATGGACGATCTCGCCGACGACGAGATTGCGATGGCGCGTGCCGAGCGAGAGCGAGACCGTCTCGCGGCATTCGAGCTGGACGGGGGAAGCCGCGAGCCGGGGCGCAGCGATCCTGACGCTCGCCGCGATATCGAGCCCGGCGGCTGCGATCTCGTCGACCTCGGAGGGGAAGTCGATGGCACAGATCTGCATCGCCGCGACCATGGCCCGGTCGACGAGATTGACGACGAAGCTGCCGGTCTCGCGGATATTGCGCATCGTGTCCTTCAAGGGCGTCGCGCCGCTGCGTCCCTCGATGCCGAGCACGACCAGTGGCGGCGCATGGCTGAACACGTTGAAGAAGCTGAAGGGCGCGGCATTGGCGCGGCCTGTCTCGTCGACGGTGGTGACGAGGGCGATCGGGCGCGGCAGCACCGTGTTGACGAGGAGCTTGTAGAGATCGCGCTCCCCGAGGTCGCTTGCCGCCCAGTCCATCGGCTCAGCCCAGTTGCGCGTCGAGCAGGCGGACCGTCTCGGCCAGCACGCGGGCACCGTCGCCGGCCTGATCCGGCGTGATCGATTCCTCCGGCGCATGGCTGCGCCCTTCGAGGCAAGGTACGAAGAGCATGCCGACCGGGCCGATATGGGCGATATGGACGCCGTCATGGCCGGCTCCGCTCGGCAGGTCGCGCGTGGCGAGCCCGAGTGAGGCCGAAGCGTTGGCGATGGCCGAACGGGTCTCCGGTGCGCAGGCCGTCGGCGCGACATGGCTGATCGGCTCGACCGCGATGGTGAGGCGCAACTCTTCGAGGGCAGGGCGCAGATCGCGCACCAGGGCCTCGCCGAAGGCCTTCACGGCCGCCTCGTTGCCGGAGCGGACTTCCAGTGTCAGCACGGCCTCGCCCGGCACGGCGTTCGAGGCATTGGGGCTGACCTCGATGCGCCCGAAGGTGGCGACGAGCGGTTGGTTGTCGCGTGCCGTCGCGAGCGCGCGCTTGTAGGCGGCCTCGATCAGCTTCGCGGCGCCGACCAGTGCATCGGCCCGAAGCGGCATCGGCGTCGCGCCGGCATGGTCGGCCCGGCCGGTGACGATGATGCGTTCGCGGCGGATGCCGACGATATCGGTGACGATGCCGATCGGGATGCGTTCGTTCTCCAGCACGCGGCCCTGCTCGATATGGACCTCGACATAGGCCGCGATGCCATCAGCCGGCCGTTTGACCGAGGCCAGTTCCGCCGGCCGCCCGCCGACGAAAGCGATGCCTTCGCGCAAGGTCATGCCATCCGGACGGGTCATCGCCAGATGCTCTTCGGTCAAGGTTCCGGCGAGCGCGCGGCTGCCGATGCAGGAGAGGCCGAATTCGCTCGGCTCCTCCGCGAGGAAATCGACGACCTCCAGCGTATGGCGCAGTCGGTCGCCGCGCTCGCTGAAGCTTTGCGCGACTTCCAGTGCGGCGAGAACGCCGAGTATGCCGTCATAGCGCCCGCCCGAGGGCACCGTGTCGGAATGCGAGCCGATCAGGATCGGCTTCAGCGCGGGATCGGCCCCAGTGAGCCGGCCGATCAGGTTGCCGGCGGCATCGAGCTCCGTCTCCAGCCCGGCTTCGCGGAATTCCGCGGCGAGCCATTCCCGCCCTTCGAGGAAGCGCGGCGTGAAGGAGCGGCGCGTCCACGGACGCTCCGGGTCGGTGATCTCGGAGAGCGCCTCGATGCGGCGCCAGAGCCGGTCCTGATCGATCGCCATGGCGCTCAGGCCGCCGGACGCAGGAAGCGGCCGTCGCCAGCCTTGTTGCGGATCTCCTTGCCGTCCCAGGCGAGCTGGCCGCGGACATAAGTGGCGGCGACGCGGACGCGGAACTCGCGGCCCTCCATCGAGCTCCACTTCACCGCCGACAGGCTCTTGCTGGGATCATGGATGAAGCGGCCGGGCTCCAGCACGGTGATGTCGGCATCGGCGCCGGCTTCGAGCCGGCCCTTGTCGGCAAGCAGGAAGGCCTTGGCCGGCCCCTCGCAGAGCTGCTTCACCACGATGGTCGGCGACAGGCCATGCTCCTCGCAGCCGGTCCAGAGCGCCGGCAGCAGGGTCTCGATGCCGGGCCCGCCCGAGGTGTTCTTGAAGATCATCGGATCGCCCTTCTTCTCCAGCCCCCAGGAGACGTGGTCCGACGAGATGAAGTCGCAATGGCCGGCGGCAAGGTGGCTCCAGAGCAGGTCGCTCTCGGCCTTCGGGCGGATCGGCGGATAATGCTTGATCTTGGCGCCGAAGCGCGGGCCATGCTCCTCGGCATTGAGCATGAAGTATTGGACGCAGCTCTCGACCGTCGCCTTGTACCCGGCCTGCTTGTACATGTTACAGATCTCGAAGCCGCGCGAGGTCGAGACGTGGACGGCATGGGCGCGTGCGCCCGTCTCGGCGCCGATCTCGTAAATGCGGGCGGTGGCGAGGTTCTCGATCAGCGGCGTATGGGCGCGCAGGAAGGCATCCGGGCCGGTATCGCCGGCCTCGATCAGCCGGGCGATGTTGCGCCTTGTCATCTCCTGGTCCTGGTTATGGACGCCGCAGAGCAGGCCGGTCGGCTCGATCAGCTTGAAGGCTTCGTAGAGCGTGTCGTCGCCGATGCGGGGGAAGCGCGTCGGATTGGCCTCGAAGGTCGAGAACTTGAAGGCGCAGGCGCCGGCCTCGACCAGGCCCGGAATGGCATGCAAGCCATTCTCGATGGTGATCGTGGCATAGAGCGCGACATCGACATGGGCGTCGCGCTCGACCACCGCGACCTTCTCGTTGAAGAGTTTTGCGCTGGTGACGGGCTCCGGCTCGTCATAGGGCATGTCGACCATCACGGTGACGCCGCCGGCCGCCGCCGCCCGCGAGCACATTCCGATGCCCTCGTGATTGGCCTGGCTGCCGGAATGGACTTGCCCGTCGATGACGCCGGGAATGATCCACTGGCCGCGGAAATCCTGCGTCTCGCGGGCCGAGGGCGGGGTGCCTTGGCCGACCTTGCCGACCTTGCCGCCGCTGACGGCGACATAGCCGTCCTCGATGATCCGGTCGGACAGCACGATATTGCCGCGAAGGACGAGATCGAAATCGCTCATATCAGGGTATCCGGTTACTCAGGTGATAGATGTAAGGGTGCGCTCAGCCTTCGCGGCCGAGCGCGTAATCGGTGAAGTTCATGCCGAGCGCCTTCTCGACGATCGGGTAGACGCTGGGGTCGGTGACGCTGGAGCTCAGCGGGATCTTGTCCTTGGGCACGCGCAGCACGGAAAGCTCCATGCCCTCGCGGACATGGCCGGAGCTCACCGGCTGACCGTCGGTATCGAGCGTGGTGATCACGTCGGGGAAGCAGGCGTGGCGGGCGCCGTCGGGATCGGTCACCGCCATGTATTCGTTCATGACATGGATGGTGCGGGCGGCCGCGCCGGTCCCGACTTGGATCGTGCCGATATCGAAGGCCTCGTTGGTGTAGCGCACGTCTTTCTTCGCGACGATGCCACGCGCGATGATCGAGCCGCCGGTCTCATCGCAGATCGCGTCGATGACCGCGCTGCCACCCTTCGGCTTGGCGGCGAGGATGCGCTCGCCCAGCGCCAGTGCCATCGAGATGCCGCCGAGCGCGGCGTTCTTGCGGACATAGGCCGCTGAAACGGGATTGCGGCAGGAGGCGATGAAGCCGCCGGACATGTCCGACGCCGTGCGCAGGATCGGCGAGATCTTGGCGGTCGCACCGCGCGTCACCAGCTCGATATACTGGTTCTTCGAACGGTTGCCGCCGACCGCGACCTGGATCGTCGCTTCCGGGCTGTTGGCGAGGCCGATCGAGCCCATGTCGCCGGTGGGATGGGCGCGGATATCGCCGACCGCATCGACGACCTTGACGCCGAGGATCGCGCTCGGCAGCCAGGCGTTCAGCGTGCTCGACATGCCGTTCTGGCCGATGATCAGGCCGTAGATCGGCTTGCCCAGCGCCTCCTGCAGCAACTGCACGGCCTTGACGTAGTCGATGCCCCACATCTCCCACTCGGTCGTGCCACCGGGCGCGCCGATGGCGGCGGCCGTGGCGATGATCGCGTCGTCGGGAATCTCGTCTAGGGTGACGAGCTCGGGCCTGCCGGTATTGACCGCAGCGGTGCCGAGCATGCGGCCGTGATCGGTCCAGCCGCCACCGCCCGCCGCGAAGACCGAACCACCGGCCACGGCGGCCTCGACATCCCTGCTCGTCAGAAAGCGTCTCATCGGCCGGCCTCGTCCTTCTCCCGAGCCGGTCGTTGCCGGCATAAGGAGGAGCTTAGGACGCTAGGCGCGAAATGAATCATGCTTATTATGCGACCGACCATAATCGGATGTTATCGCTATGCGTCTCAATCTCCGGCAGATCGAAGTTTTCCGGGCCATCATGATCACCGGCTCGATCAGCGGTGCGGCCCGCTTGCTCTCGGTCTCGCAGCCCGCCATCAGCCGCCTGCTGGCCTATACCGAGGATCGCTTGGCGCTGCGCCTGTTCGAGCGCGTGCGCGGCCGTGTCCAACCGACGCCCGAGGCGCGTCGCCTGTTCCAGGAGGTCGACCAGGTCCATCAGGGCGTGGTCAGGGTCAACGAGCTCGCCGATGAATTGCGCGAGCGCGGCACGGGGTCGGTTCGGATCGTCGCGAGCCCGAGCGTCGGCCAGACCCTGGTTCCCGACGCCATCGCCCGCCTGCGCGAGCGCTTTCCTGATCTGCGTGTCGAGTTCGAGGTGCTCACCATCCTCGAGATCATCGCCAAGGTCGTGGCGGGCCGGGCTGACCTTGGCGTGTCGATCCTGCCGGTCGACGAGCCGACGCTCGACATGGAGGTGCTCACCGAAGGGCGGCTCATGGTCATCATGCCGCGCGACCATGCGCTGGCGCGGCTGCGCGTCGTCCGCCCGGCCGATCTCGCGCCCTATCCCCTGATCGGCTTCGGCCCGCAGACGCCCTATGGCGACGTGGTCGGCCGCGCGCTCGCATTGAAGTCTGCGCCGCTCAGGATCAGTACCGTCGTCCGTTTCACGCCGGTCGCCTGCGCCATGGTGCGGGCAGGCGCGGGCGTCGCGGTGGTCGACGAGTTTGTGCTGCGCGGGCGGACCTGGCCGGAACTGGTCTCGCGACCTCTCGCGCCGAAAACGCGTGTTCGCGCCCATCTGCTGACGCCGCGTTTCGAGCCATTGTCGCGTACCGCCAACGCTTTTGTGGAGATATTGCGCGGCATCGTGCCGCCACCACCCGCGGGGCAAGGGGCGGACGGCGAGGGCGTCGCTTAACATCAGGTTATGGCCACCTGACAATAAATGATTGGCTGGGCATGATTTTGCCCTGTTAGGCTCCCCTTGGACATGGCCGGATTGTTGCAGGAACAGGGGTGCAGCAACCGCGCTGGAACCATCACGCATAACGGGAGCGGGAATCATGAAGCTGAATTCGATCAAGCTGACGCGGGCCGTCGCCGCGAGCGCCATGCTCGCGGCCATGCTCGCCATGCCGGCGATGGCGCAGGACGCCGACCATCCGCAGGGCGAGAAGCTGAAGGTGGCCTGCGATCTCGGCTTCGCGCCGTTCTGCTTCAAGACGCCGGCCGGCGAGACCACCGGCTTCACCTATGACATGTCGGCCGCGCTGGCGAAGCAGCTCGGGCGCCCCGGCGTCGAGGTCACGGATTCGAATTTCTCGGCGATCTTCGCCGGCCTGTTCTCCAAGCGCTACGAGATGATCCCGGCGCCGACCAACATCACGACCGAGCGCGCCGCGCAGATGCTGTTCAGCGAGCCCTATATGCCGACCGGCCTCGGCTTTCTCGTCAAGAAGGGCGGCAAGATCGCCGGCCTCGAAGACCTGAAGGGCAAGGCGCTGACCGTCAATAACGGCTCGATCTCGGACAAGTGGCTGACCGATAACGAGGCCAAATACGGCTACACCATCCAGCGCTACAACAAGAACGCCGATGCCGTGCAGGCGGTGATGATCGGGCGCGCTTTCGCCAATGTCGCCGACGCCCCGGTCTCGCGCTATGTCGCGACCCAGACGCCGATGGCCGAAGTCCCCTTCGTGCTCGACGGCGGCCGCAATTTCGGCATCGCCTTCCGCAAGGAGGACGCGGCGTTCCGGGCCAAGGTCGAAGCGGCGCTGGAATGCATCAAGACCGATGGTACGCTGGCCAAGCTCCACGAGAAGTGGTTCGGCGTGAAGCCGGCGGCGGATTCCTCGACCGCCAAGACCTATCCGGGCATCGGCGCGCCGGATTTCGAGGGCTATGACGCGACCCCGCACAAGGCCGCCTGCAAGTGAGCTCGCAGCCCGCCATGACGGCTTCGTCGCCTGAGACGATCGTGTCGATCGAAGGGCTGCGCAAGAGCTTCGGCAATGTCGAGGTTCTGCGCGGCGTCGATCTCAAGGTTGGCAAAGGCGAGGCCGTCGTGATCGTCGGCTCCTCCGGTTCGGGCAAGAGCACCTGCCTGCGCTGCATCAACCGGCTGGAGGAACCGACGGCGGGCACAATCCGCGTCGGCGGGCACGAGGTCACCGGCCCCAAAGTCGATCTCGACCGCCTGCGCCGCGGCATCGGCATGGTCTTCCAGGGCATTCATCTCTACCCGCACAAGACCGCGCTGGGGAACGTTTCGCTCGCGCTGCGCAAGGTCGTGGGGCTCGGCAAGGAGGAGGCGGAGCAAAAAGCCCGCCGCCATCTCGAAGTCGTCGGCCTCGCGCACAAGGCTGATGCCTATCCGGCTGAACTCTCCGGCGGCCAGCAGCAGCGCGTCGGCATTGCCCGCGCCATGGCGCTGGAGCCGCAGGTCATGCTCTTCGACGAGCCGACCTCGGCGCTCGATCCCGAACTCGTCGGCGAAGTGCTCAACGTCATGGTCCGCACCAAGGAGATGGGCATGACCATGATCGTGGTGACGCATGAGATGAAGTTCGCGCGCGATGTGGCGGATCGCGTCGTCTTCATGGACCATGGCGCGATCCTGGCCGAGGGCACGCCGCAGGAGATCCTGGTCAACCCGCAGCACCAGCGCATCCGCGATTTCGTGATGCGCTCGCACGGCTGACGGCGCATGGACCAGATCGTCCGCTACTTCTTCGATTTCTCGCTGATGGCGGCCTTCTGGCCGGACATCCTGCGCGGCTTCCTCATCACCGTGCAGATGTCGATTCTGACGATTCTGATCGGCATTCCGCTTGGCCTCGCGCTCGCGGTCATCAGGCTCTACGGCATCCGGCCGCTGAACTGGCTGATCATCTTCTATATCGATTTCTTCCGCTCGATCCCGCAGCTCGTGCTGATCGTGCTGGCCTATTTCGCGCTGCCTTATTTCGGGCTGGTGCTGGAGCCCATCACGGCAACCGTGCTGGCGCTGGCGATCGTGCTCTCGGCTTTCGCCGAGGAGATCTTCTGGGCCGGCATCAACGCCGTCGCTAAAGGGCAATGGGAAGCCGGCCGCTCGACCGGTCTCTCCTTCACCAAGACGCTGGCCTACATCATCCTGCCGCAGGTCGTGCGCATCTCGATCCCGCCTTTGACCAACCGCGCCATCGGCATCAGCAAGGGCACGACGCTGGGCTCGGTCGTGGCTGTGCCGGAGCTGCTCAACGTGACCTCGAGCATCCAGTCCAACGTCGCCAACCCGACCGCGCTGACCGTCGGCGCTCTTCTCTTCCTTGTGCTGTTCCTGCCCTTCGTGCGCTTCACGCGCTGGCTCGAACGCGCCTATGCGCATCCGAGGTCATGATGGACGATCTCGTCACGACCTTCCTCAATATCGACGTCCTCAAGCAGGTCTGGCCGCTGCTGCTGCAGGGCTTCTGGATGACGCTGGCGCTGGCCGCCGTCGCGGTGCCGCTCTCGGTGCTCGCGGGCATTGCGATCGCCATGGCGCAGGACGTGCCGAACCGGCTGCTGCGCTTCTTCCTGATCGCCTATGTCGACGTGATGCGCGCCATACCGCCGCTGGTTCTGCTGATCTTCATCTTCTTCGGCTTGCCCTTCCTCGGGCTGAAGCTGAACGAGTTCACCGCCGCCGTGCTGGCGCTGACGCTGAACGGCTCCAGCTATTTCGCCGAGATCTTCCGCGCCGGCATCGAATCCGTGCCGAAGGGCCAGCGCGAGGCGGCCCGTTCGACCGGCTTGAGCTGGTACAAGAGCATGATCCATGTCGTGGTGCCGCAGGGCACGCGCAACGTGCTGCCGGACCTGATCAGCAACACGGTCGAGCTGGTGAAGCAGACCTCGATCGCCTCGGCCGTCGCGCTGCAGGAACTGCTGCGCTCGGCCCAGCTCGCCCAGGGCCTGCTCTACAATCCGACGCCTCTGATCGCGGCGGCGATCGTCTATTTCCTGATGTTCTGGCCCTTCGTGCGGCTGGTCTCGCGCCTGCAGAACCGCACGGCCGTGTCTGCCGCATGAAGGCGGTGCCGCCCGTCGCCTCAGGCGGCGACGGGGAACAGCCGCGTGATGCGGTTCGGATTTGTCTCGGCGAGGAAGATGTCGCCGGCCTGGCCAAGCCACAGGCCATGGGCGCCATTGAGCACCGGGCGGCAGCGGCCGAGCAGCGCGCCATCCGGCGAGAGCAGGCTCAGCGTCGGGATGGAATCGCAGACGAGAATGCGGTCCTCGGCATCGGCGACGACATCCTGCGGTCGCAGGAAGGCATCCCAGACCCCGAGAAGTTCGCCCCCGGCTGTGAAGCTCTGCACGCGGCTGTTCTCGCGATCGGCAACGATCACGCGCCCGTCGCCGAGTACGCAGATGCCGTGCGGCGTCAGGAAGGCGCCCGGCGTCGTCCCGACCGAGCCCCAGCTTGTGATCAAGCTGCCGCTCGCGTCGAAACGGTGGATGCGCCCGTTGCCATAGCCGTCGGCGACGTAGAAGCCGCCATCCGGTGCAAAGGCGATGTCGCTTGGGTGGTTGAAGGGCTGTCCCGGCCGATGGCTCTCGCCGACCTGCCGCCGCACGCGGCCTTCGATGTCACAGACGAAGATGCGATGCGCGTCGCGGTCGACGATGGCGAGGCCGCCATCCGACATGGTCGCGATCTTGTGGGCATCGACGCAGAGCCTTTCGCCCCAACTCCTCACGAAATTGCCGTCGGTCGCCAGCGTGACGAGGCAAGGCCCCTCCGGGTCGACGGCGCTGTCGCGGCGCAGCAGGACATGAACGAGCCCATCCTCGCCGACCGCGAGATCGGTGATCCGGCCGGGCGTCGCGGGCAGGGCGCCCCAGGGACGTTCGACGCCGTAGAGCCTGTCGCCGAGAGCGACGCGCAGTTCCGTTTTCATCCTGACCTCGTCGCTGTTGCGCGCGCTGCGGGCTGCCGTTTCACCGCCCCGGCCGCAGGGAGAGAAAGACCATGAGCGAATTCGATCTCGTCATCCGCGGCGGCACGGCCGTCACCGCCACCGATATCGGGTCTTTCGATATCGGCATTACGGATGGCCTCATCGCTGCGATCGCTGCGGGGTTGCCGCGCGGCAAGCAGGAGGTCGATGCGCAGGGCCTGCTCGTCCTGCCAGGCGGTGTGGACAGTCATGTCCATCTCGACCAGCCCTTCTCCTCGGGTGCCGATATCGCCGACGGTTTCGATACCGGCACGGCCTCCGCTGCGGCGGGCGGTACGACCACTGTCGTCTGTCATGCGCCGCAGATCCGAGGCGGTTCGTTGGCCCATGCGGTCGTCGCCTATGCCGAGAAGGCGAAGCAGGCCCGGATCGACCACGCCTTCCACTTGCTGGTCAACGATCCGACCTCGGAGGTGCTGGAGAAGGAATTGCCGGCGCTGGTCGAAGCCGGGCATCGCTCGGTCAAAATCTTCATGACCTATGACAGCAACCGGCTGGGCGATGCGCAGATCCTGCAGACGCTGGCGGCGGCGCGTCGTGCCGGCGCGCTGGTCTGCGTCCATGCCGAGCATCACGACCTGATCACCTGGCTGACGCAGGCGCTGCTCGCGACCGGGCAGACGGCGCCGCGCCATCTCGCCTGGGCCAAGCCCATGGTGGTCGAGCGCGAGGCGACGCACCGCATCCTGGCGCTGGCCGAGGCGCTGGACACGCCGATCCAGATCTTCCACGTCTCGGGCCGGCAGTCCGGCGAGGAGGTCGAGCGCGCGCAGAAGCGCGGTCAGAAGGCCTGGGCCGAGACCTGCACGCAATATCTCGTGCTCGACGCGGCCGACATGGACCGGCCGGGGTTCGAGGGCGCGAAGTTCATGATCTCGCCGGCGCTGCGCAACGCCGCCGACCAGGAGGCGCTCTGGCAGTTCCTGCGCGACGGCGTCATCGACATCGTCTCCTCCGACCACTCGCCGCTGCGCTACGACGATCCGCGCGGCAAGAAGCAGCATGGCGAGACCGCGCCCTTCAACAAGATCCCGAACGGCGTGCCCGGCCTCGCGGCGCGCCTGCCGATTCTCTACTCGGAAGGCGTTGCCAAGGGACGCATCGACCTGCGCCGCTTCGTCGATCTCGTCGCAACCAACCCGGCCCGCCGCTTTGGTCTCGCGCCGCGCAAGGGCGCGCTCGCGGTCGGGGCCGACGCCGATATCGTGCTGTTCGATCCCGCCCGGCGCGTCACCCTCACCAACGCCATGCAGCATCATGGCAGCGACTACACGCCCTATGAGGGCATGGCGGTGCAGGGTTATCCGAGGGCGACCTATCAGCGCGGCCGTCTCGTCTTCGACGGCGAACATGTGCTGGCGCAGCCGGGCCAGGGGCAGTTGCTGGCGCGCGCGCCTTATGCCGAGATCACGCCGACGGGTCGCTTCCCGACCCCGTTCGACCCGTTCCGCTGAGGCCGGCAACGAGGGCGCTCAGGCGCCCTCCGGCTTTCCGAGCGGGGCGCCGACGCCGGTGCGCTCGGTCAGCAGGCCGTAATGCTCGACGCGGCGATGCCTGGCGAAGTCGAAGATCGTCGCCTTGCCGAAGCGGGTATCGTCGAGATCGCAGGGATGGACGAGCACGCCATCCTCCTCATGGTCGAGCTCGCCGACGATCTTGCCGTCCGGCCCGGCGATCAGCGTACCCCCGAAGAGCGGATAGCCGTCCTCGTTGCCGGCCTTGGCGACGGCCACGACCCAGGTCGAGTTCTGGTAGGCGCCGGCCTGGACCGACAGGCGATGGTGGAACAGCCGGTCGGCCGTCGTTTCGTTCGGCGATTGCGAGTTGGCGGAGGGAGTGTTGTAGCCGAGCACGATCATCTCGACGCCCTGCAGCCCCATGACGCGATAGGTCTCGGGCCAGCGCCGGTCGTTGCAGATCGCCATGCCGAAGAGCCCGCCCTCGAATTCCCAGACCGGGAAGCCGAGATCGCCCGGCTCGAAATAGCGCTTCTCGAGATGCTGGTGCGCCCGCTCGGGATCGAACTCGACATGGCCGGGCAGGTGGATCTTGCGGTATTTCGCGACGATCCGGCCGCTCCGATCGACGAGGATCGAGCTGTTGAAATGCCGGCCCTCGGGCGTCAGCTCGGCATAGCCGAAATTCATGGCGAGCCCGAGTTCCCGCGCCTTGTCGAACAAGGCCTGCGTATCCGGGCCGGGCATGCTGCTTTCGAACCAGTGATCGGCCTCGGCGCGGTTCTCATGATACCAGCGCGGGAAGAAGGTGGTCAGTGCCAGCTCGGGAAACACTACGAAGGTCGCGCCCTTCGCCTTCGCCTTCTCCAGCAGCGCGATCATCCGGCCGACGACCTGCTTGCGGCTGTCGGCCCGCTGGATCGGGCCCAACTGGGCGGCGGCGACGGTGATGAGGCGGGGCATCGGCAATGTCCTGCTATGGCCTGTGATCGGGTTCTCTCCGGGAACGGCCGCGGGCCGGTTCCATCGACAAGCTCTAGAGGTCCCGCCTCCATTGTTCTCATGCTTTATTCGGGATCAGGCATAACCTCGTGTTATCACGCCCCGACGCTCAGACCGGTCGGTGGCGCAGATACCAGAGCGCGAAGGCGCCGGAGACCGCGAGTTGGCCGGCGACCAGCAGGAAGGGCCAGTCGAAGCTGCCGGTCCGGTTCGCGATCACGGCAAAGGCCAGCGGCCCGCAGATCGAGCCGACGAAGCCGAACAGGCTTGCGCCGGAGGTGACGTCGCCGATCAGAGCAGGCGGCGAGACCCGCGCCAGTTCCGCCATATGCACGCCGTTCCAGCCCATAGATGTCGCCCCGACCAGCGCCATGCAGGGATAGAGCAGCCAGGGGTTGGTGCTGCCCATGCCGATCAGCAGGGCGATGGCCGAGCTGGCGGCGATCGCCAGAAGACAGAGCAGATGCAGGCCGCTGCCCATCCTGTCCGCCAGCCAGCCGAAGAAGATGCGCGCGACGGTGCTGGCGACGAGCAGGGTCGCGACGAGATGGCCGGCCTGCGCCAGCGTCTTGCCGTGCTGGGTGACCATGTAGGTGGCGGTGAAGGCGGTGATGCTGGCCTGCGTGATCGAGAAGGAGACGCCGAGCGCCGTCAGCATCGGCAGCGAGGCATGTGCGCTCAGGACACGCGCCGAGCGCGAAAGCGACGAGGGCGACAGGAACATCCGTGCCCAGGCCCGGTTCTGCGTGCCCTTCTCCGCGTCCATGCTCTTCCGGAAAGGTTGCACGGCCAGCGCGCTGACCAGGACGATGGCGCCAACCGCCCAGATCGCGCCGACGAGGCCGAAACCTAGAACCATCGGCGCGATGACGAAGCCTGCAATGGCACCGCCAAGCGGAACACCGGCCTGCTTGATCGAGAAGACCAGCGTCCGGTGATCCGCGGGGGCGGTGCGCATCAGGATCTGGCTGCCGGCCGGCGTATTGGGCGCGAGGCCGAGGCCGATCAGAAGCGCGCCGACAAGACCAATCATCGCGAAGGGCAGCGACAGGAGCAGAAGCCCGGCTGCGACGAAGGCGAGCCCGATCTGCAGGGCTCGCACCGGGCCGTGATGGTCGAGCATCGGATTGCCGCAGGCGAGGAACCAGCAGATGCCGACCGAGACCACGGCCGAGACATAACCGATGCTTTCGGGAGCGAGGCCCCAGCGCAGGGTCAGGAGCGGGCCGAGAAGCGGGAGGGCGGCCCCGGCGAAGGAGCTGACGACCTGAACGAGCAGAGTGGCGCTGAGCGCGCTTCCCCACAAAGGCAACTTCAAGGCGGTTCCCCCGATCCCGTCGCTGCACGCTTGTCCCGCTTCTGGGGGCGAGCTGGTGAAACGGCAGCGTCGGAAACGTTCATCCGGCAAGGGCTGCGGGCGGTCGAGATGGATTGATGGGCTGGCGGGCCTGCGTCAGGAGCATGCGAGCTCAAGCGGCCATGGATGCGGCCGCTGTCACCTGAGTGGCATCCTTCAGCCGGTTAGGGGGAGCCGGAAGGTGGATCTGACGAGCGGGGCCGCGTCCAGTCGGGCTGTATCAGGATGTTCGGTCAGCTGCGGGCATAGACATCTTCGAGCCGAATGATGTCGTCTTCCCCGGTATAGCTCCCGACCTGGACCTCGATGAGTTCCAGATCGATCTTGCCGGGATTGGCGAGCCGGTGGGTGCAGCCGATCGGAAGGTAGATCGACTCGTTCTCGTGCACATGGCTGACCTGACCGTCGAGTGTTACCTCGGCGGTCCCGCGCACGACGATCCAGTGTTCGGAGCGGTGGAAATGCTTCTGTAGGCTGAGCTTCCCATCGGGCTTGACGTTGATGCGCTTGACCTGAAAGCGAGATCCGAGATCGATGCGTTGGTACCAGCCCCAGGGCCGGTACATCCGCAGATGCTCGGTCGCTTCCGGGATGTTCTGCTTCTTCAGGGCCTCGACGAGATTCTTGACTTTGCCGGCTTCGGATTTCGGTGCGATCAGCACGGCATCGCGTGTGGCGATCGCGACGATATCCTTCACGCCGATGGCGGTCAGCAGCATGTCGTCGCTGCGTAGGAGCGAATTCGTCGTGTCGACTGCGACGACACGCCCTTGCAGCACGTTCTCCGCTTCGTCCTTGACCGCCACGGCGTGGATGGAATCCCAGGAGCCGATATCCGACCAGTCGAAGCTCGCGGCGAGAACGCCGGCCTTGTCGGTCTTCTCCATGACCGCGTAATCGATCGAGGTCTTCGGGATCCGGCCGAAGGCATCCGGGTCGAGGCGAACGAAATCCAGGTCGGTCTTCGCCGCGGCGATAGCGGCGGTGGCGCCTGCCAGGATGTCAGGCGCGAAGCGCTCCAGTTCGCCGAGCATGGTGGCGACTGAGAAAACGAAGTTGCCGCTGTTCCACAGGAAGCCACGCTCGAGATAGCCCTGCGCAGTCTTCTCATCGGGCTTCTCGACGAAGCGCTCGAGACGGGAGGCCTTAGGCGAGCCGAGCGAAGCGCCGGGCTCGATATAGCCGTAGGCCGAAGAGGGCGCCGTCGGCGCGATGCCGAGCGTCATGATCAGGCCGGTTGCGGCCATCGCCCCAGCCGCTGCGCAATCGGCCCGGAAATTCGCCGTATCCATGATGACGTGATCGGCGGCGAGAGCGATCGCCACGGCAGCGGGGTCCTGTGCCTGCGCCAGCAACGCGCCAACCGCGACGGCCGCTGCCGAATCCCGCCTTTCTGGCTCGATCACGATGTCGCCCGCGATGCCGAGGGCTTGCATCTGCTCTGCTGCGACGAAGCGGAACTCGTTGTTCGTTACGACGATAGGGCGCCCGAACGGTGCGCCCACCACCCGCAGCAAAGTTGCCTGAAAGGTCGACAGGCCGTCATCGAGCAGCCGGATGAACTGCTTGGGCATCGAATCCCGCGAGACCGGCCAAAGCCGCGTTCCCGCGCCACCGGCCATGATGAGGGGCGTGATCGTCGAGGTCGTCATGTGGGCTTCAGCTCGGCTGGGAGTGAAACGGGCGCTGGGAATGGCGTGTCATCGGGTGTCGCTTCACTGCCTAGGCGCGCCAATGTCGAGGGCATGATGTGACATGATGCCCTTTAAAAAACCTTCATCCGATCTTCTGCGCCAGCGGTTCCATTCCTCCCCGAAATGCGATCACCCTGCTCATAAGCCCGCTCTTGAGTGCAGCGCGTTTTACGGCTCCAGCCGGGCTTACGATGAGGAATCCGGCTCGATCAGCACGAGCCTCTTCCCGGCCTGCACCGTCTCGCCCGGCTGGCAGGCGATCTCGGCGACCACGCCGGCAGCGCCGGCTGCAAGCGAGGTGAAGAGCTTCATCGATTCCAGCACCACGACGACCTGTCCGATTTCGACCCGATCGCCCGGCGCGACGCGGACCTCAGCCACCACGCCTGGCATCGGGGCGAGGATCGCTCCAGAACCAGCCCCACCGCCGCTGGCTGCCGCGGCAGGCCGGGCCTCGCTGCCTATCCTGATATCGAAGGTCTCGCCATCGAGTGTCAGTCGGACGCGTCCGCCGGCCAATGCATGGCTACCGCGCAGGATGCGATCCTCGAAGGCGAGTTCGAAGCTCGCGGGGCTGATGCGGAGGGCTAGATCGATCTCCCCGTCAGCATCGCGGACGATGCGCTGGCCATCGGGCAGCAACCGGACCTCCAGCTTTGTTGCGCCATCCTCTTCCTCAGCGATCAGACGGCTTGTTGCCACGCCCCCGGCGGGCGCCAGCAGACGGAAGCCTGGGAGGCTATTCCAGGCATCGACGTTCGGACGCGCTGTCTTCTGGTTCTCCAGCCAGAGCAAGGCAGCGACGGCGCGTGCCAGCCGTTGCCGCGGCCGCTTCGCGATCCAGCCATCGGGGAAGGCCTCCTCGATGAAGCGCGTTGTCGCCTTGCCTTCGGCGAAGAGTGGATGCTCGACCGCGTCGATCAGGAAGGGGAGGGTGGTCGCCGGACCGAGGATAGCGAAATGGCGCAGGCCTGCGGCCAGTCTTGCGCAGGCCGTGGCGCGATCCGGCCCGGCGGCGATCGCCTTGGCGAGCAGCGAGTCGTAGAACAGCGTGACCTCGGAGCCGGCCCGCACGCCGCTGTCGACCCGGATCGAAGCCGGCTCGGCATAGCCCTCGATCCGCCCGGTATCCGGCCTGAACCCTTGGTCGGCGCGCTCGGCGGTGATGCGGGCCTCGATCGCGTGCCCGCGCTCGTGGATGTCGGACTGCAAGGCCGGCAGCCTTTCGCCGGCGGCGATCCGGATCTGCCATTCGACGAGGTCGTAGCCGGTGATCGCCTCCGTCACGGGGTGCTCGACCTGGAGGCGCGTGTTCATCTCCAGGAACCAGGGCTCGTCGAAGCCATCCTCCAGGATGAACTCGACCGTGCCGAGATTGTCGTAGCCGATGGCCTTAGCCAGCGCGACGCCGCGCTCCAGCAGCTTCGCCCGGATCGCGGGCGCGAGATTGGGGGCTGGCGCCTCCTCCAGTACCTTTTGGTTGTTGCGTTGGACCGAGCAGTCGCGCTCGAAGAGATGGACAACATTGCCATGCTTGTCGCCGGCCACCTGCACCTCGAGATGACGCGGGCGCATCACCAGCTTCTCGATCAGCAGAGCCGGATCGCCGAAGGCGGCTTGTGCCTCGGCGCGTGCCATCTCCAGCGCCGGCACCAGCTCGTGCGCCGAGAACACGCGGCGCATGCCCTTGCCGCCGCCGCCGGCCGAGGCCTTGATCATCACGGGATAGCCGATCCGCGCTGCCGCGTCGGCCAGCGCTGCGTTCGACTGGTCCTCGCCGGCATAGCCCGGCACGCTCGGCACGCCGGCCTTCTCGGCGATCAGCTTCGAGCCGATCTTCGGCCCCATGGCGGTGATGCATTCGGCGGAGGGGCCGACGAAGATGCGTCCCGCCTGCCGGCAGAGCAGCGGCAGGTCCGGTTTCTCGGAGAGAAAGCCGTAGCCTGGATGGATCGCTTCCGCACCGCTCCGTGCGGCCGCCTCCATGATCGCTTCCGCCCGCAGATAGCTGTCGCGCGCGGCAGCAGGGCCGATGCGCACGGCTTCGTCGGCGAAGGCGACATGCTGCGCGTCGCGGTCGGCATCGGAGAAGACGGCGACGGTGCGGATGCCGAGGCGCCGACAGGTCCGCATGATCCGCACGGCGATTTCGCCGCGATTGGCGATGAGAAGGGAGCCAATCATCGGGGTCACATCCGGTAGACGGGGCGGTGCCCAGGCAGGTCGATCTCGCGGGCGGCGAGCGAGAGGCATAGGCCGATGACGTCGCGGGTCTGGGCCGGCTCGATGATGCCGTCGTCCCAGAGCCGGGCGGTGGCGTAATAGGGTGTGCTCTGCTCCTCGAACTGACGGCGCGTCTCGCGGTCGAGTTTTTCGATATCCGCCTCGTTGGCGCTGCCGCGCGTCAGGCTGGAGCGTCGGAGCTCGGTCACCACGGTCGCCGCGACATCCGGCGACATCGTCGCGATGCGCGCATTCGGCCAGGCAAAGAGGAAGCGCGGCTGGAAGCCCCGGCCGCACATGCCGTAATTGCCGGCGCCGTAGGAGCCGCCGATGATCACGGTGTAGCGCGGCACGCGCGCATTCGAGACGGCGTAGACGAGCTTGGCGGAATGCTTGGCGATGCCGCCGCGCTCGGCCTCCGTGCCGACCATGAAGCCGGTGATGTTCTGCAGGAACAGCAGCGGGATGCGGCGCTGGTCGCAGAGCTCGATGAAATGCGCGCCCTTGAGCGCGCTATCGGAGAACAGCACGCCGTTATTGGCGATGATGCCGACCGGCTGGCCGTGGATATGGGCGAAGCCGGTGACCAGCGTCGCGCCGAAATCCGGCTTGAAGGCATCGAAGACGCTGCCGTCGACCATGCGGGCGATGACCTCGCGCACGTCGAAGGGCTGCTTCAGGTCGGTGCCGACGATCGCTTCGATCTCGGCGGAGTCGTAGAGCGGCGCGGTCACAGGGCGCGCCGGTATCCGCGGTGGCGCGGGCCAATTGAGAGCGCCGACGATGTCGCGGAGCTTGGTGATCGCCTCGAACTCGTCCTCGGCGAGATAGTCGCTGACCCCCGAGACCTGCGTATGCATCTCGGCGCCGCCCAGGGTCTCGCCGTCGACGATCTCGTTGATCGCAGCCTTGACGATTGGCGGGCCGCCGAGATGGATGCGGCCGGTGCCGCGCACCATCACGACCTCGTCGGAAAGGGCGGGGATATAGGCGCCGCCGGCCGTGCAGCCGCCGAACACCGCCGAAATCTGCGGCAGGCCGGCCGCCGACATCCGGCATTGTTGCAGGAAAGCCCCGCCGAAATGGTCGCGATCGGGGAAGACGCGATCCTGCTCCGGCAGGAAGGCGCCGCCGCAATCGACGAGATAGATGCAGGGCAAGCGGTTCTCGAAGGCGATCTCCTGCGCCCGCAGGTGCTTCTTGACCGTCTCGTGGAAAAAGGAGCCGCCCTTCACCGTCGCGTCATTGGCGATGATCATGCAGGGCGTGCCGTGGACGGCGCCGATGCCGGTGACGATGCCGGCGCCCGGCACCGCGTTGCCATAGAGCTCCCAGGCCGCGAGGGCTGAGAGTTCGAGGAAGGGCGACAGCGGGTCGATCAGCAGGTCGATGCGCTCGCGCACCGGGATCTTGCCGCGCTCGCGATGGCGCGCCCTGAGCTTTTCGCCACCACCGGCGAGCACGCGCGCATGGCGCTCGCGCAGGGTCTGGATCAGTGCCCCATAGGCAGCCCGCTTCTGCTGCTGTTCGGCTCCCGTGCCGACTCGACTTTCGATGATCGGCATGCGTGGTCAGTCTCCTCGGCTTCCCGGCGGCTGGCCCGCCAGTAAGCGCTATAACCTACCTACCGGTAGGCAGTTAAGCAAGAGGCATTGGTGATGGCGATGCGGTCACCGGACAGATTGGGATGCAGACCTGTGAAGGCGGGGAACGTTTGACGGCGACCGGCATTCGTCATGCTGACACGCATGTGTCGATACCTTGATATCAAGCATTCGAGGGGTGCCGGAGTTCTCGTCAAAAGGGAGACGACCATGAAGATCGTGACCAGCTTGAGTTTCCGCGGGGAATGCCGAGCGGCATTCGAATTCTACGCTAAGGTCCTTGGCGGCAAGATCACGGCCGCCATGCCCTATGGCGACGCGCCGCCCGGAATGCCGATCACCGACGAGAAGTACAAGACCTGGCTGATGCATTGCTGGCTCGAAGTCGGCGATCAGGCCCTGATGGGGGCCGACATGGATACGGCCTGGGCCCCGGACGTGGACAAGCCGAAGAACGGCTTCGATGTCACCCTGCATACTGGCGATAAAGCCGAGGGCCAGCGCTGGTTCGATCAGCTTTCCGCGGGTGGACGGGCCGTCATGCCGTTCAGCGAGACCTTCTGGTCGCCGGGCTTCGGCTCGCTCATCGACAAGTTCGGCGTTCCCTGGATGATCAACACCATCCCCGCAGCCGGCTGGAAGCCGCCGCAAGGCTGAGCCGGAGCGCCGGATCGTGGTATCCGGCGCTTGCTGATTGGACATTGAACCACGCGGTGATCCTCGGCGCGGCCCGGGAGCCATAGTAGGGCGCTATGCCTTGTGATGGCTGCTGGGTCACGCTGCCATCTGGCTTGCACGGAACGACCTCGGACCTTCCCGAAGCCAGAGCAAACTCGCCGCCTGCGAGGTTCCCCTTCGTGTGAACTGGAGCGACTGCTCCGGTTCACCGCTATGCTCTTGCAGGTCGTGCCGTCGATCCCCGTTGAACAGGGCTCTGCTGGAGGCTCGTGCGGCCTTGTCCGTATCGCAAGCTCCCTCGCGCTCATGGCGTTTGCGCCGCCAGCGGATCGGAAGAGACATGGCGTGCCCGGCTTCCCGTTCAACATGGGATGGAACTGGCTTCGTCAGTCGTGTAACGCAGTCGGGCGGCGATTTCAGGTTTCGGCCGTCCGCAGCCGGTCAGGTTGAGAGCGAGCATGTAATGGCCGTTGAAGACGACATCATTCCGCGCGACATTCGCTTCGGCCTCCGCGAAAACGCGACTCGTCACTGGTATGATGGTGATCTGATCAAGACCTTCACGGCCGATGGCTTGTCGATCTTCCTGCCCGAGGGCGAGCGCTTCTTCATTCGCTCGCTCAAGCATTTCGGGCCGATGCTCAAGGATCGTGAGCTCGCAGCCGAGATCAATGGCTATTCCGTGCAGGAAGCCTACCACACGCGCGAGCACGAAGATTACAACAAGGCGATGAGCTCGCTCGGCTATGACGTCGAGGCCATGGAAAAGCCGGTCATCCGCGCCATGGATATCGTCAAGAATCCGCTGCATCGCCTGGCCGTCACCTGCGCGATCGAGCATCTGACGGCGACGCTCTCGACCGTGACGCTGCGCCATCCCGAACTGCTGGATGGTGCGGCCGCGCCTTATCGCCGGCTCTGGATGTGGCATGCATTGGAGGAGATCGAGCACAAGGCCGTCGCGCTTGACGTGCTGAAGGCGGTGACCCCAGGCATGTCGGGCGTGCAGCGTTACTTCCTGCGGGTCTTCGCGATGAACGGGACGATCATTCCCTTCCTCCTGATTTTCATCAGAAATCTTCGGATCTATGCCCGGCATGATGGCGTGAAGACGGGTTTCGGCTTCTGGATGCGCTTTCTCCGGATCGTGCTCGTGAGCCCCGGCTTCTGGCGGCGATGCATGCCGCTGGTGCTGAAATATTACCTGCCGAATTTCGACCCGCGGAACAGCGACGATGCCGAGCTCGTCCGCAAGGGGCGCGACTGGCTGGCACGGGAAATGGGCTTCGGCGTCAGGCCTGACCCGGCAGGCGCCACGGCATCATGACCAGCCGTCTTTTCGCCGGGGTCCTCAATGCCGTGGAGCGCGGAGCGTTTCCGCGCACGCGGAAGCTGGCCTGGCGCCTGCTCTACAACCGTCTGTCGCGATCCTGGCGCGACGACGACTGGCGGTTCATGAATTACGGCTTCGTGCCGGAAGGCGCGCCGTTTCCGCTAAGGCCGGAGGACGAGCCGGAGCGCGCTTCGATCGGGCTCTACCAGCAGGCGATGGACGGTCTGCCGGTCGCGGGCGCGCGGGTGCTTGAGGTCGGCTCCGGGCGCGGTGGCGGGGCGCGCTATGTCGCACGCTATTGCGCTCCATCTGCCGTCACGGGTCTCGACTACTCGGCCGAGACGATCAAGCTGGCACGCGGGCTGAATGCCGATACGGATGTGCTCTCGTTTGAAGTCGGCGATGCCGAGAACCTGCCCTTCGCGGATGGCGCGTTCGACATCGTGGTCAATATCGAGTCCTCGCATTGCTACGGCAACATGCCCCGGTTCGCCCGGGAGGTCGCGCGCGTGCTGGCGCCAGGGGGCTGGTTCAGCTTCGCCGATATGCGTGGGCGGGCGATGATCGCGGATCTGGAGGCCCAACTGCTGGAATCCGGCCTGGATTGCATCGTGAAGCGGGATATCTCCCAAGGCGTCGTCGCGGCGCTGGACGCGGCCGAAGAGCGCAAGCAGGCGCGTCTCCGGAACGTGCGCATCCTGCGCCGTTTCATCACGGAATTCGCGGGATCGCGAGGGACGTTGCTCTATAACGGGCTCCGGAACGGCGACGTGGTCTATGTCGCGCATCGCTACCGCAAGGCACCGGCGCTCGCGGCCGCCAGTGTCGGCCACGAGCCGTGATGATGCAGGGCGATCCGTCATTGACGGACGCCACCCGCGGCGCGAGCGTGGCGACATGACGGTTGCTGCCCTATCGAGGCGTTGTGCCGCGGGCCTGATCTGGGCCGTTGCGCTCTTGCCGGTAACGGCGTGGGCGAAGCCGACGGTGCTCGCATTCATGCAAGGCGTCTGGAGCGGGTCCGGATTTCAGCTCTCGCTCGACACCGAGAGAATGCTGGCGAATGCCGACCCGACGAAACCCTTCCAATGGGATGCCCTTGTGATCCGCAATATCAGCGACAGAATGGTCACGTTCTGGATCGGCGAGCGCCGTTTCATCGGGCTCTTCGACGGCGACGCACTTTCGCTCAGCATCGAGGGATCGCTCGAAACCATCAGGCTGGAGCGCCACCGCGCGCACCAGTGAGGTCGAGGCCTGAGCTCGATCGCTACGAGCTTACGGGAGGTCTGGCTTTCTCCTTGCTGGGCGGCTGCCACTGCTCCGGGAAAGCTCCGAGCGGCAGCCAGAGCATGATGTCGATCGTCGCGCGATCCTGCTGATCGGCGACGACAAAGCCCTTGGCCAGGGTGGACCAGCGTGCCTTGACCACCCCATCCGAGCAGAAAGCCCAGAATTCCTTACCGTTCCTCGGCGCGGAGAGACCTTGCTGCCACCCGGCGCCGAGCATGCGCCGCTGCATCAGTGACAAGCGCTCGGAATGCAGAAAATGGGTCTTCAGCGCGTTTGCGACGACATCGGCTCGATCGCCACCGGGCAAGGGCTGCTGCGGCGGCCTGAGCTGCGCGGCTGCGAGCATGGTGACGAGATGCGCTTCGAGCGCATCAAGCGCACCGGATTCCTTGAGCAGGGCTCCGATCAGGTTGAGGATCATGCTAGCCATGTCGTGCTCAGATCATGCCACGCTGAGGCGGAAATAAGTCCAACTGTGCCGGTGTCGCCGGGCATCCTGTCCGAGCAGGATCATAGATCGGCATCGGTGATCTGTCATTGATCGAGTGCCGCAGGTTGCTGAGATACATTGTCCCGTGAGAGCCTCCACGCAAGCTCCGGGGCGGCCGTCACGGCTCCGCGGCCAGCTTGCGGATGGCCCGGGCGATGATGTCCGCTGCGGCATGATGCGGCATATGGCCGACACCCGGCAGCAGGATCAGCGAGCCAAGGGGGGCGGCACGTACCATGGCTGCGGAATGGGTCGCGGGGGAGATGACGGCGTCGTGATCGCCGGCTATCGCGACGACCGGGACCTTGAGATTCTTGTAGCGTGGGGCTTGCCCGGCGAGGAAGGCATCGGCCGCGACGATGTCCTGCGCATTGTCGCGGAATGTCTCGGCTCTCAGAAGCAGTGGAAGCTCGGCCGCGTCGGCATAGTTGGATGGCACGGCATTGGGCGCGAAAGCGAAGCTGGCTCCGGTTGCCATCAGTAGATTTGTCAGGGGAATGCTGGCCACCCGATTGAAGATCGGTCCCAGCCAGGCGGATGTCACGGGGGCAGTGCCATATTTGAGGCTGGATAGCCAAGGATGCGTCACGGCGCCGAGCAGCACCAGGCCCTTCACGCGAGCCGGTCGTTCCAGGGCAATATGGGCCGAGAGTGGCGCGCCGAGCGAATGGGCGACGAGGACGAACCTCTCCGGGGCAACCGCATCGAGAAGCTGCATGATCGCCTCCGCTTGCCTGGCCGGCGAAGCCATCTGCGAATCACCGAGACGCTCGCTCCAGCCTTCTCCCGGTCGATCGACGGCGATGACGCGGTGGTCCCGTAGCGCGGGCGCCAGGGCCGATAAGAGATCGGCATGTCCGGACCAGGCGCCATGGACCAGGACGATCGTGCCGAGCGAAGCACCCACCGGTCTGATGTCGCGATAATGTAGCCGTCCGTTCGCGAGCTGATGGAATTCGCCGCGCGGTGGGTAGGCGATGCTGGCCTGCTGGCCCAGCCACTCGCTGTAAAGGCCGAGGCCAAAGGTGAGGCAGAGCACAAGGGCGAGGATGCGTGGGAACCGTCCGCGGCGGCGTTCCCGGACCAGGGTGTGTCCTGATGTGCGCCTCATCGCGCTGCCGACCTTCGGCGAGAGCCACCGCCGGAGAACGGAGATCGATCGCTGCTCTGGGTCCGGCAGGATGCGCGGCGACCTCGTGGCGCCATGGAGCGCGCCGCCGGCCGGGCGCGGTTGTTGCGGGATCGGAACCGTTGCGCCATCGTCGCGCCATGGATAACCAGCCCCGTATCGACGACGTGCTGCCGCCGGACATGCGGGAGCGCCTGAATGCAGCGCGTGTCGATCCGAAGGCGTTCGCCGCCGAGCGGGACGACCTCGCGACCTGCTGGACCTTTCTGGGCTTCGAGCATCAGCTTGCGAGCGTCAACGACTGGTTCCGGACCGTTCTGGGCGGCCGCTCGGTCATCGTCCAGAGATTCGACCGCGGCATTTTCGCCTTCGAGAACAAATGCGCCCATCGCGGCTATCCGCTGCGGCATGAGGAGAAGGGCAACGGGCCGCTCCTGTGCGGCTTCCACCACTGGCGTTACAATCACGAAGGGTTGGCGCTTGGCATCCCCAATTGCGTCGACATGTACGGCGTGCCGCCACGCCAGCTCGATGCTCGGCTGAAACCGGTCGAACTGGCGCAGGCGGGCGGGATGATTTTCGGTCGTTTCGCCGATCCGGATGGACCGACCCTCGAAGCCTGGCTCGGCCCCACCTTCCCGATCCTCAAGCATGTCTCGAGCTTCACCGACAGCCCCGTGGCGACGGTTGAATACGATGTCGGTGTGTTTCGGCGTGCAAGTTTGACCCCGTGAGGCGGGGGATCGGCATCCAACTTTGACCCCCTTGAGCCGGTTTCGGTGAGACTGCCCGTTCTGGTTTCGGACGGGCGGGCGGGGGATGAAGGGCGTGGATACGATTGCGCGGATCCGGCGCGAGTTTTCGGTCCGGGGGAAGACGATCAAGGAGATCGCCCGCGAGTTGCACGTCTCGCGGAACACGGTGCGGAAGGTGCTGCGCTCGGGCGCGACGTCGTTCGAGTATGAGCGGAAGGTACAGCCGCAGCCGAAGATCGGGCCCTGGCGCCCTGAGCTGGATCGGCTGCTGCTGGCGAACGACGTCAAGCCGGCCCGCGAGCGCCTGACGCTGATCCGGCTCTTCGAAGAGCTGCGGAATCTCGGCTACGAGGGCGGATACGATGCCGTTCGTCGCTATGCGAGAGGCTGGCGCCGCGAGCAATCCGCGGTCACAGCCGACGCCTATGTGCCTTTGAGCTTTGCGCCGGGCGAGGCCTACCAGTTCGACTGGAGCCACGAGGTCGTCGTCATCAACGGCGTGACGACGCAGGTGGCTGCTGGATCAGGTGCTCCGCTACGCCAAGGCCCACCGCCATCCCGAACAACGTGACCGCACGATCTGGGAGATGTTCGAAGTCGAGCGCCCGAGCCTCGTGTCTTATGCGGGGCGGTTCGATGGTTTCCATTCACTGCCGGCCTCGGTGTCGAAGACCTGTCTCGTGCGCTTCGACAACAACAAGTACTCCGTCATCGCGAGCGCGGTCGGGCGCCCCGTCGAGATCCGCGCCTATGCTGACCGGATCGAGCTGCGCCAGGACGGGCGTATCGTCGGGGAGCATCCCCGCTGCTATGGCCGCGACCAGACCATCTACGACCCCTGGCACTATGTCCCGGTGCTGGCTCGCAAGCCGGGCGCCCTGCGTAATGGCGCGCCCTTCAAGGATTGGGTCTTGCCCGGCGCGATCGACCGGGTCCGGCGCAAGCTCGCTGCCGTTCAAGACGGCGATCGGCAGATGGTCGAGATCCTCACAGCGGTGCTCAGCGACGGGTTGCCTGCCGTTGAAGCTGCGTGTGCGGACGCTCTTCGGCAGGGCGTCCACTCCGCCGACGTGATCATCAACATCCTGGCGCGGCGCCGCGAGCCCGCGGCAGCGATCACGATCATGACGCCCGATGCGTTGCGCCTGCGCCATGAGCCCGCCGCCGATTGTGCCCGCTACGACAGCCTCAGGAGAGCCGTGTGATGGAACGCTCGGAGATTCTCGCCACCATGGGCGAGCTCAGGCTCTATGGCATGAAGGCCGCCTTCGACGAGATCATCGCCACGGCGGTGAAGCGCCAGCACGAGCCGCAGCGCGTCGTCGGCGATCTGCTCGCCGCCGAGATCGCCGAGAAGCAGGCCCGCTCGATCAAGTATCAGATCACCATCGCCAAGCTGCCGCTCGCCAAGGACATCGCCGACTTCGCCTTCGACGGCACGCCGATCAACGAGGCGCTCGTTCATGTTCTCGCCGGCGGCAACTTCCTGGTCCATCAGCGCAACGTCGTCCTCGTCGGTGGCACCGGGACCGGCAAGACCCATCTCGCCATCGCGGTCGCACGGGCCTGCATCCGTGCCGGCGCACGCGGCCGCTTCTTCAACGTCGTCGATCTCGTCAACAAGCTCGAGGCCGAAGCCCGCACCGGCCGCCAGGGCCGCATGGCCGATTATCTCGCCCGCATGGACTTCATCGTCCTCGACGAACTCGGCTATCTGCCTTTCGCTCAGTCCGGCGGACAACTGCTCTTCCACCTGGTCAGTCGGCTCTACGAGCAGCGCTCCGTCATCGTCACCACGAACCTCGCCTTCGGCGAATGGCCGTCCGTCTTCGGCGACGCCAAGATGACCACCGCGCTCCTCGACCGGCTCACCCATCACTGCGACATCGTCGAGACCGGCAACGAAAGCTGGCGCTTCAAAAACAGGCTCTGAGCTTCCCGACGCCCCAACGATCCGGAGCCGGCGCGGCTGCGCAACCCAGACCAGCTCCGCCGCGCCGCCTCCTGGCCGCGCGACATACTCAAGGGGTCAACATTGGACGCCGATCGAGGGGCAACTTTGCGAGCCGTTTGACATTCGGCGGGTCACGTCCTGCAGCATCTCGCGGTCCAGCGCGAGGTCGGCGACGAGCCTGCGCAGCTTCGCGTTCTCGTCCTCGAGCTGCTTCAGCCGGCGCATCTCGGCCGGCAGCAGCCCGTCATACTTCTTCTTCCAGTTGAAATAGGTCGCCTAGCTGATCCCGGCCCGCCGGCAGATCTCAGCCACCGGGATTCCGTCCGCGCCCTGCTTCAGGATGAACGCCTTTTGGGCGTCCGAGAACTTCGAATCCTTCATCGTCTCCCGCTCCTCCCAGCCCAAGGGAAACGACACGGAAACTCTAACTCAAAGCGATCCAGTCTTAAGGGCTCAGATCAAGATCCGGCGGGCAGTTCGAATCAGAACATGCGCCCCTTGGGAATCCCCAACGATTCAGCTCGACCGGAAAATGCTCTAAGATAATTCAGTTAAAATCGATCCATGATATAACTTCATCAGCTAATTCATCTGCAGTTGTTTTTACGGTATCAAGTATCAATTCTGGGTTTTTGGGAACGTCGTAGGATTGGTCGATCCCAGTAAAGTTTTTAATTTTTCCTGCAAGTGCGCGTTTATAAAGTCCTTTAGGGTCGCGGGCGATAACCGTTTCGAGGGGCGCGTGGACGTAGATTTCGACAAATTCGCCCGGCTCCAACATCCTACGAACCATTTCCCTATCAGCGGCGAAAGGGGCAATAAAGGAGCACAAGACCACCAGGCCCGCTTCGGTCATTAATTTGGATACCTCACCGACGCGGCGGATGTTCTCGATGCGCGCACTTTCTGTGAAGCCGAGGTCGCGAGTGAGCCCGTGGCGGAGATTATCGCCATCCAGCAACATGGTATGTGTCCCGCGGGCGTTGAGTTTCGCTTCAACCAAATTTGCAATCGTGGACTTGCCGGCGCCCGACAGGCCCGTGAACCAAAGGACTCTCGGCGCGTGCCCCATCAAGCTTACGCGCTGATTCTTAGAAATCGTTAGAGCTTGCGGGCGTACATTTTCCGACCGGCGCAGGTGGTAATCAATCATGCCCGCGCCAATAGTGGCATTGCTCGCGCGATCTATCAGTATAAAGCCACCAGTAGCGGGAACCGAATCGTAGGGGTCGAAGGCGATCATCCTGTCGGCGGCTAGTTTACAACTTGCAATCTCGTTGAGATTGAGTGTCTTTGCGGCGAGTTTCTCAAGTGTTGATACATTGAGGCGATGGCGCAGCTCGGTGAAGACAATTGGTGTCAGTGTGGGGCCAATTTTCATGGAGTAGGAGCGACCAAGATGCATTGGCTCCTCCCCAAACCAGACAACGTGGGCCGAGAATTGCTCTCCAACGTTCGGGCGCTCAGCGGGCCGGCAAAGGACTTCACCGCGTGAAACATCGATATCGTCGCTTAATGAAACTGTAACGGCGTCACCCATTTCAGCGCGATCAACCTCGGTAGCAGCTGCGTAAATTTTTGTGACCTTAGCAACCTGCCCCGAAACGGACGCCATGATTTCATCCCCGATAGCGACCTCCCCGCCCGCTACTGTTCCGCAATAGCCGCGGACCTTGGCATCGTCCCGATTGACCCATTGAACAGGCAGGCGAAAAGGCCGACGTACAGAGCTGCTTACGTCAATCCTCTCGAGCCAATCCAACAAAGCCGGTCCCTTGTACCAAGGCATCGCTGCGCTAAGCTGCGTTACGTTGTCACCCAGGCGCGCTGAGAGCGGAATTGGCATCACCGTTGTGAAATTCAGAGAGCTAGAGAACATATCAAACTTCGAAATGATATCGTTAAATGCAGTTTGTGTGTAATCAACCGTGTCCATTTTATTTACCGCTAAGACTATATGGCGAATTCCTATTAGAGAAGAAATTATAGCATGGCGATGGGTTTGTATTCGTAAGCCTTTGCGTGCGTCGACTAGAATTACCGCAAGGTCGGCATTAGAGGCGCCGGTTATCATGTTGCGCGTATATTGCTCGTGCCCAGGGGCGTCAGCGACAATGAAAGAGCGTCGAGATGTTGCGAAATAGCGATAGGCCACGTCGATAGTGATGCCTTGCTGGCGTTCGGCCTCCAATCCATCAACGAGTAGCGCATAATCGATGCCGCCGTCGATGGTTCCGAAACGCAGGGAGTCTTTCGCTAACGTAGCAAGTTGATCATCGAATATGAGGTTTTTATCGAATAAAAGCCTACCTATCAGCGTCGACTTACCATCGTCGACGGAGCCGCAGGTCAGAAATCGAAGAGCGGGAAGGCTTTGAGGCAAGTGCATCAGAAGTATCCTTCACGTTTTTTCTTCTCCATCGAGCTGGATTCGTCATTGTCGATAAGCCGGCCCTGACGCTCGGAAAAGCGAGACGCCCGCATCTCTTCAATGATGCCGTCAAGCGTTGTGGCATCCGAATCGATCGCCCCAGTAAGCGGATAGCATCCCAGCGTGCGAAAGCGGACACGGCGCATCTCGACTTTTTCGTCAGGTTCCAGTGGGAGACGCTCATCGTCACGTACGATCCATGCACCGTGACGTCGCAGTACTGGGCGTTCCTTGGCAAAATACAGCGGGACTATGGGGATGCTTTCCGCCCGAATATAATTCCACACGTCCAGCTCTGTCCAGTTTGACAACGGGAACACACGCATCGACTCGTCCAATTTGAGGCATGTATTAAATACGCGCCAGAGTTCGGGGCGTTGATTTCGTGGGTCCCAGCCATGCTTCGCATTTCGATGAGAAAAGAAGCGTTCCTTGGCGCGGCTCCTCTCCTCATCCCGCCGCGCACCTCCGATGGCGGCGTCGAAGCCGCCCTTATCAAGCGCATCACGCAGGGCTTCAGTCTTCATGATCTGGGTATGCAGGCTTGCCCCCGAAGTGATTGGAGAGATGCCGCGTTCGATTCCCTGCTGGTTCACATGGATGATGAGATTGATCCCTAGCCGACGCACTGTTCTATCGCGAAAGTCGATCATCTCGCGAAATTTCCAAGTCGTATCGATGTGTAGAACCGGAATCGACATTTTGGCCGGATAAAAAGCCTTCATTGCGAGATGCAGTAGAACGCTCGATGAAACGGCCCCCGAATTCCCCGGACAGGTCTCACCCTTAAAATAAGGGTTGGGAGTAATGTCGTGGCTATGACTGGTTCTTATCCGAAGATTGAGGTCCTGACCGGGCCTGAGCGCCGCCGCCG